>ORJL011269009.1_pt1 | contig 45200 bp, 39 predicted proteins | sample 1779941 | NCBI WGS metagenome assembly ORJL01 (sample SAMEA104232317, study PRJEB22302) | groundwater metagenome | biome: forest; feature: aquifer; material: groundwater | place: USA | collected 2011-08-07 | depth 5.8 m | reverse complement strand
CCATGATGGCAACTTCCAACTCCATCTGCGGGGTTTCCGCCGCCATCGCCGCCGCCGGATCCATTGTCGCCAAGAAAGAGCAACTGGCCTATGTCACCACCCTGGTCATCCTGTTCGCCATGCCGCTGATGGTCATCGAACCCATCGTGGCCCGGGCGCTGGGACTGTCCACCGCGGTGGCCGGCGCCTGGATGGGCGGCAACATAGACACCACCGCCGCCGTGGTGGGCGCAGGCACGCTATACGGAGAGCAGGCGATGAAGTACGCCTCCATCGTCAAGCTTTCCCAGAACGCCTTCATCGGCCTGGCCGCCTTCTTCCTGGCCCTATACTGGGTGGTCAAGGTCGAGAAGAAGAAGGAAGGAAAGCCTTCACCAAAAGAATTGTGGACCAGGTTCCCCAAGTTCGTCCTGGGCTTTATGGCCGTATCGTTGATCGCTTCCCTGGGTTTGCTGGCCAAGGGCCAGGTCGGCATCCTTAACAACTTGCGGACATGGTTCCTCACCCTGGCCTTCGTCTCCATCGGATTGGAGTTCGCTTTCGGGGAAATCAAGAGGATCGGCGCCCGGCCGATCATAGTCTACGGAATTGCCTGCGTTTTCAACGTTTTGGTGGCCCTGGGCCTGGCCTGGGTACTTTTCAGCGGACAAACAGGAGGTCTATAAGTGAAGATATTTAAGAACGAAGACTGGTTGTCGGTTATCATGGGGTTCGCCGTCGTGGCCGCCGTTTTGGCTGGCTTGATTACGAAGGTGCCCTGGTAATATGATAGGGGAAATTGAGATAAGGAGCCGTCATGGCGTCACAGGAAGATAATAGTTCCGGGGCAACCCGGGTAACGCTCAAGAAGGAAGCCGCCACTCTGAAGTTGGACTTTGCCGCGCTGAAGTCCGGCGGCTTCGTCAAACAGGTACAAAAGGACCTGTTCACCGTGCGGCTAAGGTGTCCCGGAGGCATTATGACCCCGGCCAAGCTACGCAAGGCGGCTGACATCGCGGAGAAATACGGTACCGGCGAGATTCACGTCTCCGTCCGGCAGTCCATCGAAATCCTCGGGGTACACCACAAGCATTTCAACGCGCTGACCGAGGACTTGAAACAGGTGGGCTGGTCGGTCGCCTCTTGCGGCCCGCGCATTCGGGTACCCAACGCCTGCGGCGGCTGCTCGATTAACCCCAACGGCCTGGTGGACACGCGGCACCTGGTTCTGGAAATTGACCGCCAGTATTTTGGCACGCCCACGGGGCACCACAAATTCAAGATAAGCCTGGCGGGCTGCGCCGTGGACTGTACCCGGTCCCGCGGGGCCGATCTAGGCTTCATGGGCATGATCGAGCCCCAACTTGTCCCCGATCTCTGCAACGCCTGCGGCCTCTGCGTTCCGGCTTGCGAGGAAAAGGCACTCTCCATGGAAAAGGACCTGCCCGTCCGGGACGCGGGCAAGTGCAACTACTGTGGCGAGTGTGTCAAGGTCTGCCCGATGGACGCCATGGTTAGAGGTAGGGCAGGCTGGCTCGTCCGGGTCGGCGGCAAGCACGGCAAGCACCCGATGATTAGTTACGAGGTGGCCAAGTTCGTGACCGACGATCAGGCCCTGCAACTGGTGCCCAGGACCATCGAATGGTACAAGGGACACGCCCAGGGCCGCGAGAGAATCGGCGTGGCCATCAAGAAACACGGCTTGCAGAACTACATTGACGAAGTCGTCAAACCCCTGGGTCTGGATGCTATCGAAACCCTTCAAGAAAGGAAGACGTTCTACTGTGACGGAAACTTCTACCGGTAATAATGTCCTGGACCTGAGGGGCGTTCTCTGCCCGATGAACTGGGTAAAGACCAAGCTCACCCTCGAAGACAAAGCGGAAGGAGAAACCCTGGTGGTCATCCTCGACGAGGGCGAACCCATGCGCAACGTCCCCCGCAGCGCCAAAGCCGAGGGACACAAGATAGTCAAAGTGGAAGCCTTGACCGAAGAGCATGCCTTCAGGCTGACCATCCGTAGGGGGGAGGACTAGGGGAAGGCGGAAGAGAGAAGAGAGAAGAGGGAAGAGGGAATTGAGTAGAGAGAATTGAGAAGACAGAAGACAAGCCGGGTTCTTCGTAGCACCCGATATTGTTCCCTACAGGTTTTGAGTTTCGGATTTTGGGTTTGTCTAGGATTTCGGATTTCGTGCTTCGGATTTTGCTTCCGGCCCGTCCGCACAGGCAGCCCTGTCTGTGGACGGAGGCTGTCACCCTGAGCGGCGGCGAAGGGTCTTTCGGGTGGGGCGGCCACCACCCGGGAAAAATTCCTCGCCCGCGCTCGGAATAACTTTTCTTGGGCTTATTCTCATTATCAAAACAGCTGGTTGCAAGCCGGCACGGACTGTCAGAAATTCAGGATCTAGCGTTGTTTATCCTTCCTCAGAAATACTCTGACGAAATCGTTTCTCACGCCCTTGCCGAGGACCCCAATGAGTGCTGCGGCCTCCTGGCTGGCAAAGATGGCAAGGTGCTCAAGCTGTACCGAACCACCAATACCGCCGCCAGTCCGGTCAAATACTTCATGGACCCCAAAGAGCTCCTGGTTATCTTCAAAGAACTCGACGATAACGACTGGCATGTGCTGGCCGTCTATCACTCCCACACCCACACCGAGGCATACCCTTCCCCCACCGACCTGGAACTGGCCTACTGGAGCGACCCTTTGTACATCATCGTTTCACTGCAAGACAAGGCCAAGCCCGTCATCCGCGGCTTCCACATCGGCGAAGGCAACATCCGGGAAGAACCCCTCCACACCACCACCGCCTGAAGGCCCAGGAAGCCTGCATCATCCCGGCGAGATTGCCGGCCGCACGCCTGTGTCATTGCCTGGAAAATTGCCAGTGGCACAGGCGTCCCTGCCTGTGGCGGCCCCATTTTCATACTTCATGGCGCCGGCTGCAAGCCAGCATGGGGGATTGCTACGAAAACAGGGCAGGCGATGGCGGCATTACCGTAGCGGCGACCCGCTGGGTCGCCCGTCCGGCGGGCGGTTCACGAACCGCCCCTACGAGGCACGTGGGCAACGCGAATTGTCATTCCTGCGAAGGCAGGAATCCAGGCCGGCGGGGAACGGTGGCAGGCCAGTGCCAGCGCAGACACGGAGCTCCAGTTTCAGCCTTCTGGCTACTGAATTCTGAATTCTGGATTCTGGATTCTGGATTCTTCCCCGGTCAGTTTGGCACAGTACCCCCTGCCATATATAATTGACCCCGTGAACGAAAACAGGCCTCTGACCGTGGCCATCCATACCCTGGGATGCAAGCTCAACCAGGCCGAATCCGAAACTCTGGCTCGCGAATTCCTGAACCGGGGCTACCGCGTGGGCCAGCCGGACGAAGCGTGTGACATCTTCATCCTCAACACCTGCACCGTGACCCATGTCGCAGACCGCAAAGCGCGGCAACTGCTGCGGATGGCCAGGCGGCAGAACCCCAACGCACTCGTGGTCGCCACCGGCTGCTTCGCCGAACGGATGTCCACCTCCGGTTCTCTGGACGGCGTCGATCTGGTAGCGGGCAACGCTGACAAAGCCACCCTGCCCGAGAAGATCGAGCAGTTACTGAATATCCAACCTTCGTCGGCTTTGGCTCCCGCCGTTCACCAGTCCCCAGGCGGCCGGACCAGGGCCATGGTCAAAATACAGGATGGATGCAGCCAGGCATGCAGCTACTGCATTGTCCCCTCGGTGAGAGGCAAAGGAAAGAGCGTTGAGGTCTCATCCGTCTTAGACCAGATCAAGTCCCTGGTGGAAGAGGGCTACCAGGAAATAATTCTGACCGGCACCGACATCGGCACCTACAAGTCCGGCAAGGTTAACCTGGTGGGAATTCTCCGGGAGATCCTTGCCGAGACTACCGTGCCAAGATTGCGCCTTTCGTCGCTGCAAGCCCAGGAAATCTCACCCGACCTCTTGCCCCTCTTCGCCGATCCCAGGATATGCCGCCACGTCCATCTTCCGCTCCAGAGCGGCAGCGACGCCGTCCTGCGGGACATGAGGCGCCGCTACACCACCGAGGAGTTCCGCCAAGCCGCCTCCCGCTTGCGGCACATCGCGCCGGACATCGCCATCACCACCGACGTGATAGTCGGCTTCCCCGGTGAAACCCCATCGCATTTTGCCGAAACACGGATATTATGTAAAGATGTTGGTTTTGCCCGGATCCACGCTTTCCCCTATTCTCCTCGCCCCGGCACCCCGGCCGCTGGAATGACTCCCAGGGTTGATTCCAGCACACAGAATGAGCGGCTGGCAATCATGCTGCAACTGGCCAAAGAAAGCGGCGACAACTTCAAACAGCGCTTCCTGGGAACGGTGCTGCCCGTCCTGTGGGAAACGTCCGCCCGGGACGACCCGAGCCTGTTCTCCGGCCTCACCGATAACTACATCCGGGTGTATGTGAAGACGCAAGACGACCTCCGCAACCGTATCATCCCAACGCGTTTGCTCCGCCTGGAAAACGGCAAAGTCTTCGGCGAGCTTGTGTAATAGAGCCTTCCGTCTACTGGATTCTGGATTCTCGGTAGGACAGGCATCCTTGCTCGTCCGTTTTTCCCGGCCGCTTGACTACTGCCCACCAAACGCGCTATTGTGCGTATCGGCGCTCCCAGGATATATGAAGGAGGTTGATCTCATGGGTACGAACACCGAAATTTCCGTTGACGACGGTCAAGATGTCCTTATTCTCGGCGCCGGCCTGGCGGGATTGACCGCTGCGGTCGAGGCCGCCACCCGCGGGGCAAAGGTCACTGTCCTCGACAAGCTCCCGCCGATGACCCTCAAGAAACGCCAGGAGATATTCTATTCCGCCGAAGCCTCCAACGACACCTCACGGGCCGGAGGTGGCGGGCTGGACCGGTTTGCCCTGAAAGCCCCGGTGGACGAACTGCTCAAACGCCACGTCGAACTGGGATGGGGCCGGGTTGACACCGGCCTCCTGAAGACCTACCTCTCCAGAGTAGACCGCGACTGCCGCTGGCTCCGGGACGACCTCAAGCTGCCCTTCGAGGGCCAACGGGTCAAGGGAAGAGGGTCCGCACTGTGTCCTTTTTTCTACGATGTCTGTAACAGCAAAGGAATCCGTATCCTCTTCAAGACTAAGGCGCTGAAGCTGCTGGCCGAAAACGGTGTCATCACCGGCGTGCGCGCTCGAACCGGGCAAGGCGAGACCGATTTCAAGGCCAGGGCCGTGATCGTCGCTACTGGCAGTTTCCAGGGCAACCAGGAGATGATGCTCAAGTACGTCGGCCCGGAGATAACCTATCTTCAGTTATACACGGGCAGCAAATTCAACACCGGGGACGGCATCCGCATGGCCGCCGAATTGGGCGCCCAACTGATCAACCTCACCGTGTGCCACGTGCGGACGACCGACAGATTCTTCGGAGACGGGCCATCCAGGTTCATGACCGGGATCTACCCGCGAGGCATCTATCTCAACCAGAACTGCCAGCGGTTCATTGACGAAGGGGTAGCTGACAGCGACACCATCGCCAACGCCCTGGTCTACCAGCCGGGCAGCCAGGCGGCCCTCATCTTTGACGAAAAGACCCGCGCCGCCTTCCCCAAAGAATACGAGACCTACCCCCACCGGGACGAGACCATTTTTGTGGCCGGGTCGCTGGAGGAACTCGCGGCAAAGATAGAACTCCCGGCTGAAGGGCTCAAGAAAGCCGTTGCTGAATTCAACACCGCGGTCAAGGACGGCCGGGCCCTCAACCTGACCATCCCCAAGATGGCCAACGCCTTCACAATAGATACGCCTCCCTACTACGGCTTCGCTCCGGTTTTGCCGGGACTCAACCATCCGCTGGGCGGGCTCAAGATAGACAGCAACGCGCGGGTGCTGGACCTGGAGAACGTTCCGATTCCGGGACTCTACGCCGCGGGTTCTATCGTCAACTGGGCCTTCGGCAAACCATACCAGGTAGGCAACGTCACCACGTTCAAAGGCAGCTATCACGCCGGCGCCTCCGCCGGACTGGCCACCGCCCTTGTTTTCGGCCGTCTTGCCGGCGAAAACGCCCCAACGCGGTCGGGGTCGTAGCCGTAGTCACGGCCATGATGCTAGTCGAGGGGGTGGCGTATTCGTAGTTGCAGGCTCTAGCCTGCGGGCTGGGGACCGCCGCTGCCATTCCTGGTAGGACAGGCATCCCTGCCTGTCCATCTGCTAGGCGCCCCATCCAAACCCGTCGGAAAGGTGGTACAATTGGTTTCCATGGAACGTAGCGCCGACTGGATGGACCAGGCAGAAAGCGACCTGTCCCATGCCGTGCATGACATGGATGCAGGTTACTTCGAATGGTCGTGTTTCTCTTCCCAGCAGAGCGCCGAGAAGGCGCTGAAGGCAGTGTTTCAAAAAAAAGGGGCCGCGGTCTGGGGCCATTCAGTGGCAGATCTTCTCGACGAAGTGGTCAAGTTTTCTCTCATTCCCAAGGGTTTGAGGGTAAAGGCTCTGGAACTCGACAAGGCTTACATTCCTACGAGATACCCCGATGCCCACCCATCCGGTTCACCACGGAAAAGATATACTCGCCGCGAGGCATCCAGGCTGATTGAAAATGCCAGACAAATCGTCGTCCTCTGTAAAAGTCTTCTGGCCCAGGCATAGCACCGCCGAGGTGGTCGGGCTACTCCGGGCGAAACTGCCTGAGATAGAGGCACTCACTCCGGTAAAGGTTTTCGCCCTATTCGGGTCCTATGCCAGGGGCAACTACACCGTCGCCAGCGACATTGATGTCCTCCTCGTTTACGCCGGACCGACCATCAAGGACGCCTATCTCAAGATACGTCCCATCCTCAATATCCCGGGCATCGAACTGCACCTCTATTCAGAAGAAGAATACCAGTCTTTGAGACCGGTAATCGATAGAATGCTCAAGGACAGCATAGCGATCCCGTAATAGGGTGGGTGAATGCGGCACGCAGTACACGCAAGCCACCAATTACCGGGAGCAACCCGGTGGGTTACGCTCCGTCCTTCTTCGAAGAACGCTGTTCACCAACCCCGTTCTGCTTCTCGTAGACCGTGATTCGAGACGAAGAAGTCTGTAACTCCTTCGAAAGACCCTCGATGTCCGGAAAGACAGTTACATAAGAAGTCCCCAGCAGCCTCAAGTCCTCGAGCATTTCCTTCTTATTCTTGCCGCATATTTCGTATTTCTTCAGGACAGAACTGGTATCCAGTGAACCTGCCCTAATAATGCATTCATCTATGCCACCCCGAAAGCTGCCGTGCACCGTAAAACAACTTCTCTGCACGTTCAGGCGCACATGTATGTTTGTGGGATGAATAGCAACAGGGAATTCTTGACTTCCTTCGCCGTTCACCCATGCGGCTTGAATGTTCTTCACAGCTTGGCTTTCAGCATTTCCCCAAGTTATAGGAAATTGATTATCGGCCAATTCCGGACCGCACGTAAGCCTATTGAGCCCGCACGGATCCAGCATCCAGACAGCAGCGTCTGATTCTTCCTGCAACGCGAAAAACAGTGCCACGAGAGCTCCTTCAGTCCAGTCCAACAAACGGGTAGGGAGCCTAAAATGTTGCATGAGGAATAACCACTGGTCGTTATACTCGCGCGGCGGGAGGATTGACGGGGAGACCAAAGATGGGGCTTTCATCCTGAAGAACTGAACAACCTGGTTTTCGATGAACTTCTGAGTACCATCTGCATTCTTTTCACGATAAATGCGGGGAACTAGCGGATCCGGGGTGACGCTTGGTTCTCCTCTAAACCACGGATAGGTCTTTGTTTTCCACGATTTGTAGTCGTTCGTTACAGTCTTGACAAAAGTATCAACTGAATCAATCGGGTTCATCATCGAAACCTTTCCGAAAAATACGCTCGCACAAACTCGGGCGCCTCCTGCAATTTAGCCAAGTGCGCCGGCTCGACAATTCCCCCACTTAATCCTTCCCTCCCCGCACAATGCACTGCTTCGTCACCCGGCACCTGTATGACTTATACGGCAGTGACCCCGAGATGGGGTCAGTCACATCGTCGGCGAGGATGAGGTTGAGATTGGCGCCGTCGCTGGCGAAAGGGTCGTAGCCGGGCAGGCCGAGGGCGTCGCAGGGCTCCCACCAGCCTACCTGGTTGGAGACCACCTCAGGCGCCACCATGTCTGTGACCTTCGCCTTAACCCTGATGCTGCCCCGGTCGGTCTCCAGACTCACCCACTCTCCATCAGCAACGCCCAGGGACTTCGCCGTCTTCGGGTTGATCTCCAGGAACGGGTCCGGCACCGCCTTGCGCAACGAAGGCAAAGACCGGTGCTGCCCGTGACAGAACTGGATCACCCTGGTGTTGACCAGGGTCAAAGGATACTCCGCCTCAAGCTTCGCGTCCGGCGACCTGGTCCATTGGGGCGGCCGGTAAACCGGCAGGGGATCGTGGCCGGCGTCTTTGAATGTCTGGGAGAATAGCTCGATCCGGCGGCAGGGCGTCTCGAAACCCTTTACTCTTCCGGTCTTCTTGTCGAAGGACTTGTACTTCTGAGCAGGCAAAGGCAAGTTCAGCGACAGGCCGCCAGGAAGCTCCTTCAACCGTTCCACATTGAGCCCGGCAGGGGCCAGAAGATGGTTGAAACCGGCTTCCATGTTGCCCTGCCAGAACTTGTCGCCGATTTCCAGGCGCCGGGCCAGTTCGTAGACTATTTCCAGGTCCGGGCGCGACTCGTACTGAGGCGGCACCGCAGCCGCCCGCCACTGGAGCCGGTCCCACGTTTTCGTCGAACCGCTGAACCCGAGATGCGCCGTTTCCGCTTCGTAGAAGGTCGAAGCGGGCAGCACCATATCGGCGAACCGGGCCGGCGGCGAGATGTGAAGGTCTATGTGAACATAGAAATCCAGCTTCTTCAGAGCTTCCCGTCCTTTGAGGCTGTTGCTGTCAGCAATAACCAGGTCGCCGCCGAAGGCCACCAGCGCTTTCACAGGATAGGGGTTGCCTTCCAGAATGGCCGTCTCCAGCTCATAGCCCTGCACCGAGCCCGGCCTGGCCGAAGGGCCCAGCGGCCTCGGCTCGCGGCCGATACGCAACTTCTGCTTGTCGGCAGGCAGCAGGTCAGCGCCAAGTATTTTGTTTACCGGCAAAGGCGGCAGTTGAACGTTTCCGCCCACGGTATCGTAATTACCGGTCAAAGAATAGAGAATGCACAGGGCGCGGTTGGTCTGAGAAACGTTGGTGTGCTGCTCAATCCCAGTGAAGGTGTAGTAGCACAGCGGCTTGATGGACCCGATCATCCGGGCAGCTTCCTCGATCTTCGCGGCGGGAACTCCGGGGGCCGCCTCCGTTTTCGCGGGCGTAAACTCGCCGGCCAGCCGGGTCAGGAGTTCAAAAACGGTGTCAGTGGCAAGGAAACCGCCGCCGGCGAGCCGCACGTGATGGCTACCGGAAAGCGCCGGCTTCGCCGAGGGATCGCTGTAAGATCCCGAGGCTGGATCGTAAGACACGGGTGTGCCCTGGCTCGTATCCCAAACCACGTAACTGGAATCCCCTCCAGCCACGGCCAGGTCCGCCCCCCTGAGGAGATTGCCGGTGTCCCTTCTCACCAAAAAGGCGGCGTTGGTCCAGTCACCGGTGAAATCCTTGTCGAAGAGTCCTTCCTTGATGAGAACATTGATCATTCCCAGAACCAAAGCCCCGTCAGTGCCAGGCTTGACCTGAAGCCAGAGGTCGGCCTGTGCCGCCACCGGCGTCTTCCTGGGGTCAACTACGATCAACCTGGCTCCGCGCTGATGGGCCCGCTTCACGGCATTCCAGCGCCGAGGGTCGTTGGCATAGATGTTGGCGCCCCAGATGAGGACGCATTTGGCATTCTCGATGTCCGGGACGCCTATCCCGCCGCGCCCGTAGGTGTAGTTGGAGCAGTGGTCGCGGTGCCACTGGCAGACATGGGTATGGGTTACCGTATTGGGAGTGCCCAGCGCATGAGCCAGGCGGGTGACCCATTCGTGCATGTCGCCGCCGGGTGAGCCTCCGGGACTAGTGCGGCAGAAGGCGATGGCCTGGGCGCCGTGCTTGCTCTTGATTTCCGTCAGCTTCCTGGCCACGGTGTTCAAAGCCTCGTCCCAGCTAATCCTTTCCCAACCTGGATCAGGGCTTCCCTTGGGATTGGTACGCCGCATGGGGTATTTCAATCGTTGTGGATCATAGACCAGTTCCGGACCGGCAATCCCTTTGGGACAAAGAGGCGCCCAGGCCGGGTGCGACCGGTCGGGCTCGGCTTTCAGGAAGATACCGTCTTTGACGGTATAGACAGTGGGGCATAGCGAGTTGCACTGGGCGCAATAGCTGCGGATCTTCTTGACCTGGGTCTTCTGGATCACCATGGACAACCTCCATAAAGTTGCTGTCAGCGGTCAGGTGTCAGCACAAAGGAAACCAAGAAAGCATAGCTTGTCGGCACAGATTGTGCAAGAGGAGGGCAAAAACTATTCGCCGGGAGCGGTTGACAGCAAGCCAATACGATTTTATACTAAATGAAAGAGCCTAAGAAAGGAGACCATCAAGCAATGTGCTGTTGCTGCGCCGCGCACGCCAAGAAACCCGCTGATCCCAAGAAAACACCCAAGAAATAGATAAGGAACCTTGAGTTCCTCCGAGCCCGGGAATTGGACGACCGTACGGCCGTTTTGTCCCGGGCTTGCCTTTTGTCCGGCCCCGGTTACAGCACTACGGGAATTGGCCCGGCAATCCTGATCTCCTTCAAGCTCACCTGGCATTTGAAGGCGAAGATATCTAAACCTCTGGCGGCGGCATCCCGTAGTGTTTCTCCAAATGCCGGGTCGGTCTCGTCATCCGGCGAGAACCTCTCAACGTCCTCTCGCTGCGCTATGAAAGCGACGGCAGCCTCGTACCCCTGATTCCTCGCTTCCAGCAGAGTGCGAACATGGCGGCTGCCCCGCGCCGTCACGGCATCCGGGAACATCGCTGTGCCGTTTCTCACTTTGGTCACCGACTTGATCTCCAGCAGATACGTGCGTTCATTTTCCAGTTTGAAATCGAGGCGGCTGTCGCCGAAGGTCACTTCTCTCTGAAAGCAGGCGTATTCCCTGAAGGGCTCCAACCTGCATTCGATCAGCGCTTCTTCCACCAGATCGCATGGCAAGCGGGCATCCACGCTGACCAAGCCCGTATCCAGGGAAGCCAGGACAATGTCATATTTGGTCTTGCGCTGGGGTTCATCCTTCTTCACCAGGTAAACGGTCCTGCCCCGGACAAGAAGGTCCTTCAGCCGGCCCGAGTTGGCCATGTGGGCCTCGACGGGCCCGCCGTTCAGGTCAACCACGACGGTGAAGCGGTTCCGGCGTTCGATGAAGGTAGCTTGGTAAAGACGGTTGAATTTCAAATGTTGCTGTTCCTGAATAAGAGCGAAGTACGGCCACCCTGACCTTCCCAGACTGGATTCCTGCTACGCCGATTAGCACCGGTCGTCATTCCTGCGAAGCTTGTCCTCGCGAACGCGGGGAGCAGGAATCCAGGCGAAATGCCTGTCTTGCCCAATCGTCTGAGCACCGGGGCGATGACGGGCGCTCGCAGGCACGGAGGCCTGCGGTACCTGGGATACTGGGGTCTACTTTCTACTTTCTACTTTCTTCTTTCTACTTTCCCCCATCTTCCCTCTTCCTTCTTCTCTCTTCTATCCCCTATGCGCCATAAACGCATATTCTTCCAGCCCGAATTTCTTCAGGGTCTCTTCGTAAGGCTTTCCGCTCTTGATGTCCCAGCCGCAAGCGGCGTGGAAATCGTGGACCAAACCCGGCAGGAACCTGGCAATAGTAAATCCCTTGAACTGGCCGTCGGGAATCGGCTCCAGGAAACGGGGGCCGATGTTGGTCAGGTCCTCTTCGGGGGTCCAGCCATATCGCAGGTGGAACAGGTGCTCCATCTGCCACACGCGTTCGCCGACCGTCCGGGCTTCCTCTAACGAAAAATCTTCCCACCCGGTAACCGCCGCCAGCGCCTCGATGGAGTGTCCGAAGACGCCGCCGCGGCAGCCGAACCAGCAGATGCCGGCAGCACCGGTGAACTCCCGGAAATCGCCGCCGGTTTGGGTCTCTTTGGCTTTGCCCTCGGCCGACGTGGAACTGGTCTTTTCCGGATAGCCGAAGTCAGGCGAAGGATTCAGTTCAAATCCCTGAAAACGGGGCTTGCCGCCCCCCGTAGCGGTGATCTGCCCCAGCATCTGAGACAGGTATGGTCTCCAATCATGCAGCGCCGGCGCTCCTCCTTTGACGTGGACCACCCACTTTTTAGCGTCGCCGCCGATGGCTTCAGCCGTCGCCTTGGGCCCATTGGCGACGATACCCCCCAGCCATCCCTCGCGCCGCGCCGTTTTCCAGAGCAGTTTCTCCACCACGTCGGCATCGCCCCACTTGAGTTCCATCCCATCGGTCTGCCGTGAAGTCAAAAGCCCCTTGTCGTACGCTTCGAAGGCTACCCCGGCGGCACAGCCAAAAGTGCTGCCGTCCAGGCCGATGCGGTCCATGACTTCCACCAGATAATGTACATCCTGGCCGCCGACACCCAGGGTAAAGGCGACTCCCTCAAGCTGCTCGCTGCCGGCGCCCAGGGTGGCAACATATCCGGTGTGCTTGCCTTCGGTGATTCTGGCGTCATAGGGACATTCGCGGTTGCACTCGTAGCACGGCCTTGGAGTGTATTCTTCCTTTTCGAATCCTTTGTTGGCCCCGGGAAACAGGGTACTTTGAAAGTTCTTGTAGATGATGGTCTTCAGATGGTGGGCATGCCCGGTGGTCCACTTGTCCTGCGGGTACTGCACTTTTTTGAGTTTGCTGCGCCACTGGTTTCCCGCTTCGACGAGCTTTTCTTTGTTCTTCACAGAGACCACTTTGTTGCCCCAGACAGCCACGGCCTTGAGCTTCTTCGAACCCATTACCGAGCCTCCTCCATGGGAAGCAGAATGGTGCGGATCGCTGACGACCATAGAGTAGCCGATCTGGCTCTCTCCCGCCGGGCCGATGCAGGCCACACGCGCGTCGGGATTTCCCACTTCATTCTGAACGGCCGTTATGGTATCGTGAGTGTCCTTGCCCCAGATAGCGCCGGCATCGCGGAGTTCCGCCTTGCCGTTATTGATCCAAAGATAGACAGGCTTCTTGGAAACGCCGGTGATTATGATGCCGTCATACCCGGAGAACTTCAGGAAGGTGCCGAAGAAGCCGGCGGCCGAGGCGCTGACGACAGCTCCTGAGGTCATGTTGGGAGAACTGGTCATGTTGCTCAGCCCCGTGGTCATAAAGATAGTGGATGCCGGAGTCTTGCCGTTGCCGGTGAGCGGACCCGTCATAAATATGACCGGGTTGCCGGGATCGAGGGGGCCCGTCCCCGGGGGAAGCTCGTGCATCAATATATATTGGGCCAGACCCTGCCCGCCGATATACTGTCTCAATATGGGCGTTTCAGGAAGGTTCTCGTCCTTGAGCTTGCCCTCGGTCAGATTGACCCTGAGTATCTTGCCCATGTAGCCGCCGGGCAGCGGGGTCTTCCTGAAAGCCGGAAATATCTTCTTCCCGCAAAACTTTTCAAAACCCTGGTCGTTCATCGTTATCTCCCTTCAATGATAATGCTTTCTTATAGCATTATCCCCGCGAATCGTCAAACGGAAAGCCGCCTCGCGGGCCGGAATTGACGTTAATGCTATAATGGGCGCAATTACACGGTTGTTCCAGGATTGTTGGAGGTGTTCCAATGCCCGTAGAAATAAAGAAATCAGTTTGCGTCTGGTGCAAGGGTGACTGCGGCGTTCTCCTTCATGTCAAAGACGGCCACCTGATAAAGGCGGTGGAAGACCCGGACTGGCCCGATAAGATTTGGCCGGCCACCAGGGGATGCACCAGGCTTCGGGCTGCCAGAGAGTGGTTCTACCACCCGGACAGAGTCAACTTTCCAATGAAACGGACTGGCGACAGGGGTGAAGGGAAATGGCAGAGGATTCCTTGGAATCAGGCGCTGGACGAAATTGCGGAAAGACTCCTGAAGACAAAGGCGCAGTACGGTCCGGAGGCCATTGCCCGTTCAATGGGTACGACCTACAAGGGCGAGGTGGAACTGTTCGCCCGGTTTCTGGCCCAGATGGGGTGTCCCATGAATCAGTGCGGCGGCGCCAACATCTGTTTCTTTCCTAGAGCCACCGTCGCCAATTCCATCGTGGGGATGTTTCCTCATTTTTCGGTGAAAGAAGTGACGAAGTGCATCGTATTGCTGGGTTCGGAGCCGCTGGTGAGCCGGCCTGGCCCATCACACCGCATGCTGGAGGCAATGCGCCGGGGGGCTAAACTGATCGTCATCGACCCCCGCAGAACCCTCTCCGCCTCAAAGGCCGATGTATTCCTGCAGCTAAGGCCCAGCACCGATGTAGCTCTGCTCATGGGCATGATCAACGTCATCATAACGGAAAAGCTTTACGACCGGGACTTTGTCGACAAATGGTGCCACGGATTCGATGAATTGAAGAAAAGGGCCGGGGAATTCCCCCTGGAAAAGGTTGCCGCCATAACCGACGTCCCCGCGGAGAAGATCGCTGAAGCAGCCCGGGTTTACGCTGCCAACCGCCCGGGCAACATCATTGAAGGCATGGGAATCGAAGAGCTAACCAGCAATGCCGAAGCGCTGCATGCCCGCTGGATACTGGCGGCCCTGGCCGGCAATATCGACGTGGAAGGCGGCGAGGAACTCACCGGGCAGCATCCTAAAATCCTGACCATGATGGAGGTTCAGCCGACCGTGCGCCCTTCTCAGGATCAACTGAACAAACAGTTGGGTTCCGACAAGTTCAAACTATTGAGCTGGCAGGGGCAGCAACTTATAGGCCAAACCCTGAGAAAAGTTTGGCCCCGGCCGCCGCTTCAGTTCTTTATCAGTCACGGCCCGGCGTTGCCCAGGGCCATAATCAGCAGCCAGCCTTATCCTATCCGGGCGCTGATGAGTTTCGGCAGCAATCCCATGGTCACCAACCCGAATATCAAATTGGTCTACCAAGCTCTGAAAAGCCTGGACCTGTACGTTGTTTCAGATATGTGGATGACCCCCAGCGCCGAACTGGCGGACTACGTTCTGCCGTGCGCCAGTTGGATGGAAAGGCCGGTGTTGTGGGACTTCAACGGATACGACCGGTACATGAAGGCGGGCGAAGCCGGCCTGCCGGCATCTATCCCCGGAGAATACGACCATAAGGGCGATTTCGACGTGTGGCGCGAGTTATCAATAAGAATGGGGTATGCCCAGAACTGGCCGTGGAAGACCCTGGAGGAATATTACGACGTCCGGGTCAGCCCCACCGGTTACACCCACAACGAATATGTGAACAAAGTGAGATGTGAAGTAAAGACACCGGGGTATAAGAAATATGAGAAGATGGGGTTTGCTACCTCCACCGGCAAGGTCGAACTCTACTCCCAAATATTTGACAAACTGGGGTACGACCCGCTTCCCCAATACCGGGAGTCGGCTGAAACCCATGTCGGCAATCCGAAACTGGCTGAACAATATCCCCTGGTCCTGACCACTGGCGGCAGGGTCCGTGAATATTTCCATTCGGACTTCAAGCAAATCGAATCGGTTCGCAAACGCCACCCCTTCCCGCTGCTGCAAGTACACCCGGAAACGGCAGGGAAGCTGGGCATCAAGGAAGGGGACTGGGTCTGGATTGAAACCCCCAGGGGGAAGGTGAGAAATAAGGCCACCCTATTCGATGGAATACGGGCAGATACGGTCCACGCAGAGCACGGCTGGTGGCTTCCGGAACTCCCGGGGGAAGAGCCGTGGCTGCATGGGGTCTGGGAAGTAAACGCTAACGTCCTGCTCGACGACGAACCCGACATCTGTAATACGCTAACCGGCGGATTTCCCCTGAAGACGGCCCTATGCAGGGTTTACCCGGTCAAGGGTAACCCACCCTCACCGTGCTCATAGGGGATTTATGCCTACCGGAACACTGATGTCTCGCCTGCCATTTGGAGTCGTGATATAATGCCTGGTAGCCAAAACTGTATGTGACCGATGTCCAAAGATTACGATTGAGGAGGCTTTCTATGAGGCACATGACAACTATTGCAGCAGTTCTTCTGGCGTTAGCTATGGTTGTGGCGAGTTGCAAGCCGCCGGAGTCACCCCCATCACCCACAGCCGCGCCACCGGTGGCGACGGCCACGTCAAAGCCAGCCTCGTCCACCCCGGCGCCCACTGCCGGCGCTGCGAAACCATCGGCCACCGCCGCGCCGCCGGAGTGGCAGAAGAAATGGGATGACACCGTGGCAGCCGCGAAAAAAGAGGGGGAGTTACTCATCTACCTCAATGCCCCCGCGGATGCCAGGACCGCCATACCGGAGGCCTTCAACAAGGCCTATGGAATTCAGATCAATATCGTCATGGGCACCGGGGCCGAGGTGGCGGCCAGACTAGACGCCGAGTACCGGGCCGGGCTCCACCAGGTTGACGCGGTGTTGCCAGGGGCAACTTCCGCCACCAATGCGAAATCTCAGGGCTTCCTTTCGCCGATTGATCCTGTGCTTATCCTGCCGGAGGTGAAGGATCCTAAGTCCTGGGTCGGCGGCAAGTTCCCCTATTTCGACAAGGACGGCTATATCGTCGGCTACCTTTCCCTGCGAACACCGCCGGTCACCTACAACACCGAACAGGTTAAAGCCGGCCAGATTTCCTCCTATCTTGACCTTCTGAAGCCGGAGTGGAAAGGGAAGCTCTCCATGTTCGACCCGACCATTCCCGGCATCGGCAATGCGGCCATTGCCCGGCTGGCCGTGGATTGGAGCGCCGACAGGGCCAAGGAATACCTGACCAACCTGCTCACCCAGCAGCAGCCGGTGATGACCAAAGACATGGGCCAACAGGCGGACTGGCTGGCCAAGGCCAAATACCCGGTAGCCATCTGGGCGCAGACCCCGGCGCTAAGCCAGTACCTGTCAGTAGGCTCGCCCATAGCGGACGCCGTCTTGAAGGAAAGGGTTGGGCTATCTGCCTCGAACGGCGGTCTGGCGCTTCCCAAATCTCCGCCCCATCCCAACGCCACCATCGTTTTCGTGAACTGGTTCCTGAGCAAGGAAGGCCAGACAGTAGCCGTCAAGAGCATGGGCTCCCCCAGTTCCCGCGCCGATGTGCCGGGTACCGGCGTGGCTCCGATGTTTGTTCCGAAGCCCGGAGAACCGTTCATCGCCCAGGATGAAGAGTTCAACGGCTTGCAGATCAAACTGACGCCTGAATGGAAGGCCATTCTGGCCAAGGCTGGTTACTAAATAACCGGATGCTAGACAAATTCCTGTTTTTTGGGCATAATCCTAGCCACTGCGCCTGCTGCAACAGCGGGAAATAATCAGTATATTTCAAGAGGTTATTCTATGGAGTACGCACCAATCCCAAAGATCCCTGCCGACAAGATGAAGGTGAAGCCGAACTTGACCAGCGTCGCGCAGCTAGACCCGAAGTTCGATTGGATGACCCTCGAAAAAGAGCTCGGTCTGGATGAAGCGAAGAACTACAATCTGGCCTACGCCGCCATCGACCGGCACGCCAGGAGCCAGCCAGGTAAAATGGCACTGATCTGGGAAGGTAAGTCGGGTGAGCAGGAGCAGTACACTTACGGCGAGTTGGCGCGCCTCACCAACAAATTTGCCAACGTCCTGCTCGGCCTTGGGGTCAAGAAGGGCGACCGCGTCTTCATGTTCATGGAAAGGCTGCCTGAGCTCTACGTGGCTTTCTTCGGCGGCCTGAAGATAGGGGCCGTGGTAGGACCGCTGTTCTCCGCTTTCGGGCCTGACCCCGTCCGCGACCGGCTGGCCGACAGCGGCGCTTCTGTATTTATCACGACCCCTGACCTCAAAGCCCGCATAGAGCATATTTTCGCCGACCTGCCGAACATAAGGCACTTCATCATCGTCAACAAGAACAACCGCCACCCGAAGGCCCTGGGTAAGAACGAAATCAGCTACGAAGACGCCATGCAGAAAGCCTCGCCGGATTTCCACGGGCTCGTCTCCGGCAAGGAAAACCCGTCCATCGTCCACTATACCTCCGGCACCACCGGCAAGCCCAAGGGAGCTATGCACGTCCACAACGCTCTCATTCAGCACTACGCCACCGGCAAATGGGCGCTGGACCTTCATCCCGACGATATATACTGGTGCACCGCCGACCCGGGGTGGGTGACAGGTACCTCCTACGGAATGTCCGCACCGTGGACCAACGGCGTCACACAGTTGATCTACGAGGGAGGATTCAAGGCCAGTGTCTGGTACTCCCTGATTCAGAAATACAAGGTCACCGTATGGTACACCGCCCCCACCGCCATTCGCATGCTGATGAAGGCCGGCGAAAAGGTCCCGGCGGAACACGACCTCAGCACCCTCCGGCACATATGCAGCGTCGGCGAGCCCCTCAATCCCGAAGCCGTCGTCTGGGGAATGCGCGTCTTCAAGCAGGCCATCCACGACAACTGGTGGCAGACCGAAACCGGGGCCATCATGATCGCCAACTACGCTTTCATGGAAGTCCGTCCGGGCTCCATGGGCAGACCTATCCCCGGCATCACCGCCGGAATACTCGATGACAACTACCAGGAACTTCCCCCCGGCAAAGAGGGCCACCTGGCCGTCAGACCGGGCTGGCCCGCGATGTTCCGCACCTATTGGAACAACAAGACCCTCTACGATTCCAGGTTCAAGAACGGCTGGTACATCACCGGCGACCGGGCCAGCAAAGACAAGGACGGCTACTTCTGGTTCGTAGGCCGAATTGACGACGTTATTAACACGGCGGGACACCTGGTGGGGCCATTCGAGGTAGAAAGCGCCCTGTTGGAGCATCCCGCGGTGGCCGAGGCCGGCGTCATCGGTAAGCCCGATCCCATTGCCATGGAAGTCGTCAAAGCGTTTGTCGCCCTGAAGGACGGCCACAAGCCGACCGATGAAATGCGCCACGAACTCATGCACTTCTGCCGCAGGAAGCTCTCCGCCGGCGTCGCGCCGCGAGAGATCGAATTCCTGGACAAGCTTCCCAAGACCCGAAGCGGCAAGATCATGCGACGCCTGCTCAAAGCGAAAGAATTGGGCCTTCCCATCGGTGATACTTCAACCCTGGAGGACGATTAGATGATTGAGTTCGCCGTCAACAACGAAAAGAGATACTACAACTTCAACGGCAAGCTGCCGCACGTGGAACTGTCGTCGGAGCCGGCAGCACTCCCGGCAGCAAGCCCCCAGAATAGCCCCAAACTCATCACCGATACCACCCTCCGTGACGGCGCCCAGGACCCGCGATTTGCCCTATTCCCCAACGAGGCTAAGCTCAAATATTTCGACTTGCTGCACAAGCTGGACAACGGCACCGGGCGAATAGAGGCTGTCGAAGTATTCATCTACCAGAAGAGAGACCTCTGGGTATTGGAGAAGCTGCTGGCCCGCGGCTACGACTTTCCCCAGGTGACCACCTGGACCCGGGCAACGCCCAAAGACATAAAGCTCCTGGTTGACATCGGGGGGGGCAAGATCAAGGAAACCGGTATGCTGGCTTCCTGCTCCGACCACCACATCTTTGACAAGATGGGCTTCCACAGCAAGCAAGAGGCAATGGACAAATACATGGCGCCCATACTGACCGCCTGTGAGCACGGCATCCGTCCTCGCGTGCACCTCGAAGACGTCACCAAAGCCGACATCACCGGCTGGGTCATACCGTTCATACAGAGGACCTTGAAGGAAACCAGGGGCTTGGCTCACTTCCGCCTGTGCGACACCTTGGGCATCGGCCTTCCCGATCCCTATGCCGACCTGCCTATGGGACTTCCCAGGCTGGTGTCTTTGATCTGCGCGGCCACAGGAGCGGAACTGGAATTTCACGGCCACAACGACTTCGGCATGGCCACCGCCAACTGCATGGCCGCCTACCGTTACGGGTGCAAGAGGGTCAACGTGACCGTCGCCGGATTAGGGGAACGCACCGGGAATGCCGCTCTCGAGCAGATAGTGGCCAACTACATCCGATTCTTCGGCGATCCCGGGTTCAAAATCGAGGCTCTCGGACAAATGGAGGAACTGATCCACAACGAAGTTACCCCAACCCATGAGAAGCTCCCCATCATCGGCAAGAGCATCTTCACCACCCAGGCCGGCCTTCACCAGACAGGCGTGTCACGCCAGCAATATGCCGACGGCGGCCTTATTTACCTGCCTTTCGAACCGTCGGTAGTCGGACGCACCACCGCTGAACTCAACCGCATCGGCGCCCTTTCGGGCATGGACGGCCTCCTGGCCATTCTTAACTGCCAGTGGGAAGCAGCCACCGGGGAAGCCAACAAGTTCACGCTGATGAGCAAGACGGTCAAGCAGATATACGACCACGTGCATGAATCATTCGATGGGCTCTACGACCCAGCGCTGGACAAGTTCTGCAACTACCGGACGTCTTTCTGGGAGCCCCAGGAGTTGCTGGAAATGGCACAACGGCTCCTATCGGATTCCCACGAAGAGAAAGTCGAGAGCAGAAAGTGACCGCTTTTCATTTTGCTTTTTGATTTTCCATTTTCAATCTTTCCTGGTTGCCCCATTTCTTCCAGACTAGCCCACTGAGCTCGCCCATCTTCTATTTCAGGAAGAACGTCCCGTTTTCCACGGGTTCAGGAGCACCGTCCTTGAATACTCTGAAACCCAGTTCCCCCATCCCGGAAGGCAAGCGGCTGCGCTGAAGGTGATAGATGTAGCTGTACTTTCCACCGCCGATTATGGAAACGCCGTCGCCCCCAACGGCTTGCCCATCGAGAGTGACGCTGATGCCATATTCTGCGGGAACCGGGTCGCGGTTGACGATGTCGAACTGGAGTATCCACCCATCGTCGCCTTCGATAAGTTGCTCTCTCTGCACTTCGCCGGAACGGGCCCCCGAGGTCATCAGACTGGCAGCCAGGGCCGTTAGCAGCCCCCCGAGAACCAGCAGCGAGGCGAGATAGATGATCTTGCGTGACATGAGTGCGATCCTCAGGCCCTTGCCTTCGGGCTAAACCGGCTCATCGGATTATGCCAGTGGCGACCTGAAACGCCCTAACCTCCAAGGACGAGCCCGACCCGGGTAAAGATCATGCCCACGAAGATAATCAGAAGAATCGCCGCTAGAAAGCGGAACTTCACACGCAGCAAGCCCAAATTGCCTACCTCCACCGGACGGGGCACGGTAACTGTAACCTCGCGGAAGATCAGCAGGAGCAGCAAAACGATGGCGAATACCATTCCGACCTGCAGCCCAACGTTGGTCGTGAAGGTGTCCTGATAGTAGACCATCGAGCTCATGGAGCCCATCACCGAGGTCGAAAAAGAGGCGAAGGAAACGAAGCTACTCCAGACCTGAGGAGGATATGGGGGAGCCGACACGGTCTTCTCGAAAGCTCCTTGGTCAGTCCGGAAAGCGGCGAAGAAGTTGACGCGGTCTCCCAGACGCAGTTCGTGCGAGTAGAGGTGCTGATAGACCTTGGTGGAATGAGCCGGCAGGAGGGTTGTTCCCGACTTAAGCAGAATGCCGTTTGCATAAAGCTCGTAGTTGCCGCTCACCTCCCTCCCCGAGGAGTTGCTCAACTTGAAGGTGGCCAGTACCGGCTCGCCCTTACGCGGATTCTCCGGCATTACCATAATCGCCACCGGGTCCGTAGACGCGCGAGCGGACATCCAAAGCGTACCGACAAGAATAATGCCCAGCCAGATGAGAAGCACCCTGAATCTCAAAGCCATGTTCCCCCGCTTCATTCGGTTCTCCACGTTCGATGCGCTGCCAGATTGCCCTTGTACCTCGCCAGCCAGTAGGCGCAGCAGCACAGCAAACCAGCCACCACCAGGGCCGTCCTCTCGGGGAACTCGGGAATGGAACTGGCGGAAACCTCGAAGGTGTCGCTGGTAACGTACCCACTGGCCGACGAGACATCCGCCCAAGCGGAAGGGGTGCTTGCCCCCTCAAAAACGGCCGCATGCCAGGTACCGGGAGCGGCGGAGATGTTGGTGGAGAAAAGGTACTCGCTAACGAGCTGTCCCATGCTGTTGGTAGTCTGACTGGAGTCGGTGGCCACCTTGTTGCCGTTCCCGTCGTAGTAGCTGACAACGTAGTTGGCAGAACTGGGACTGATGCCGTTCACCCAGATGTAGGCCCTTGCCCCACTTCCCGAGTAACTGTTGGAGACGGCGGTGTGGCCGCTGGTAGTGTAAGACTCCATGGAATCGAAACGGATAGCTACGCTCCTCGCGTTTTTGATGTAGGCCGTTCCTGTTGTGCCGATCTTGTATTGTATCTTCAGGGTGTGAGAGGCCTTGGTTAACTCATCCCTCTCAAGGTGAAACATGGGAACATAGTCCGTCCCGTCTTTGGAGTAGTAGCTTTGCTCCGCCAGCGCGGAACCGTCCAGCACATAGTTGCCGTAAACATATCTGGCGCCGGTGCTGTTCTTTATTAGCGCTGAACTCACCACCAGATAATGACCCTGGGCCGCCGGGGTAAAAGTGAGGGTATTCTTGTCCTGGTAAGTCGTGGAAGTAGTATTGGATTCACCTTCGGTCTCCCCATACTGAACGTCGGAGAAATCGCTGGTCTTAACCGCCGTGATCCTGGCGTCGTCAATGTACCCAGTGCTGCCCGTGGTACGGTATTGAATCTTGAAAGTGTGAGAGGCGGCGGTAAGCGTTACCTTCCGAATCATGCCGTAAGTCTCGTATTCGCTGGACACCTGCAATTCCTGCCGCATCAGGGAAGTCGCCGCGCCGTCTTGGGTCACCTGGGCTTCAGTAGATTGGCTGGTACTGCTATTGCTTATGTCACCGGTAGCGATGATCAGATAGTCGGCGGCTTCAGCAGCGAAAGTCAGAGTCACCGCGTCTTGGAAGGAAGTTGATGTAGTGCTGGCAGGGGCCGCCAATTCCGCCGTGTGATAGTGGCTAACCTCCAGCGCGCAGAGATGGGTATCCTTGATGCTGACGGTGGTGCCGTTGGACTCACTCTTATATCTTATCTTTATGGTGTGGCTGCTCCCCGAAGATAGCTGTATCACCTTATGCGCTGCCAGGGTGACATATGAGCCGGCGGTTCTGGGCGTGAACTGCTGGTCGGCATAGTTGGTCCCGTCAATCTGAAGAGTCACGCCGATGTAATTAGAAGTGGTCGTGCTGGTGACGAAACCAGTGGCCATGACCAGATAATACTTGGTTGTGGGAGGAGTAATCGTCAGGGTAGCTTTGTCAGAGTAACTGGTGCTGGAGGTGCTGGTAGTCGCGTCATCCTCAATGAAATAGCGCTCTATGGTATAGGATTCTCCGGCGTTTATGGCCTTTGCCCGCTCGCCAGGGACGACGAGGAGGACGGACACTACCGCCAGAACCACCACCCATCCTTGCAGCTTTGTGCGTCCCTTCGCCATGCCGATGATCGTCTCCCTCCAGGAGGTCTAACTAAGAGACTCTTATGGCTTGACCGGAGTCAAAGCCGCAAATCGCGGGCCAGCATATCATCTTAATAATGTAGCCCTTACTACATAATACTGATGAGTCTATGGCCTGTCAATACGTTCTGCAAGTTATCTGCAAGACTCGCGACCCAACAATTGGATAGCGATTAGCCTGACCTCAAAATAAGTATTGGCCCGTAGTGCCTATTTGTTATGTCCTGAGCTAGAATGATAGACGAAGCAACTCGCGATAGGGAGAGACAATGGACAACATGATACAAATCCTCGGTTTTGCCGGAAGCCTGCGCAAGGGTTCGTTCAACAAGTCAATCCTCAACGCCGCCCTTGAGTTACTGCCGCCAGACACAACTCTTGAAATCTTCGACCTGGAGGGCATTCCTCCTTTCAACCAGGACCTGGAGAATGACCCTCCGGGACGCGTCAAGGAATTCAAGGGCAAAATAAAGGCCGCGGACGCGATCCTGATAGCAACACCGGAATACAACTATTCGATTCCCGGCGTCCTGAAGAATGCCATTGACTGGGCATCCAGGCCTTATGGCGACAATTCCTTTGAAGGAAAACCGGTCGCTATCATGAGCGCCTCCACGGGAATGCTGGGAGGGGCCAGGGCGCAATACCACCTCCGCCAGACCTTTGTCTTCCTGGACATGCATCCTGTGAACAGGCCGGAGGTCTTCGTAACCTTTGCCCCTCAGAAGATCGACGAAAAGGGCAAGTTGACTGACGAAACTACCCGGAAGTTCATCGGACAACTGCTGGTCGCCCTATGTCGGGCCGTCGGCCGCCGCGACAACGCTCACTAGCTGGAGATATGATGCCGCAGAGGTTCACATCACTCACCAGGGTTGCACTCCTGAGCATGCTGGCGCTCTTGGCCGTCGCCTGCGGCCGGCCGTCGCTCGTGCCAGAAACTCACCAGTTGGCGACCGCCCCTCCAGTAACCCCTCCGGCCGACGCGCCGGTGGTTCTGATAGAGGCACATCCCGACAACCCCGGCCGAGCCATCCCCTCGGATTTTCTGGGGTTGGGCTATGACGCGCCTCTTCTTCCCGGCGAATATTTCGACGAAGAGAACACGCAGTTCATCAACCTGCTCAAAAACCTCGGCGAGGGAGTCTTGTGTTTCGGCGCCAACGGCCTGGAACACACCTATTGGCCGCGAGACGCCTTTTCCCGTTTCCGTTTCCGTTTTCGCAATGCCCATGCCGTGCTCTCCCCCGGAGATGTCGACCGTATGTTCGCCTTTGCCAGGAAAGCCGGCTGGCGCGTCATATTCGGCTTGAATCTAGGAGCCAACGACCCCGGGATGGCGGCAGACCTGGCCGAATATGCCAACCGGTCGGGGGGAAACCAAATTCTGGCGTTCGAAGTTGGCAATGAACCTGACCTCTATTACCGCAACGGCTTGCGCTCATCGAGCTACAGCTATGCAGATTACCACCGTGAATACGCCGCGTACGTGCGCGCAATCCGTGAGCGGGTACCGGGTGCGCCCGTGGCAGGCCCTGTCACCGCCAGCCGGTTTGCCTGGTTCTCGAACTTTCTAGCCGATGAAGCAAGCAACATCGTCCTGGCCACCAACCACCCTTACCCACTAAACGCTGATACCGACCTGGACCCCACCGACCCAAAATACGCCAGCATCGAAAACCTGTTAAGCGTGGAGACAACCACACAGACAGCGGACTTAGCCAGGCAGTACGCCAATGCTTCGCAAGCCGCCAATATTCCTTTACGTTTCGACGAGACCAACTCGTCGTATCCCGCCAAAGATGGTGTGGGCGACGTGTTTGCCTCTTCCCTGTGGAGCGTCGACTATTTGTTCAATCTGGCCGAGCGCGGAGTCTCGGGCGCCAACTTCTTCGGAGGATTCAGGCGCCACAGCTACACGCCGATCTACATGGAAGAGGGCTTCCCGGGATTTAGCCAACGTTTTTACCCTCAACCGCTATACTACGGCATGCTGCTCTTTCACATTGCAGCCAAAGGGCGGGTCGTACCCGTTGACGTCAATACTGACCTGAATGTCACCGCCCACGCGGCCCTCGGCGAAGACGGTCAACTGCGAATTGTAATAGTCAATAAGGACTTCAATCAGACCATCGACTGTCGCATCACCTCCGCTGATTCCTACACAGAGGCCACGGCAATGCGCCTGGCGGCCGAATCCCTCCTGGCGGAAGAAGGGATTACCCTGGGAGGCAGCCCGGTAAACGAAGATGGGACCTGGTTCCCACGTGAGGAAGAACCGGTCGCATCCAATGGCTCCGCCTTCCAGGTGGTAGTGCCTGCCGCCAGCGCTGTCTTAGTTACCTTGAGGTGACAGAAGTTTCCGGAAACCTAGCCGCCGGAGCGGAAAACTGAAAGACCACCGCGGCAACCCGATTTTGAAACCTTCGTTAGTATCCTCCGAGCACGCCCCTGATGGCTTCATAGGCCGGTTTGGGGTGGTACGAGGAGTCGAATATAAGCCCGCTGCCCCACCCACGGAAACTGTCGGGCACATAATGATACCGGTCAGTTACACCCCACGTCACGAAACTCTTAAAGTTGGCATTGGACAGGCCGGCCCGAAGCATCTCTCCATAAACAGCGGCTTGCGCCGCCAGTTTCCCGGGGGGCCCTTCCCCCTCGATCCTGACGTCCATCTCGCTGATATTGGCTTGCAGGCCCAAAGCCCCCAACCTCTTAATATTGGCTGCCACGTCCTGGGGCCTGGGGTATCCATCCGAAGCCACGTGCATTTCCAGCCCAACCCCGTTGACAGGAACTCCGCGTTCGAGCATGCCCTTCAACATGGCATAGATAGCATCAGACTTCAATCCCATCCCTTCCCCCCCGTAGTCGTTGTAAAACAACTGGGCGTCGGGGTCGGCCTCGTGTGCCCAACGAAAAGCCAGATCAATGTATTCAGGCCCTATGTTCCGAAGCCAGATAGTATCGCGCAACGATCCGTCGTCTGAAATCGCCTCGTTGACCACGCCCCACGCTGCCACCCGACCCCGGTAGCGCCGCACCACGGTTGAGACATGGTCTCGAAGTATGTCCCTCCATTGCTGGCGGGAAAAAGCGCCCCGCGTCACCCAGGCTGGGAGGGAATCGTGCCACACCAAGGTGTGCCCGAGTACCTGAATTGCCCTTGCCTCCGCAAACATGACAACGTCATCTGCGTCCCCAAACATGTACTGGCTGCGAGCCGGATGGACGACACTGAATTTCATGGCCATGGTGGGGGTCAACATGTTGAATTCCCTGGCCAGTGTCGCTTGATACTGCTGCTCCTGGGTTAAAGGCCCGACCGCCACTGCTGCGCCCACGAAGATTCCCCGTGCCTCGGCAAGAACACGAAGCGGTTTCGGAGGAGGGCCTGGAGTGTTCGTGGGCGCCACAACCAAGGCGGTGGGCGTGGCAGGCAGTGTGGCACGCACAGTAGGTGATGCTGTAGGCCGAGCAGCAACCGTGGTGGTCAAAGTCGCAACGGGCGTGACGGCAGGGGTTACCGGTTTGGCGGTCGGACTCAGAGTCTCCGTGAATTTGGCCGCAACTGTGGCAGTGGGCGCCACGGCCCCCGGCGTTTCGAAGGGGCGTTCAGCCCCCTCGGTGACCGGCGCCGGACCCGCCGGCGAAATGGACGCCGTCGGTTTGGGCAGCGCAGTCGAGGGCGGCGGCGTGGACGTTGGAAGCGATGGCCCGCCGCAAGCGGCCGCTGCAAGAGCGGCAAAGGCGACCGCCAGAATCAAGGTATATAGGTATCTTAACACGCCGTCACCCCATTACGGTCGCCGGATGCGGCGCCATCGCCACGAAGAAAAGCGCTAATATAGCAGGTGTCGGTTCCCTGGCAACTGGACTTTCTTCTTCGTCCATAATACCCCGCCTTGCCGGTGGAAACCATACGTGGAGCTACTTATTTCACCCGGGGAAAGCACCTAGAAGGAAGAAGACAGACGCGGCTCAGGCCTCCTGGCCGTTGACGTTTACGCTAAGCTTGGTGATTTCAATCTTGCCAGCCCCGCCGCATACCTCGCTGCCAAGTTCCACCCCGTGAATATAAAGCGAGGGGTCCAGCTTAAGGTTGTCAATTAGCTTGACGGCATCCACAGTGTGATCCGACTTATATTGGGGGTCACCCTTCATGATGAACGAGTAGTACAATCTCCCGTTCTGCATAACCCACGAATGAAGCGCGTAAGTATTCCGCCCGTCGGAGAAGTCCCCTTTATAGGTATTCGGCGGCTGCTTTGCGGTGCCGTGGATCCAAATCATCACCTCAGCCTTTATCAGAGGTTTGGCTGCAGGCTGATTGGTATCCGAAAAGAAGATGTCGTAAGCAAGATTAAATGAGCCCGTCGGAACCTTGGGATAATCATATGAAACACTGAGATCCAGCGACTTCGTTTCCCCAACCTTCAAAGGGAAATACCGGCAGTTCGATTTCGCCCACGGGGTCCCGCCAATCCTAACGTTCGGATAGATGGGTTCAGGGCGAGAAGCTCCAGGTTTGGCCTTCGGGGATTGCCGGTTCCACGTCCAGCCAAAACTGCCACCCGGCTCGGCGTACACATCGCTCACAACTTCCTCGCCCGCAGGCGCGCCCCAAACGTTATTAGTCAGGATTCGCGAACCTGCGCTAATCTGAGCCCAGGCTTTGCTCTTCGATGCAGTCAACCCCGCACCTCCCTTAGCTTCACCACTCACGGTACCCCCAACGGTACCCGCGGCGACAGGAACATCGCCGACTACCGGGACCAGTTCCGTCTCCATTTGAGACGTTACGGGCATAGGCGTATCTTCTACAGGGGTCACAAAAGCGGGCCTGAACGCGAGGACCAACGGCAACATAAAGATGAAATATTTCGTCTTAACTCTCACAACTTTCTCACTTTATTCTCTCATCACTATATATTTCTTATAGTTTACCCCCCGAAGGCCCAAACGTCAAAACTCAAGACCCTGCACACGCTTTACAAGTTCGTAACTATTTTCCCTGGTATTTTATACCTTTGTGATACCTTCCTGCTAAAATGATGGTCGAGGCAAGGCAGAATCTTAAGGAGATTGGGACCATGAAGATACAGATCATAGGCGTAGGCGTGGTGGGATCAGCTCAAGCACACCTCGCGTCAACCTTGGGCCACGAAGTCCTGGGGTTCGATCCCGGCAAGACTGAATCCCCGTACGCCAAGATGGTCAAGGAACTCGACAAACGGGCCGACCTCACCTTCATCTGCACCCCGGAGGCTTTTGCCGATTCTATGATCCTACGGTTAATCCGCGAGAACGTGAAAGGGCTTTATGTCATCAAGAGCACCGTCCCGCCGGGCACGACCAAAAGCCTGATGGCGGAGCACGGAATCCACATCTGCCACAACCCCGAATTCCTCAGAGAAAGCAAGTCTTTCGAAGACGTCACACATCCCAATTTCGTCGCCATCGGCCAGTGTTGCCCGGCACACGGCCAGCTATTGAAGGATTTCTACAGCCCCATCGGATGTCCCATCATCATGAGCGAACCGACCACTACCGAAACCGTCAAGGTAACCCTCAACTCATACCTGGCCACCTTGATCACTTTCTGGAACGAGGTAGATAAAGTTGCCAGGGCGCTGGGTGTAAAGACAGCAGACGTGGCAGGGATTGCCACCAGGGAACCGAGAGTCAGTCCCTACGGCGCCGAGTTCTTTGGCGCTCCCTTCGGCGGCAAGTGCCTGCCCAAAGACCTGGACTGCATGATCAAGACGGGTCACGGCGTTGGCGTAGAACCGGCGTTTCTGGAGGCTGTAAGGGACTTCAATAGAAAGCTGGCCAATGCTAACCCCGTATGAGATCTTCTGGCTGTTTGGCCTTCCCGCGGCGGCTTTCAGTTGGTACCATATTGTCAGGCATACCGCCACATTCGTGCCCCCTAGAGCAGAACTGCCCGCCGGACCCCTCCCGAAAATAGTGTTCTCTATTGCCGCCAGGAAGCCCACCCCGATTCTTCAGGGCCCGTTTGACCACATTAAGTCCTCTTGCGCTGAAGTGGGCTTTTCCAACTACACAATGAAATTGGTAGTGGACGAATCCGGGAGCGCCTTCGATGGAGTTGACACCATAGTAGTGCCGCCGGAATTCACCTGCCTTTCCAAGTACAAAGCGAGGGCATTGCATTACGCTCTGCGCTTCTTACCGAACTCAAAGGATGCCTGGACCCTGCACCTTGACGAGGATGCCCTGGTAACACCACAGTGCGTCAGCAGAATACTCAGCTACATCCGCAACGGCGGCAATCCTGTGGCCAACGGTCCCTCCATTTTTCCTTTTGACGGCAACATCCTCACCTTCTACGCCGAGGCCCAGAGGCATTGGACTTTCTACTGGCTAAAGGACCAACTTAACTCCTCGACGGTCCACTGGCTGAACGGGTCGAACTTGCTGATAAGAAGCGACATCGAGCAAACGATAGGCTGGAGCTTCCCCAATTGCTTCATCAGTGAGGACTCCCGGTTTGGCTACGAGTCGACCAAAAAACTGGGCAAGATTTTCGGCTGGCACGGCGGTTTGACCATAGAGACTCCGCCAGCCTCCGTGGACGGTCTGCTGAAACAGCGAACAAGGTGGTTCTTCGGAAGTATACTCAACCTCAGGTTCGTCCCAAGAGGGAGGCTCCCACGCCGCATCTACAGCATCACCGCCTGGCTGAACGGCCTGCTTCTGACAGCCTTCTTCTTTGTCATAATCACCGGGTTCTACCATGAACCCTGGTTCTCGCGTCTCTTCATCCTTCACGGCTTCACGGTGACCGCGCTGTTCTGGCTGGGCCGCTACGAGCTGGGGGTTTACTGGAATCTTAAAGGCTCTCCGTTAAGTTGGTGGAAGAAGGCGCTCCTCTACATCGGGATTATCCCGCTGGCGCCGGTCGTAGACCTGCTATGCACGTTGCCCACCGTTCTTGCCTTTATCAAGCGGCCCAAAGCCTTCGAAATTACCGCCAAGAGGAGCCAGTCCTGATGAAATGTCTTATCCTAGCCGGCGGGTTCGCCACCAGGTTGTACCCGCTCACCCGGACCAAGGCCAAAGCCCTGCTCGAATTCAGAGGAAAGCCAGTGATCTCCCACATTGTAAACAAGTTACCGCGGTCCGTAGACATCATGGTAGCCGTAAACCAGCGATTCGAGGCTGATTTCCTCCAGTGGCGCGACACCCTGGACAGACCGGTTGAGATACTGGTCGAAGAGGCGGTCAGCGACGATCAGAAGAAAGGGGCGATCTGCGCCATTGACTTCTGGATCAGAAAGAAGCATATCACCGAGGACCTGATGATCGTAGCTGCCGACAACTACTTTGAGCTCGACCTGGCCGACTTGATAGAAAGGTTCAACGAACAAAACGCCATTGTGGCCGTCTATGACGTCGGCGACAAAGAAAAGGCCTGCGAAATCGGGAGGGTCTGCCAGGTGGGACTCGTTACTGTCGAAGACGGCCGGATCGTAAGATTGGACGAAAAGCCTCCTGAGGCGACCTCCAGCATCGTAGCCACGGGTATCTACGTGTTGCCCTCGCGCCTGTTCCCGGTCCTGGCCCGCTATTGCACCGGCAGCAAGCGCGACAACCTGGGCAGCTTCATCACGCACCTCCTTGATCACGAGGAAGTCCACGCCTACACCTTCACCGAGACGTGGATTGACATTGGCGATGAAATACTGAGGGGAAGACTAAAGGTCTGAGTACACAATTAATCCCCCTCGATCCCCCTTTGCGAAAGGGGGAAGGTAGTGGTCTCCCCCTTTTTCAAAGGGGGACTAAGGGGGATTCCCCGGCTATCATATCCTCTTCTCGTACACCAACAGTCCCCCATCTCCATAGGCGGCAAACCCCGCCTCGGTAAACTGCAACTTCAACCCCACCAGACCATCGGGCAGCCAAGCCGTCAATTCGGGAGGATCGTTGGCAGATGCCTCCGTCCTCAGCCCGAACAGCAGGTCACGCAGCGCCGATGGTTCACCGTCCGCATAACTCACCACGAACCCCTTGCTGCGATAGGACGGAGCACTCATTGCGACCGCCGCGATCTCTTCTTCCTTTTCCAGCATTCTCACCCTCCTCCCTTTCAGCCGATCCAGAAGGACATCTTCCGTTAAACCTTGGAACCGCCAGTTCGAATTACTGAGGTCTCCCATGGCCTTCATGACCGCCGAATCTTTGAGAAACGCCAGGAGCCTGCGAACGTCCTTCATTTTCGCAAGCGTGAGCGCGGGCCCGCCCCTGGCAGCTCCAGCGCGGAACGGAGACAACGAAACAATCCTCTCAAAGCCGAGCGATGCCGCCATCCGATGCACCGGCTCGTTGGTGGAAGCGGTGGTAAAGCGGATAATGCCAGCGCCGGCCGCCCTGGCCTCTTCGATACACCGGACTGTCAACCGCGCGGCGATTCCCTGCCGGCGGAAGTTGGCATCCACTCGCAACCCTTCGTACCATGCTTCTCCCGGCGATACCATCACCACGTGAGCAACGGCCACAGGCTGCCCTTTGATGGTGGCCACCAGCAACCTGCCTGGTTGCTCCACCAACCACCGGTCCCAGACGAAGGGAAGGTAGTCTCCCGAACCCCAGAGATTACTGAAGGCCAGCACCGTTTCCCGGTCTTTCTCCGTGGCCGCCCGGATATCGACCCGTTGCGTTGGATTCACGCGCTATCCGCCCGACCATGCCTGTATCAACATGACCGTATCCCCGTCCTCCAGTCTGGTATCCAGCCCATCCAGAAGATCGATGAAACGGTCGTTGACCACGATGCTTATCTGATCGGTAAACTTGCCGGACGCCGGGTCGAACAGGTGGGGCCGGAGCTTCTCCTCCATGGCAATCAGTTTGTCCAGCAGATTCCCTACCGTCTCCCCTTCGGCTATTTCCAGTTCCAGCAAGAGGCGGCCGCCCCTGGTCTTCCTGCTTCTGGATTTCAGGATGGTGGACAACCAGGGATACACTTCGACCTTTACTTCAGGCACGAGAAAACCTTTTTGAATCCTGATACGGAAATTCCTAAGGCCACAGGTCCTTCGCCACCTGGGGCAACCCCAGGTCTTCCAGGGTCCGCGGCAGCGGCTTTCCCGTAGTCCTGTCCCAACCCATGATCTCGTAGTAGTTGTCCAGCATCTTGGGCAAGGCAGGAATTATGCTGATGCCCTGCGCCGGGCCGTCCAGAGGAGCCGAACCCATTCTCGCCGAAGGCATTTCCTTGTCAGGAGTGAACCCGTGACGCACGTTGAAGGCGCGGAAAGTGTTGATAGCCCTTCGCCCAACCTGCATCGACTCCTCTGTGGAAAAGTCTTCCCATCCGGTAGCCGCCTGAAGCATCGGTACCAGGAATCTCGGCACCGACCGGTTGGGGAACTTGCAGACACCCAACGAATCCAGGAATTGGAAATGCCCCTTCATCCGGGCAACCATCGTCGATACTTCGATTGGATCGAAAACATTGCCCAGGGGCGGGAGCCCGTGCACGGTGGGACGCGGGAAGCCGTCGTTCTCGATAGTGCAAATATTGGAAACGACCGTATCGAAAAGCTCGTTCCATCTCAAGCGCAGGTCGTGCGTCCGTGAGGTGTTCCCGCTCTTGACGCAGACCGCCAGGTTCAACGCCTCACCGCCGAGTTGCTGCGACGATCTCAGGACGCCTTCCGCCAGGACGTTGCCGAATCCTCTTCGCGCCGCTATCTGCCGCAATAAAGCCCTGACCCCTTCGACGTTGCCCCAGGTCAAGTCGATACCGTCTGTATCCTTCTTGGTAAGCAGACCTTTTTCGTACATCTCCATTATGTATGCCACCACCCATCCAGCCTCGTTGCTATCCAGGCCGAGCTTGTCGCAGTCGTTGTTGAGCACCAGCATCCCCGGGGCGTATTTGTTGCCTATGAGAAATCCCCAGGCGGAAACGCACTCGGCTTCAGGCTCCTCGCCCACGTGGCCGACATAAGGACCCTCGTTTATCGTTATGATGTTGCAGTGATTGAATGAACAGGCCCAGCATGAATTCCGTTTCGGACTGTAGTTCTTGCGAATGTAGGTCCCGCTGAACTTTTCCAGTTCCTCGGGCTCAATGTTGATGTAACGGGTCTCCAGGTTTTTCACCGGCTTGAGAACGCGGCCGTGGAGTTCCACCTTTTCGTTCAGCATGCCCCACTTGTAGACCTTGCCCCACTCCGGGTCATTCTTTATGAATTCCAGAAACTCGTTCGACACCGCGGCCAACCTCTTCGAGTCGAAGACCTTGACCGGCTTCTTCCCCCCGGCTATGGCAATGGCTTTCAGCTTCTTCGAGCCCATGACCCCCCCCGGACCGTTGTGGGCCACGATATGACCCCGGTCCACTACAATGGCGGCGAATTTCACCAGGTTCTCACCGGCCGGCCCGATGCTGGCCACCGAGACGGATGATTCCGGCAAGCACAGCTCGGCGCGGATCATATCTTCGGCATCGTCGGTGTTCTTGCCCACCAATCTGCAGGCGTCCCTGAATTCAACCCCGCTCTCTGTTATGTAAAGATAGGTCCAATCGGAAGCAGCCCCCTGCAAAATCAGGCCGTCATAGCCGGACAGGCGGAGAAAAGCGCCGAAGAAGCCGTTGGCCTGGCTGGAAGTGGCGCCATTGGTTATGGCCCCTTTGCAGACTACTGAGATAGTACCCGAACCCTTTACCACGGTGCCTCCCAGAGGCCCGCTGGCTATGGTGATGCGGCTTTCGGGGTCCGACCAAGCTACTCCCGGGGGAACTTCCTCATAGAGGATTTTTGCCCCGATGCCGGTGCCTCCGACCCATTTCCTCAGAGTGGCTTCATCGAACCGCTCTTCGGTCACCTTCCTGGTCGTCAGGTCTATCCTGAGAAACTTGCCCGCATAACCGTTAACTGATTGATTCATTATGATTCCTCCGTTCTTGAACTCCGCATTTATCTCCCCCTTTTTCAAAGGGGGTCAAGGGGGATTCGTCGAATCTCTTCTCACAGTTATCCTTCATGTCACGAGCGGCCACTACTGAAACTCCCTGTCGAGCAATTTTCCCAATTGTTTCACCAGAGGTGGCAAGTCCTGCTTGACGATTGCCCAGACAGTATCGAAGTTCACTTTCATGTAACCGTGGGCCAGCCGGTCCCGAGCGCCAATGATTGAACTCCAGGGAATTTCCGGATGCCGCCCGCGAAGTTCCTGAGAAACGTTCTTCGCTGCTTCACCCGTGATTTCAATCAAGTGTAGAATGGCAAGAGATAGAAGTTGATCTGTATCAAGGTCGCGGCGGTTCTTCCCTTTGGCGAAATCCGCCGCCTGCTGTGCGAAGTCTCGCATGTGACAGAGGCGCGCGTAGTCCCTATCCTGCGTCATATATCCCCTGCGCCTCATTGACTACCTGTGACCGAAAATAGGGACTCAGGTCACCGAGGGTATTCAGGTCCACTTTTCTGCCCAACATTTCAGAAAGCTCTTCCTGCATACCGAAAAAGGCGAATCCGGGCGTCTTGCCAGGCTCAAACTCAACCAGAACGTCGATATCGCTGTCCGGACGGAAGTCATGCCGAAGCACTGACCCGAAGAAGGAAAGCCTCCGGATGTAGTTCCGCTGGCAGAAATCGGCCAATTTCTTTTTGGGGATAGAGATATTCCGGCTGGCTGCCCCAGAAGTATCCCCCGCAGTTTTTTCAAGAGGGGACGCCATGACAATCGGGGGTGAAGTTGCCGATACGAGCGCCTTTAGATCCCTGAAGGCGGGTGACCCGGAATTAGCCCGGTAATATACCTGCCGCCCGCTGGTGGTCCGGACAACGATTCCGGCATCGGTCAGCTTCGCGAGTTCCCTCTGTACCGGGCCCAGACCCATACCGGTCTCCCTGACAATCTGGCGAAGGTAGAATGATTCGTCAGGGTGGCCAAGGACTAAAGACAATATCCCCTTCCGCGTCTTTCCGAAAAGGGTCGAGGTGAGCTTGTTCTCCGTCGGTTCGGTAGTCATAATCGTTACCAACATTGTAACTCATATGGTTACATGCGGCAAGGTCAGCAGAATGAAATATTAACGTCCGGTGACCTGCCGCTGGAGCAGTCGCACCCCTTCACTATACTTAGAATGGCAGCGTCTTTTCCTTCAGGATGGCCATGAGGTTTTCGATGGGAATGGCAGTGTAGGTGGTGGTCTGGACTCCGACCAGCGACCTCAAATAGATCGAGAGCTTCGCCATCACTTCGTCGCCGGGGGCTTCAACGATGCTGACGAAGTCGAAAGGCCCGAGGATAGCATACTGCACCAGGCTTTTCACGCCCAGGTAGTCCATTACCTTGGCGATCTCTTGCAGCCCTACGGCATAGGCCTCCGCCCCTTTTCTCCCTTCATCGGGCATGGTTATCAACGCGAGATAGACGGACATGGACACCTCCTTGGAAAAGATTCACACCAGGGGAATCGTTGTCCCCGTGGCTTTGGCTATCAGAGTCCCTTTGCTATTGGTAACCGTCATTTCCGAGATGCAGACCCTCTTGCCGGATTTGAGCACCCGGCACTCCGCGATAAGCTCATCACCGGCATCCGCCCGGGCAATAAAGTGAAAATTGAATTGCGAAGCCACGTTGGGTTTGATAATGGCATTGTTGGCATAGCCGAAGGCCTGGTCGGCCAGGCACATTATGATGCCGCCGAAGGTCATGCCCATGAAGTTATTGAATTCGGGACGCAAGGTCATGCCTACCTTCGCGTATCCCTCGGACAATTCCAGCAGCCTCGTTTGCAGGAAGGAGGTGATGGGCTCCTGGGCCGCCAGGACGCGCATTTCCGCCAGTTTGTCAGACATGGTAGCTCCTTGAACCCCCCTTAATCCCCCTTTGGAAAAGGGGGAGACTGTGCGTGCTTATTTGGAAAAGGGGCAAACCTGCGTTGGGGTTGAATTCCGCGTTCTCTATTGCTATCATTTGTCTACTATGCCTAACTGGCAGATAACGCTAACGACAATCTACTGCGAGCACGTCGGAGACGAAGTGACCATCCGGGTCAACCGGGATCTCTCCGCCCGATGCACCGGAGACCCTGATTCCCGGGGCAAGAACGGGCAACCGGCAGGTCCAGGCAAGAGTAGCGGCGCATCCTCGAAATCAAAATGCCAGGGACCGGCATGCCGTTTGATGGCCCAATACAAAGAGAAGCTATCAGTCGAGGAGCAGTCAGCCTCCGCAGCCTCATCCAGCCAGAAGAAAGCTTAATCACTTCCAGGCCCTTTCATCCGCGATCTTCTTATAGTTCTCCCCGAGGCTTCCTGCTTCCACGAATTCCACGCGGTCCGCCGCCACCCGGCAGCTATCCTGAAACCTCTTGCGCAGGCTGTCCGCCAGCCCGGCCTTGTCCCAGGTTCCCGGCTTTAGCTCGGCTCTAATAGTCAGTTCGTCGCGGAACTCCCGGCGGCCTACGACGATCTGAGCCCTGGCTATCTCTGGGAAACTCAGTATCACCTGCTCGGCCTGGCGGGCCACCACGAACATTCCTCTCACCTTCACGGCATCACCGGTGCGCCCGATAATTCCCGTCAACCTGTTGGCCGTCCTTCCGCAGGGACATTTCTCAGAAGTAAAAGAGGACAGGTCGCCGGTGCCGAACCGGATGAGGCCCCAGGTCTTGTTGTGTACCGGCGTCACCACGATTTCGCCGATCTCCCCCGGGCCCAGTTGCTTTCCGGTCTCCGGATCAACGATTTCGACGATATATTCGTCCATGAAGTGCATCCCGGATTTCCGGGGGCACTCATAGGCGATGGCGCCTCCGGGTTCCGTAACAGCATATGCCTGCGAGGTGGAAATCCGGTAGTCATCCTCGATAGTCCGCCGCATCGCCGCCGTCAACATTTCTCCGGTGAACCAAGCTTTTTTGACGGCAAAGTCCCTCCGAAAGTCATTCCCCAGTTCTTCCGCCCGTTTGATGACCGTCATCAGGAAGGTGGGCGTGCCCACAAAACCGGTTACCTTCAGGTCGCGCATGGTCTGGACCAGGATTTCCGTGTTGCCCGTTCCCATCACAACGACGGTGGCGCCGCAGTCCCGTATGCCCTCGTGGAACAGCACACCGGCGGGAGACATGTGGTAAGTGAAAGTGTTGACCACCATGTCCCCTTTTCTGAAACCCGCCGCGTAAAAAGATTTGGCGAACCACTTTATGCTCGAAGGCTGCAGCGGCTCGTAGATCGGTCCGGGAGATATGAATACTCTTTCCACCTCTTCCGGCCCGATGGCGAGGAACCCACCATAGGGCGGGTTGGCCCTCTGCAACTCGATGAGGTCGGCTTTCCTGGTGACGGGCAGTCTCTCCAGGTCTCTGACAGAGCGGATTTCATCCGGGGAGACGCCCGCTTTGTCCAAAACAGCCCTGGCCGCCGGGGCATTAGCATAGGCGTTCTCGATGGTTTCCCGCAAGCGTTGCTGGACATACTTCTCCCTGGCTCCAGGGGTCATCGTTTCCAGGATGTCGAAGAAGTCGCCGGTGACCATATTCATTTGCCTTTCAGGCCGTCCCTCGAAGAAGGAGGCTGGAGGCGGGACAATCCCGCCTCCATGCCTGCCGATTCTCGCCTTAGTCTACTTACCCCACCAGGGGAAGTCTTCGTACTTGATAACCGGGGCTTCGATCCAGTCGCCGATGGCGGTAAACTTGCCGGATTTGATCTGGTACAGTTTGATGAACTTGTCCAGACGGTTGTCACCGGGGGTATAAGTGATCGGACCATGGATCCCGTCGGGGTCAAACTTGTTGAGCTTCTGAATGCCCTGCGTTTCCACGGCTCTCCAGGAATCTACGTTGCCCTTAGCCAGAACGTCATAACCGGCATTCTTGACCGCGTTCCTTAGAATCTCCGCTACGACCAGGGTCGTCGACCAGGTGCTGATGTAGTCGAGATTGCCCACGTCCTTGGGATTGTTCTTCTCGGCGTACTGCCTGGCCTTGACTATCCCGGAAGCATTGTCTTCCCAGGTGACAGTGGGGAATATTCCATATACGCCTTCCACCGTGTCAGCCCCGGCGATATCGACGAGCGCCTTGGTGAAACTGGCGTGCGCCACTGCGAATGGAATCTTGGGGAACATGCCCAGTGCCTTAGCGTTCTTCATGATAACCGCCGTCGGAGCCGGAGTGCTGGAGATGAACACGACATCAGGATTCTTGGCCTGGACGCGGGTGAGGCTCTCGATTTCCGAGGTAGTAGTGGCCGCGTGTTCTTCCTGGGCGACAATGTCTATGCCCAGTTTGTCTCCCATGGCTTTGGCGGCGTCTCTGGCCCCATAACCGGTGGAGTTGTTGAGCATCAACAGCGCCATCTTGGGCTTGCCCGAGCCCTTCCACATGTTTTTCATGTAGTAGTTGGCGAAGGCGTTCCAGTCATCGCCGTAGTCAGGCATCTGGCCATAGATGTGGGCCGGCGGACGATAGAGGTTAGGAGCCGTATAGGTGGCCATGCCGGGGAATTCCGCCCGGTTAGCCGTGGCCATGGAGTAGGTCATTTCTGCGGACGAGTGCGTGGTGAACATCAACGCACCTTCATCCATCAGGCTCTTGACGAGATTGACCGTCTTGTTGGAATCGTAGCCGCTATCATACCACAACACCTTGAGCTCGTAGCCGGATACGCCTTTGAGTTCAGCGTTGATGTACTGCGCCGCATCCTGGATTCCGTGTCCTCCCGGCGCTCCCTTTTCGGCCGCCGGTCCCGTTGACGGGGTGATCATGCCGACTTTGAGCACTTTGCCCGCCTTGCTGGGTTCCGCCGGCGCGCATCCCTGCAGTACCGGCATGGCGGCCAGAAGGACGATCATCACAGCCCCCACTAGAAAGATAAGTTTCCCTTTTCCCAAATTGTGCCTCCTTTCAAGATATGGATTTAGTATGGAAAAGGCCACAGTCTATACGAAGCTTTGAACAGGGCCCATCGATGGGCCAGACCGCGTGGTTCAAATATCAGGAACAGTATTATCACCAGGCCGAAGACCATCGGCGCTACGCCGGTAGTAAACCCCTGAGGCAATCGGGGAAGCGCGGTCTGCAACGTCGGGGTGAGGTGAGTGACTCCGACGTCCAGCAGCCGGATGAAGGTTACACCGAGGATTGGCCCCAGGGTAGTGCCCAGCCCACCGATGATCACCATCCCTATGTAAAGTATGGAATCCGACAGGGTGAAATTCTCCGTGGTAATGAATCCAGTCCAGTGCGCCAGCAAGGAGCCCGCGATTCCGGCGATGAAACAGCCGATGAAAAAAGCCAGCAGCTTATAGTAAAACAGATTAACTCCCATTACTTCAGCGGCCAGGTCGTTATCACGAATGGCAGCGAAAGCTCTGCCGAGCCGCGTACGGGCGATGTTCCGAGCAAAGAAGACGCATATCGCGGTGACCGCAAAAATCAGGTAGAACTGGCTCCTCTCGCTGCTGAACTCGTACCCGGCAATGGAAGGCAGCGGAACGTTGATTCCCATGAATCCGCCGGTCAGACTGGTCCAGTGATTGATGACATAGACAATGATGAACTGGGCGGCGATGGTCGAAATGGCCAGATAGAAACCCCTGACCCGCAGAGAGGGTATGCCGAAGAGCAGACCGACCAGGCCGGCAACTATCCCTGCCGCCAGCAGTCCCACCAAGAAAGGCATCCCGAACTTGCCGGTCAGAATGGCCGAGGTATAGGCGCCGACCGCCACGAAGCCGGCGTGACCTATGGAAAGCTGGCCGCAATAGCCGGTAAGGATATTGAGCCCGGTCACTATGATCACGGTTATCCCGATCAAATTGGCAATGCTGATCAAATAGCGACTGTTGTACATAGGGAAGGTGATGAGAAAGACCAACAGAAGCGCCAGCAATGCCCACTGAAGCTTCGTCCGTATAATGGCCATGTCCTGGGCGTAGGTGTAATTAGCCGTACCGCAGGGTAAACTCATCCGGCTTAAATCCTCTCGATCCTTTTCTCACCGAACATGCCGTAAGGCTTGACGAAGAGAACGATAATGATGATTACGAATGGCACGATATCCTTCAGTCCGGCCCAGGCGTAGGGAGTCAGATAGCCTCCGCCGAGGTTCTCCGCGAGCCCGATTATGGGACCGGCAATGAGAGCGCCGCCAAAAGACTCCAGCCCGCCCAAGATAACGACCGAGAACGATTTCAGGCCTGTCTCCACCAGTCCGAAGGTGATGCCACCGATGCTGGACATCAGCACGCCCCCCACGGCAGCCACCACGCAGGCAAACATCCACGAAAGCGAGAAGATGGAGGAAACATTTATCCCGCAGGCCTGCGCGGCCAACTGGTCCTCGGCGGTGGCCCTCATCGCCAGGCCCATGCGGTGGTACCTGAAGAAGGCCGTCAGCAGGCTGAAAAGAACGAGCGAGATGCCCGCCGCCCAGAGGTGCTCCTGACCTATCACCACTCCACCGAGGCGCAACGGCTCCGCGGGGAACACCCTGGGCAAGGCATCGACGCTCCAGGGCCAGACAAAAACAATCAGACCCCGCAAGAAATAGGCCACTCCCAGCGACGCCGTGATAAGAGAAAGAATGGGCTGGGCGATCAACGGCCTGAGTACCAGCCTCTCGATGGTCCAGCCCAGAGCCAGGGCAAACAGCACTACGGCGATCAAAGCCAGCCAAAGGGGCATGCCCGCCTGGACCATCATCCCGTATGTGAACCAGGAGCATATCAACACCAGTTCACCGAGGGCCAGATTGGCCACCCCGCTGGATTTCCAGACGAGGGCAAAGCCCAGGGCGATCAGCCCGTAGACCATCCCCACGGTCAGGCCCGTAACTGTGAGTTGAAAGAATTGAGTCACCGGACCGTCCTTATTTTGATGCTGGTTGTCACTGCGCCTTTGCGTCCGTCCCGGTACGTTACGGCGGCGTCCACCGTGACCTCGTCTTTACCGGCATACATGGCCGAAATAAGTTCCCTGTACCTTTCCTGCATGAAGCCCCGCCGAATCTTGCGCGTCCTGGTCAACTCGGCCTCGTCGGCATCGAATTCCTTCTGGAGAAGAACGAACCTTCTGACCCTGGCCGCTTCCGGCAAATAGCCATTCACGCGCACCAGGTCCTTCTCCACCAGTTTGGCCACTTCCTCTCTCTGAGAAAGGTCCACGTAGGTAGTATAAGCTATATGATTGCTTTCAGCCCACTTGGCAACCATGGTAAAGTCGATGTTCAGTATCGCGGTCACGAAAGGCCGGTCCTTACCCCCCATGACCATGACGTCTTTGATGTAAGGGCTAAACCGCAACCGGCCTTCGATGTACTGCGGGGCATACCGGGTACCGGAGGCCAGCTCTTCCATATGCTCCAGCCTGTCCATGAAAATCAGATGAGCGCTTTCGTCTATGTTCACCGCGTCACCTGTGTGATACCAGCCATTGCTCAAACTGGCGGCGGTCTTCTGCGGGTCGCGGTAATACCCGGTGAACATGCAGTCGCTTCTCACCAGGAGTTCACCGTCGTCGGCGATCCTGACCTCGGCGCCCAGGGCCGGCCGTCCCACGCTCTCAAAGTGGATTTCCCCTTTGCTGTGAGAGGAGATGAAGCCCGCCTCGGTGCTGGCATAGTTTTGCCTGAGTTCTATACCTATGGCATGGATAAATCTAAACGTGTCCAGGCTCAAGACCGAGCTTCCCGTCACGGCGAAGCGAACGTTGCTAAGCCCCAGCCGGTCTTTCAGCGGCCGGAACAACAAGAAATATGCTATACCGTGAAGCACACTCCAGAATGGACCGGGGTCCTTACCCTCGAACTTGAAATCGGCGATCTTGTGGCCCACCGGCATGAAAAGATTAAACACGAACCGCCGCAACGGTCCGGCGTCGATCATCTTGACCTGAATCTGGCTGACCAGGCTTTCCCACTGCCGTGGTCCATAAATAACGAAATTGGGCCCGATCTCGCGGGTATCTTCGGCCACCGTATCGGGCTCTTCGGGAAAGTTCAATTTGGCCCCGGTCAGGAGGTGCGGAATAGTAGCAAAATAGCTGTCGCCAACCCATGCCGCCGGAAAGTTGGAGATGAGGTTATCGCTCTGGTCCAGGGGGTACCGGCTGACAAAGCCCCGGGCCGTGGTTATCAAGGCCCGGGGAGTTAGTATGGCCCCCTTGGGCAGGCCGGTCGTTCCCGACGTGTAATATATGAACGCGATATCTCCAGCCTTGCCCTGGTCCACATTCTGCTCAAACAGGCCGGGGTGGGTCTTCGCATAGGCTTCCCCTGCCCTCATCACGTCCTCGAAGCTGACCAGAAGCGGGTCATCGTAGTTCCTGAGTCCCTTGGGGTCCCAGTAGATGACCTTCTTCAGAGAGGGGAGTTCATCCTTAACGCTCAGAAACTTGTCAGTCTGCTCCTGGTCGTTGACTATGGCAAACTTGGCCCCCGAATGGTTGGCGATATATTTAATTTCAGAAGCCACAGAATCAACGAAGGCGCCGGTGGCGATGCCTCCCGCGGCCTGGGTGGCGAACTCCCCCCAGAACCACTCCGGCTCGTTGTCCCCGATGATGGCAACCACGTCACCGGGCTTCAACCCCAGGTCTATCAACCCCAGGGAGAAGTTCTTTATCTTTTCGTAATACTCTTCCCAGCTAAATCTCTGCCAGATGCCAAATCTCTTCATGCACATGGCCGTTCGCGGACCCCATTTCTCCCGGTTCGCCCGGATTAGCTGGGGAATGGTATCGCACGCGTTCTTAGACGGGATCCTGGTTACGTCTTCCTGGACCTTTTGGGTTCCAGCAGGCATCAGGCTGCCACCTTTTTGCGCGCAGTGCCAAACGTCATGCCAATTGCCACTGACTGATCTCTTTTCGCCCTGCTTCAAAAGCCTTCAAATTCAGATTCCGGAACTTCTCGGGCACCCTACGGACGATGACATTCTCCCAGACCCCGTCTTTGACCGGCAGAAAGACCGAAGCGCAACCAAGCATGAAAAGGCCCACTACCCGGACGTCTCCCAACTCCTTCGACCGGGCTGTTCCCTCGACGAAGGCAATGCCTGACGTCCGGCGTTTTATGATGGCGGAAACCTCTTCGTTGCTCGGATACTTGTCGCCCCCAAGGCTTACCGAAAGCGGAGGCACAGAGTAATTGTTGACGATAGCTTTGCTTTTCGGGCCAAGGTAGTGACTCCAGGAAACCGCCTCCAGTTTTTCAAAGGCCAGCAGCAGGTCAACGTCGCCCTCCCGGATAAGCGGCGACCACACTTTGTCCGCTATTCTGATATGGCTAACTACACCGCCGCCTCTCTGGGCCATGCCCAGGGTGTCGGTCTTCTTGACATCATAGCCACAGGCGATGGCGGCGTCGCCGAGGATATCGCTGCACAGGATAATCCCCTGCCCGCCAACTCCCGCGATAAGAACATCTGCCTTATTCACTTCGGGGCAATCGCCTTTTTGGGACAAACTTGCTGGCAAAGGCCGCACGGGTCTCCGACGCACGATGAGTCCTCAATGGAAGCCTTCTCGTTCTCGTTGCGAATGGCCGGGCACCCGAGGAGAAGGCATATCCCGCAGTTGTCGCACTTGTCGGCGTCTATAACTCTCGGAGTTACGCCGCCCGGCAGGCGCACCGAGCAATCGCCCCGGACGATTACCACCGATAGTTCATCGCTGCCCACAGCGTTTCTGATGGCTGTCCGGACCTCGCGGATGTTGAAGGCGTTGACCACGGTCAGGCTGCGCACGCCCATACCTTTGATGAGGGCTTCCAGGTTAACTGCCTCGGTGGGCATACCCTGAGCCGAAACCCCGGTGCCCGGATGGGGCTGGTGGCCTGTCATGGCCGTGGTCCTGTTGTCCAGAATGACTACTGTTATGCGCCCCTGGTTGTAAACAGCATTTATGAGTGGGGTGATGCCAGAGTGCATGAACGTGGAATCCCCGATGATGGCAACTATCTTCTTGCTGGCTTTGACGCCCGCCTTTTCCATCCCCAGCCCCACTCCGATACTGGCGCCCATACAATCGCAGGTATCCATGGCATTATATGGCGGATAAGCGCCCAGTGTGTAGCAGCCGATGTCCCCGGTGATTACCAGTCCGGACTGTTTGGCTAACGAACTCTTGACTTTGGGTAACTTCGAACGCTGGCCCATGACGCTCAGAACGTAGAAAGCACCGGCATGAGGGCATCCCGCACAGAGCAGCGGAGGCCGTTTGGGCAATCCCTGGGCCGGCTCCGCCGCAGGCCGCATGCGGCGCCCGGTCAGCAGCCCTGCTTTATGCCCAGCTTCCTCGACGATCCGTGGATTGAGTTCGCCTGTCCGGGGAATGAACTCCTTTCCTTCGGCTTTTATCCCCATAGCCAAGATGGCTTCTTGAAGGAAGGGATCAAGTTCCTCGATGACCAGAAGACGGTCAACGGTTGCCGCGAAGCCGGCGATAAGCTTCCGGGGCAACGGGTAGGTCATGCCCAGTTTGAGAAACGACGCTCCAGGAAAGACTTCACGGGCATATTGATAGGCGATGCCGCTGGAGACGATGCCCAGCTTGCGTTCGCCCTTGAAGACCTGATTCACAGGGACCGTTTCAGCGAACTCTCCCAGTTTCACCAGCCGCTCTTCAACCACCGGACGCCGCGCACGGGCGCTGGTCGGCAGCATAACATACTTAACCGGGTCCCGGACAAAGCCCTTTCCGGCGTTCTCCCCCTTTTCCAAAGGGGGATTAAGGGGGATT
>ORJL011026379.1_pt1 | contig 45200 bp, 45 predicted proteins | sample 1779941 | NCBI WGS metagenome assembly ORJL01 (sample SAMEA104232317, study PRJEB22302) | groundwater metagenome | biome: forest; feature: aquifer; material: groundwater | place: USA | collected 2011-08-07 | depth 5.8 m | reverse complement strand
TTCTCATCAATAAACAGGAAAGTGGTGTGCAGGAAGTCCCTGTACACAAAACCGGAAGGAGATTCTAATGGCACTTACGAAAGATGAAATGATCGCGGCAATCAAGGGTATGACAGTCCTGGAGTTGTCTGAGCTAGTCAAGGCTCTGGAGGCAGAGTTCGGGGTGACCGCGGCTGTTCCGATGGCCGCCGCAGCACCTGCCGCCAGTGGCGCCGGCGCAGCAGCAGCTCCTGCGGCTGAAGAGCAGACCGAGTTCACCGTCGTCCTCAAAGAAATCGGCGCAAACAAGATCAATGTGATCAAGGTTGTCCGCGAACTGACAAGCCTGGGCCTGAAGGAAGCCAAGGAACTTGTTGAAGCCGCCCCCAAGAACGTTAAGGAAGGCATCAGCAAAGCCGATGCCGCAGCGGCAAAAGAGAAACTTGAGGCCGCCGGCGCTAAAGCAGACGTCAAATAGCCTCAGCAGTGATTTGCAGCCCTGTGCCCTTCCATGCCTACTGGAGCGGCACAGGGTTTATGACCCCTCCAAGGTACCAAAGTCGGTCTGCTCATGCTACCCCCCTTTACATCCTGGACTGTTGGGTATAAGCTAGTGGTCGAATTAGTGCCGAAAGGGTTTCCTGAGATAAGGCGGTGACAGGCATGGAACAGTCTGTCGTGCTAATGATAATCGGGGGGGCATTCGTTGTCTTTAGCGTGATCCTTTTCCTGTGGGGGAGACACGAGAGACTCGCCTATCGGGACCAACTCGCGCAACGCTACGATTTGCGGGAGTTCCTTACAAACTGGCCACCTCGCTGGTGGCTCAAGACACTACACCTGGGGGGGACAATCGCGATTATTGTGGGCGGTGCCCTCCTGTTTATCGGCCTTTTCATCCGCATCTCCGATTGAGAGAGCGACCTCGGAACTAGGCCTGGCTTCCGCGTTTCAAGGCCAATACCCCCAGCAGGGTCATTGCGCAGGCAAATCCCACCAGTATTGCCAGATCTGGCAACACGTTACCCAGCGTCCGACCTTCGAGCATGATTTTCCTCAGCCCATCTACCGCATATGTCAAAGGCATGACCTTCGACAGGTACTGGAGATAGCGGTTCATCTGTTCGACAGGCCACAGAAGTCCAGAAAGGAAGAATTGAGGTACCAGCACCAGCGGAATGAACTGTATCACCTGCAGCTCATTCCTGGCATAGGTGGAAACGAACAGCCCCAGATTCAGGGCAACTATCGTGATCACAAGTTGAAAGACGAATATCTGCCACAGTGCCCCGACATAATGCACCTTGAGGACGAAGATCGTATAGAACAGGATGATCAAGGCCTGGGCGGCGGCAAAGAGGATGAAGCCAAGCAAATAGCCAACGATTATTTCAGACCTTGAAACAGGTGAAGCCATTACCCGTTCGAGGGTGCCCTGCGAACGTTCCCTCAGGAAACTTACTCCGGTGAGTATGAAGACAAAGAACAGGGCCATGGCTGCCAGCAATGCGGGCGCAATGAAATCGAGGACCCCTCCATCAGAAGGAAAACTAAGGCCAACAAGCGTCATCACCAACACGGGCACAAGGAACAGCATTCCCATCGTCCTGCGGTCACGCAGGAACTGCCTCACGATCCTCTTAGCAATGGCCAATGCTCTATTGAGTTCCATTGTCCTTCCTTCCTCGCCTCAGATAGTGAAGGAAAGCCTCTTCCAGTGTTGCCTTCGGGGCACCGCTGGCAGCTACAAGTTCGCCAGGTGTGCCTTCAGCGACTACCCTCCCCTCGCGCAAGAAAGCTAAGCGGTCACAGTGGGCAGCATCGTCCATCGTGTGGCTGGAAACAACTATGGTAACTCCCTCGCCCGTAAGCGTCCTGAAATGTTCCCAGAAGGCTACCCTCAACTCCGGGTCAAGTCCCACGGTGGGTTCGTCCAGCACCAAAAGCCGAGGCTGATGTACCAGGGCACACGCCAGGCTTACCCGCTGCCTCATTCCACCGCTTAGTTTCAGCACAGGGTCGTTTCTTCTGGCCCACAGGTCCACCAATCTGACTGTACGTTCCACGGAAAGCGTCCTATCGGCCCGGTCCTTGAGGCCATATACCTGGGCAAAAAACTCTACATTCTCAGAGACCGACAATTCCAGGTACAGGGCAGAAAGCTGCGGCATATACCCTATTGACTCTGAAACAGAATGGGGAGAAGGACGCCCCAAGACCAGCAGTTGACCTCGTTTGGGGGCAAGCAGTCCGACCACTATGCGGATCAATGTGGACTTCCCCGAACCATTTGGGCCAACCAGACCGAAACTGGCTGCCCGTGGAATGGTCAAAGACAGGTCATCCAGCGCAAGTGGACCCCCATAGGAATAGGAGACGCCACGAAGCTCCACTGCGGGGGGAACAGGTTCAGTACTAAGTTGTGGGCCGGGATTGGACGCGAACATCTCCGTTTCCCCGTTACCACTAGTCCAGGCAGAGTATCCGCCCGCAACTGCTGCAGCGCACGAGAGCGCCGGTGCGCACTCTTTGCCATTCGCTCACCGGGAGAATGAGCCGGCATCCCTTACACATTCCCCTCTCAACCCTGGCCACCGCCTGGCCACGGGAAGCCCGGACAGTCTCATAAAGATTCAGGATTTCGGCGCTAATGGGGACAGATGCTTGTGCGCGCTTCTGTTGAAGGTCAGAGAGCGTTTGATTCAGTTCCGCCTGTTTCTTCTGCAGTTCTGCCTGTTGGACCGCCCATTCCTTTTCCTGCGCTTCGAGGGCCTTGGACTTGGTTTCTATTTCACTATGGACGGCATCTGCCTGAGACAATAGCTCCAGCCCTTTTTCTTCCAGTGCCTTGCGGCGCGTCTTCTCCGTTTCAACCTCTTGCTGTATGGCCGTCAACTCCTTGCTCCCTTTGCCACCTTCATACAGCTTGGACTCAAGCTTGGATATCTTCGATTCCAAGTCTTGCATCTCAGTCTCAACCGGCCTCTGCGCCACCTTTATTTCAGCTAACTTCTGTTGTTCGTCCGTCAGGGCTTTTCGGACTTGCTCCATCTCTCCAGAATACCCCAGGAGGCTCTCCACTTGCTTCAGAGCAGTGGCAGCCACGGTGACTTCGTCGTCGACCTTCTGCAGTTCACACAGCCTCCTCAATTCAGTCCTGACCTGGCTCATCTGTAGACCTCCATGTGCCGCAATTCAATTACAATTTCGGAACGGGCAGGCCCACAACAGTTCCGACCACTTATGTAAATGTTCAAGATTACTGAGACCGGCTTCCGGGATAATCCAGCAAGACAACCTGGAGGGAAGCCTGGGCTCCTCCGCTCACTGATAGCCGTGGTTGAGGGACAGCATCCTTGACACCGGTCTCGGCCAGGAATTTCCCCACAGGAAGCAGTTCGCGTGTGATAGCGGGGGTCTTGTAATGCATGGGCACCACCCATTTAGGGCTCAGCCTGCGCATCACTTCAGCCCCGGCGACCGCATCAAGAGTTGTTACGCCTCCAACAGGGAGGAGGAGAACATCGATCTTGCCCAACTCTGCGACCGTCTTAGACGACAACTCATGACCAAGGTCCCCCAAATGCGCTACAGTAACGCCTTCGAACTCAACGGCGTAGATCGTGTTTTTCCCTCTGAGTTCCCCCGATTTATCATCGTGGAAACTCGCTACCCCAGTGACAAACACCCCGCCAATCTCATATTCACCTGGCCCGTTTATCACCCTGAATTCACCACCCACGCCCTGCACATAGTTATGCCCGGGGTGCTGGTGGGTCACCAGGACGACATCGGCCTCCAGTTTACCCAGGTTGTAGCCTGTGTCCGGAGAGAAAGGGTCTATGACAACGGTTGACCCTTTGCCTTTGAGACGAAAACACGAATGTCCCTGCCAGTAAATATCCACTATTTAGACTCCAGGATGACGCGGGCGTCAACTGCGAGAGCACCGTTCTTGTAAGCGAAGATCGGGTTCAGGTCCATTTCCTTGATTTCGGGGGCCTTCTCAGCCAAATTAGAGACTTTCAACAGAATGTCTTCAAGTACTGAAAGATCCACGGGCTCGGCCCCCCGGATTCCCTGCAGCACTGGAAATCCCTTGATTTCTCTGATCATCTCCGAGGCATCCCGCCTTTCCAGCGGCACGATGCGGAACGAAACATCCTTGAGCACTTCCACGAATATGCCGCCGAGGCCGAACATCAACACGGGGCCAAACTGAGGGTCTTTGCTCATGCCTACGATGACTTCTACCCCAGGGGGAGCCATTCTCTGGACAGAAACTCCAAGAATCCTGGCCGACTCCTGTTTCTGTTTTACGGACTTCATTATCTCGTCATAGGCCAGGCCAACCTGCTTTCCGTTTTTCAGGTTCAGTTTCACCCCGCCAGCATCACTCTTGTGTACCACTTCAGGCGAAACGACCTTGAGTACCACCGGGAAACCCAACTTGCGGGCAATTTTTTCCGCTTCTTCCCTGGAACGGGCAAGCATGGTTTCAACAACCGGGATTCCGGCCTTTTGCACCAGGTCTTTGGCCTCGATTTCGGTCAACTGGTTTCTGCCCTCTTCTATGGCAGTCTGCAATACGCTCGATGTCGCCAAGAGTTTCCTCCTGTCTGTGACTTTCTTTCCCGCGCATATCTTATCGCAAAGGGGCGTCAAGATGCCACCTTTGACTCAAAAATGTACCATCGGGCTAAAAGATGGGGCGGTCGAACCAGCCGCGGGGGTCGCCGAAAAACGGGGAGAGCGGACCAAGTACCGGCAGTGCCCGGTCGATGAGGAAGGAAGCCACAAGGGAATCATTTATGGAACTCTGCAGGCCCAAAGCACCCGGGGCTGAGGAAACCAGCGACAGTATCCCGCCGAATACCACCGCTGTTATCAGTAGACCAAATAATGCCCCCCCAATGCGGTCAAAAAAGCCCAGCCCGATTGCCGAAGCCAGCTTTCTAACGAAGGAGCCGGCAATGGACCCGGCAATGATCGTGCCGACCAGAATCAGAGCAAACGCGATTACCCTGGCCCAGGTCCCGTTTGCAATGAAATGTTGCAGCCACTTCCCAAACTCAGGGTAGAATCTCACAGCCAGAACAATTCCAACTGTCAATGCGACCAGACCGATGACACTTTTTATCAGGCCGCTCTTGGCGCCCCCTATGGCTGCAACCACGAATATGAGGATTAGTACCAGGTCAAGCCAATTCAATTGTTGCCTTTCACCCCCTGCGCGCTTTGCTTCCCATCGTCCGCAGTGCAAACAGGCCGCTTTACCTGTATCTTCACCCATTCTGAGCGAGCGAGGCGCATCATGACGAAGTTGTATCTGCCTTCTCTCAACTTGCCGTCGGGAACAAAGCCCCATTTGCCAAAGGACGCCTGGGCCCGCATGTTCCAATCCAGAGTGCGCAAATACACCTTCTCCATACCCGCTTCTCCAAACATGTAGTCTAAGACCAACCCCACAGCCTCTGTTCCATACCCTTTCCCCCAATAGTCCCTGTCGCCAATCAATATGCCAAACTGGGCTTCTCTCGCCTTTTCGTCGACGTCAAAATAAGCCACGTTTCCGATGTGTTTGCCCTGAATTGTCTCGACCGCAAAACGCTTCCGGTGTCTCGAAGGGTGCTGCAGTTCCCAATGGTAACCCCGCTGGTATTCTTCGAAAGACTCATCGAGAGGCGCAGATGCATCCAGTTCGGCGAGTTCAGCGTCTTGTCTCCATTGGAAGTCTTGCCAGGCATCTTCCGCCCTCTTGGGTCTTAACCTGACCTTGCGCCCCATCAACATCTCACTCCTTAACCCGGCCTACATGGGTAACGTATCGTCTCCAAGTGCGATCTCTGACAAAGCCTGTTCTATCGCATCTCTGACCTTTTCGTCGGGGTCGCCTTGAAGCCTGCGAAGGGCTTCTTTCGAAGCCTTGCCGCCTATCTGCCCGAGCGCCCAGATTGCCGCCACCCGGACTTCGATGTCATCGTCCCTGAGCAAGGGAAACAAGTGAGGCAGGGCCGATGGTTCAGCTATTTCGCCTGCAGCGTGGGCGGATTCATACCGCAGTCTGGCATCTTCGCTTGCCATCTCGCTGAATAGAGCCGGGAGCCACCTAGCGTCGCAATTCATGCCCATGGAGTATATGGCACTGGCTTTGAATCCTGGTTCTGTGCTTCTAAAGGCATTCGCGATTAACTCTGTCACCCTCGGAGAAGACCAGGGAGAAACTGACTCCAGTGAGCGACGCCTGAGTTCTGGACTCGACCTCCTGTCTTCGACCACGCGCAAGAGCGCCTCCCTGGCCCTTTCGGTCTGGACGGCTCCTATTTTGCCCAATTCTCCCTGCAACACGAATTTGCCCAGCGACAACGCCGCCGCGATTCGAACGGGTTCCGACTCATCTTGTGTCAGTAATCTGACCAGAGGGGCAACAACTTCGCTTTCTTCGGAAAGCACGAGTCCCGAGGCCGCAACGGACCGGACGGCCGGATCGCGGTCCTGTATCACTGCCAGGAATACTCTGGCGAAGTCGAGATCGAAATTGTCTTCGGCTAGCTCTGCCATTCGGGAAATGATATCCCTTCTTCTTTCGACGGGCACGTCCTCCCATTTCTTTCGAAAGACTTCCGCCTCGGCACGATTGAGGTCTGAAAGCTCGGCCAGTTTGGTCACGTTCAAAGGCCTCGACGCGTCGAGTATTTCGGTCAAGACACCTTCGGCACGCGGTCTGGCCCGGCCTTCAGGCCTATCCCTCATCCTCCTCTTCCTCCTCGCTCGGCGGCGGCCAAATAGGTTTGGTGAAATGATCTATGAACTCACCCATGGCCTGTACGGCGAGTCGCTTCATTTCCTCCTCAGCCTCCTTGGCCTGCTCCTTCAGATCATTCAGGTCAATGGTGACTTCGAGCATCTTGGCAAGAATGCCGGTGACAGCCAGGGCGGCCTTTGGATTGGGTATTCTCGTGGCGTACATGGGCACTTCCCCCAACAGGCAATAACCCTCTACTTTTCGCTCTTTGGCCACCCCCAGCAAGACGCCATTCATTCCCGCTATTTGCAGTTCTCCGCGCATCACCACTTCCCGTCCCTTGAATTCCCCAAGCAAGCGATGCTCTGTGGCAACACCCCAGACCTTGGACGGCTCTGTGTAGTGCATCCGCACCAAAGCAGCGGCACAGGTATACAGCTTCTTCACCTTGAACCGTTGCGCCACATCGATGACACAGTGTGCCAGTTCGTAGGCACGACTCGCAGGTTGTGCCTCACCAAGGAATATCAACAGGTCCGCACGCGGATTAACAGGATTTCTCCAGTAGAAGAAGACATTTGAAGGGAATTGGGGCTCCTGGACAACGTTGTCCTTGACCGCAACTCCTGTGGGCTCAAAGAAGTGGAATGACTCCAACTCCCCGATATCCTCGGCTCCCAATTTCTGCTGCAGGTACCTGGCCACGATCAGTGCGACCTGTCCCACCCCGGGCCAGGCGGCAAGCATGACAGGCCTCCTGCCTCGGGCAGGTTCCTTTATCAGGTTGACCATCTCGTCGCTCAACTAGGACCCCTTGGCGGCTACGCTCAACTCTTGCAGCCAGATATGTGGAGTGTTAATGCCGCCGTGGACCAACCTGGATTCCTTCCCCATGGCCACTATCGTCTTCAGTGCCTTGTACACATTGCCTGAAACCATCACATCTTTGGCACGACCAACTATCTTCCCGCCTTCGATCATGAACCCAAGCAGCACATTGCCACTGAAATCCCCACCCAGGACGTTGCCTTGCTCAGCACCCATGAGATGCTCCACGATGAGACCTTCTTTAATTTCGGAGACCATCTTCTCGAAGGCGATGTCGCCCTTCTCAAAGACAAGGCAACTGGCGCTCGGACCCGGCATCGGGCCACGGGATCTGCTGGCGCTACCCGTGCTCACCGCGTCCGCGAGTCCCGCCGTCTGCAGGTCATACAGGAATGTAACTATCTCTCCATGCCTGATAAGAGTATTCCGTTTGCTTGGCGTGCCTTCATCATCGCACGGCCTGCTTGCGGGCATCATTGCGGTGACAGGGTCATCATAGAGGGACAGCTTTGCATCGAGCAATCGCTCTCCCAGCTTACCTCTGAGGGGAGAAGCGCCTTCAAATACAGTCCGTCCGTTGAACCCAATAGACAGAGGAGTACCGATGGTGCCGGCAACCGCTCTTGGCGTGAGGATGACAGGCATAGACCTGGTTGGCACCCTCGCCCTATTCTTGGCGTTTTCCAATTGCCAGACCGTCACTGCCTCTATTTCGGAAGTGTTTCTGATAGGATGGCACGAGACCTCGCCGTCGCCGACAAAGAGCATGTCCTCACCGCGTATCAGGGTACCTTCTACCCCTACAGAGAACAGGCTTCTCCTGTATTGCGCGGAGGCCCCGTTCGAATTTAGAATGTGAATCTCAATTGACGATTTGCTGACCCCACCTTCACACATAAGTTCAGGCGAACGATGCCTCACTCTATCGATAAGACCTTGCCCGATTTCAACCATTTGCTCGGCCGAAACCCTGTCCACCGCCTCGTCGTAGACCGGGACCTCGGGGTAGTTGGCTTTGCCAGGGAACTCGAACTTCGATTGAGCTCCGAACACGGCAGTCTCGAGAGCCATCTTGACCACTGACTTTGGATCAGTAACTCCGGAAGACATTGCAAGTCCGATTCTTCCGTTCTTTGTCAGCCTGAGTGCGACTGTGGTACTGTTTCTGCTCTGGACTTCTTTAAGCTTGTTGGCCTCGAACCTCACTGGAGTTTCATTGGCGATGGCGCCGAAAACCTCCGCCTGTTCCGCTGCCCTGACGGCTTCGGTCAGTACATCATGAAAGAAGGAGACATGGTCGACGCCGGACATGCTATTTCCCCCCCACGAGGCACCGCTTGATCCTGATATGCGGGCCACCGTTTGAAACAGGAAGAGGCGCCTGTCCACCCTTGCCGCAACCCCCACCCTGGTTCATGTCCAGGTCGTTACCGACTGCGTCTATCTGGCCAAGCGTCTCGAACAAATTGCCGGTCAAAGCTACCGGGCGCAAGGGCTCCGCTATCTTGCCATTGCGGATCATGTAGGCGTCGCCAGAAGAGAAGGTAAACATCTCCATGCTAGTAGTGCCACCGTACCAGTTCCTCGCGTAGACGCCTTCTTTAACTTCGCTCATGATCTCATCGAGCGATGCCGTGCCGGGCTCGATATACGTGTTGCTCATCCGCACGATTGGTGCGTGCCGGTAGCTGATCGCCCTGGCATTCCCTGAAGGCTCCTCTCCCATTTTGGCCGCGGTCTCCCTGGAATGAAGCCTGCCGACCAGGACGCCCTCCTTTATCAGGTAACTCCTGCGGGTGGGCGTGCCTTCGTCATCATACTTGTAGCTTCCCCTCAGCCCTGGCAGGGTGGGGTCGTCCAGAATATTGAGATGATTGCCGCCAAACCTGCGACCCAATACCATTATCTCCTGCAGTCGTTTGTCCTCGTAGATGAAGTCCGATTCCGAAAGGTGGCCGAAGGCCTCGTGAGCAAAGACCCCGGCCAGCACCGGGTCCAATATGACCGTGTATTCGCCTCCCTTGACTCTTGGCGCCTTCAGCAGTTCCACCGCCCTTTGCGCCATCTGACGCACATGGTCGTGGTAGCTCTCGACCGGCGAGAAATCGTCGCGGCTGCCAAGGCTCAGTCCAGCCTGCTGCACCTCCGTTCCATCCCGGGCAACTGCAACCAATCGAAGCACCACATCCTCACGGCTTTGCTCGATATACGTGCCTGCTGAATTCGCCAGAGCGATTTTACGGGCGCCGTCAGCGTAGGATATTGTCGAGGTCGTAACTCCTGCCGTCCCCAGTATTATCTCGTTGTACTGGTCGAGTATTTCCTTCTTCTTGCCGAGGGGAACGGCCCCGGGGCTCTTGACATTCTCCGGCGGTCTGACCGTATCTGTCACTTTCGGGACCTGGGAAAAATCGCTCTTTTCCCGGGCAGTCATACGGGCCTGTCTCACCACAGCGGCAGCCTTCGAACGTAAGTCAGAAGTATCGTTGAAGGTACCGAAAGCCCAACCACCCTTTACCAGGGCACGAATACACCCTCCCCGGCTAGATACGCGGCCGACTTCTTCGAGCCTTTTGCTGCGGTAGCTCAATTGGGTCGAGTCGCCCTCGTCCACGCGGATTTCGACATGGTCGGCTTCGTGGCCATGCACCGCATCGAGCATCTCATCAAGCAAAGGGCCTGCACCTGTGTTTGGCATACAATCAATACTCCGTGAATTGCCTGGACCGCCGACTGCCGGCAGGGCGGCACACCCACGCGGGGGAACATATCCGAAAGAAGAACCGCCAGGCCCGACCTCAATAGGATATGGGCCGGCCCACTGTATCTAACTGAAAGCGTTTTCCTATTTGAGAATACCACAAGCTGTCAACGCCTTCAAAGGATTTCCAGTTGTTTTTGCGAGGGGCGGCAAGGCAATCGCAAGGGGCAAGAGAAGAAGGTACGATCGTCATTGTGCCGCGGCGGGAAATGCTGTGCTATCCATAATCGGTTTTATGGAAAGGATAGGTTTGACGGCGACCAGAATCGCGTTTAGAATGACTTTGTTGGGCATGCGGCCCGATTCTGCTCGTAGATATCCTGTCGAGGAATCATGAGTTTAGTAGAAGAAGTCAGTTGCGTCCGCTACTCGGGAGGGAATCCGACGGCCGAGCCGGCACACGTAGCCCGCGAGAGTCCCGTAACCGTTTATGTTAACGGCCGGGAACTGGCTACTCTCCTCTGTACCCCGGTCAAGCTGAACTTTCTGGCGCTAGGTTACCTGTTTTCCGAAGGCCTGATCGACAGCAAGATGGATGTCGCGAGCATGCGCGTCTGCGACGATGAACTCGAAGTGGACGTGCGGCTCGTTCGCCAGGATGTCGAGTTGCCAGAGCCTCGCACCCTGACTTCAGGGTGCGGCGGAGGAGCCAGGAAACCGGGGAAGCCTGTCAAAGCGCTCGGGCTGGATTTTCAGATGTCCCTGATACCGGAACAGATTACGAACGCGATGAAGGGACTCCTCGCCGCCGCCGAGACACACCGTGAGTACGGCGGCATGCACACCTCGGCAATAGGCAATGGACACGAGCTCGTGTTGGTCTCAGAGGATATCGGGAGACACAATACCCTGGACAAGATAATCGGCCAATGCATGATGAAGGGCATCTCGACTCGCGATTGCCTCTTGGTGAGCACAGGCAGGATCTCATCGGAAATGGTCTTGAAGGCCGCGCGGATGGAAGCGCCCGTGGTTATTTCGCGGGGTGCCGTCACAGGGCGTACAATATCCCTGGCGACCGAACTGGGGATTACTGTCATCGGGTATGCCCGTGGCGAACGGTTTACGGTGTATACACATCAGCATCGGGTCAAAGCTCAGGAGAACGTCCTGGCGTACAGTCAGGGGAGGTAAAGCACAATGCCAAAAATCGGCGCAACGGAGTTGATCATCATCCTGGTGATCGTACTGATCATTTTCGGCGTGGGCAAACTGCCACAGATAGGCGGTGCAATAGGCAAGAGCATCAAGGAGTTCAAAAAGTCGTCCAAGGGCGAAGAAGAAGAGAAGCTCGATGAAAAGGCCATGACGAAATCTACCCAGGCAGAACCCAAAGCAGACGCAACGACACAGTCTTCCAAGGCAGAACCCAAAAAGAAGGCCAAGAGCTAGCGGGAATTCAGCTCGGCGCTCTGGCGCGACGATCCCCTTGTGGAGCAGACCGTTGCGCAAGCGTTGAACCATGTCCCTATACAGTACGGATAGGAACACGTTGGAACTACTGGGAATGGGGACCGGCGGAATGGTTGCTGTAAAAGGCCTTCAATAGCCAGTACAGCAGGAAAATAAGCCTGAACGAGCAGCCTCAGAAAGGCGCGAAGCTCCCTGAAAACAGAACCAACGGCAAACCAAATCCCGGGCAGTCAAAACAACCTTGGCGGAGGGGCCGGGCAGGATATTGGCCACAAGCTCTCCCTGAGGGAGCACCTCGTCGAGATGCAACGGCGGCTAGTCTATTCCGCGATAGCAGTCGCCCTCACAACTGCGGCCTCATTCGTCTTTGTCAACAATATCTTCGAAATCCTGAAGCGGCCGGCCGGCGATATACAGCTCATCTTCATAAAACCTACAGAGCTCCTTACAATCTACTTCAACATGGCGTTACAGATGGGAATTGCAGCCGCCACGCCTGTTATTCTGCTCCAGATAATAAGGTTCGTTGCACCCGCCCTGTATCCCAGCGAAAAACGGTTCGTCTATTTCATGCTTCCCGCTGTGCTTGTGTCCTTTGCCGCCGGGGTCGCCTTCACCTACTTCGTGCTGCTTCCGCCCGCTCTGCACTTCCTGCTCACTTTTGGCTCCAACATCGCCGAAGCTCAAATCACTGTGGAAAGCTATTACAGCCTGGTCACGCGTCTATTGTTCTGGGTGGGAATAGTCTTCGAATTCCCGGTGGTGGCATTCGTCCTGGCCAAGATCGGCATCTTGACTGCCAGGAGGCTTATCAGGGCATGGCGCCTCGCTCTCGTAGGAGCGTTCGTTGCAGGAGCTGTCATCACTCCGACGCCGGACCCTTTGAACATGAGCCTTGTGGCTGGCCCGCTTATCGGCCTGTACGGCTTAAGCATCGTAATGGCCCATCTCGCGCGGATTGGCAAGAAGAAGCCTGCGCCCGCAGGCTCTCAGCCCTCTTAACAATGGCTGAAGCATGACCCAACCGCTGATTTGATCATCACCAGAGTGCAACGAAGGGTCTGCCCCTGCCGTGTCGTCCGAGAACGCCAGCACGATTCCATGCTTTTCGAGCATAGTCGCTCCCTGACCACACAGCCCGTGTATTGACGGCCTTTCCCCGCTCGGGTTAACATGAGCCAACGGGGGCGGATGAGTCCCGGTGGGCTCCGCGGACTTCAAATCCGTTCGTCCCGATACTAACATATCGGGAGGTGGGTTCGACTCCCATCCGCTCCCGCCAATAGAAAAAGGGCTGGGTGCCTTTGCCCTGGTCTCAACAGAGGGGTCTGGCCTATTCGCCCGAGGCGGGCTAGCCCGGTTTGGCTACCAATGGACCGGACGGAGCGCGTCCGTCGAGTGTCCGGTTTGCTAAGAACCGGCAGCATGCCTCGCTATGGCCTTCGCCCCATGACCGACCCACAACTCAGACTGCCAGGTCGAAAGGCAGATCGCTTATGTCCCGGAGACGCCTCCCATCCACCATGACTTCCAGCATTTCCAGTTGGTCCTGATTGTCGACCTGCCTGACCGCCTCCGTCAGTTCGGTCAACGCGAAATGGTACACGCAATCCAGGTCCCCGGTTCCAAGGGCGAGAGCAGCAATCCTGCTCGGCAGAGGCTCTGCGGTCACCGCGACTATGTGAGGCAAATTGCCCTTGCGATTTCGGATCAGATTAAGGGCCTCCGTCCGGGTGTTCTGCGATCTGTCGCTCCTTATGGTCCACTTACAGGAAACACTTGCATGCAGGATTGCACAGGGCTTGTCACGATTGGAGGCCCTTAGTGGAGTAAGCCTGGCGACAGGCTCTCGCTTCCCGACCAACTTACCTTTGCCGTTGACCTGGGCATCCGACAACGGCTTTCTGGCAACAATGATATCTGGCTTAACGATGTAGTCTCCCCCCAACGCAGGTCTCAAGGCCTTGTCCCGCCTTACAAGGTCCTCCAGATATGCCAGGTGTTCATACTGGTCAAAACCCGAAATCTTGGGCCGGTCAGTTGAGTATATCCAGTCTCCCGGCCGTACGTGTTGCAGAAGTCCGAAAGAGTCACGAAGGAAGTCCCGGGTGGCCAGTTCGAACAGGTCGCCAACAACCTGTTCTTTGACACGCTCGTAGTTGGGTTTGCACGCCATGCGCCCGGTTATCCCATGAGCGATGCTCACGCTTGATTTATTGCCGCTGTCGGCGAAGTTAGGGTATTCGATGCCCTTGCGTGGGTCCCGGCTCACCCTTATGATTTCGCGGCAGATACGGCTGTGGTACTCTTTCCGAAGCTCTGCAATTCGCATAGCTTTACCTCACAGGAGCCGCCCCTGGCTCTCAGGCTTCAAGAAGCCGATCACATATTCCTCATGCATCCGATTCTGTATCTGGGAGACAGTGTCACGCTTATTCCCAACTGGAAGCATGCGGCGGTCTCTGTCCAGTGCCCTGACGCCAATCCTGGGAACATCGAACCCTATGGCTTTCCCGATTTCAGCCAGGCAATTGGCAGTCTCGGTATCTTTGCCCCGCATCACCGAGGCCCCAACGACAACAACTGCTATCCTCCCGGGCCCGAGCACCCGGAACATCTCACGTAGGCTCCGCGTCATTTCCGAAAAATACCGATGCAGCACCCGACCTTTTGCCCTGTCCAGGTTCCCGATACCATCCACGATTGCCGACGCCCCGGGCGGCAGGCTTTCCAGGCTTTCGTCCCGCACTGCTTCACCGCCGATGTACTCTCTTCGCCTGTCGCTCAATTCACCGAGGGCATGTCCCAGCCACACTAATGAGAACTTGTGAGCCCGCATGTAGTCGATGGCGTTGGATGCATATGGGGGAGACGTTACTATCAAGCTCACCGAGCTATTTCCGATTGGCAGGCTTTGAGCGTTCCCGAAGGCAAGCAAGGGAACGATTCTGCCTTCATTCGATGCCACCAGGCCACTGAGGTTCTTGCAGAATCTACGTTTGAACTCATCTATTGGCGACCCGACGGTCTTGCAGTCCACCCCCTCTTTCCTTGCGCCATGATAGTCCTTTCCAACAATTACTTTGCCCGCCCTGTCCAAGACGACTCTGGCCCTGTGAGGGCGAGTATGACCCAGGTCTAGCGCGAGCGAGACCCCGCCGGACTTGGTGATAATAATCGAAGAGAGAGCCAATACGAAGAAATTCCGCACATCGGCATCCGAGACGTTGTTGATCTGCTCCAGCAGGGCCAGCAATTCTAGCTGCGTTTCCGGTGCGAACCAATTGTCGATGAACTCCTTCGTTTTCGCATCCCAGCGCGTTTCAAGCGCCTTTCCTAATTCAGCCCGCCCTTTGTCGACCGCAATCCTTGACTGGAGCGTGATCATGTCGCCAACATCGGCGATCTGCTGAACGCTTGCTGGAGTTGTCTTGACCCTCGATATCAATACGGCGAGCGGATCGATATCGATCCCGATGGCCTGCCTTCCGGCAAGGTAAGCCTCCACGACAGTAGTACCTGAACCCATCATGGGATCAAGCACAATGTCGCCCGGATCGGTCAGTGCAGAGATGAACTTGCGAGGCAACTGAGGGGGAAACTTCGCAGGGAAGGAGTGGAAATTGTGAGACGCGTATCCGCTTGCCTGGTCGTGGAAATCGAGGTCCTCGCCCAGCAGCCTAATGAGTCCCTCTCGATCGAACCGCCGCGTTCCTGCATTGGCGAAGCCTCTTCGTTTCACCGTCTCCAGCATACTGCCTTCAGGCCCCATGGGGGGAATAGCGATGGCCTATATTAGCCTAAACGGTCGTGTTCGTCCATCAGCGTTGCGCTCGATGTCCGTTGACTCTGGTACGACTCAAAGCGCTTATTTCTGAAGTATAGCCAGCACCTTTTCCATTTTCCTTTCCAGCGCCGCCCGAGTCTTGAGGGAGTTCCGGCACGTCCACGCAGGGATTGATACCGCTCGTGCAGACGGTCGGCGAGAAAACCTGCCTCAACAACCCCTACCCGCGGACAACGCGCCCCCCAATGGAGCGTTTCTTCCAGAGTCATACGGGCTCATCGCTGCGGCAACCGTTGACATTGCCTCCCCAGCCAACTTGGACGTATCATTAGCAGTTGAAGAATGGCCTTGTCAGGAGGGAATCTGCATGCTCAACTCTGAAGACACGGTCCTGGTTGTCATCGACGTACAGGAGAGATTGGTCCCCTCCATGCACGAAAAGGAATCTCTGCTCAAGAACCTGAAGATACTGCTTCAAGGGGCACAGGCACTCGGAGTACCCATAATCTTGACCGAACAAAACCCAAGGGGCCTCGGCCCGACCCTGCCCGAAATTGCCGCGCTCATGCCGGGGGTCCAGCCCACCCTCAAGATGTGTTTCAGTTGCTGCGACGAAAAGCCCTTTCTGGACGAACTGGGCGCAATAGGACGGGAAAGCATACTCCTGGCCGGTATCGAAACCCACGTCTGCGTCTACCAGACTGCGGTCGCCTTGGCAGCGAAGGGTTACAAGGTGCAGGTAGTGGCCGATGCCGTGTCCTCGCGGACGGCCGCCAACAAGAGCATCGGCCTCGACAGGGCCAGGGCAGAAGGGGCAGGCATAACCAGCACGGAAACGGTCCTGTTCGAGTTGCTCAAGAAGGCAGAGGGCGACCGGTTCAAGATAATATTGGGCCTGGTGAAATAGCCTGCCGCGGACGCCACGGAGCAAGGCATTCCCGTTTTGTCGGCGAACGTGAAAACGATACACGCCATCGTCCGGCTGTGGCGACGGCCCCCGGGACTACTTTCCCAGTTTGAGGATGATTTCTTCCACTATCGCCATGTGATTCACTTCAGCCTCCGCGATTCCTGCGAGGGTCTTCTTGAGCCTGGGGTCGGAGGCAAGCCCAGAGGCTTTCTTGTGGCACCACAGGGCGAGACGTTCCCACTCCAACTGGTCATGGAATACTTTGAGCGTTGCGCCCTGAGAATGGACCACCCCTTGAGGCCCCTGGTGCTGCCCGCCAAGACCTTCTATCGCTTCCTGCACAATCCGCACATGCGCCTCAGATTCGTGCTCCAGTTTTCTCACAAGATCCTTCGTTTCTTCATCTGCGCAGGCTTCAACCAGCTTGAAGTAAGTCCCTGCCATGGCATGCTCCACCTGCAACGTCCTGCCAAGCAATTCCAGAAGACCGGTAGATTCTTGCATTGATCCTTCCTCGAAGTGTCCCTGCTGGAACAGACTGTCTGCCTTTCTATTCTAACGCGAATGCCGTTTTCGTGCCGGGATAATCCTCACACAACAGCATCCAGTGTTATGTCTCAGTAAAACTTGACAACGCCTCCGGACTTGAGCCGGAATCCGGGCTCTTTCGGCTTGGGCGTTCATAACAGCCACATCGTCCAGCCTCTTCTTGCCTGGTTTGTTTGCCACCCGTTACTTGTTACTTACCCTTGCTGCTCCTCTCCTTTTTCAATTCCCATCGTTATACCTGATGGACATCTGCCGCGGATGGGCCGGCCATAAGGCGCCGGATTGCGAAAGGAACTTAGCTATGAACACTAAGAGAAACCGGATACTTGCCACGGTCATGCTCATCATAATGCTGGCGACCACAGTACCTGGATGTATCCAAAACCCCGAAGTGAATGTTGATGGCTACACTGCCGTTCTTCCGGCGGCATTACGGTCAGGCGCGATCCATAACATCCAGGTATCTTTGTTCAATGGGACTTCTCCGGCCAGCGGGGAGGTACAACTGGCCCTGCTCAAGGACGGGCGTGAAGTAGCCACCGCCAGCCGGAGAGTAAATGGCGCCGGGACGGTGCAGCTAAATGTGCCTGACGTTCCTGAAGGCGCGTATCAGGTCACAATCAGCGGTCCTGGCTTCAAAGACCAGGCCAACGTGGCGGTAGCGAACAGCTACCTGGTCTTCCTGGAAACAGACAAGCCGATATACAAGCCCGGCCAGACCATCCACATCCGCGTGATGTCGCTCGACCCCGACCTCAAGCCCGTCGCAGACAAGGTCACCGTGGATGCCATGGACGCTAAGGGGATAAAGATATTCCGCAGTGTCGTCGACACAGATTCTTTCGGCATGTCCACTTTCGACTTGCCATTGTCCACTGAGCCCAACCTGGGCGTCTGGAAATTGACCGCCACGACCGCCAAGAACAAAGCCCAGCTAGATGTAAGGGTCGAGGAGTACGTCCTCCCCAAATACGAGGTCAAGGCGGAACTGCCCCGCGACTGGTTCCTGGTGAATGAGCCAATTAAGGGGAAGGTAACAGCCGAATACACCTTCGGCAAACCGGTGAACGGCGACCTAAAGATAAAGGCTACCAGGTACGTCGGTCAATGGCAGACCTACTCCACCGTGAACATTCCGATAAACGGCCAGGCAGATTTCACCATACCTGCTGCAGGCTATGTGGCCGGGGTGCCAGGCGCTGGCGGCCAGGGCAATGTGCAGTTGGAGTTCACCGTTGAAGAACCTTCCACCGGTTATGCTGAAAAATCGACCAGATTGCTCACGGTGGCCCAATCTTCAACCGTGCTGCAACTGATCCCCTCCGGTTCCGTCTTCAAGCCCGGACTCCCTTTCAGTTTCCTTCTGGTAAGCCAGAAGCCAGACAATACCCTTGTCGACGCCAGGGCCGATATACGTATCACCTACTTCCGCAAGGACTTCACCCAATTCGGAATAGAACAGAAGAAGACTGCCACCTTACGAGGCAAGGCGCTGGTCGAGATAACTCCGCCCAGGGACGCCGTTGCAATGACCATCGAAGCTTCCTCAGAGGGGGCATCCGCAACAAAGTCCATCGAGTCTGGCTATTCGCCTTCGGGGAACTTCATCCATGTGGAACAGACAAACCCGGGCACTGCGGGCATCGGGCAGCGAGTATCGTTCAAGATTAGCTCAACTAGCGAGGCCTCTAACTTCTACTACGAAGTGGTGTCCCGTGGGGTAGTTTCCTTCAGCGACTTCACCAGAGAAAGGGAAATATCGTTCGTCGCTGCGCCTTCCATGGCGCCAGGTTCGAAACTACTGGTATACCAGGTGCTGCCGAACAGCGAGGTGGCCGCAGACTATCTACCCTTCAAGGTTTCCGCAACTTACCCCCAGGACATCAAGGTCGACTTTTCCAACGGGGAGGCAAAGCCGGGAGACACTGTCAGCATCAATGTTTCGACAGATGGCCCGGCCAAAGTGGGCATCGCCGCAGTAGACAGGTCAGTATATATACTGGCGGAGAACAGGCTCAACCTGCAGCAGGTGTTCGATGAGTTAGAGCGCTTGTACATGAAGCCTCAAGCCGAACTGCATGAGGTCTCCTTCTTTCAGTCCATTGATACCCGCGGGGTCGCCGAGACCTTCAAAGACGCAGGAGTCGTCGTCCTCAGCAACAAGAAACTCCCGGACGGCACACAATACAAGAATCAATTGAGGGAAAGAGCGGGCGGTTTCGGCGGCATAGCCGTGCAGGACGTTGCCAAGGCGTTGTTCCCGCAGGCAGCGCCACCTGCCCCAACAGTGCAAGCCGCCTCTGGAACCGGGCTGGCCGAAGTGCAAAGAGTGCGCCAGTTCTTTCCCGAGACCTGGCTGTGGCAAGAAGTGACCACAGACGCTAACGGGAAGGCTACAATAAAGGTTGTCGTCCCGGACTCGATCACAACCTGGATGCTGCGGGCAGTCGCCATCTCAAAGAGCAAAGGCCTTGGCATAGGAGAAGCACAACTCAGGGCCTTCCAACCTTTCTTCATCACTGCAGACTTGCCTTATTCGGCCATCCGGGGTGAGGAGTTCCCCCTGAGCCTCGCGATCTACAACTACCTGGACAAGCCTCAGAGCGTCCAGGTGCAGGTAGTTAAGGCCGATTGGTTCGAACTGCTGGATAGTGACACAAAGACGATAGATATCAAGCCAAATGACATCGGCGGAGCACAGTTCAAGATCAGGCCGACCAAACTCGGCGCCAACGAGATGAAGGTGACCGCTCGCAGCAAGGAAGCAGCCGATGCCATCGTCAAGACATTAATAGTCGAGCCAGAGGGCATCGCAAGGGAAATCGTTGACAATCTGACCCTGATGGCCGGGAACGACCTGAAGCTGGACACATCGCTGCCTGGCAGCATAGTCCCGGGATCTGGGAGGACCTATCTGGCGCTGACATCAAACTACCTGACCCAAACAATGGACGGGTTAGAGGCCCTGCTCCAAATGCCCTTCGGCTGCGGTGAGCAGAACATGATCGTCTTCGCGCCTGATGTCTTCATTACCAGGTATCTTCGCGACAGCGGACAGCTCAAACCAGAAATAATGGCAAAGGCTGAAAAACTGATGATCACCGGGTACCAGCGGGAGCTTACATACCGGCACAGCGATGGGAGTTTCTCCGCGTTTGGCAACCAGGACAAGGAAGGCAGCATATGGCTCACAGCGTTCGTCCTGAAGAGTTTTTCGCAGGCCAAGGACATAATCTTCATCGATCAAAGCGTATTGGATGCGGCTGGGAATTGGATCGTCTCGCACCAGAACGCGGATGGGTCCTTCGACCAGGTCGGACTGGTGATTCATCAGGAGATGATGGGCGGAGTGAAGGGCAAGACGGCCCTCACGGCATACATCGCCACAGCTTTGATGCAAAGCGGGGAAAAGGCTGCCGGAATGAAGGCGGCAAAATACCTGGAAACTATGCTCGACGGCATTACTGACCCCTACGCGATGGCGCTGGTATCGGTTGCACTCGAATTGTCAGGCAGCAAGAAGTCCGATGAGGCCCACGACAGGCTGATGAAGATGGCCAGGGAAGACGAGAACGGCCTGCATTGGGGCGGCGACGTGTTGCCTCTAGAGCCCCCGGTGCAGCAACCTAAAGGTGGCATCATTGCCCGGCCTTTCCCGGGCCAGGCCAGGCCTGCCAATATAGAAGCCACGGCTTATGCCGTCATGGCGCTTTTGAAGCATGGCGACAATCTGAACGCCGGCAAAGCTGCCAAATGGCTGGTTTCAAAGAGGAACGCGTTCGGCGGCTTCGGCTCAACCCAGGACACGGTTGTCGGCCTTGAGGCGCTGACCCAATACGCCACGGGCGTCCGCAGCGACATCGACCTCAAAGTGATTGTTGATTCTGGAGGAAAGGCCAAAGAATTCAGGATTACCCAGGCCAACTTCGATGTGCTTCAGGTGATAGAAGTGCCCAACGATTCCGAAGTCGCAGTCAGAGTGACCGGCAAGGGCCAGGCGGTAGGCCAACTCGTACGGCGCTTCAGCGTGCCTGGCTCAGGCAAAGTCGCAGACGAAATACTCAAGATAGACGTGAAGTATGACGTCACCCAGGTGGCCGTGAACGACCTGGTCAAGATTGACGTCGTTGTCAGTTTCAATCCTCCGGAGCCAATGGAAGCCGGTATGACAGTGATCGACATATCCGTGCCCACCGGATTCGCCCCGGTCAACGAGTCCATAGCATCCATAATGAAGAAGGACGACAGAGTAAAGCGGTTCGATATCGCCGGCAGAAAGGTCATCTTCTACATCGAGAACATGATGCCCGGTGACAAAGTGAACTTCAGCTTCGACGTCAAGGCAATGTACCCCGTGTCGGCCAAAGGCGTGACATCGCGGGCATACTCATACTACAACCCGGGAGTGTCAGGAGAGACACTGGGAAAGGACATGACGGTAGTAGCCAGGTAAAGGATGATTCCGAGGCCATGAGACAACCTGTGTTACTCTTATTGGGATGGAGACACCAATCTGTGAATGCTGGTGGCTCTGATGTTGGAGGATGAAATATGCTCAGGATGTCCGTTTCGACGAAGCTGTCTCCCGAGGAGGTGACGAAGCGAGCCATAGCGTTCTTCAAAGACTCTCAGGGCTTAAGCCTGAGGGAGCAATCGCCCACGTGTGCCTACTTCGAAGGGGCGGGAGGAACAGTGGACGTGGTCTCCTGCACCAACGACAAAGGCACATCCGTTGAGCTGCTATCAACAGAGTGGGACATCCAGGTCAAGAGGTTCGCTGATAAGCTGTCCTAGAAACGCGGGTTGAGGGCAGAGATGTGCCGGGACTGATTGGTGGTGGGTCAGAGTGAGTAGCCTGCTGAGCCCACTTGAACGCTGCTGCGAGCAGGGATGGTCTTCGCGCCTGAGCTAACACATCAAATGTGCTAGAATCTGGCACGCATTCCGGGAGGTGTGAGGAACGATGAATCAAAAGAGGAAGGTATCCTGCCCCAATTGCGATGGAGCCGGGTTTCTGAATGATGCAGCGGGCGCCGGGTGGACTACTCCCTGCCCGGTGTGCCTGATGGAAGGTGAAATACCGTGGGACGACGCGGTTGACTCTCGCGCCGAGGCGGTACCTCGTAAAGCTCCACCCCCACCCCCTCCTTCTTAGTGTTTACCCCCCTATTCAACAATAGAAATCCTGTGTTAGTATCCTCAGACAGACAGTTGCGTTTTGAACAAGAGTGAGGATATCCTGGAAACGCAAGGCGAAATGACCCAGGCATTCACCGTTTTCAAGCGGTATGGGATGGCGAAGGTTCGCGGGCGGATCGCTCTCGTTGCGGCGCTGGCGATAATCTACTTGCTTGTATACCCTCTCCTGCACCGATGGGCCGGCGATATCGCTCTCGCGGTGGCGCTGGTGCCCGCGGGACTTGCGGGCTGGTTTTTCGGTATGCGGGCTGGTGTTCTGGCCGGACTTGCGGCCTTAACGGCCAACCTTTTCCTGTTTCTCGCATATCCTGATGAATCCGATCTAATACAGTTCGTAATTGGGTCGGGACTAATCCTCGGCATAGCCGCGCTGACAGGGCACGCAAGAGATTCCAATGAAGGCTGGCAAAGGGAACTCATCGCTCGCGACCAAACAAAGCTGGAACTGGAGCGCCGCAACCGCGAACTCACCGTACTGAGTTCCATCGCCCTATCACTTGCCGATACCATCAGGACTGAAGAAGTATTGGAAACGGCATTAGCCAGGGTGCTTGACAGTCTCCGCCTGGACAAAGGCGGCATATACCTGCTGACCGAGGACTCTTCCCGCCTCGAACTTGCATTCCAGGTCGGAATAAGCGAAGACTCCGCTCAAGCCATGAAGGTGTTCCCGTTCGGGGATGGCATAACTGGAGGCGTCGCCAAGTCGGGCACAGCCAGGGCGTTCACTGACATTGTATCGGCGGCCGGCGATATCGTGGGCCCCACACTGAAGTCAGAGAAGATCGTTTCGGCCATTTTCGTGCCATTAAGGTCCAAGGGTAAGACACTGGGAGTATTGATTGCTGCTGCTTCCGTTACCCGCGAATTCACTTCTGGAGAAATATCGCTTCTGGAGGCGATTGCCGGACAAATCGGCATCGCAATTGAGAATGCCAGACTTTTCCAGAGAATGGCCCAGCTTTCATTGACCGATGAACTCACCGAACTCCATAACAGGCGTCACTTCAACCAGATCGTCGAATCCGAAATGCTACGGTCCAAGCGCGACTGGAGACCGTTTTCTTTGGTCTTGATCGATCTGGACTCCTTTAAGGTCCACAACGACAGGTACGGCCATCAGAGCGGTGATGGAGTGCTCAGGGCCTTTGCACGAGCGCTTCAAACCGCCCCCAGGAAGACCGACACGGCATTCCGGCTGGGCGGAGACGAATTCAGCATTATCCTGCCAAGCACCAGTTCCGAGGTTGCCTGGAACGTGGTGGAACGCGTGAGGTCTGCATGGCAGGCCATGAAACTTCCGGGCCTGGAAGAGATGGAGAACCCGGTGAGTTTCAGCGCCGGAGTGTCAGAATTCCCGCGCGACGGGGACGACGCAGAAACGTTGATCGCGATAGCCGACGAGACGATGTACGAATCGAAGTCTTCGAAGAAGGCTGCCTCTGGCGGAACTCCAGGCAGGTAAGCCCCGCATAGACGTCTACTTCTTGGAAAGCGAAGTGCCCGCCAGTTTTTCTTCTACGAGATAGAATCTGCCATCAGGGGTGGTCAAGACGATTTTCGCGTCCACAAGTGCCTTCAAAGCCACGGGTTTGTAATCGCGTCCGCGAAACATCCTTTGCACGAAGGTACGTGGCTCGAGCCCCAATTCTCTGTCCGTCTTTGCACCACCTGGGGTTGTCGCACCCGCCTGCCTGAGGATGCGGATGACCGCCGTCATGGCCCTCTTGACCATAAATTGCGGAATAACGAATATGCCAGCAAGTGCGAGTAATACTGCCAAAACTAGAACTGCGGTATCATTCATCAGCTTCTTATCCCCGCGGCATCATATCATTGAGTTCTGCGTGATGCAAATCGGTTGCGGGCGATTCAAGCTAAGCAGGGCGCGGGGTGATCACCGCAAGGACGACCGACCTGCCAGCGCCGGAAGCGATGCCATGCGGCACCATTGGAGGACAAACGAGGAGCGACTTCGGACTCAGGGGAACTCGTTCGTCGCCCAGTAATATCTGCGGTGCGCCTTCAACCCCGTAGAAGACCACCTCCGAGGGGCTCTGGTGAGGAGACAGTTCCTGTCGTGCCTCCAGGCAAAAGAGCACAACGCGGCTCTTCTCAGAGTCATGCAGTAGCTTGGAGACATGCCGTTTGGGATCGAATTCAGCCAGTTGCTGGATAGATAAGGCCTCTGTCCTGGGCATTTCGCACCTTCTTCGGGTCTCCGAAACGGAGGAGCAGTTACTTCCCGACCGCCTGGTTCAGCGCCTTGACCAGGGCGTCAAGATCAACGCCATCACGCGTTGCAGTCGTACCTATACTCTGCCCGCCTCCGCAGCATGAATCGACCCTGAACTGATTGAATACCGCTATCGTCTTGGGATAACGTTTTATCACATCGTTTATGACTTGGTCTTTGGTAATCGGGTCGGCCATCTTGAACTCCTGGCTATGGTAGCTCGTTCAACTCTTTCACGATAATGTCCGGGTCCATGCAATGCATTGTCGCTCCGAAGGTCAGCGATTCAACACGCATCCCGGGGCAGGTGAAACAACCGCCGCCGAAATGGCTTTCAATGACCTTTATGGCATCGGGATGAGCATCGATGATGTCCCCGATGATCATTTCCTTGTGAAACCTCTCCGTCTTTGTTTCTGCCACTTGATAATTCCTCCAATATGTTCTATGAACTCGGGTGTGGTCTCATTTGGCCGAAGCCGGCCGTGCCGCCGGCTTGGGTACGGGCGGCAACAGTGTGCGAGCCATGTTGTAAATGAACAAAAAGACGGAAACAACCAGCAGGCTACCAAAGAGCGCCATAGCCGTCTTCCCGTCGCGGATTGCCCCGTAGGCCACCAATACGTTGAATGTGACAAGCCCGACCAGCCCGATGTTCGCCACCCAGAACTGGAACCATGCAAGGCCTTCGCTATGCAACGGCCTTCCACGGAATCGTGGCAGAATGTGATAACCGATTCCGAAGATCAGGAATATGACGAACCCGACCAGATTCAGGTGTACATGTACGAACCGAAGACGCCCGGAATCGGGAACTATGATAAACAAAGCGCCTAAGATTATTCCTACCAGCAGGTACAACATACCAATGTAGATGAACCCCAGCGTAGTTTTACTCACGCGTTATCTCCTGATTGATTGCTAATGAGCACCGTGTATCAACATCGGCAGGCACCTGGTGCAGACCCAGACATCTTTCTCATCCTGCACTCCCTTGAGCAGTACTCTGCCCTCGCTGGAGCTTCTGCATACCAGGCACTTCTTAGCTTCGCTGATTGACTGTTCCTTCTCCATGTTCCTCCTTCAGTATGTTTTCCAACTTATCCTGGCAGCCTGGTCCATGCAAAGAACCATACTGCCCTTTCTAAGTATAAATCATGCCGGTTCTCCAACACTGATGACAATCTCGAAGGGACACCGTATTGCCGAACGGGGGCAGAAGGTTTCACAATCGGCGCAATAATCGCAGTCGTCCGGCCTGACTATATTTGCCTTCCCTGCCACCATACCCACAGCGTGCGCGGGGCATAACTCGATGCAGTCACCACATCCCTCGCATTTTGCCGAATTCACCTCAGGCACAGCCAGTTCCATAACAACACTCCTTAGTAAGGCGAACTGATAGATACCGTAAGCTCAGTCATATCCTAGGGCAATCTGCAGAATCGAAACACGACTTTTGTCTCTCGCCTATACGAGTGCATCCAGTTTCTTGCGGTCCACGACGACTATCCTCTGGCGTTGGAGCTTGATTGCGCCCTCTTTCTCCAGGAGCCTCAGCCCTCTTCCGATGACATCCCTCACCGTGCCGACCATGGCAGCCATCTCCTCCTGCGTAAGCCTTTGAGGCGCGCTTTGGCCACTTTCACTAACACCCACTTCCAACAGGACCTTTGCCAGGCGGCTCAATACGCTCCGGAACGAAAGGTCACCGATCAACGTGGTCATCCGCCTCAGCCTCTTGGCGAACAGCCCTATTATTGCTCCAGCCTGGGGACATCCGGATATCAGAGACAGGACGGCTTCCTTCGGAATGATAAGTACCGTACTCTGTTCAAGGGCGGCAGCGCTCGCTGCGTTGGGACCATCATCGAAGACGGGGATATCGTTGAAAGTGTCACCAGGTTTCGCTACCATGATGACTTGCTCCCTTCCCTCCGGTGAACTCTTGAAAACGCGGACCATCCCCGACTTCACCACGTACATGCCTTTGCATGGGTCTCCTTCCAGGAACATGACCTCCCCGCGATCAAAAGGCCGTTCTATCACGGCCCTCTCGATCCGACCCATGTCTGCTTCGTTCAAAGTTGAGAAATACGGCAGTGAACGAAGGAAACCCGTCTGTGCGGGCATCTCGACCCTCCATACTGGAAATACCAGCGAATATTACCATGTCGGCAGTGTTGCTGTGAATCGGAGGGCCGGGTAAAGACCGGGACCCTTCGGGAGGGCGCTGTCTCTCGCATCTGCTTACCGTCAAGCGCGGCGTTATGCTAGAATTCTCGACACCGGAGGTACAGTCAATGGACGATGCCAAGAAAGTAACCTGCCCCGAATGCAGGGGCGAGGGCATGCTTCAATATTGCGCATGGCGGGCTTGCCGCACCTGCCGGGGAGAGGGCGAGATAACCCAGGAGAAGTTCGAACAATATCAGAAGGCAAAAGACGTAACTATCGCAGGCCTTATGCACCCGCCCTCTGCGCCCGGCGGACAGAAGCCACAGGGATAGCGCTGAAGGGCCGCCGGATGAGGGCTTACGCTCTCCCCTATCCTCGAAGCAGCCTCAGCGCGTTGGCCATCACAAGTAACGCGCTACCTTCATTCAGTATCACTCCCGGGACCAGGTTTATCCGTCCGACTATCGCCAGCGATACCACGGCAGCGATGAAGGCCAGGGAAACAACCATGTTCTGCCTTATGTTCTTCATAGCACGACGGCTCAATTTGAAGGCATCGGGCACCTTGCACAGATCGTCTGCCATCAGCACCAGGTCACCAGTCTCCATAGCGACATCTGTACCAGCAGCGCCCATCGCAATGGCAACATCTGCCACGAGCATCGCAGGAGCATCGTTCACCCCATCACCAACCATGGCTACCCTACCGTACTTCTTCTTAAGCTCCTCGACCGCTCTTACCTTGTCCTCCGGTAATAGCTGGGAGCGATATTCATCCACCCCAACCTGTGATGCGATATTGCGGGCAGTCCCTTCGTTATCACCCGTCAGCATCACAACCCGCTTGACACCCATCTTCTTCAAGGCCTTGACGGTGTTTTTGGCCTCCTTTCGAAGCTGGTCCGCCACGGCTAACACCCCCAACACCTCGGTCTCGCTTGTTACCAGATCGATGCTCTTGCCTTCCTGCTCCAGCCTGATGAGTTCCTTTTCAATCCTGTCGGTTGGGATTTCCAGTTGTTCGCACAGGCGTTTGTTGCATACGTAAAAGGTTCTGCCTTCAATCGTGCCCCTGGCTCCAAAACCGGGAAGCGCCTCGAATTCATGGGCCGGGCTGACATCCAGGCCTTCCTCCCTGGCCTTTCGCATGATCGCCTCGGCAAGGGGGTGTTCCGAGCGTGATTCCACCGCCGCGGCAAGCGCGAGCAGGTCCGGTGCAGGCGTCTTACCATCAGTCAGGGGTATCACGTCGGTAACCGTCGGCCTGCCTATTGTAAGGGTGCCTGTCTTGTCGAACACCACCACGTCCACCGAGCCGCACGCTTCGAGGTCTGCGCCACCTTTTATCAGGATGCCCTTCTTTGCCCCGTTGCTTATCGCGGCCAGCACCGCCATGGGTACGGACAGGGCGAGACCGCAGGAACAGGATACTACCAATACGACCAACGCCCGGTAGAACCAGCCTGTTTGCCTCGCGTCTTCGCTGGTGAACGGCTGTCCAAAGAGCAGGGGAGGCACCGTCGCCACCACAATGGCCAGCAGGAAGATGGCAGGGGTATATATCCTGCCGAACTGCTCGCTGAAACGTTGATAGCTGGACTTCTTGGCTTCTGCCCTTTCAACCGAATGGACAATCCTGGCAAGCGTAGTGTCCTGAAATCCCTTTGTTACCCTGACTTCAAGCGAACCTCTCTGGTTCACGCTTGCGGCGAACACGCTATCGCCAGTAGACTTGCTCACCGGTATGGACTCACCTGTAATGGCCGCCTGGTCCACAGCGGACGAACCGGCCACTACAATCCCATCGAGCGGAATCTTCTCACCCGGATGCACGATGACCGTATCGCCAATTCTTATTTCTTCCACGGGCAAGGTTATCTCTCTGCCTTCTCTGCGGACCTTCGCTTCACGAGGCACCAATTCCATAAGCTGTCTGAGAGAGTTACGGGCACGGTCCGCGGCAAAGGTTTCCAGGACTGCTCCCCAGGTGTAGGCAAAGACAAGGATAGCCGCCTCACTCCAGAATCCGAGTGAAAGCGCCCCGATCGTGGCCACCACAAGCAAGACGTAGATGTTCAGTGTGCGCGTGCGGACTCCAGCCCACGCCATCCTGGCCGGAAAATATCCACCTGTCAGAATCGCCGCCCCGTAGATGAACCTTGTGGCCCCACTGCCCAACCCCGCCAGAGAGGAAACAAAAGCGACCAGGATAAGAAGACCCGAAAGAAAGATAAGCCTGACCCGGTTGTCCTTCCACCAGGGATTCGACTTCGCCTTAGGCCTTTCCAGGCGAGGGTTCATGCCTGTCTCGGCAATAGACCTCAGGATATCGTTGGCACTCGTCAGGCCAGGGTCATAACTGATATCCAGTTTCTGGTTGACCAAGTTTACCTGAAACCCTGAAACGGCAGGAAGCCCCTTGAGCTTCTTCTCGATGATGCTCAGTTCGTCGGTGCAGTCCATGCCCTCCACGTACACCGTCACCGTTCTGCCGGGGACTTCACGCGTCAGCTTGTAGCCAAGCGCGCCAGCCGCCCTGACCACCATGTCCGGGTTCAGGCCGTCGAAATACTTAACAACAAGCTGAGACGTTCCCAACAAGACCTGGGCTACGGCAACACCCTTGACCTTCGAGACCGCATCCTCGATCTTCGGCGCACAGTCTGCACAACTTATCCCCTCGATTTTGAATGTCATTTCCCTGGCCAAACCCTGGACCTCTTTCTTCTAATGGCCATAGAGGCATGCCTCACGGTACAGCCATTTCAATCTAAGGATACCAGAGAATGTCAAATACCGCGTGTCTATTCTCCTCTCGTGGGCATCATTGTTTGCTTTCGGTATGGCTTCGGCTCTTTTTCGCTTCTAAGGCCAATCCTGGACCAACCCCACGCCGTTATAAACATCAGACGACGCCGTGGGAACGGCAACAAAAGGAGTATTAATATGAAATCCAGGATTATCCCGCAGAGGCTCGGCATTGCGGCGGGCGTGATTGCTGCCACCGGTCTGTTATTGATTGGCGGGGCCTGCGCCAACGTTTCGGCGCAAGACGTGAAAGGCATACTGGAGGCCGCCAATGGCAAAGAAGTCACAATCAAAATGGACGACGGGACGACCGTGCGTATCACCGTGACCAAAGCCGGCGATACGGCGCAGGCAGAAGCCCTTGTTGGTCAGCCTGTAACCGCCAAGGTCAATACCGACAAAGAGGGTAAGCGACAACTGGTCAGCGTGCGGAAGGACGAGCACAAGGGAGTCTTCTTCGGAGTTGTGAAGTCGCTCTCTGCGAACAACCTTGTGGTTGAAGAGAAGACCTTCAAAATCGATTCGTCGACACAAAAAGACCCCGAACTGAAGGCCGGCATGACGGTGAAAGTAACTTTCGCCAAACAGGAAGACGGTTCCCTCCTCGCCATTGAGATCAGGGAGAAGCATGAAGATAACGGCGTTCGCGCACGGGGTGAACCTCAGGACAAGGAGAAGGACAAGGGCAATAGCGGCCGCAGCGAAGGGAACCGGAACAAAGAAAAGGGCGACGACGAGTTCACCGGAATCGTGAAGACATTGACTGCTAACTCGATTACTGTGGGCGACCGCACCTTCAAGATAACTGCAGATACCGAAAAAGAGGGCGAAATCAAAGTCGGCGCAACGGTTGAAGTTGAATACGCCACGCTGCCGGACGGCACCTTCGTCGCCAGCGAAATCGAGGCCAAAAAAGTAGCCCCTGCTCCAGGCACCACTACACCGCCTGCGGGCACCAATACGCCACCTGTAACCACTCCCGCCCCCACGACAACCGTGGCTCCGGTCAGCTATGCGGCGACCATTCAGCCCCTGTTCAACCAGTATTGCACAGAATGCCACGGCGCATCGGCGACGGGGGGGGTTGACCTCAGGACATATGCTTCCGCAATGGCTTCCCACAAGATAAACGCCGGCAACGCGGCTGGAAGCAAACTTTACAGGACCCTTACAGGCAACGGCGGCGAGCAGATGCCCCCTTCAGGGCGTTTACCATCAGCCAGCATACAGGCAGTGGCCAATTGGATTAACCAGGGCGCCCTGAACAACTAGTCCGCGGGCCCCTGTTTCAATACGGAAGATCCCCCTCGACCTGGACTTGTTGAGGGGGATCTTCGTTTTCCAGATTATTGCCGCGAGTCTGACCTCTAACTGGCAGGGGATCGACAGGTCCTCTCTCTCAAGTCAGTTGAATGGAAGGGAAAACCGTTGCCCCATGTTCCCCGGGGCATCGCCAGTCCCGGAATCGCATGGTAGATTCTTCCTTGCTTCGCCCGTCAGAATGACAGATATGGCGTCATTCTGAAAGAAGTGAAGAATCTACCTCGTGAATACACGGAACCCCAATAAGCTTCCGTTTCCTCTTCCGCACCTGTGTCCCGGATCGCCACGAACGGCGCTCCCAGCGGGGAGAGACATGTTTCATCGGCGAAACGAATGCTAAAGCGCCGCCCCCACCTCTTCCACCGCTTCCTGCTCCACCTCGAAACCCATGTCTTCGATCATTCGCCAGGCTTCCTCCGGCGACTGCCCCGTGGTAGTCAGGTAGCCTGATACAAAGATGGAGTTCGCCGGATATAGTGCCAGAGGCTGTAACGACTTCAACCGGAATTCTCTCCCGCCGGCCGCCCTGATTTCGGTCGAAGGATTGAGGAAACGCATAAGGCACAACATCGCCAGGCATCGCACCGGCGACACCGAGTCTTGGTCTCCCAGTGGAGTGCCTTCGACAGGATGCAGGAAGTTCACCGGTATCGAGTCCGGCTTTACCTCCCTCAATGCCATCGCTGCATCAATGATATCCTGCTGGCTTTCACCCATCCCCAACAACACCCCACAACAGAGTTCAAGGCCAGCATTCCGCGCATTCCTCAAAGCCTCGATCCGGTCTGCATAGCTGTGAGTCGAACAGATACTTGAGTAGTACCGCTGGCTCGTGTTGATGTTGTGGTTGTACCGGTTGACCCCGGCCTGCCTGAGTTTTCGCGCCGCGTCATCGGTCAGATAGCCCAATGATGTGCAGATATCTATCCCAACTTCCTTTTTGATACGATTCACTGCCCGACAGAGCCGGTCCAACTCGACTGCTCCCGGCGCTGCACCGCTCGTCACTATGCAATAGCGCCTTGCCTTCGCTGACTTGGCCTCGTGCGCACCCCTGACGATTTTTTCCTCTTCAAGCATTGCATATTTCTCTATGGGAGCGCGGGAAACTGCCGACTGCGAACAATAGGAGCAGTCCTCGGAGCAGAGGCCGCTCTTGGCATTCAACAACATGTGAAGGACAACCTTTTTCCCGAAATGCTTCCGCCGGACAACGAATGCAGCCTGGAGCAACTCCAGTATCCGTTCATCCGTGCAGTCCAGTACCGCCAGGCATTCGTCCCGCCCCAGCGTCTCCCCCCGTAACGATTTTTCAGCTAACCCAAGGTAGTCCATCAATTGCTCCTTGCCCATTCAATGATAGGATTGAGGTCGATATTGTTCCTTACGGCCGAGGCAATACCTTTTGGTCCTTTGCGCGAGATATATGGCAGAACCCCCAAAACAGGGATTTTGCCCCAAGCCCGGACAGCATCCGAATTCAACTGTTCTGCAAGGCCGCTCTCACGTCTTGTGTGGTTCAAGACTATCCCCATTACCATGATGCCTGCTCTCCTGGCGTGATCAACCGAAAGAAGGCATTGATTGATCGTGCCCAGCGTGTTCCTGGCTACTATCAGGACTGGCGCACGCAGTTCCTCTATCAGGCGAGGCAAAGACCAGTCCTCTGCCAGCGGCGATAATAACCCCCCGGCCCCTTCAACCAGCACCAGGTCATGGCGTGCGGCCAATTGGAAGAAGGCCTCTTTGACCACCTCAATACGTATTACGACGCCTTCTCTGCGGGCTGCCAGGGCTGGCGCTATGGGATGCTCCAACGCATAAGGGTTAATCAGTCCCAGTTCGTCCCTGGTTTCCGCCATTCTCCTGAGGAAGATGGCGTCCTCAGGCACCGGCTTGCCTTTTTCGATCCTGCATCCGGATTCTACCGGCTTCATCACACCAACATCGATGCCCGCCGTTCTAAGCGCAGCCGCCAGGCCGCCGCTTAACAGGGTCTTGCCAACCCCGGTATCTGTGCCGGCAATCACCAATGCCTTGCCTTTCCTATTCAAACGGCGATTCCTTCGGGGGAGACGTTCCCTGGTACAGGATATTCACTCCTCGGTAGCAGTCTTAATAGACTGGTACGTTATGTCCAGTACCTGTTCCAACTCCGAATTGCTGATTCCCAGCGGCGGCATCAGCACCACAATGTTACCCAAAGGTCTGATTATCAGCCCCTGATTGCGGGCATCTTTGATGACCCTGATACCCATCTTAGCCGCCTTTGGGTACTCCTCCCTCGTGCCCTTATCGGCTACGAGTTCCATGCCAACCATGAAACCCAACTGTCGCACGTCCCCGACATGATCAAGTTTCTTGAATTCCTGCAATCTGCTGCTGAGGCAGGCTGTTTTCTCCTGCAGCCTTCCCAGCGTGTCTTCCCTATCCATCACCTCCAGGTTAGCCAGGGCGGCAGCACAAGCCAGCGGGTTAGCGGTATATGTGTGGCCATGAAAGAACGTGCGATCCGATTCGTAAGGTCCGCAGAAAGCATCGAATATTCTTCGAGTAGTCAATGTGGCGGCCAGCGGCAGATAACCCCCGGTTATGCCCTTGGCAATCGTCATGATATCCGGGCTGATTCCTTCATGCTGGCAGGCGAACATCTTGCCGGTGCGGCCAAACCCGGAAGCCACTTCGTCTGCGATGACCAGAACGCCGTAGCGGGCCGCCAACTCGCTCACCTTCTTGCTGTACCCCCTGGGGAAGACCAGCATGCCTCCGGCGCTCTGCACCAGCGGTTCCATTACTACAGCAGCCAGATCCGCATGATGTTTCTCCAAGGTCTCCTCGACCTCGATCAGGCATGCCATGCCACACGCAGAATGCTCTTTGCCCAGGTGGCAGCGATAGCAATAAGGCGAATTCACGCGTATAGCATCGAACAGCAGGGGCCTGTAGATCTGATGGAAAAGGTCTATACCGCCGACACTGACCGAACCTATGCTGTCTCCGTGGTAGGCGTTGGTAAAGGACATGAAACGGGTCTTGCGAGGACGGGCATCCTCGCGCTGCGCCCAGTACTGGAAGGCCATCTTCAATGCGATCTCGACAGATGTTGATCCGTTGTCCGAGTAAAACACCTTCGACAGGCCGGCCGGAACGATATCCACGAGTTTAATCGCCAGTTTCACCGCCGGCACGTTGGACAGCCCGAGAAAAGTTGAGTGAGCAATTCTCCCGAGTTGCTCGGTAATCGCCCTGTTTATGTCAGGCTGGCGATGCCCGTGCACGGTTACCCATAAAGACGAGACTCCGTCCAGGTAACGCTTGCCATTGACGTCGGTCAGATAGCTGCCTTCGCCGGACTCGATTATCAACGGGTCCTCGTTCAGCCAATCCGCCATCTGAGTGAAAGGATGCCAGACATATTGCCTGTCCAGGCGCACCAGGTCTTCGGCAGAATACTCTTCCGGACCCGGCGGGGATTCGTGTTGATGCTTCCGCCTTGTCATTTCAGGTCCTCTTTGTTAACGTCGGCTGCGTGGAGCACTCGCTCTGCAAGAGCGCTTCGCGAAGCGCCCTTGCCACACGCCATGTGAATCGGCATCAAATCAGGCCCACCAGCCGTCCTGACTCCTCGAAGGCGCTGGCCGCTAACTCAAGGTCCTGCTTCGTATGGGTCGCCATTACAGCCACCCTTATCCTCGAAGTCCCATCAGGCACGGTGGGGGGCCGGATCGCCGTCGCCAGAATGCCGCGCTGCAGCAGCAGCCGCGACATCTCCAATGTACGGGCCGGGTCGCCGACTACCACCGGTATGATCTGAGTCTGCGAGCCGAGAGTATTGAATCCCCAGGAAGAAAGACGATTGCGCAGCCAACTGCTATTCTGTTGCAGCCTTACCGGCATTCCCGGGTCTTGTTCCAGCAGGTCCAGGGCTGCGATGGCGCAGGCTGCCGAGGCAGGAGGCAAAGCGGTGGCAAATATGAAGCTGCGAGAGGTGTTTATCAGGAAATCTCGCAGTTGCCCTAAGCCGGCCGCGAACCCTCCGAAGCTTCCCAGTGCCTTGCTCAGAGTCCCCATCAGAACCGTGACCCGTTTCTCCAGGCACAAAGACGCAATCAGTCCCCTGCCCCCCGGACCCATGGTCCCGGTGGCATGCGCCTCGTCCACCATGAGCATGCTGTCGTATTTCTCAGCGAGATCGACCAACTCCTTCACCGGAGCAACATCACCATCCATGCTGAAGACGCCATCCACGACTATAAGCCTCTCTCCAGGCAAATCCCGGGCACGGCGCAGTTCACGCTCAAGGACGGCCAGGTCATTATGAGAGAACACTGTCACCTTGGCCTGGCTCAGCCGGCACCCATCTATAAGGCTGGCGTGGTTCAGTTCATCGCTGAACACAATGTCACTCCTTCCGACCAGGGAAGATATGATTCCCAGATTGGCGGTATACCCGGAGGTGTAGACCAGAGATGCTTCCGTATTCTTGAAGGCTGCCAGGCGCATCTCAAGGGTCTCATGTAACTGATTGGTCCCGCATATCAGCCTCGAAGCGCCGCTGCTGGAGCCCCATTCATGCATCGCCCTGACCCCGGCTTCTATTACCCCGGGGTGCCCCGATAATCCCAGATAATTATTGGAACACATGTTCAGCAAGCGACGCCCTTCAACTTGCACCCAGGGGCCCTGCGGGCTATCAAGCGTTTTCAGCCGGCGATACAGATTCCCCGCTTTGATGTTTTCCAGCCTGTCGGAGAAAACAGCCTGCATGCCTGTTGTACTCTTCGTCACGGCTGCCGCTCCTTCAGGACCACGTCGCCCGCTATCACACGCCTGCATAGTCCGTCGTCGGTCCGGACAAGAAGGGCGCCATCTTCGTCCAATGCCACAGCCGTCCCTTCAACTTTCTCATTCAAAGAAGTGACCTGGATGCGGCTTCCCAGTACGTTCGGATTCGTCCGCCACGCTTCAAGTATCGCCTTTGCACCATGACTGAGCATCTCCAGATAATAGTGGTCCAGCTTCTCCAGAATCCTCACGAGTAATTCCCTGGCAGAGACTTCGTGCCCCAGTTCACTGCTCAAGGATGTAGCGATCGGCCTCAACTCAACCGGGAACTTCTCTTCGCTTACGTTTGCGTTAACACCTATTCCACACACGACGAAGCGGACGGCGTCGGTTTCGGCGACTATCTCTGTCAGTATTCCTGCTGCTTTTCTACCCCTGATCAGAATGTCATTAGGCCATTTGAGTACCGCGGGCAACCCTGTGGTTTCTCGTATCGCCTCTGAGAGAGCGACTCCCGCCAACAGGCTTATGGGCATACACACCTGCGGATGTAACGGCGGCCTCAGAACAAAAGAGAACCAGAGCCCTCCTTTTGGGGAAAAGAAGGAACGGCCCACCCTGCCACGACCTCCAAACTGCTCTTCCGCCATGACCACTAGGCCTTCCCCTGCACCCTTTTGGGCCAGATTGAAGCATTCGTCCTGAGTGGACCCCACCCGAGAAATCAACTGGATTTCACTGCCGATGACTTTGGCCCGCAGACACTTCCTTATTTCTAAAGGTGAGAGCGTGCCCGGGCAGGAAATCAGCCGGTATCCTTTGTGCGGCCGGGACTCTATGATGTACCCTTGCTCCTGCAGTGCACGCACATGTTTCCAGATACTCGTGCGCGACACCTTGAGGCCATGGCTCAGACCTGCGCCAGAGACGAAGTCACCACCGGCGACCTCCAGAGCCTTCAGCACGCATAATCTGGCATCATCTTTCATTGATCTAATCCGTTAACCATAATACGGCCCAGGTTGACAATCAACGGACTGTAGCATAAAGCTTCCGGCAGGTCAATGGCGGCGAAACGGATACTTCTCACAAACCGGTTTCACACGCTGTCCGACTAAAATGTGAGAGCTTGTTAACATAAGCAGTTGACAGAAGATGATTCTGTCAGTAAAGTGTCTTTAAGTGCGACTCGACTGACCGAGGCCGCCGGAGGACTTATGTCGACCAGGAAACTCAGGTACATTGTCGTTGTCTTCTCGATCTTCCTTCTCCTGACCTTAGTGCTTGGCACGGTGGTCCAGGTCTTCGCCGCAGGCATGCAGAGCAGCACGGCTTTCTCCGGTAGCAGGATGATTGTCGTTTTCAGCAATGAAGCGGCCAGTGACGTCGAGAAGGACGCGGCTGTTGGAGAAACAGGCGGGAAGAAGATCAAGGACCTGCCTTTGATAAATGGGGCTGTAGTCGAGGTCGGCTATGCTTCCATATCGGCGATGGGCCGCGATCGCAGAATTCTCAGGATAGAGCCGGATGAGATCGTCCATATTGTCGCGCAAACCGAGCCCTGGGGTATAGGGCATATCAAGTCCGACCAGGTATGGGACAAGGACGGCGATGGGCATGCGGACCCGGGAGCTAATGCGGGAGATGGAGTGAAGGTTGCCGTCATTGACACGGGCATAGACCTCACTCACCCCGATCTTGCCGCAAACATCAAGGGCGGGGCCAGTTTCGTGAGCGGCGTGGCCAGCCCGAACGATGATAACGGACACGGGACTCATGTGGCGGGCACAATAGCCGCCATTGACGACAGCAACGGGGTCGTCGGCGTCGCTCCGAAGGCTTACCTGTATGCGGTGAAAGTGCTGGACAGCACCGGTTCAGGCTATATCTCCGACATTATTTCAGGCATTCAGTGGGCAGTTGCCAACAGGATGCAGGTGGTCAATATGAGTTTCGGCGGCGGCGGGGACGTGCAGGCGATGCACGACGCCATAATCGCTGCCAGCAGGGCCGGCATCGTCCTTGTGGCAGCGGCAGGTAATAGCGGCCCCGGGGCCAACACGGTTGGCTATCCGGCGAAATACCCTGAAGTAATCGCCGTGGGAGCTCACGATAGAAGCAACTTCGTAACTTCGTTCAGCAGCCGAGGACCAGAAGTGGAAGTCTCTGCACCCGGACTTTCCATTCTGTCTACCACTAAGGGTGGACTCTCCGGGACCATGTCGGGCACTTCAATGGCCTCTCCCCACGTGGCAGGTGCGGCCGCGCTGCTAATCGGTTCGGCGATAGCAGATGCCAACGGCAACGGAGTGACCAACGACGAAGTACGGAACGCGCTCACACGCACGGCCATCGACTCCGGGCCGACTGGCCGAGACGCAGACTATGGATATGGACGCATAGATGTGCAAGCGGCAATAGGCTATGGAGCCCCACCCCCACCAGTTGCGCCGACGGTTACAACAAGTCTACCGACGTCAGTGGGCCAAATGTCGGCCACCCTGAACGGGGACCTGTCCGCTCTGGGCTCAGCAAGTACTGTGAACGTATCGTTCCTCTGGGGAACCACAACGGCAACCACGAACGAAACGGCTCCCCTGGCTCGCACGGCAACCGGCAGCTTTTCGGCCGATCTGCTGGGACTCACGCCGGGTACCACATACTATTTCAAGGCCAAAGCAGCGGGTGCGAGTACCGCCTACGGTGTGCTCAGAAGCTTCGTTTACCGGCAGGCCGCTCCGAACGTCACGACCAACGCCGTGACGTCAATGGCCAGGACCAGCGCGACGATTAACGGCACATTGAACAGCCTCGGCTCCGCGGCATCCGTGGACGTTTCATTCCTCTGGGGCACCAGCACGTCTGCCCTTACCGAGACCGTTCCTCAATCTTTGACATCCACAGGCACATTCTCGGCAGGACTTACCGGCCTGACGCCCGGTGTCACCTATTATGTCAGGGCCAAAGCAACAGGGGATACGACGACATATGGGTCCTTCATCAGTTTCCGATTCGCCGCCAGGCCACCACTCGTTGCCACCCGACCTGCCTCTGCCGGCAGGACATCAGCCACGTTGAATGGCGTTTTACTGTCGCTGGGCTCGGCACCAGCGGCGAACGTATACTTCCAGTGGGGTACCACTTCGGCAATGGTCAACCGGACATCGCCCGCGAGTATGGCCGCCGCCGGCCCGTTTTCAGCCATCATCGATGGTCTGACCCCCGGGGTAAGGTACTATTTCAGGGCGAGGGCGGAAGGGGACGGGATTGCGATCGGCGGGACCTACACCGTGATCTTCCTCCTCAGGGCACCGAGGGTCTCCAGCTATTCTTTGGCCGGTGCAGCGACATCGATAACATCCACTTCGGCGACGCTCAACGGCAGTCTGCTTGACATGGGGTCGGCAACACCTGTTCAGGTATCCTTTACGTGGGGCACCACTACTTCAGTCAACGATGGCGAGACGCCGCCATTGACATTGACAGGCAAAGGGACCTTCTCGGTGGAATTGCCGGGGCTCGCTTCCGGCACACGCTACTATTACAGGGCAAAAGTGGCAGGCGATGGCACCAGGCTTGGTGAACTGCGAACCTTCCTTACCGTGCCCTGATGCCATGCGGTGCCAGGTGCCCGCCCCCTAAACCCTCTCCTCTCCCCCCGGATGGGCCCATATGGGTGGGTCATAGTGAGCCCAGCGCCCATTGATGATCTCTTTACATAGCCAACGGGTCGCCCCTTCCTACCCCTACCCCTTCCCCCTCCCACTCTCTTTCTCGATCCGCAAAGCCTGGAACGACCCGTCCTGTTGCGTGACGAACTCCACCCTCACGGCGGAACCAACTTCAAGTCCCTGGTCGATACGGGTGTTGCTGTCGACCTTGAAGATCTTGCCACCTATCTTCCAAGCAGTCGCAGCCTTCGACTGCACCGCGCCGTTGAAGCGAAGCTCGCCGGCTTTCCCCTGTTTGTCTTCTTTTATCCTGGTGGCCAGATCCGACCCGTCTGGCAACTTGACAAAGTCTACCCTGACTTGCTTGCCTACGTCTGCGTCCTGCTCTATCCTGGTAGCGGCGTTCACCTTGAAGGTGCGCCCCATAACCACCCAGGCATCGGCGCCTTTCCTCTCCACCACTCCTGTGAACCGCAACTCCTCCTGCCCGCCGGTCTCGATCTCAGTAGCCAGATTGGAGCCGTCGGCCTGCGCGACGAACTCTACCCTGACCGTCGTGCCCACCTCGATGCCGTCATCTAATCTTGTGTTGCCGTCTGCTTTGAACGTCTTCCCGCTTATCACCCAGGAGTTCGCCCCCATCGATTGGACGATGCCGGTGAAGTGGAAATCGTCACGCCCTACAGTCTCTATCTTCAACGCCAGCAACGAACCGTCCTGTTGCCTGATGAACTCCACGCGAACCATAGTGCCCACTTCAAGCCCGGCATCTAACCTGGTATTTGCGTCAGCCTTGAAAACATTCCCGCCGACAGTCCACTGCGACGCCGACTTCGACTGCACAATGCCCGTAAAACGGTCGTCCTCAGGCTCCTCTGCAGCGATTTTTGTGGCCAGCATTGAGCGGTCCGCCTGACTGACGAACCTCACCTCAGCTACAACCCCAATATCCAGAATCCCCTCCAACCGTGTCTTCTGGTCTATCTTGAAGGTCTTGCCCCCGATAACCCATGAAGAGGCAGACTTGGACTGTATGCCTCCAATGAACCGGTCTTCTTTCGCCTCGTCGGTCTCGATCTTGAGTGCCAGCATCGAGCCATCCTGCAATGTGACGAACTCCACCCTCGCCAGCCCGCCAACATTCAGCCCCTGGTCAAGCATGGTGCGATTGTTCACCTTGAATGTCTTTCCTCCCACTACCCAGGCGTCCTGCCCTTTGGACTGTATCACGCCGGAAGAGTGGAAGTCCTCGAGACTTCTGTTGCGGTTCTCGTCCTCCCTGCCTTTCCGCTCTTCAATCCGGGTGAGGGTGCGGCCGCCCGCAACATCCTTTACCTCTACGGTCACCTGCTTCTCCATGAGGTCGTTTATCTTTGCCGGGACCTGGTCACTCTCGATGCGGACCCGAATGGTGCTTCCGTCATCCAGTTGGACCACAATATCCTTCCCATCTAATGCCTGCAGCACACCCTGGATATCTTGCGCTGTAACCTTTTGACCGCACCCGTTGACTAACAATAGGGCTGCGATCACCGGGACCGCAATTGCGGCCATGAACCTTCGTCTGATATTCACGTATCCATCCTCCATCTGCGTTACGGGGACCTTGCACCACGTTCGGCCATGCTTGCGGGCCGGACGATAGCGGTGCATCCAGATACATGATAATCTCCGGAGGTTGGAAAAGGCCTAAAATAGGGGACTGAAATATGTCAAAGACATCAAATTCAGGCCAGGAACGCAGGAAGACGGGTTAGCCCCAGCCAAGCGCCTTTTCGAGGGCGTCATATTCGGCTGGGAGTTGGGCGGGAGGTTCGGCATAGCGGAGAGCCACGTCGATATCTTTGAGCCCGTTCCCGGTGATAACACAGACCACACGCGAAGAACTGAGATCGGTTTTCCGGCTCATCTTGATAACCCCTGCCACCGAGGCTGCCGAAGCCGGCTCACCGAATACTCCTTCACGGCTGGCCAGGAGACGGTAGGCATTCATGATGTCGTCGTCACTGACCATGTCTATGGCGCCACCGGACTCATCACGAGCAGCGTTAGCATACTGCCAGCTTGCAGGGTTACCGATACGTATGGCCGAGGCAATGGTCCTGGGTTCCTTCACTACCTGGTCGCGCACGATAGGTGCCGCGCCTTCCGCTTGAAAACCCATCATCTTGGGCTTCTTCTTCGAGCGACCTTTGTCGAAGTACTCCTTGAATCCCTTCCAATACGCCGTGACGTTGCCTGCGTTGCCCACTGGAATAAACAGATGGTCGGGGGCGTCGCCCAACTCATCGACTATTTCGAAGGCCGCCGTTTTCTGGCCTTCGATGCGGTACGGGTTAAGGGAATTGACAAGTGCTATGGGATGCTTTTCGGCCAGCTTTCGCACTATCTTCAAAGCTTCGTCGAAATTCCCTTCGACGGCCAGTATCTTTGCCCCATAGACCATAGCCTGCACGAACTTCCCCTGGGCGATCTTGCCCTGCGGCACAACTACTACAGTCTTCATAGAAAAACGCGCTCCGTAGGCTGCAGCCGAAGCGCTGGTGTTTCCAGTGGATGCGCAGATGACCGCTGTACTGCCGGCTTCGATGGCTTTTGCGAAAGCCATGACCATGCCGCGGTCCTTGAATGATCCTGTGGGATTGCAGCCCTCCAGTTTGAAGTAAAGCTCTCCGACGCCGAATTCCTTCTCCAATTTCTGCGAGCGAACCAGCGGGGTATTCGCTTCGCCCATGGTTATCAGGGGCGTTTTTGGAGTAATGGGCAAGAACTCCCGGTATCGTTCCAGTATGCTCATTCGTCCCATGACTACATCTCAACTCGAATGAAGTTGTTTACTTTTCTCACCATCCCAAGGCTGTTCAAACCGACCATGGCGCGTTGCATCGCTTCTTCTTTGGCCATGTGAGTCATTATTACGATTTCGGCGCTTTGCGACGATTCCTCGGTCTCTTTCTGGATGACTTGCGAGATACTGATCTGATTACTTCCCAGCACTGTGGCGATCTGAGCCAGCACTCCAGGCTGGTCCGCGACCGTCAGCCTCAAATAGAATCTCGTCTCGACCTCCGAGGTCGACCTCATTCTCAGCCTCTGTTCCAATGGCAAAGCAGCCACTGGCTTAATGTGGTAAAGCACATTCTGCGCCGCGGCCACTATGTCTGCCGCTACTGCACTGGATGTCGGTCGGGCCCCTGCACCCCTCCCATAGAGTATCACCCGTCCTACAAGGTCGCCCTCCACCTGGACCGCGTTGAACACGCCACGCACTTGCGCCAGGAGCGAGTCGTCCGCAATCAAGGCTGGGTGGACCCGGGCTTCTACCGAATCGCCGCTTTTCTTGGCTATAGCCAGCAGTTTTATGGCATAGCCTAGCTCCTTTGCATACCGGAAGTCTCTGGCCTCAAGGCGTGATATCCCCTCCGAAAAAACATCCCTGGGATTGACGTATGAGCGGAATGCCAGGCTCGCCAGAATAGACAACTTGAATTTCGCGTCTATACCTTCGATATCGTAGGTTGGGTCAGCCTCCGCATAGCCCCTTTCCTGGGCCTGTCCGAGGGCAACCGAGAAGTCCATCCCATCATCGGACATCCTGGTAAGGATGTAGTTGGTGGTGCCGTTGAGGATCGAGTGTATCGCTGATATTTCGTTGGCGATGAGATCACGTTGGAATGGAGCGATAAGCGGTATTCCCCCTCCCACGCTGGCCTCATACCGCAGTTCCACCCCGTTCTTCTGTGCCAGTGCGAGGAGGCCGGGACCATGCTTGGCCACAACCTCCTTGTTGGCTGTGACGACGTGCTTTCCCTGAGATAATGCAGCCTTTATGCACTTCAGTGCGACCTCCTCCCCACCCATCAACTCCCCCACAATGTCCACATCCGGACGCTCCAGGACTTCCTCCGGCTTTGTCGTCAACAGTCCCGGAGCGATTGCCAACTGCCGGGCTTTGCCGATATCCCTCACCAGGACCTTGCGCAGCACGAGCCGACAGCCTACCTGTCGGGCCAGTGCGTCTCCCTTTTCAAGCAGAACGCGGGCCACACCCACACCCACAGTCCCCAGTCCCAGCAGCCCGATCCCTATTTCGGTCTTGTTGACGCCGCGCGAATTCATCTATTTGCCGCTCAACGCCTGGATGAGAGCGAACGTCTTTGTCTCCTGGGTGAGCAGGTTCTCCACCTTGTTATTGGGATCTTTGGTAACGCCATCAACCCACTTGTTAATCAGATCGGCAACCATGGCATCTCTCTGTTCGTCTGACAACGCCCGGTTGTCGGCTTTCTCCACAACTCTTATCAGCCAGTGGCCGCCCCTGGTGAAGGAGTTGGAATCTCCGATAGGGCCGCTCAGTTTCTCTAGGGGCAAGTCGAAAAGTCCCTTCTCAAAGTCGCCCAGTTGATCGCTGAAGTCTATCCAGCCCATATCCGGACTGATATTGCCGTCCTTCACTCCGGGCTGCTGAGAGACTTCCTTGGCCAGGACATCGAAATCAGTTCCCGAATTCAGCCTGGAAATAACATCCTGCGCTTCCTGTTCGCTTCCAACCAGTATGCCTATCGGATGGACTCGCCTGGGGGTGCTCGGGTTTTCGGTCGCCTCGGTTTTCTCGATCACCTTGACCACCCAGTAACCGAAATCCTTGGTAACGGTGTCGTCAAACGTTGGGCCAGATACCTTGCCGGCGTCGGCGCCAAATGCCAACTCCGCCAGCTTGGTGCTGTCGACAGTCAGTCCGATTTCGTCGCGGGCTACCCACCCGAGATCGCCTTTCTTGAATTTGGTTATGCCTTCCCGGGAGAGTTCCTCGGCTATCTTGGTGAAGTCTTCTCCAGCCGCAATTCTTGCCTTTGCTTTGTTCGCAATGCCTTCGCTCTCGAGCAACATCGCCTGCAGGTTGACCTGGGCCTGCTCCGCCGGCACCTTGGGCTTGAAATATTCTTCGCGGAGCTTATCGATCAACATCCGCGTCATCTGGACGTCCACCAGTTCCCGGCTCACGGAGAGTCCAGCCTTCTTCACTTCAGCCTCGGCATCACTGCGGCTTACCTGAAATCCAAGGGCCTTCGCGGCCTGGCGGGCCAATTCCTGTTGCTCAATCTGTTTCTCGACGCCGTCAGCGACATTGAAGTCGAGGTTCCCCTGACTGCGGTAAAGCTTCAACGTATTGACGTAGTAGCGCATGTTGAACGTGGTGCCGTTGACCTTGACCACTGGCCTGGTGTATGGGTAGACCTGAGTCTTGTAGGTGCCGCCACCAATGATAGCGACGACGGAGATGATTACGATAAGTCCAAGGATGAGTGTGATACGGCTCATCCGTTTCTGGCGTTCCCATTTAGAAAGCTGATGCTTGGAGACAAAGCGTTGGGGTTTATTCTGGCGCTGCCTCTTGGCCACTGGGGGACTCCTTCTGTACTGGGCTGAAGCTGGCACGCGAAGGCTCCTGGCGGCCTCGCGGAGCTAATTCAAATTGCGCCTGTAAACAGGCTGTGTTAGTATAACATACCTACGAAACGGGGTGTAGCGCAGCCTGGTAGCGCACCTGAATGGGGTTCAGGTGGTCGACGGTTCGAATCCGTCCACCCCGACCAGCGTCCGCCGGCTTCGGCTGGCAAGCCAGCCTCAGGACTCTCCACTCTCATCTCCCTGGTCCAAGCAGGAATGGAGCTATGTGATGAAGTACAAGGTAGTTCTCGAACCACAGGATGAGAGTGGCCACACCGTCTACGTACCGGCCCTGCCTGGGTGCGTTTCTCAGGGAGAGACCTCCATATTTGACAGGCAGCGTGGCAGCCATGTGGTCTTCTACCAGCCAACAGCAACAGGACCGTAGTGGTGCCGAGGCATTGCGAGATAAAGCCAGGAACTCTGCGAGGAATCATTAGACCAAAGTTTTCAAGTGAAAATGGGGATGGCACAGATACGAGTTAGCTTCAGGGGGGACGATGTGGTAGTGTCGTCGGTCTGGCTACAAGGCCAGGGAAACCCCCAGCAAATCGAGGGCCCGGCGTTGCAGGGGGGT
>ORJL010466552.1_pt1 | contig 45280 bp, 14 predicted proteins | sample 1779941 | NCBI WGS metagenome assembly ORJL01 (sample SAMEA104232317, study PRJEB22302) | groundwater metagenome | biome: forest; feature: aquifer; material: groundwater | place: USA | collected 2011-08-07 | depth 5.8 m | reverse complement strand
GAGCTTGGAAGTGGCGGTGATCGAGCGCGCCAGACCCTCGCCTCCTGTGAAGAGGCCCGCCCAAACCCCCGTGACTCCGCCTCCGCCCGAAAAACCCAAATCCCTGTAGCCGCGCGCGATATCCCTTCCCTTCCTGCCCTCTGTGGTCCGTTCTCATGGCACCTCTGTTCTGGTTCACGCGCGAAGTCCTGGTGATGGTTCGCGGTGCGTTCTACGGCCGTCCGCTTCCTGGTTCTCCCGCACAGAGGGCGAGGCGTCGGCCGCGCTTGCGGAGTGTCAGCGGTGAAATTGATCGGATGCAACAAGCGACCTATGAGCTTGCCCAGGCCCCTTTGGTTGCGGCTTTGCCGTGCTGTGGCTTCGCGGCTTCGCGTGAGCCTTTCCTCCAACGGATTCGCGCACTGTTCAGTTCCTCCACGGGTCCGATACGTATTCCGGCGCGATTTTCTGCAGTGCTTCGTTCGCGTAATCGTGAGCCATGATGTCATGACTAAAGCGAAGTTGGCGCAAGGCAGGCACGGCAATCTTCGCGGCAGGGCCAAGTTCGCCCAGGAGCTGGATCACCTCGTAATGGCCACTTTGTTGCTGCGGAAGCTCATCCGCGATTCGCTTCAGCGGATTCGGCGAGGAAGGATCGAGCCTCCATGCTGCCGTTGCCGCCATGGCCTTCGTCTGCCACGAGTCAGCCGTCTCGGCGATTTGTCGCAGGTGCTCGACGGCACCGCGCGCTCGGTCCCCATGCCTGCCCAGTTCAGATGCCGCCCAGAAGGCATCGTTGCCATCGAGTCGTTCCACAAGCCGGTCACTCCAGGTTGCGTTTTGCGGTTCGATGCGCGCGAGAGCAACGATAGAAAGCGTCCCGCTCGTGTTGGTCTGGGCAGCCAACCGCGTTAGTAGAGGAACAGCCGGACCTGCGGCCACGCCAAGTTCGCCGAGAGCGGTGACGATTTTCCAAACAACGATTTCATTGCCGCCAGCAGGGGTTTCCGCTTTCAGACCAGCCAGCAGGGCTTTGGCCGATGCTTCCCGTTTGTGCCGCAGTTTTCCAAGGCTCTGGGCTGCACGGTCACGCACCGTCGCGTTGCTGTCACTCAACGCAGTCACGAGTGTCGTAAACGTCGCCTCTGGGTCGGACTCGTCACGCCAGAGACTCCCGGCAACCCAGGCCCTCAGATTTGCGTCTGGATTGCTGATGAGCTTCCGGAGGGCGGCAGCCGCCTCAGGGTATGGCAGCGAGTGACTCAGACCGATGACGCACCCAAGCCGGTAGTCCGAGTCCGTGCTCGAAAGGCCCGCCACCAGTTTCGGGACGACACGCGCCTTGTCAGCAGCGATTCTCCCCAGCGCGTCAGCCGCCGCCGAACCAACCCACGGAACGTTGTCGTCTAGCGTATGAAGGAGTGCGGGAACGGCTTGAGCCGCCGCCGGACCGAGGAGACCAAGGCCACGAGCGCAGTGCCCGCGATACTGCGCCCGCCCGGTTGGCAGCTTGAAGAATCGCCGCCACTTCCCGAGTTTGTTATAAACGTCGGTCCATCGGTCATACAACCAACTATCGCGCAGACTTAACCCGCGAGTCAGCTCTGGGACGACTGCCGGACCAGCGGCAAAGAGGAATTCTTCAGCCGAGATCTTGCCATTTGGCAGGTCGAGGTAACCAAGTCGCCCAATCCAGTAAGACGCGGATTTGCCCTTCCAAGTCAGCCCGGCTGGTCTTCGCGACAGCACGCCGATGGTAACGAGGCTAAGAAGCAGCATTCCAAGCCCCCAAAGGATCAAGCGACGGCGATTGAAGATCTGCTGCATGTGCGAGTCAAGTCTTGGTCAAGCCGCCAGGCCCACTTCTGCGCCCACTTGTCCAGAAGGGGATCCCACGGAAAGCTCCGGAATCGCTTGATGATAGTCCTGGTGATGGGTGCTGAGGTCATATCAAGTTTGTTCGCTCGAGTTGGAGAGTAGCGTCTGGGCGATGGATGTCGAGCGCGAGCTTCAGGGTGCGCGGCGCCCACAGTTACATGGGTGAAGGCAATCCTTCGGCGCCAAAACCGGAATGAAGGATGGGCTGTCCGTCGGCCAAGCGCGGGGCCAATCCCACCCCCCGTCCTCCGTTCGCGGCTTCGCTCCTTCGCGTGAGCTCTTCTTTCCGGCTGGACTTGGCCAACCAGGCAGTCCGAGTATGGCACCAATGAGAACAGTCAGTCGGCTCCGCGAGGCCACCGCATCGGGCGTCCTTGGGTTCGCCCGCAAGCTGGCCATCGGTTTGGTGAGCTTGATCTGTTTGCTCGTGGGAAGCGGCTCCGGGCTCCTCGCGTCCACGGGCGGCAAGAGCCCGGTCGAGGTTCCATTTCTGCAACCTGCCTGGCTCGACGCCTCTCTCCAGGGAGCCGAATGGGGAATCGAGCCGCTCCTCGCAAGGTCCCAGACTGCCGAGCCCCCCTTCAGGATAAACATCGGCCTGGCGGGCACTGACTCCGTCCAGCTCACTTGGAACGGGCCAACGGGCCTCTCCGTTGTCCAGCGCAGTCTCAGTCTCCTGACGCCCGATTGGCAGGTCGTCGGAGGCGTGAACACGGGGCACAGCCTGAGTCTGCCGATGCGCGGCGTGACCGCTTACTATCGCGTGGCAACCACGGCCACGAACTCGAGCCCGGGCGACCAAGTCGGCGCCCTCCCTGATGGCCGCTGGTTGATGCCCACGCAGCAGATCATCGAGGCTGCGGGGCAACAGCTTCAGTTTCCGGGGCGGCCGGTGGACCTGGTCCTCTCACCGGATGGCAAAAGACTGTACGTCAAGAACATCGACAGCCTGCTAGCGGTGGACACGGTGGCGTGGACACTCCAGCAAACCCTCGCCTACCCGGGAAAGGGGGCTTCGATGCACGGGATTGCAGTGAGCCCGAACGGCTCGCATGTCTATGTTACCGGGTCGGGCAACGAACTCTACGACTGGGCGGTTGCCACCAACGGCACAGTCGTTTTCTCCCGAACCCTGGCCTTGCCGGCGGGTTCGGATCCGTGCGGGATCGCCCTCTCTGCCGATGGCACGAACGCCTACGTCTGTCTGTCCATTGCCAACCAACTGGCGGTGGTCAACCTTGCGACGGGGGCTGTCACACAACGAATCAAAGTCGGGATCGCTCCCTGGGATGTCGAACTCTCGCCGGACGGGACCAAGGCTTATGTCTCAGACTGGGGAGGCAGATTCCCGACGACCGGCGACCTGACCGCGCCGAGCGCGGGTACGCTTGTGGTGGTGGATGAGCGCGGCGTGGGCGCCAGCGGGATGGTCAGTTTCGTCGATCTCGTGAGCGGAACCGAGAAGGGTCAAGTCCCCACCGGGCTGCATCCTTCCGACCTGGAGTTGAGCGCGGATGGCAACACTCTATTCGTCGCGGACGCCAATTCCGATACCGTCACCGCCATCGACACCAAGACGATGGCGGTGAAAGAAACCGTGACCGTCAGGCCGGACCCTACTCTGCCGTATGGGAGCGCCACCGATGGTCTAGCCCTGAGCCGGGACGGAAAGAACCTGTTTGTGGCCGCGGCGGGGAACAACGCGATCGCCTGGGTGGAGTTGCCAAACGCCCAGCATGCCGCCAGTCAGGTACGGGGCTTCATGCCGACGGATTGGTATCCCGGGGCTGTGGCGGCCGATGGCAGCGACCTTTACGTCGTAAACGTCAGAGGCCTCGGCAGCCGTTACGGGCAGCCGACGGCCAGCACGTGGCAAATCGGTGCCTATCTTGGCACGGCCAACAAGATTCCTATTCCGTCGGCGGATGCTCTGACCAATTACACCTCGCGCGTTCTAGCCAACGGGCGTGTGGCGCAGATTAAGGATGCCCTCCAACCACCCTTGTCTGGCCAAGCGCCCGTCCCCCTCCCCCTCCGCTGCGGCGAGCCGTCGGTTTTTCAACACGTCCTCTACATCCTCAAGGAGAACAAGACCTATGACCAGGTGCTGGGGGACATGCCGGAAGGGAACGGCAAACCGAGCCTGTGCATCTACCCGGAACTAGTTTCTCCCAACCATCATGCTCTGGCGCGACAGTACGTGTTGCTAGACAACTACTATTGTAACGGCGTGCTTTCCGCCGACGGCCATTCGTGGTCCACCGAGGGCAACAACACGGATCACCTCGAAAAATCGTTCGGCGGATTTGTGCGGAGCTACACCTTCGGCGACGACGCACTGACCTACTCGTCCACTGGGTTCATCTGGAACAACGCCCTCCGGCACGGCCTGACTTTCCGCAATTACGGCGAGATGGACTATGCCGAGCCTTCTCCCGCCGCCGGTTGGTCGCAGATCTATGCGGATTTTATCGGCGGCCGGAATTCAATTCGCTATGTGCAGAATATCGGTGTGGAATCCCTGCGGAAGTACAGCTCCACCAACGTGCCGGGTTGGAACATGAACATCCCGGACGTAGTCCGCGCCGCCGGGTTCATCAAGGAGTTGAAGGCGGCTGAGGTCTCGGGGAGCTGGGCCACCTTCCATCTGCTCTATTTGCCAAACGACCACACCGGCGGCTCGCCATCGCCTCGTGCCCAGGTAGCCGACAATGACCTCTCCCTGGGACGGGTGGTCGAAGCGGTCACTCGCAGCAGGTTCGGCACTACCACCGTGATCTTCGTCATCGAAGACGACCCGCAAAGCGGCTACGACCACGTGGATGCCCACCGCTCGCTCTGTCTGGTGATCAGTCCTTACTCACGGCTGGGCGCTGTCATCCACACGTTCTACAACCAGGCAGGAGCGCTCCACACCATGGAGCGAATCATGGGGTTGCCCCCGATGAACCAGCAGGACGCCATGGGCCCGCTCATGTTTGGCTGCTTCACGAATGTCCTCAACCACACCCCTTACATCGCTCTGACCAACAATATCCCATTGACCGAAGGGTTGGTGGGCGCGACCGGCCCCGCTCCCGGCCCCAAGCAGCGGTACTGGACCAAGCTGGCCCGCAAAATGGACTTCAGCCGCCCCGATCGCGTGGACGACAACACGTTCAACCGCTACATCTGGCATTCGATTCGCGGTGAGGAGCGGTTCCCGAAGGAATTCGTTGGCGGTCACGGCAAAGGGTTAAAGCAACTCGGGTTGCGATTGGAAAAAGGCCGCGATGACGATGATTGAGCGCCCCGCCCGATTCTGGTTCACGCGAAGCCGCGAAGTCCTGATCCTGGTTCATGGTCCGCCTCTGTCTCCGTGCCTCCGTGGTTGATCCTCCCCTTGCCCCTCCCTCCCTTCGCACACTGAGGTCAATTCAACTACCTCCTCAACACCGAATGGTGACAGATGCCTACTGCTCGAAGGGTGCCGGCATGGCGAGACGCAGCCAATCGACGGTGATGGCGGTTAACGCGGCGGGGATGGGGACGCTCCAGCCCTGGATTACGCCGCGCATCCGCCCGCGATCGTCGTGCCATAGGGCCACATCGACTCGCTCAGGCAAATCGATGGATACGCCCCCACCGCGGAAGGATTTTAGGCCACCCGCCGCCATCGCCACGAGTCTGCCCTTCTTATCAAGCCGAACAGCCCCGATCCCGATCGCATCAAAAGCGACCTCGTGGCCATTGACCATAAGGGTTTTCTGAATGGGATCGCCCATTACGTCCTTTTCTCCGGAAGCCAGGATGATCGTGCCGTCAAGCAACCGGCATTGCCCGCTCGGTTTGGGCATCATGGACGCCAGGAACCCGCTGCCCCCACGCATCGTGCAAAGCGTCTGTGGCGCAACCCCCGCCGACCGTAGTCGGACGATGATCTGCCGTACGGCATTTGTAGCGTCTGTGGCTTTCATCTCCGGTGGGAGGGCGAGAGCGCCGTCGAAAGGCTTACCCTCAAAACCCGCCGTCCACTCGCCGACTCGGAACAACGCCGTGCTGCTCTTCACGGCAGCCTTGCGAAAGAGCTTCGCCAGGGCCGGTCGTTCATACTGCGGGTGGTAGAGCACCGCCGCGGTGTAATGCTGCGGGCCGTACTGGAGGCGTCCGTCGCTGCCGAGTTTCAGGTTCCCCAGCATGATCTCGCTGCTGGGTATCAGGTCCGCATAGAACCCTTCCGCCCACAGGCCGTTGGCGACAGTCAACCCCGCGTCAGCCAGGCCGGGGCCGGCCCAGTTCAGCGCCGAAGGGTGGCCAAAAACGACCGCCACGGGGCAGTCGATAGGCGCTGTGGAAATGTAGTTCAGCAGTCGCACGCGGCACTCCGCCGCCAGCAACTTGCCGGAGAGTAACGAGGTTCTCAGCGTCCCGAGCGAGGATGGCCACAAAGGGTGGAAGTTCAGCCGGCCACCGCCCAAGGCATGACGCCAAAGGTCCTGCTCGTAAGCGCTCACCGAGGCGTCGTAGTACATATTGTACCAGAGCGGACTCTGCCACTTTTTGGCCAGCGCCGTCCTCACGCTGAACGGCGTCCCCTCGTCGGTCTGCGCCAGGTCGCGTTTGGCCACCCACCAGTCCAGGCCGTTCTTGAAGATTTCGTTCTCGTTGGGATACGGGAACCAGGTCGGGTGGGTGCCCACCATGGCGTCCTTGCCGAAAACCTCCTTTATGGAATGATAGAAGGCGGTCTCCACCTCGCCGTTGCGCTGCCAGTTCATCTCCATCCAGTGGTTGATCGCGGCCGCGCGCTCGTCCGTCCCTCCTTTCTGCCCTTTGAACATCAGCCAAAGGTCCCGCGCCAGATCATGTCCGGGCCGCCGTCTGGCATACGCCTCAGCCATAGAATGGGAGTAGTACAGATCGTCCGTCCGGGGGGCGAAACGCCCGGGGAACCCCCATTCGTCTTTGCACGCCCCAGCAAGCGGGACATCGGCATACTGCTTGAGGATGCCGCGCTCAAATTCCACAAGGTGCGGTCCGAAAACGTCCGGCGTGAAGAGCGCGAAGGCGGCCAGGACGCATGCGGTGCGCCCCTGGTCTTCTGCCGTGCAGGGAACCGTCACCCGCACACCCTTGGCGTCGGCCTGCCCCACTTTGATGCGATCGGTGACGTCCCGAACGGTGTTGGGATCGACCCCGTCCGCCCCGGCGACGTAAGAGTACACGCGCAACACGCGTGCCGAAACCGAATCATACCCGCGCGTGCGAAAGGTGTAGTGGTCGCCCAGGTTCAGCGGCTCGATGGTCAGGCTCACCTCGCCCGCGCCAGCCAGGGAGACTTCGCGCAAGCGAAGAATCTCCTGCAACTCGTCAGGGTACTTATCTTGAAACGCCTGACGGGCCAGTCTCACGTCCAGATCCATCACGATGCCGATGCCCCGCTGGCGGGCGTAGTACGCAGCCGCCTTGATTTGATCGTGGACTTTCGGATCGGTCACCTCGACCGGATAGCGGATACTGGTCGTCAGAAGACCGAATCCCGAATGCTTCTCGTGAAGGTCGAGAAAGCGCTTGAAGCCGTCGGGTTTGAACTCCTCTTCCGACCAGAACCAGCAACCGATCCCCGGCCACGACGCCTTGATGACGTTGTGCTCCTGGTTGGGCAATCCCGCCCGCAGGGAGCGCAGCGGTTCCCGATTCTCCGCGGCCACGCACAATCCTGCCATCAGGAATAGGGCCGCCACGAAGTCATTTGCCAAAGGGCGGTCTCTGAAACGGAGTCCAAAGGTCATACGCGTTGGGCAGTGGGATGGATTACATCGGTCGATCGAGCCATAGAGGATGGACGGGGCAGACGGACTTCCCGGCGAGGCCGTTCGTTTCCTTCCATTGCTGTATTCTCAAGCGAGACCATTCGATGCTGAATATAACATACGTATGCTCTGTCACCGGAAGATGCAAACTCTCTTTCACTTTTCTGGAGAATACTGTTTGCGCCGCTCCCGGCGCGCCCGGGCCACAGAACCGGGAGGGCTGTCCGCCCAAGGCGAATCACACCCGAGAATTTCTTGCACGACTTATTGAAGGCTAGACCGCTGTAAGCGGTTCTACTACAGCGGGGGGAAACGGGGATGGATGACCATATTCTTCCATGGTTTTGACTTGAAAAATGGTTAATTTTCTGATGAAGTCCCAAGCAGCAGGTGCTACGCGTAATTCAGTCCTTAATGCTTAAGTGGTATTGCTTATGAAACCGGATATTCGCATGCTGGCCTTTTCCCTTTGCACTCTCCTTTCAGTCAACGCCGCTGAATGTGTAGCCCCGGCCTCCGGCCTGGTCCATTGGTTCTCCGGGGATGGAACCCCGGACGACCTCATGGGGTCGAGCCATGGCGCGCTCATGAACGGCGCAAGCTACCTTAATGGAAAAGTCGCGTCGGCGTTCAACCTGGATGGCGTGGATGACTACGTGGACTTGGGCCTCCTGCCTGGGCTCAAGGACGCGGACGGCATTACCGTCATGGCCTGGATCAATAAGGCTGACAACGCGAACCCGTACGCGGCCTTCATCGGCAAATGGAATACCACGCCTTGCACAGTGGACAACACGTTCCTCCTCTACACCGGCGAGGGCACAGGCGCCAACAAGGGCACTTTCAACCTGAACTTCGATGACGACACCTGCGGGGGCGTTTCAGGCGCCACCGCCCTTCCCCTGGCGCAGTGGGTGCACGTCGCCGCAACCTGGAGAAGTTCGGACGGCCAGATCGTGATCTACAAGAACGGTGCGGCCGACGGCTCCGCGACCGCGGGCACCGGAAAGAAACTCAAATACCACACCGCCTATACGGCCAAGGCGGGCGAGTGGGGAGTGGTCCGGGATTCCAACTACAAGTTCAAGGGCCTCCTGGATGAAGTGGCGATCTTCAAGCGAGCCCTCACGCAAGCAGAGATTGCCGCCATCTTCACGTCCGATTCCGCGGGCATGTGCAAGACTGGCACCCACGCGGCGCCCGCGGCCACGACACCTTACTTCACCAGCTTCGAGTATGGCATCGGGGCGGAATGGGGCGTTGCCCAGGTTGCCAGCACTTACAGCGCGTTCACAAAATTCACGGGACGCTTCGACAACGACCCTCAGACGCTGCGCCTGAAAGGCCTCACTGCCGGAACGGCTTACACCCTCGGTTTTGATTTCTATGCCATCGACTCCTGGGATGGAACCAGCGGCCCCGACCAGTTCCTGGTGAACATCAACGGAAACCAGGCGTTCCTGGAAACCTTCAGCAATTACAACGGGGATCCCCCCAATTCTCCGCAGTCGTTCGCCCGCGAGCCGGACGGGGGGCGTGTGAACTATGGCTTCTCAGGCTACGTGGATGCGATCTACCGGAACATTGAAATCGCCTTCACACCCACGGGTTCGACCGCCGTCATTACATTTCAGGGTAAAAATCTGCAGAACGTCGATGATGAGTCTTGGGGCCTGGACAACGTGAGCGCGCGCCTCAGCCCCACCTCCACTCAAACGATCGTCCGCGGAACAACTTTGCCCGAAAACAACTCAACGAACCGCACTGCCATCGACCGATTCACGCTTCTGGCCAGCGGCGCGCTCGCCCCGGCATCCGCCACCAACGCCGCCAGCTACAGCCTGCGCGAAGCGGGTGCGAACAAGCCCTTCGGTGACGGCGACGACACCGTCGTCACACTCAGCGCGAGCCTGACCGACACGAAGACCGTCGGGTTCACGATCAACAACCCCCCGCTCCAGCCTGGACGTTACCGCTTTGAAACCAAAGCCGCCCTCCTGGACACCAACAACGCGGCGGTGGCTCTCTTCGCGGACGAGTTTTCTGTCGCAAACCCGGTCGTGGGCCGGATCGAGAACACCGACAACGACTCGCTGCCCGGCGCCACCGCGCTCCCCTCGACCGAGACTCCCGCCGGGACCGCCTTCATCACCGCATTCGGGATTGGCACGTTTTCCCAGGATCATGATGTTGACTACTGGCGTTTTGAGGCGGAAGCAGGCGACCTCATTAGCATTCGAGTCGAGACAGACCGGCCGGGCGTTTATCCCCAGCTCTACCTGCAGACCTCGGCGGGCGAAAACCTGAGCGCGGCGGGCGGCAGTTATGAAGGCATCGTCCAGATCCAGAACTACACGGCGGCGAAACCTGGAACTTACTACATCCGCGTGTTCACGGACTACGCCCAGGCAACCTACCGGCTGCGCCTGGATCAATCGCGCGGCCCTCAACTCGAAACCGAGAATAACGATTCCCAAAACAACGCAAACCCGCTCCTCCTGACGATCTCCGCCGGCACTTACCAGGCCCGCGTGGCCGGTGCCTTGCCCCCCGCGGACTCGGGTGGCGACTACTTCCTCCTCGGCACACTGAATGTGGGAAACGTCCTCAATATTCAATTGATGCTGCCCGATGGCAGTTCACTCGCCGCGACCGACGCGACCCTTGCCGTGGAAGTTCAAGGCGTCGCCGCTCCCCTCGCATCCAGCACAACCGGGCTTCTCAACTTCACTGTCACAACCAACGGCACCCATTACGTTCACATCTTCAGCGACCAGGCCCGGGACCTGCGCGCGCAGTATTTCCTTAACATCAACGTCACCGACGGTGTGCCGCCCGCCGTCGCCTCCACCACGCTTCCCGATGAGGGCACAACCACCAAGGCCATCATCGACCGTCTCGCCGTGAGTTTCACCGAACCCCTTAACCCCGCGTTCACGATTCTGGGACGGCGCATCCTCACCAGAGGCGGCCATGCCTATCTCCCAACCAGCGGCGGGATGACCTGGACCGACGCGGAAGCCGAAGCGCAAACCTTGGGAGGGCATCTGGTAACGATCAACGATGCGGCCGAAAACGAGTGGGTGCGCGCGAACTTCAGCGATCTGGGGTCTCTTTGGATTGGCTTCACCGACCGCGATGCCGAGGGCACTTTCAAGTGGACGAGCGGGGAGTCAGCCTCCTACACAGCATGGCAGCCCGGCGAGCCCAACAACTCCGGGGGGGAGAATTTCGCCGGGATGTACACGTCGGGCACCTGGAACGACTTCAACGGCGCCTCCGCCTATTACGGTGTGATCGAGGTTTCCGGACCCGACAAGGATGGCGACGGGTTGCCGGACGCGGCGGACCCCTACCCAAACGATCGCCTCAATGGATTCGATCTTCGCGCGGCGGGTCCAGACGGCGCCTTCTTCACCGCCGACGACCAGGTGTACAAGGTTTCCTGCTCCGATTACACGAGCGGCCTTTCCGCGCTTTTCTACATCACTGACGGACCGCTGCAACCTGGCGCCTACCGTTTCACCGTCACAACGGCTGTGCAAGATCGCGCGGGTAATACCATGGCAGCGCCGTTCGTCCGCAATTTCACGGTTGCCAGCCTCAGTGGTTTTGTCCAGGAGGGCCGCCATGACGACAGTAACTGGCAGAGCACCACTCTGAGCACCAGCCCCACCGCCGGTCCGGACGGCACGTTTACCCCGGTCGGCTACTACTCCAGCGGCGGCGCAAGTCCTTATTTCGTCGCCTCGGGCCGTTTCAACGCCGACTCCCATCTGGACGTTGTCATGGCCAATTACAGCGCGGGCAACGTCGGCGTGCTCCTGGGCAACGGGGATGGAACCTTCCAGACTCCCGCCACTTTTGCGGCAGGCAGCGGGCCGATCGCGGTGGCTGTGAGCGATTTCAACGGCGATGGGAAGCAGGACTTGGTCGTCGTTAATAATAACAGCGCCAACATCAGCGTCCTTATTGGAACGGGCACAGGCAGTTTCTCGTCCCCAACGAACTACGTGGTAGGCACGAACCCCCGCTCGGTCGTCGTCGCCGACTTCAACAAAGACGGCAAGGTGGACATCGCGGTCGCCAACCAATCCAGCGACAACATCAGCGTCCTGCTCGGACGAGGGGACGGCACCTTTGCGGATGCGGTCAATTATGCGGCGGGAGATGGCTCGCTGAGTATCGCGACCGCCGATCTCAACGCTGATGGCAAACTGGATCTGGTGACCGGCAACCTCAATGAAAACAAGGTCAGCGTGTTGCTCGGCAACGGAGACGGGACGTTCCAGGCAGCGGTCAAGTATCCCGTGGATGACCAACCTCGCGGCGTGGCCATTGGAGATCTCAATGGCGATGGGAAGCCTGATCTCGCGGTCATCAACTATGGGGCTAACACCATCAGCGTCCTGCTGAATACCGGCGCCGGCACCTTCGGCGCCGCGACGAATTTCACTGCCGGCACCTCGGCGCCTGAGCTCATTTACCTCCTGGACTGCAATGCCGATGGGCGGCTCGATGTCGTCATCCCCAGCTACGGCAACAGCCACCTCAACATTCTGCAAGGCAAGGGAGATGGAACGTTAGGCGATCCCGTCACCTATGCCATGAGCGGCAACCCGATCGCGTTGACGGCCGGCGATTTCAACGAAGACGGGCGCACGGACATTGTCACTGCGGACTACGGCGGGAACCATCTGGGGGTGGTACTGGGCAACAATCTCGAACCGCTTGCCCAAGACCCGGCGGGGAGTGGAGTTCGCACGGGCACCGGACGCGGCAACCTCTCCAGCACATCGGATTACGATTATTGGAGCTTCACCGGTAACGCGGGAGATCTGGTTGTCGTGGCCGTCGATGTGCCGGGCAACCCTGCGGCTAGTGGGCTTTATTGCCGCGTGGACTATCCGGATGGAAACCGGTTGACCGACTTCTACACGTCGTACTCTGGGTATGGGCAGTCCGATCCCTTTACACTGCCCTTCACGGGAACTTACACGGTGTTTCTCCACTACTACTACCTGTACTTCGGCGAGTACCGGGTCAGAGTGACGCTGGCTGCCCCACCCACCCAGATCGAAAGCGAGGATAATGATGTGATCGGCCGGGCGGATATGCCGGTCCTGACTCTCGCGGGCGGCCATCAGACCGCCACCGTGCTCGGATACCTGAGCGCGGGCGACTCGGCCGGGGACTTCTACGGCCTCGGGAACCTCGCCTCGGGCACCACCATCGCTTTGGGCCTGAACAAGCCGGCCACCAGCGGGCTTTCCGGCATCATGAGCCTCTACAAGGCGGATGGCACTCTGGTGGCCAGGAGCAGCGCTAGCGCGCCAACCCTGACATTCAACGTGGATGCGGGCGCGCAAAGTGCCTACTACGCGCAGATCACCTCCGCGGGCGCCGGCCTGGGCGCTTCGCCTCAGCCAGCGCTCTCGTTTGACGGCGGGAACAACAATGTGAACCTCGGTGCCTGGTCGCCCGGCAACCGGTGGACGCTGGAGGCCTGGGTGCGTCCCAGCTCCACGCCCGGCGGCCGACGCTCCATCGTGGGCGGCTATAGCGAATACCGGGACTGGGGAGTCACCATGCACGATTCCCAATACGGCGTGAGTATCCGGACTCCCGGAGGCGGGGCGGAGACCCTGCGCAGTGGAGAAGGTGTGGTGGCCGGTGAATGGGCTTACGTGGTTGGCACTTGCGATGGAAGCATCGCTACACTCTACGTCAATGGCGTTCAAAAGGCGTCCGGCTCGGTCGATACCGATTATACAGGCACCACCGCCGGCGCACTTATCGGAAGCGAATCCTGCTGCAGTTACAACTCCTTCCCCGGTCTGATCGCTGAAGTCCGCATCTCCAACCGCGCGCTCTCAGCGGCGGAGGTTCTGGCCCGCATGAACACCGCGCCCATCCCCACAGCCAACGGTCTGGTCGGTTATTGGCACTTGAACGAGGGCTCCGGCTCGACCGTCGCGGATCTGACAGCGCAAGGGCGAAATGGCACGGTCAACGGAGCAACCTGGGTCACCGTGGGTCCATCCACTGCCACGCCACCGGGACTGCTCTCGCAGTATCTGTTGCACATCGATTTGGCGGACACGCAGGCGCCGTCGGTTGTGGCGGACACGCTGCCGCTGGAGGGAACCAACGCGCCCGTGATGTTTGACCGGTTCAGTCTGACCTTCTCGGAGGACATGCTGGTGGGACCGGTGAACGACACGGCCAGTTACGAGTTGCGTTGCGCGGGAGCGGACGGATCGTTTGACACGTCCGACGACGCTCTCTACACGGTGGCCAGCCAGGGCTATACAAGCGGGCTGAGCGCGTCCTACCTGGTGACCGACGGGCCGCTTCAACCGGGCGCCTACCGCTTCACAGCGCGGCGGGCCTTGCAGGACCGGGCCGGCAACGGCCTGGCCGCCAACTATGTGCGGCGGTTCGCGATCCAGGGGGTGGACGGGTTTGTGTTCGAGGGGCGCGGCAACAACTCGTTGGCCACGGCGACGACGCTGAGTTTGAATCCGACGGCGACCGCCAACGGATCGTTTGTGGCGAGTGCCGCGACGCCCACCACCGGGTCCACAGCGCATTTCGTTGTGGCGGGCCGTTTCGATGCGGACGCGCATTGGGATGTGGCGGTGGCCAACTATAGCAGCCAGAATGTGAGTGTGCTCAGGGGCAACGGCGACGGGACATTCCAGCCGGCAACCAATTTCACGGTGGGCAACGGTCCCATCGCGATCGCGGTGGGAGATTTGAACAAGGACGGGAAGTCCGATTTGGTGGTGGCCAATTATGGCGCTGCGAGCATCAGCGTGCTTTACGGGAAGGGGGATGGGACCTTCCAGGACCAGGTGACCTATCCGGTGGGCAACAACCCGCGTTCGGTGGCGGTGGGGGATTTCAACGGCGACGGTTGGCCGGACGTGGCGGTGGCCAACCAGAGCAGCGGCAATGTGAGCGTGCTGCTGGGGGCCGGGGACGGGACGTTGCTGGGGCGGGTGGACTATGCCACCGGCAGCGGACCGCACAGCGTGGCGGTGGCGGACCTGGATGGGAAGAAGGGGATGGACCTGGTGGTGGTCAACGTCAACGCGGACAGCGTAAGCGTGTTGCTGGGCAACGGCGATGGCACCTTTGGGGCGGCAACCAGCTACACGGTGGGCAACGCGCCTCGCTCGGTGGCGATTGGGGATTTGAACGGGGACGGCAAGCGCGATCTGGCGGTGCTAAACGCCGGGCCTAATACGGTGAGCGTGCTGCTGGGCAAGGGCGACGGGACCTTCGAACCGCAGGTGAGCTACCCGGCGGGCAGCAGCGACCCCTACCATGTGGTGATGGCCGACTTGCAGGGCAACGGGACGCTGGACGTGCTGGTGGCCAGTTTCGGCGGCCAGCGGGTCTGCGTGCTCTCGGGCAACGGGGACGGAACGCTGGGGGCGCCGGCAGCCTATCCGGCGGGCGGTCATTCGATCGCGCTGGCGGTGGCCGACTTCAATGAGGATGGACGCCTGGATATCGCGGCGGCCAATTACTATCAGAACACGGTGGGGCTGCTGCTGGGCAACCGCACCGAAATGCTGGCGTTGGATCCGGCGGGCACCGGTCTGCGGATCGGGGCGGCGCGCGGGAATCTCTTTAACAGCGCCGAAGTGGACTACTGGAGCTTCACGGGCCAAGCCGGGGACCGGCTGGCGGTGGCGTCGGAGACGCCGGGCAGCCCCGGGGCCAGTGGTCTCTATTACAACATTCTGAAGCCCGACGGGAGTCAGCTTGGCATCTTCTACGCGTCCTATAACGGATGGGGGCAGTCGGATCCGCTGGTGCTGCCCACCGACGGCACGTATTGGATTGCGGTCGGCTGGTATCATGGATATACGGGCGAGTACCGCTTCCGCGTGACGCTGGCGCGTCCTCCGGTGCAGTTGGAGGACGAGGACAACAACAATCTGAGCCAGGCCAACACTCCGGCACTCACCCTGGCCAGCGGCCATCAAACGGCCACGGTGCTGGGGTATGCGGGTGTGGGCGATGCCAGCGGGGACTTCTTCCGCCTGGGCAACCTGGCCAGGGGGGCCACGATCAATCTGGGGCTGCGCCAACCGGCCAGCAGCGGCTTCCCCAATCTCCTCTGGATCTACAACCCGGCTGGAGACGTCGTCGCCAGCAGCGCCGAAGGCGGAACCAGCCTCAGTTACGCCGTGCCAGCGGAAGCCGAGGGGATCTACACGGTGAGGGTGGCGGCCGACTCGGTCACTCCGCCGCTGCGCTTTGACGGGATCGACGGCTACAGCCTGGGGCTCTCGGGCAACGCGTATGTCACGATAAACGACGCGCCCTCACTCCGCCCGGCCAGCTTGACGCTGGAAGGCTGGTTTAACTTCTTGGGCACGGGCGGAACACGCATCCTTGCGGCCAAGACAGTCGGCCAATATTCCGCCGATTCCTTCGTGATCTGGTATGAGAACGACCGCCTGCGCGGGATGACGCAAAATGCGAGTGGCGGCGGGACGGTGGTGGACTACGTTTGGACGCCCACGTTGGGAACCTGGTATCACATCGCTTTCACCTTTGACGACGCGACCAAGGCCGAGGTGCTGTATGTCGATGGGATCCAGGTGGCGACCGGCGCCTCCGCGGTGACCATCGGCTATGACGGGCATCCCTTCATGATCGGGGCCGAGATCCACTACGAGTCGCCCAACTATTTCTTCGGCGGCAAGGCCGATGAGGTACGGCTCTGGAACCGCGTCCGCACCCAGGCCCAGCTCCAGGCCAACAAGAGCCGGCGCCTGGTGGGCAACGAGGAGGGTTTGGTCGGTTGCTGGCGCCTGGATGAGGGCTCCGGTCTCACGACCGCGGACCTCACCGCCAACGCCAACCACGGCACCCTGGTCAACTGGCCAGCTTGGATCCCCTCCTCTCTCACGGCCAAGCCTGTCAGCCTCCTTTCCCAGTACCTGCTGGATATTAATCTCGCCAGTCCACTGCCGCCGTTAATCGTGGCTGACACGCTTCCGGATCAGAACACCACAAGCGAGACTCTGCTGGATCGGTTCAGCCTGACCTTCTCCGAGGACATGCTGGCGGAATCGGTAAACAGCCCCGCCAGCTACGATTTGCGCGCCGCCGGTCCGGACGGAGCCTTCGACACCGCGGATGACGAAGTCTATACCGTCGATTGCCAGAACTACGGCACAGGCCTGGCCGCGACCTATTTCGTCCCCGACGGCCCGCTCCAACCGGGCGCCTACCGGTTTGTTGCGCGATCCAGCATCCAGAGCCGGTTCGGAAAGGGGCTTATTCCCAGTTATGAACGTCGGTTCGCCATCAGCGGGTTTGACGGATACGTCGTCGAAGGACGCTCGAACGACACAGTGGAAAACGCCACCCCTTTGGTCCTGGCAGGCGACCTTCTTCAAGCTGCCTCCGCCCGAGGCAACGTGTCCGGATCAAGTGACGTGGATTACTGGACATTCACGGGTACGGCGAAGAATCGGTTGCTGCTGGCCGTTGAGACCCCGGGCTCGCCGGGCAATAGTTCGCTCTATTTCCGTGTCCGCAAGCCAGACAGCACGGTTCTGACGGAGTTCGGCACGTCGAATCGTGGGTGGGGGCAATCCAACCCTGTCGAGCTTCCCACTTCCGGGACCTACGCCGTGGAAGTCCGCTTCAATAATCAGTACACCGGTGAGTATCGCTTCAAGGTCGTCCTGGCCACGCCACCGATGAGCGTGGAACAGGAGGATAATGGCGCCATCGCGGGCGCCACCGCTCTGCCGCTGACCCCCAGCGGAACAGCCCAGGTCGGCTCGGCGATGGGGTATGTTCGATTCAACGGAGATCTTGATTACTTCAACCTCGGCACGCTCACGAACGGTTCGACCGTGTTCATTAACGCGCGCCTGCCAGCCGGAAGCGACTTGATCCCGGTTGTCAGCCTCTACGATGCCAGCAATGGCTATGTGGTTGAGGCGGGCAGTGGCCGCCCCTTCGACGGGGTCGCCGAGGTGCGCATCACCCAGTCTGGCACCTACTACGCGGTCGTCCGCGGAGCCTCCGGCGCCGGCGGGCTCGACGCCTTCTATATCCTGGACGCTCAAGTAGTGCCCACGGGCAGCGTCCTGTTCCCGAACCTGCAGGTGACCGATGTCACCGTACCGACCGGCAGCGGAATCCTCAGCGGCCAGTCGGTCAGCTTCTCCTTCAACGTGAAAAACGTAGGTTCGGCCGCCACGCCCACCGGCGATTGGACTGATCGCGTAGTTCTGTCCGCGAACACGGTACTGGGTGACGCGGACGATGTGCAATTGGGCATCTATGCTCATAGCGGCGCGCTCGATCCCTCCGCAGGCTATCTGGTAACGCGGACCGCCACCCTGCCCGAGGGGATCGACGGGGATTTCCACCTGATCGTCCAGACGGACTACGGCAACGCCATCAGCGAGTTCCTCCTCGAGGGTGACAACGTGACGCCCTCGGAAGCCACCTTCCATGTCACGCGCAAGAGCTATCCGGACCTGGTTGTCGAGGACCTCACCGTCAGCGGCCCTGACGCCGGAAAGAACTACACCCTCCAGTGGAAGACCGCCAACCGGGGTACCGCAGCCGTGGGCGTCGCCTTCAAAGAACGGCTGGTGGTCAAGAACCTGACCACCGGCGCCACCTTGCTCAGCCAGGACCGCGACGTGGCGGGTGGCATTGCGGTGGCCGCCACGAAGGCGCAGTCCGCCACAGTCACCGCGACCGACTATGGGAATTACCAGGTACTGGTGACCACCGACTTCCAAAACGCGATTTACGAGTTCAACGCCATCAGTCATGAGAGCGCGGAGCAGAACACAGCGCAGGCGTCCTTCCTCATCGCGAAGTCCTTCCTGGTGGCGGTCCAAAGCAATCCGGCGGGTGCGGGCTCGGTCAGCGGTGGCGGCTCCTTTGCGGAAGGAACGAGCGTCACTGTCACTGCGGCGCCAATCACAACCACCCTGCCCTACCTTTTCCAGGATTGGACCGAGAACGGCGCTTTCCAGACCGCGACGCCGGACTACACCTTCACTCTCACACGCGAGCGTCGGTTGGTGGCAAACTTCACATTGCCGACCTTCCGTGTCACCGCCTCCAACAGCCCGCCTCTGGGCGGCACCCTGACGGGCGCCGGCACCTACGCGTATGATTCGACAGCCAGTCTGACTGCGAGCCCGAACTACGGCTACCGCTTCGCCAACTGGACTGAGGGAGTCACCGTGCTCGGCACAGCCCCCTCGATCTCGTTGCAGGTACGCGCCGACCGCAGCCTCGTGGCGCACTACACGGAAGCCCACCTCTACCATGACGTCGCCACCGCCACCCTCCCGGCCGGCCTGGCCACCGTCACGGGTGGCGGACGCTACAACAATGGCCAGACTGCCACGATCACGGCGCCCGCTACGGTGACACAGGAACCGTATCTCTATACGTTCAAACGGTTCAGCCTGAACGATGCCTTCTTCGGCAATGAGCGGTCCTTCAATAAGACTTTTGCCACAACCGACTCCACGAACATGGCGTTCGTTGCCGAGTACGACAGCCGCAGCATCCGGCCCGTCATTATCAGCGCCCGCGGCAGCATCGCGGACCCCGTTCCCGCAACCGTGAACTACATCCTGACGTTCCAGTTCGACCGGAGCATGAAGACCGCTCCCGCTCCGTTGGTGGTGATCACCAACAATGCGTCCGGCTCGACTCAACCCACAGTCCCCGCCGGCGGTACCTGGTCCATGACACTGCTCCCGAACGACACATATCGCACGCCAGCCATTTCCTTCGCCACCGGCATGGACGGAACCAATCATGTGTTTGTCTCCCTCGTCCAGGACACCAATAGCAATGTTCTCACCAGGACCAACGCGATCGATGTGGTCGTGGATGTCACTCCGCCTACCATCACCGGTGTCGCCGCCACAGGGCGCCCCTCGTCGGCCATCGTTACTTGGACCACAGACGAACCAGCCACGTCCCAGGTTGAGTTCGGCTCCACGACAGCTTACGGCGGCAGCACCGCGCTGGATTCCCAACTCGTCACCGCTCATCGAGTCGTTGTCACTGGCCTGGCTCCCGAGTCCCCCTACCACTATCGTGTGCGTTCGCGCGACCGCGCCGGCAACGAGCGCCTCTCGGCGGATGCCACCGTCACCACAATCGCCGCGCCCGACCTGCAAGTGGGCTCGCTCACGGTTGAGCCCGCCACCGGCCTGACAAGTGGTGTCTCCGGCCTCCTCCGCTGGACGGATCGAAACACCGGACGCGGGCCTGTCACTGGCTCCTGGTACGAGCGCGTGGTCGTCAGCAACCTGACCAGCAACCTGAAACTCGCCGACCGGCTGGTGTTCATCGACACCGCCGTCACGGGTGAGATTGCCAGCACAGGGTCCCAGGCCCGGACGGAGGCCTTCCGGCTTCCGGACGGTCCGGACGGCGCGGGCACCATTCTGTTCGCTGTCACGCTCGACTATTACGACACGGTGTTCGAGCAGAACGCCACCGGCACCGCGGAAAGCAATAACACGGCCGGAGTAAACCGCACGGCCACCCTGGCGGTATATCCGGACTTGCAGGTCAACAACCTCACGATCACTCCCGCCAACCCCGTTTCGGGAGCCGACGTGACCGTTGCCTGGGAAGACGCGAACAGCGGCTCCGCCTCGGTCAGCGCCTCATTCCGGGACCGTTTGCTAGTGCGCAATCTCACCAGTGGCGAAACCTTCGTAAACACCACCCTCTTCTATGATGCGACCGCAGCCGACCCAGGCCCCATCGCCCCGGGTAAATCCAAGCCTCGGCAGTTCGTCTTTCGTCTGCCGGACGGCGCCCGTGGGGCGGGCACGCTTCAGGCCGAAGTGACGACGGATATCGAGAACGCGGTGTTCGAACTCAATGGCTTGGGCAACGCCGAGAGCAACAACACGGCCTCGCGCAACGCCACATCCACTGTCGCCCCCTACCCTGACCTGACGATCACGCGCATCGATGCGCCGGCTTCCGGCACTTCGGGCCAGCCCGTCGAGATCTCCTATGTCATCGCCAATATCGGAACCGCCCCGGCAACCGGCCCCTGGACCGACCAGGTTTTCGTTTCGGACGACGATGCCATCGGGGGAGATGTGTTGGCGGGTGATTTCTCACTCACCGGCGTTATCGCGCCTGGGCAATCGGTGACGAACAAGGTGACGATCACACTCCCGGAGTTCGGCGCCGGAGATCGCTGGATCGTCCTCAAGGCTGACGCGAGCAACAGCGTCTTCGAGCAGAACGAAGCGAATAACACCGCGATCAGCTCTCAACCGGTGAGCGTACCCGCCATCCTCACGTTCTCCTGGACCCGCAACGAGTTCCCGGAGAGCGCCGGCGACGCGGCGGCGACGGCGGCGATCACGCGTAACACGTCCACGCAAAACAGCCTCGAGGTGCAGTTGAGCAGCAGCGACACCACCGCCGTCACCGTCCCAGCCACGGTCACCATCCCGGCCGGGAGAGCCTCGGTCTCGTTCCCAATCAGCGCCGTGGACGACGCTCTGGTGGACGGCCCTCAAACCGCCACCGTCACAGCCCGCGCCGCCGGGTTCGCCGACATCGCCGCAGCCTTCACCGCCACCGACGACGACGTGCCCACGCTCGTGGTTGAAACGCCGGCCACTCTTGCGGAGAATGGCCCCCCGGCCAACGCGACTGTCCCCCGTAACACTCCCGCCACGAGTGCTTTGACCGTGGTGCTGATCAGCAGCGACAACCGCCATCTCAAAGTGTCGGGTTCGGTGACGATACCCCTCGGCCAGCGAACCGCCACCTTCCAGATCACGCCGGTTGACAACGCTGTGCCAAACAACACGACCCGCGTGACGATCTCCGCCAACGCAGCCGGCTATTACACGGTCCCTGCCGTGGTGGATGTCGTGGACGATGATCTCCCCACACTCGTCCTGACTCTCACAGAGCCGGTCGTCTCTGAGGGCGCCGTCAATCCAGCCACGAGAGCCCTCATCACGCGTACGCCCGTGAGCGCGCAAGCCATCACTGTGGCCATTGGCAGCAGCGACCCGAATGTGGCCACCGTCACGGTACGGGCAACCATCCCGGCGGGGGAGGCATCGGTCCTCGTCCCGGTGGGGGTTGTTAACAACACCCTGGTCGATGGTGAGAAGCAGGTGGAGATCAGCGCAACCGTGGTCGATGATGCCACGCAGGCGGCCATCGCCCGCAGCACCGCAAGGACAACCCTGAAAGTGACCGACGACGATGGCCCAACGCTCACGGTGACGCTCGCCTCCGAGCTGATCTCCGAAAGCGGCTCCACCACAGGCACGGTCACGCGCAACACAGGCACGGTCGGCGCCACGCTGGTCTCCCTCGCCAGCAGCGACACCACCGAGGCAACGGTACAGCCCACCGTCACCATCCCTAACGGCCAGACCTCCGCCACGTTTACCATCCGAGGGGTCGCCGACGGCCTGGCCGACGGCATCCAGCGCGCCAGCATCACGGCGTCCGCAGTCGGCTTCACCTCGGGCCAGGCATCTCTGAACGTCAGCGACATCGACCTTCCGGACCTCCGGGTTACCCGCATTGTCGTCCCCGCCTCCGGAGTCACCGCCAAGAGCGTGAGCGTATCTTGGACCGTCATCAACAACGGCCTCTCCACCGCCAACGGGCCATGGTCCGACCGTCTCTATCTCTCCACCTCACCGGACGGCGCCGGCGCGGACCCGCTGGCTCAATTCCTGCGCGCGGGCAATCTGGCCGTAGGCGAGCAATATGAGCGGACGGCCGCGGTCTTGCTCCCCTCGACTCCCGGCGACTATTACCTTATCGTCGCCGCCGACGCCTTCGATGCCGTCCACGAGGGTTCGGAGTTGAATAACACCGCGGTATCGAGTGAACCGATGAGCATTGCGCCGGCCTACCGGGCGACGGTCCAAACCGACGTGAACACCGCCGTCAGCGGCACCCGCATCCCCATGCACGGAAGCGCCTTCAAATCCGACACGAGGGAGCCCATGCCCAACGCGCTGGTGTCGGTGCGCGTCAATGTGAAAGACACCCGCCGAGTAATCAGCGCGCGATCTGACGCGAATGGCAACTTCGAGGCCGTCTTTGATCCACTCCCTGGCGAGGCGGGCCACTACACCATTTGCGCCGACCACCCAGGAGTGGCCACGGACACCGTTCAGGATCAGTTCGACCTGCTCGGCATGCGGTTCACGCAGGCCGCGCCGAGTTACAACTTGACCCCAGGGCAGACCGTCACAGGTGAAATCGAAGTGCAGAACCTCTCCGAGGTCCCGCTCACCGGGTTCTCCGCCGTGCTCCTGCCCGACGTCAGCGCCTTTGTCACCCTGAGCATCGACCTGACGAACAAGCTGGCGGGATCCACTTCCGAGAAGATGGGATTCACCTTGAAAGCCGCCAACGTGGACTCCGCCGTCCGGGGTGCTTTCACCCTGCGCGTCACCAGCAGTGAGGGCGCGGCGGCGGATCTGGCGTTCAACGTCTCTATCGCCCCGCTCACGCCCCAACTGGTTGTCACTCCGGGCGAACTCTCCTCGGGGATGAATCGCGGACACCAGACATTCGTTGAGTTTGACGTTGTCAACAGCGGCGGCGTTGCCTCCGGCGAGATCCAGGTCCAGCCACCCGACGTCAAATGGCTTGCTCTCGCCTCGCCGTCGGGGATCGCTTCCCTGCCACCCGGCGAATCCAACCGGGTCGTGCTCGTCCTTAACCCGTCGGCGGACTTGCCGCTGGCCCGCTACGACGGCAATCTGCTCCTGTCCGCGCGCCACGCCAGCACAAGCATACCGTTCCACTTCCGGGCGATTTCGGAGGCCATTGGCGACCTGAGGGTCGAGGTCCTGGACGATTTCACCTACTATGCCGAAGGCGCGCCCAAGGTGGCGGATGCCCTGGTTACCCTCACCGACGCCATCTCCGGGGATGTGGTGGCTTCCGGCACGACAGACACCACAGGCATGATCCTGCTCACCAACATCATGGAGGGCAAGTATCAGATGACCGTCTCCGCCCAACAGCATAGCATCTATCGCAACCCGGTCTCCATCGTGCCGGGAATCACAAATGAAGCCAGCGTCTTTATCGATCGCCAGACCGTGGTCTATCGCTGGTCCGTCGTGCCCACACAGATTGAAGATCATTACCGTGTAGTGCTCGAGTCGGTATTCGAGACCGAGGTCCCCATCCCGGTGGTGACGGTCGAGAATCCGTTCATGATGCCACTGATTGTGGCCGGCGAAGATACTCAACTGGAGGTCCGCGTGACCAACCACGGCCTCATCGCCGCCGAACTGGTCCAGTTGCAGGTTCCCTATCACGAGAACTACGAGATTGTGCCTCTCATCGATGTCATCAATTCCCTCCCGGCCAAGACCACCATGAGCATTCCGTTCATCATCAGGGCCCGGGCACAGAAGCCGGCGGGGCTGCACTCGGTCGGCAAACACGGCGGTGGCGACTTCGGATGTGGCAAGACGTTCACCGGTTGTTCGGCGTTGCCCAAGCTCACGATCAAGTGGTCCTATGTGTGCGGCCCGGACCGCCGCTGGCACGCCAACGAGACCCAGATCATTCCGGTTTGCGTCGAACACGCGTGTTGGGACGCCATTAAGGACAAGTTCAAGGACTTGATCAAAGCGATCATTGACGCCGGTGGAAATCCCAAGGAATTGCTCTCGTGGAGGGAACGCCTGTGCGATCTCGCGGGCGTGATCGGCGAGTGCGTGGGTGACGACTGCCTCGTCACGATCATCGGGATGGTGTGCGGCGTGGCGACTCTGGATGTTCAGGGGGCAATCACCTCGGCCCTCAAGTTTGGCAACTGCTGGTGCCCGTCCTTGCCTTCGATTGGCGGCGGACCGGGCGGTGGCGGCGGACCGGGCGGTGGCGGCTTTGGTGACGGCGGACCGGGCGGAGGGGGAGGACCCGGCATCGTCGAAGCGCCTGTTTATTGGGACTACAGCCCAGATTGCCGTCCGGGCGATACCTTCGGCGGCGAGCATACGGTCGCCTTTGGCTACCAAAATGTCCCGATCTACCCCGTCATCAACGGCAGGTCTGTCAGGCTGGCGAGCAGCGGACAGACCGCCGGACTCCAAAGCACCGGGGGTGTCTGCGCCCGCGTGCGCATGCGCATCGAGCAGGAGGCCGTCATCACCCGGGCGGCATTCCTCGGCACGCTCGAGATCGAGAATGGCCACGCGGACTCCAGCCTGACGGACATCCAAGTGTCCCTGGACATCCGCGACGAACAGCAGAACCCCGCGAATGACAAGTTCGGGGTGCGCGGGCCCGTTTTGAGCGGTCTAACCGCGGTGGACGGCACAGGTGTGATAGCGGCCAGCGCCACCGGTAGTGCCCGATTCACGTTCATTCCCACTCACGAGGCGGCGCCGGAGCAAGCCACAGTTTACCGAATCGGTGGCACGCTCAAATACCGCGAAGGCGCGAACCTGGTCGAGGTACCCCTGATGCCGGACACCATCACAGTCTTCCCGGACCCTATCCTCCATCTGCTCTACTTCCAGCAAAGAGATGTGTACGCGGATGATCCGTTCACGGATGTGATCGAGCCCTCCGAACCGTTCGTCCTCGGCTTGATGGTCAAGAACTCAGGCAAAGGCGCGGCAATCGACTTCAAGATCACCTCCGCTCAGCCCAAGATCGTGGAAAATGAAAAAGGCCTGCTCATCGACTTCAAGATCATCAGCAGCCAGGTGGGCGCGGAAGCCAAGACACCGTCGCTGACGCTCAACCTGGGTCGCATCGAACCCGGCACGAACGCCGTGGGCACCTGGTCGCTCCTCTCCACGCTCCAGGGCAAGTTCCTCGAGTACACGGCTACCTTCGAGCATATCGACGCCATTGGCGACAAGCATCTCTCCCTCATCGACAGCGTAGAAATCCACGAACTGATCCATGCCGTGAAAACCGATCGCCCAGGCGACGACGAAATCCCCGACTTCCTCGTCAACGACCACCGTGACGTGGACAACCTCCCGGACACCCTCTACTTGAGCGACGGCTCCGTGGCCCCGGTGGCGCTCGCCACCGATGGCGCGGTGGATAACTCCGTGGACCTTGATCACATGCAAGTTCACCTCACCGCCAGCATGTCCTCGGGCTGGAACTACTTGAAGATGCCCGATCCGGGTGTCGGATTCCGCCTCGCCAGAGTGCTCCGTTCCGACGGGAAATCGCTGCGAGTCGGGGATAATGTCTGGACAACCGACCGGACGTTCCCGTCGTCGCAGGCGGGCGCTGTGCGCGAGTACCGCCTCCACCTCCTCGACTTCAACGGCACCGGGTCCTACACCCTTTACTACAAGGTGGAGGACTCTGTGGCACCGTCGATTGTGGATATCGCGGACATCACCCCACCAACGCAGACCGGACCGGTGGCTTCTGTCGATCTGACCTTCTCCGAGCCGGTTGATCTTTCGACCTTCGACTACCAAGACATCACGTTAAGCCGCAACGGTGGAGCGAACCTCGTCAACAATGGCGTTACCATCGCGCATTTGTCTGGAAACAGCTACAGAATCAGCGGCCTCCAAACCCTAACCGGCCTGGACGGAAACTACGAACTCACCGTCGTGGGCGCCGGGATCGAGGATTACGGCGGCAACGCGGTGCTGAATACCGAGTCCGTTCGGTGGGCCAAAGGCACCGCCGCGCCGGTCGTCGTCACCATCGCCAACGCCCTGCCGAAACTGCGCAACGTGCCTGTGCCCTCCGTCGATGTCACCTTGTCCAAGGCCATCGACGCGAGCACATTCGACTTCTCGGACCTCACCCTGACTCGCAACGGCGGCCCGAACCTCATCAATAGCGGCGTCTCTGTCACCTCCGTCTCCGCGACGGTCTTCAGAATCAGCGGGCTGGGCGGACTCAACGCCACAGAAGGAGATTACGTCCTCACAGTCACCGCCACGGGTATCAAGGATACCGGCGGAACCGCCGGCATCAACTCGCTTAGCGCGTCCTGGACGGTGGACACCACAGGCCCAACCGTAGCCAGCGTCGAGACGGCGAGCACCAACCCACGCAACATTGTTGTGCCGACTCTCGACGTGGTGTTCAGCGAGCCGATCAACCCGGACACGTTCGACTTCCACGATGTGACACTCACCCGTGACGGGGGAGCCAATCTGATCACGAGCGCGGTGCTTGTCGCCAAGGTCGATGCCGTCACCTATCGAATCAGCAACTTCACCTGGGTAAGCGGCGAAGAAGGCGCTTACAAATTGACCGTCAACGCCGCCGGCATTGCTGACCCGGCTGGGAATGCGGGCACTGGATCGGCCTTCACCTCGTGGGTGATGGACACCACCAAGCCCTCCGTGCCGTCGAATCTCGCCGTCGCCCCCGACCTCGGCGTGTCGTCCACCGACGGTCTCACCAGTTCCACGAACCTGACATTGTCCGGGTGGTTGCTCAAGACGAACCTGACGGTGAAGCTCTACGACGAGACGATGAGGGAAGACCTGGGCTTTGCCATCGTGAAAGGCACGAACTTCAGCAAGGCCATCACCTTCGCCACAGGCGGCGCGCATCACCTTCGCGCCCAGTCGGTGGATGGCGCCGGTAACTTCTCGGCCTACGCCTACCTCGACGTATTCATGGACCTTGTCGGCCCGTCGGCTGAATGGCAGGCGGTCTCGCCCGATCCGCGAACCGAATCGGTGGCCTCCGTCGTCATTACATTCACCGAGCCCATCAACGAAGCCACCTTCACGCGAGCAGATCTGGTCCTCACCCGTAACACCGGGGCAAACATGGTTGGGGTGGGCGTGACCATCCAGTCCCTGGGCGGGAATGCCTATCGAATCGCCGGGTTGAGCGCGCTGACCGGCGAGCCGGGGGTTTACCAACTCGGTGCGAACCTGGCCGGCATCGAGGATCGCGCGGGGAACCCGGGTGCTGGGACGGTCCTCGAGACCTGGGTCTTTAAACCGTCCAACGCCCCGCCCGTGCTCACTCCCATTGCGGATACGTCTGTGCCTCCAGGTATCCTGCTGACCTTCACCAATCGCGTCACTGACGTGGACGTTCCAACGAACAAGATGACGTTCACGCTCGCAGCCGGCGCCCCCGCGGGCGCAACCGTCGGCTCCACCTCCGGTGTCTTCGCCTGGCGCCCGTCGCAGGCTCAGGCCCACACCACCAACCACATCACCGTGATAGTGACGGATGATGGATCGCCGTCCATGAGCGATTCAAAGACCTTCACGGTGGTCGTCGAGGACTTCCTCGAACTGGTCATCGGGTCGGGTGTTGTCCACATCGGCGAAAACGGCGGCGTGCCCATCACGCTAACCGCCAGCAGCCCTGTGGTGGACCTGACCTTCCTCCTGGTGTTGCCCACCAACCGGCTGGGGAACCTCACCTTGCAGAATCTGGCACCCGAGATCGCTTCGTTCGCGGTTCAATACATCCCGCAAGGGGTCGTGATCGCGCTCAACACCCAGCCCGGCCAGGCCCTTTCCGGGGCTGGGAAGCAGATCGGTGAACTCCGATTCACCGCGGCCGCCGCCCAGGCATCGGCCTTCATACCGTTGCGCGTCGCAGCCATCGATGCCGCGGCCGAGACGTTCGACATCACCAACAAGTCCGCACGACCGGGCCGGGTGGTTGTGGTCGGTAAAGAACCGCTCCTGGAAGCGTTGGAAAACGGCGATGCACGGCGCCTCATCCTCTACAACGAGATCGGCGCGCGCTGCGTGGTGCAGTCCACTCTCCATCTTGAGCCGCCGATCACCTGGCAAACCTGGCAGGAAGTCACTCTGACGGGCCTGTTCCAGGTCTGGGATAACGTCGGCACCGTGAAGGACGCGCTCTACTTCAGAGCCTTCCGCCGTTAACGCAAAAGCGAACCTCCGCTCGGGCGGTGGGCTCTCGATGGCCCACTCTCGGCAGGTAGGGCGCGGTGTCCCTACCGCGCCGGGCTTGGCATTCGATCGCGCGTGCGGCTCGCTGGGGACAGCGAGCCCTACCTCTCCGTGGGTAGGACGCGGGGTCCCCACCACGCCGTCCGGGGCGTGCGACCACTCGGGCAGTGGGCGTCAACGGCCCACTGCCGCTGGAGTTTGGAGGTTTGTAGTCCCGCCTTCAGGCGGCACGACGCGCGGAAGCATAGTGGCATTGAAAACTTTTCACGCGCTCGGCAACGCGATCGTCCCGCCGGCTAAAGCCGGGACTCCAAACCCCGGCGCCGCGACGCATGGGGTGGCGGCCTCAGCGAGTGAGACGGAAGCCCAGATGGGCATCGGAGGTTAGAAGTCCCGCCTTCAGATCCGTCGATGCCCTGTTATCTTCTGGATTTCTCCGTTGGCGGACCCATAATCCGGAGAAATCGGACACTACTTGCCATGAGAAATGCGGAGCGTCGATCCTTCCAATCCGAGCCCGTGAGCCGCCGGAGTTTCCTCGGTTCCGCTGCGAGAGGCACCGCCGTGCTGAGCACGATCGCCTCCTTCCCGTTCCTCTCCCGTGGGCGCGTGCTCGGCGCAAACGACCGTATCGGTGTCGGCTTCATCGGCGTCGGCGGACGCGGCATGAACCACCTGGCGACTGTGATGGGAATGATCAACCAGGGGGAGAAACTCCAGATCGTGGCTGTCAACGACGCTTATGGGCCCCGCTTGCAGGCCGCTGTGGCCCATGCCAATGCCAAGGGCTACAAGCGCCACCCGGAACTGCTGGCCGACAGCAATGTCGATGTCGTCTGCATCGCCACACCGGACCGTCTCCACGTTCCCCAAGGGCTGGATGCAATACGAGCGGGCAAGGACGTCTATTGCGAGAAACCGATGGGGCATTGGACACAGTTCGCCCGGAGCAAGGAGTTCTTTCAGGAGACGCGCAAGCTCAAGCGGGTGGTCCAGATCGGCAACCAGGGCAACTCGAGCGCCGCGTGGAAAAAGGTGGCGGATCTGATCCGGAAGGGCGCTATCGGACGCGTCCAACACATCCAGGCCGGGTTCTATCGTCAAGGCGACTGGGGTGAGCGAATGAACATCCCCGACCCCAACGCCCAACCCGGCCCCGACTTGGACTGGGATGCTTTTCTGAACGACGCGCCCAAGGTCCCTTTTGACGTTCGCCGCTTCTTCAGTTGGCGCATGTTCCTCGACTACGCGGGCGGACCCTGCACGGACCTGTTTCCGCACGTCCTCACACCGTTCGTGAGCCTCTGCGGCCTGAGATTCCCGTCACTGGTGGTCTCCTCTGGGGGCATTTTCAAATACGACAATTACGGACGGGAAGTCCCCGACACCTTCAACACGTGCCTCGACTACCCGAATCCGCTCTCGGTGGTTCTGGTCTGCACGCTCGCCAACGAGTATCAGTCCGAGCCGGCGATTCGTGGAGACGAAGGCGCCATCACCCTCCAGGGCACGGCTTGGGAGGGTGGATTTGACAGCCTGACTCTGATCCCAAAGAAAGGGGAAACAATCAAGCTGTCGGGAGAGAAACCAAACAGCACGCTGGCACACTGGAAGAACTTTCTCGATTGTGTGCGCACCCGGGAAAAACCGGTCAGCGACGTCGAATTCGGCTATCACGTTCAAACCGCCCTCTGCATGGCGATGCTGGGCTTCCTCAACAAGAAGGTGGCTCGCTTTGACATGGAGAGGGAAGAAATCTTGCTCTAAACCACCACAAATCCATTCGAATGCACTCAAGGCCTCTCCATCTGCTCCCACTCTTCGCCGCCCTCACCGTAGGGGTTCAGGCGGCCCAAACCGTGTGGCTCTCCTCGCTCGACCTGTCCAAGACGCGCCAGGGTTGGGGCCAGGCGCGCGCCGATAAGTCCGTCACCGAAAAACCGATCTCCATCGATGGTCAGAAGTTCGAACACGGCCTCGGCACGCATGCCTCGAGCACGCTCTGGCTCGACCTGGGCGGCGGCTCGGAGAGATTCACCGCCTCGGTGGGGGTCGATGATGCGGTGCTCGACAAGGCGGGATCAGTCGTCTTCAAGATCCTCGGCGACGGAAAAACGCTGTGGCAATCCGGCGTCATGAAGCCCGGCCAGCCCGCCAAAGCGGTCGATGTGGACGTCAAGGGCATCCAGAAGCTCATCCTCATGGCAGGCGATGCCGGGGATGGGGTCACCTACGATCACGCAGACTGGGCGGACGCCCGGTTCGTCGTCACCGGCGCCAGCCCCGCGACCATGGATCCTCCCCCGGAGCCGGCCATCGTGCTGACCCCACCAAGCCCGCGCAGTCCACGCATCAACGGCGCAAAGGTGTTCGGCGTTCGCCCCGGGTCCCCTTTTCTCTTCACCATCCCAGCCACGGGAGACCGCCCAATGACGTTCACCGCGGACGACCTCCCCAAAGGCCTGCGTTTGGATCCCTCCAGCGGACAGATCACCGGAGGGCTGGGGGTACCGGGCACACACATCGTCAAACTCAAGGCCAAGAACGCCCTCGGCACGGACAAGCGCGCGTTCAAGGTCGTTTGCGGCCAAGTCCTCGCACTCACCCCGCACATGGGCTGGAACAGTTGGTACGTCTGGGAAAACCACGTCACCGACAAGATCATGCGCGATGCCGCCGACGCTATGGTGAGCAGCGGGATGATCAACCACGGGTATATGTACGTGAACATCGACGACTGCTGGGCCGTCAAGCCCGGTTCGGATGATCCCTCCCTGAGCGGACTGTTACGGGACACCGAAGGCAGGGTCAATTCCAACAAGCGCTTTCCAGACATGAACGCGCTCACCGACTACATCCATGCCAAGGGGTTAAAGGCGGGCATCTACACTTCGCCTGGCACAACCACGTGCGCGGGTCACGTCGGCGCAAATCAGTACGAGGAGCACGATGTTCGGCGCTTCGTCGAATGGGGCTTTGACTTTCTCAAGTACGACTGGTGTTCCTACGGACAGATCGCGAAGGACAACAGCCGGGCAGAACTTCAGAAGCCCTACTGGATTATCGGCGACATCCTCCGCCACCAACGTCGTGACATCGTGCTCAACCTCTGCCAGTACGGCATGGGCAACGTCTGGGAATGGGGCAAGCAGGTGGGCGGCCACAGTTGGCGCACCGCAGGCGATCTGGGTCTGACTTTCGAGGGAATCGCGAGTGGCTTGTTCCGCGACGGCTTCGACGTCTATGCCAACAACAACCTCCACAAATTTGGCGGCCCGGGCGGTTGGAACGATCCCGACTACCTGCTCCTGGGCTACCTAAGCAACTGGCGGGGGCAGACCGCTCCTACCCCCCTCACCCCGAATGAGCAATACACGCACGTCTCCCTCTGGTGCCTGGTCGCCGCCCCCTTGATCTTCAGCGGCGATATCACCCGCCTGGATCCGTTCACCCTGAGTCTGCTGACCAACGATGAAGTCATCGACGTGGACCAGGACCCTCTGGGCAAGCCTGGCCGGCGCGTCGCGCGGCATGAGGACATGGAAGTTTGGATGAGGGACTTGGAGGACGGCTCGAAGGCCGTGGGCTTGTTCAACCGCGGCGAAATGGAGACAAACGTCACGGCCGCGTGGGGCGACCTCGGGGTCAAAGGCAAACAAGTTGTGCGCGATCTGTGGCGTCAGCAGAACCTCGGCTCTTTCGAGACCCAATTCAGCGCGTCGGTGCCGCGCCATGGGGTCGTCCTGGTGCGTCTGATGCCCGGGAAAGGTCGTTAGCTCTGCGCCAGGAAACTCCAGCAGAACCTCCAGCAAGACGGGTGCGCAGCCCACCCTGATGAAATAGGCGGGCAACATCTCAAGCCAAAATCATTGCATCCTCGTTTTGGAGGGGTAGGCTCCAAGAAAAAGCAAATCAGGATACAGAACATGAATCGTCGCATCTTTCTGAAGCGTGCCGCTCTCACGGCCAGTGCCTTGGCGGCCCCTCGTCTGTTCTTCGGCCCTCAACTCCTGGCCGCGCGGAGTTCTGGCGATACGCTCAACTGCGTGCAGATCGGGTGTGGGGGGCGGGCCATGAGCCACCTGGACGCCGTGATCAATGCAAACCACCAGAATGTCGTCGCCATTGTGGATGTGTCCGAGTCACGGTTCGGCGCGGTGAAGAAGTGGCTGAAGGACAAGAACCAGGACGCGGAGAAAGTCCAAACATTCACGGATTACCGGCGGATGTTCGATAAGATCGGCAAGGAGATTGACGCGGTGTTCATCGCCACACCCAACCATCATCATGCCCTACCCGCGATGATCGCGATGCAGTTGGGGAAGGGAGTCTTCTGCGAAAAGCCGGTGTGCCATGACATCGGCGAGGCCCGCAAGCTGCGGGCGATGGCGCGGCATTATGGCAAGGTGACGACGCAGATGGGAAACCAGGGGCATGCGGAGGAAGGCTACCGCAAGCTGTGCGAATACATCTGGTCGGGCGTTATCGGCAAGGTTACAGAGACCCATAGTTGGACCAATCGCGCCAATGGCGGCGTTGGCCCGCGTCCACCCGTGGAGCCAGTGCCCGCCGGACTGCATTGGGATGAATGGATCGGCCCGGCGCCGTATCGTGATTACCACTCGGATTTGCACCCGCACGAGTGGCACGGCTGGTATGACTTTGGCAACGGCTCGATCGGCAACATGGGATGCCACGTGCTCGACGGCGTTTTTTGGGCTCTGAAGGTGGACCATCCCACGAGCATCGAGGTCGAGGAAATGCGGGGGGGAAGCAACGAGCGGTATCCCATCGGGGGACGCATCCGCTGGGACATCCCGGCCCGCGCCGATATGCCGCCCTTGAAGGTCTATTGGTATGAGGGATTCAACAGTACCGGAAGAGAAGACTCGGTGGGAGGGCTGAAGTCGGTCAAAGGAGACGCGCGCAGTCTTCCCAAGCTGCTGGGTGAATTGCAGAAGCAGTATCCGGATGAGGAGTTGGATAACGGCGATAGCGGCACGCTCTACGTGGGAGAAAAGGGCATCATCCACACCGGGACCTACGGCGAGCGGATGCACGTCGTCCCAATCGAGAAAATGAAGGAAATACCCGTGCCGCCCAAGACGCTGCCCCGGCCGAAGAATGTTGTCGCGGACTTCCTCGAGGCGTGTCGCGCTGGCAGAACGGATACGGCCGTGAGCTTCGAGTATGGCACGCGTCTGACCGAATTTGCCATCCTTGGGAATCTCGCCCAGCATGCGGGTCCGGGGAAGAAGTTGATGTGGGACGGGCCCAAAGCGAAGGTCACCAACATGCCTGAGCTTAATGCTTGGGTGCAGCGCAAGAATCGCAAGGGCTGGCGCTTCTAGACGGGTGCGCCCACAGCCTCCCGCACCAGGCTCGGCAGCCGGCAATCCTCGCACAACGCGTTGGAGCGGTCGCAGAAGTCACGGACGATCTGGATGAAGCCTTGTTGGACCGATGCCTTTCGCGGCAGGATCTGGCTGGCGCCTCCGAACAGGCGCGCCCGCGCCTGCCGCAGCACCGCGTTATCCTCTCCCGACGGCCAGGCAAAGTAGCGGTGCTCCACGCGGGCCATGATGGCCGGGTTCTTTCCCGCGGATGCGCGAATCCAGAACCAGGGCAGAATCACATTGACCGCCAAATCCGTGGCACGCTGCAAGCCCAAGAGCGGCTGCGGCTCCGCCATGGGCGCGGCCTTTACCGTCCAGTGGTGCGACCAATATTCGTCATAGGGTGCTTGTAGCCGCGCCAAAAGCGCCTGCGCCAGGGAACCATCAGGAATCTCCTCGCTCAGCCACGATTCGAGCCGGGGCAGCCATTCAGCGTCAGCCAGCCAGTGCGCCGCCAGGGCGAGTCGGCGTTGGGGTTGGTTGGCCGGGCGCAGCCCATGAAAGCGCCACAAGGCGCGCGGCAAGACAAGGTCCGCGAGAGACTCGCGTTCGCGCCACCAATGGTCCCAGACGCGCCGGAGGTATTGGTCGCTTTCCGGTTCCTCGCGTCCCAGGTCGTTCGGGAGGAGACCGCTGGCTCCCAGCAAGCGCGCCTGGATTTCGAGAGTGGAGAGAGGCGGTTCCCCCCCGGCCGGCACCAACTGCGGGAGCGACTCGGCGAGGCGGCGCATCGGCCAGATGTTTTGTTTGTAACCGAGCGCCGCAAACAAGCCCTCCCATAACGCGCGCTGCCACCCAACCTGCCGGGCGAGGGCTTCCAACTCCGCCCCTTTGGCCTCCAGCCTCACATGGGCGGCCTGACTCAGCAGGTCGTCCAGGGTGGGAGAGTCCAGTTGCCGGAGCGGGGCCGCGCATTGCCCCGCCAGGTTGGGAGGCTGTGCTTGCAGGGCTGGTCCTGCCAGCCAGAGCCGCAGTTCATCAATCGGCGCGTCCAACGCGTCTTTCAGCACCACGGTGGGCAATGCCGCCGTGGGACTGGCATCCCCCTCCCACACCACATGGAGACCCACCCTCTGGTAGGCGGGGTTTTGGTCGTGATGATGCTGCCGCCAGCATTCCGGATGGAGATCGATTTCGACGTCCCCCTCACGGGCCGGCCCCGTCCCGATTCGCACGATGGACTCGTGAAAATCAGGGCCAGCCTCACGATTGAGGAAACCCGGATGAAGAACGCAAACGCTCTGGCCGTCCAATGTCCGCAACGCATCGCGGCGCAGGCGTTGGTGAAGCCAGACGTGCTGTAGAAGGCGTTCGGAGGGTTCGGACGTTAACGGCACCTCCCGCAGCGCCATCAGCGCTGCGTGCTCAGCCCGCCAACGGGCGTATGTGGTCGGCGAAATGCGGGTCACCTGACTGTTGCTTTTCCTCGTCTGGAAGGCCATTGTCAAGCAAGAGAGAATGAACATCGCCGCCAGGACGTTGGTCTGACTCCGTCAGACCCCTGACCGACGGGGATTTTGTTCGCATGAAAACAACGTATAGAAACGGAAACAGTCCATCACTTTATGTGGACGCCGGTTGGGTCCCGCTCCCGCCGGCGGCGGGCCTTCCCATTGCGGAATGCGGGATGCGGAATGCGGATTGCCGAAGCTGGGTCCTGCTCCGTTCGGCGGCGTGCCGCCTGGCGGCGCTGGCCGTGGTGGCCGGTTTCTTCGCCCTTTCCCCTCTCCGCGCCGCCGCGCCCGATTATCGCCGCGACGCCTCCGTCGAGGCTGTGGCGCGCGTGATGCCCTGCGTTGTGAACATCGGCACCGAGACGATCGTGAGCGTACGGGATCCGTTCGACCAGCTTCTTCAGGAGTTCTGGGGCCCCTACTACCGTCGGCGGCCTCCGCAGGCCCAATACAGCCTCGGCTCCGGGGTCATCATCGACGAGGCGGGCTACATCCTCACCAACGAGCATGTCGTCCGGCGCGCGAGCCGGATCTGGGTCAAGCTCTCGGACGAAAGCGGTGGCAAGGAGTACGAAGCCAAGAGGGTTGCCGGCAATCCCGGCAGCGACGTTGCCCTGCTCCAGATCGTGGCCAAACCGGGTGAGAAATTCAGGGCCGTCAAGTTCGCCGCGGATGATGACCTGCTCTTGGGCGAGACAGTCCTCGCCCTGGGCAACCCCTTCGGCCTCGGTGGTTCCGTCAGCCGGGGCATTCTCAGCTCCAGGAGTCGGAGACCGCCCATCGAGAACGCTCCTCTTGACGTTGCCGATTGGCTCCAGACAGACGCGGCCATCAACCCTGGCAACAGCGGCGGCCCGTTGGTAAACCTTCACGGCGAACTCATCGGGCTCAGCGTTGCCGTCTTCCGCGAAGGCCAGGGAATCGGTTTCGCCATCCCCATCAAACGGGTCACCAGCGCGCTCTCTCAGATTTTCTCTCCCGAGCTTAAGCACCTTTGGTTTGGGGCGCGCGTGAGGCCGGGGTCCACTCTGGCGGTTACCTCTGTCGAGCCGGGCAGCCCGGCGGATAAAGCGGGCCTCAAGACGGGTGATATCATCACCGGTATCAATGGGAAGACTCCGCGTGGCTACGTCGAGTTCATTCAAGAACTCAACGCCTCCGGGGACCTCCGGGACATCACTCTCACACTCCGGCGGGGAGATGCCAAGTCCACAGCCACACTGCGGCTGGCCATGGAGGCCACGGTGTTCAACGCGAATCTGATCAAGCAGAAGGCGGGTGTCAGCGTGCAGGAAATCACGGCGGACTTGGCCGAACAGCTCGGGCTGGCCACCACCGAAGGGCTCCTGGTCGCCGGGGTGGACCGCGCCAGCCCCGCGGCCGAGGCGGGTCTCCAGCGCGGCCACATCATTCTGGCCATCGACGGCCAGCGGCTCGAGGACGTGGTCTCCGCGGCAAAAGTCTTGTATGCGAAGAAGAGAGGCGAGACAGTTCCTCTGGAAGTCCTGGTGCAACGCCGGCAGGGCGCATTCATCACCGCCGAAAGGGTGAGCGCCGAACTGAAGGTCCGCTAGGCCGGATCAGACGCATGTTTTGCCCGAATCAACGCCCATGAGCGACGGACCCATGATCGAAGTCCATCATTTGACCAAGCGGTACGGACGCTATGCCGCGGTGGATGACGTGTCTTTCACCGTCGCACGCGGCGAGATCGTTGGTTTGCTCGGCCCCAATGGCGCCGGGAAAAGCACCACCATGCGGATCCTCTCCTGCTTCATGCCGGCCACCTCCGGCAGCGTGCGGATCGCTGGGCTTGACGTCTTCCGGGATTCTGACGAGGTGCGGCGCCGCATCGGTTTCATGCCCGAAAACAATCCGCTTCACGCCGACATGCGCGTGCGCGAATACCTCAAGTTTCGCGCCCGCCTCAAGCGCTTGAGCGTCTCGGCCAGCCGCGGACGTGTCGATGTGGTTATGGAACAGTGCGGTCTGACGGACGTCAGCCGCCGCATCATCGGCACCCTCTCGAAAGGCTACCGCCAGAGGGTCGGGCTGGCCGATGCCCTCGTTCACGAGCCGGATCTCATCATCCTCGATGAACCGACCATCGGCCTGGACCCGCACCAGATACGTTCCGTCCGCCAGTTGATCAAGGACCTCAGCCCGAGGCACACCGTCCTGATCTCGTCCCACATTCTTCCCGAGGTCGAGATGACCTGCCAGCGCGTGCTCATCCTTCACGAAGGCAAGATTCTGGCGGCCGACACCACCGAGGCTCTCCAGCGGCGGATGAGCGACTGCGGGCAGGTGGTGGCGGAGATTGCCGCCCCCCAGGAAGACCTTCGCCTCTGCTGGGAGGAGATGGAGGAAGTGGAGCACTTCGACATCTCGGCGTCCGACGGTGACTTTTTCCGATGCGCCCTCACGCCGTGCCCGGGCGCGGATATTCGTCCGATCATTTTCGACCGGGTGCTTGCCCGTGGCTGGAAGCTGCGAGAGTTGACGCGCAGCCGGCATTCGCTGGAGGATATCTTTGTGCATGTGACGCGTCCGGACCAGGAGGAGGAAGATCTCTGATGCAAGCCTATATGACCCTCGTGCGGCGGGAACTGAGCGCCTTTTTCATTTCGCTCACGGGTTACGTGATCATCTCCGCAGTGCTGCTGCTCCTGGGGGTGAGCTTCACCATTGTGCTGATGGCGTACAATGGCGAGGCCAGCAGCGAACCGCTGACGGAGCTGTTCTACAACACCATGTTCTTCTGGCTGATCCTCCTGGTCGCCACCCCGGTTATCACCATGAGGCTATTCGCGCTGGAAAAGTTCACGGGGACATTTGAGACGCTTATGACCACCCCGGTGAGCGATCTACAAGTCGTGCTCGCCAAGTTCAGCGCCGCGTTCATCTTCTACGCCCTCACTTGGCTGCCGCTGCTCGGTTGCCTGCACATCGTCCATAGCTACGCCCACGAGTCCACGGACCTTGGCTGGTGGCCGGTGGCCAGCACGTTTTTGGGCATTCTTCTGCTTGGCGGCCTCTACGTGGCCATGGGCTGCCTGGGTTCGGCCGTGACGCGCAGCCAGATCATCGCAGTCATGGTCACCTTCGCCATGGGAGTCACGCTTTTCCTGCTGAGCTTTCTTAAGTTCAGCGTGGGCTCCCAAACAGGTTGGGTGGTTCAGGTAGTGACCTACCTTTCCCTCCTCGATCACATGGAAGACTTCGCCCGGGGAGTTGTCGATACCCGCCACGTCGTGTTTTACCTAAGCTTCACCGTCCTGTTTTTGTTCCTCACGCTCAAGGTGGTCGAATCCCGCCGCTGGAAATAGCCATGGCTCCGAACGACTCTCCCCCCGCCAGCTTCTCCCCGATGCGCCGGCTCGGCATCGGCGTGAGTGTCCTGCTTTCCGTCCTTGCAGCCTTCGCGCTGGTGCTCATGGTCAACTACCTCGCCGTCCGCCACTTCAAGCGCTACCAATGGACCAGTGACGACCGCTATCAGCTCTCGGCTCCAACCAAGCGGGTGCTCGAAGCCGTCACCAACGAGGTGAAGGTCACCGTTCTCTTCGATCGGAACGAGGCGGTTTTTGGATTAATCTCCGGCCTGCTCAAGGAGTATTCCTATGCCTGTCCGAAGGTGCGTATCGAGACCGTCGATTACCTGAGCGACCCCAGCCGTGCCGGGTTGGTGATCGCCAAATACCAGCTCCCGCAAAGCAACGCGGACCAGGTCATTTTCGACGCCAACGGCCGCACGAAGGTGGTGCGCGCAACCGAACTGTCGGACTATGACTGGACGGGGTTGCTCGCCGGTGGAAAGGAGGTCACGCGCAATGCGTTCAAGGGTGAGGCTCTTTTCACCTCCGCCATCGCCGGCCTTCTGGAGGCCCGCCCGCCGACCGCCTATTTTCTCCAAGGGCACGGAGAGCATAATCCCGCCAACGACGATGCCAAATTCGGGTATTCGGTTTTCTCCCATTTTCTGGAGCAGAAGAACATCAGCGCTAAAACACTGCGCCTGCTGAGCGGTGGCGAAATCCCTGAAGACTGTCAATTGCTCATCATCGCCGGTCCTCAAGATCCTCTTGAACGAGCTGAACTGGAAAAAATCGGCAAGTACCTCAACCAGGGCGGACGCCTCCTCGGCCTCCTGAGCTACTACCGATCCTCCCGCGGTCCGACGGGCATGGAGAAGCTCATGTCCGATTGGGGTGTGACCCTCGGTGAAGATGCCGTGAAAGATCCTCCCAACACAGTGACGGGATACGATCTGATGTGCACGAATTTCGCCGCCCATGCCACCGTTAAGCAGTTGCAGGCACGCAGGCTTTACCTCGTTGCCGCACGCTCCGTCTGGCCGCCCCGGGGGGCCGCACCCAGCGCCGACGCGCCCCGTGTTCAAACCCTGTTCGCGACCGGCCCGGCCGGCTATACGGCCAGCGCGCTTGCCAGCGATGGCACCCCAAAAGTGAACCCAGCCCGCGACCGCCAGGGACCCATTCCACTGGCTGTTGCCGTCGAGAAAGGGAGCATTCAGGGTGTCCGCGCGGACCGCGGTTCCACCCGGATCATCGTCGTGGGCGAGTCGGTCTTCCTCGGCAACGAAACCATCGTGAAGGCCGCCAACCTCGAGTTTGCCAGCCTGGCGATCAACTGGCTTCTCGATCGTGCGGAGCACCTCGGCGGGATCGCTCCCAAGCCGATCAAAGAATACCGGATTCTCCTCACGCGCTCCCAGATGACGCAGGTGCGTTGGGTGCTCCTGGGAGCGTTGCCGGGCGCGGTCCTGTTGGCTGGATTCCTCGTTTGGATGAGAAGAAGAGCATGAACCGGAACTCTACCCGCATCCTCGTTTTGCTCGCTCTCGGGCTCTTTGCCTTTATCTTCCTGGTCGAACGCCATACCACGGATACCGACCGGAACGCCGAGGTGGTCAACTTGCTGTTTCCGGAGTTCATCGCGGCGGAGACGACCGGAGTCGATATCCTGATCAGCACCAATCCTCCTCTCAAACTGGAGCGCACCAATGGCCTATGGCGCTTTAAGTCGCCGTTTTCCTATCCCGCTCAGCCGGTGGGTCCCGATCGCCTCCTCACCTCCCTTGGCGACCTGCGTCGGCAAACCCATCTGACGGCGCAGGAGGTTCTGGTCCAAACAAACGGCCTGGCTGCCTTTGGCTTTACCCCTCCATCCGCGTCGCTGGTGTTTCACCAGGGCAACCAGGCGCTCGAACTGCGGCTCGGAGCCAGAACACTCCTCGGAAATCAGGTCTATTTGCAGATCGTGGGCCGGGACGGGCTCTACGCGGTCGATGCCGAGTTTCTGAAGAATCTCCCCGCCTCGGTCAACGCCTGGCGTGACGCCGCCCTCCTAACTCTCAGCGGCGTGGGGTTCGACCGCCTGGAAATCCGCCCGGGCACCAACGGCTTCGAGGTCACTCGAAATCCCACCAACCAGTTCTGGCAGATGACCAAGCCCCTGCTTACCCGGGCAAACAAGGCCAAACTGGACTTCCTGCTGCAGGACCTCCAACTGACCCGCGTCAGCCAATTCGTCACGGACGACCCCCGCGCCGACCTCGAGCCCTACGGGCTGCAACCGCCCGAGAGAGAACTGGTGTTTGGGCAGGGAACCAACGACCTGGTGGTTTTGCAGATCGGCAGAAGCCCGACGAACGACCCCAACTTCGTCTTCCTCCGCCGCCTTAGCAATACGAACGTCGTCTTAGCCCCGCGCGCCAAGATCGAGCCATGGCTGGCCAGCTTTCGCGAGTTCTGCGACCGCCGTCTCATGGTCTTCACTCCGGAGGCTGTGAGCCGAATCGAGGCCCGCGTCGATGAAGCCTTTGCCCTCCAGCGTGGGACCAACGGCGTTTGGCGGATCGTCGAACCGTATGATGCTCCGGCGGATCCCGTCCTCGCAATCGAACTGCTGGCGAACCTTGCGGAAATGGAGTTCCTCGAATTCGAGCGGGAAGTGGTCACTGACTTTGCTCCCTATGGTTTGATGCCGCCGCGCCGCCAGTTAATCCTCAAGTCCACGCTGGCGTCTCCCGCTGGCCCGCCCACGAATATTATCCTGGCCCAACTGGATTTGGGTAATCCCAGCGGTCACAAGTTCTTCGCCCGCCGCTCGCTCGAAAACTCCGTGGTGACCGCTTTGGACAACGGGCGCCTCCCTCGCACCGCTGCCGAGCTGCGTAACCGCCGCATCTGGGATGTCTCCACCAACCAGATCGCCTCCATCACGATCCGGCAGGGGGGACAGGTCCGCAAACTCATCCGCACGGGGCCATCGCAGTGGATCCATGCGCCCGGGTCGGAGGGCATCATCAACCGTTACGCCATCGAAGAAGCCGCGTTCCGCCTCGGCCAGCTCCGTGCGGAAACATGGGTCGCGCAGGGCGATGATCAACTTGCCCGCTATGGAATCCCGACCACCGACCACCAGATCACGATCGAGTTGTTGCCCACCGAAACACCGCAGGCGCTCACGGTGCGATTTGGTCGCAAAGCTCCCTCCCGCCGCACCTACGCGTCCGTCCAACTCGCCGGCCAGCCAGCCCCGGTGATCTTCGAGTGTCCGCTTCCCATTTGGGAGTTCGTGGAGGGCAACCTCACCGCTTTGCGCCCTCCCACCGCCAGTCCGACGCCACCTTGAACCAGGATAAATCCAGGAGCCGCAAGACGAGCGGATGAAGAGGCATCATAGAAAATTCTGGCGGGCGTTGCGGCTGCTCTTTCGCTGGGGCCGCATCACTGTCTGGCTCCTCCTCCTGGCCGCGCTGGTGTCCTTCATTTATTTGAACCAGGCTGGCCTGCCTGACTTTCTCAAGACCCGCCTGCGGACCGAGTTGCGCGCCCACGGCGCTGACCTCCAGTTCGAGCGCCTCCGGCTCCGCTGGTACCGCGGGATCGTGGCGGACACCGTCACCTTGGGGGCCGCGGGACAACCGGACGGCCCCCGGCTCCAACTTGGGGAAGTGGCGCTCAGACTGAACCGTTCAGCCTTGCGCCAATTCCAGCTTCGCATCGACGCTCTCGGCATCCGTCAGGGACACCTTCTCCTCCCCCTCAACGAATCCAACCAACCCCCGGCCGACGTAGCCTTGGAGAACATCTCCACCGAGCTTCGTTTTCTCCCGGGCGACCGCTGGGAGTTGGACGACTTTGAAGCCACCCTCCTCGACGCCCGAATCCGAATCTCCGGTACGCTGACTAACGCGACCGCCCTGCGCCACTCGCGTCCCGCTGGCGCCCCGGCAACCGGCCCCGCCCTCTCCGCTGTGTGGAAATCACAACTCCGCTCGTTCGTGGCCGTCTGGAAAGATATCCACTTCGCCGCTCCGCCCGATCTCCGGCTCGCTTTCCGGGGAGACGCCCGTGATCCCGCCGGCTTCGTGGCGGAATTCAAGTGCCACGCTGTGGACGCGCGCACACCCTACGGCCAACTGGATGACCTCCTCCTCACCGCCCAGCTCAACCAACCGCTTGCCACCAACGGTTGGTTCAACACCAGCGCCCGGCTTGTCATCGCCAACGCTCAAACCAAATGGGGCCAGGCCAGACAAGCCCACCTGGCCGCTCGTTGGTCGCAACCCGTCACCAAGGCTCAACCCACCCGGGTCAGTTGGGAAGTCTCTATCCGCGATGGCCGGACGCCTCGGGCGAGTTGCCTTTCCGCCCAGTTATCCGCCCTCACTACGGAGATCCTTGGTCCCTCGCCTGGTTGGGAAACCGACATCCGCCTCTCCGCCCTCGATCTCAAGACCGACTGGGGCCAGTCGCATACCAACTCGCTCTCCGCGCGCGTTGTTCACTCCGCGACCAACTTCATTCCTGCCAGCGGTACCGCCAGCCTCGATTTTGGCCGCATCGTAGGTTCCTGGGGCGCGGTGGAACAGGCCCGCCTGACGAACGTGGTCTGGATCTGGACGACTCCGCCCCAGCGTACAAACGACGCCTCGGGAGCGTGGGCTCGCCTTGTCCCTCTCCGATTGAGTTGCGACGCTGAGGTCAACGGGGTGCGTTCCCCCAAACTCCAACTGGATCGGCTTACTCTTGGCGCGCGCTGGGATGCTCCCCGCCTTGCGGTCACCAATCTCACGGCTACCCTCTACGAGGGTCGCCTGGCCGTGCCCACCGCTTCTGTGGACGCCGCCACGCGGGAGTTTGCCACCCAGGCCGAACTCGACCTCGATGTCCACCAACTCGCCCTGCTCCCCGATAGCGCGCGGCTCTGGCTTGATCAGTTCACCTGGGCAAGGCCCCCTCATGCCACGGGAAGCGTGCGTCTCACCTTCCCCGCCTGGACCAACGCCCACCCCGACTGGCAGGCGGAAGTGATGCCCACCTTGGTGGTGGATGCCGCCGTCCGCGGCGACCAGGCCGGCTACCGGGGTGTCAGCGTGTCCGCGGTTCAAACCTCTCTGCATTTCTCGAACCAGGTCTGGCATCTACCTGACCTCACCGTCTCCCGGCCCGAAGGCTTGGCCGTGCTGGATTACACGGAGAACTCCATCACTCATGACTATCGGTGGGGCGTCCGCAGCGGAATCGATCTTGACGCCCTGCGCCCGCTCTTGGCTGAATCGGTCGGCCGCGCCCTCGACCTGTTTACGTTCACCTCTCCTCCGGCCATCGAAGGGCAAATCCTGGGACGGTGGCACGTGCCCGAACGGACCGTTTTCGATGCCACGGTCGCCATCACCAACTTCGTTTTTCGCGGTGAACCCTTTGACGACTTCAGTGCGGCGATCGCTTTCTCGAACCTCTTCCTGGTCGCCACCAATGTCAGCCTCCATCGCGATGATGAATGGATATCCGCCCCGAGCGTCGGATTCAGCCTCACCAACTACTGGGTTTACCTCACCAACGCCCAGGCCCGCATGGACCCCATGCGTGTTACTGACGCCATCGGCGAACGCACCAGCGACGCCATACGACCCTACCGCTTCGAGCAGCCTCCCGCAGCCGTTGTGAACGGGCACGTTCCCACCACGGGTGATACCTCCGCCGCCGACCTCCTTTTCGACATCTCTGGCGGCCCGTTCCACTACTGGAAGTTCAATCTGCCCCAGATCAGCGCTCGAGTTCATTGGCAGGGGAACCACCTGACCATCACCAACCTCTCGGGTGACTTCTATAAAGGCCGGATCAACGGCCAAATGGCTGTCGATTTCATCCCCGGGGGAGCCGCTGATATGCGTTTCCACGCCCGCGCCTTGGAGACCGACCTCCATCAACTGCTCGCTGACCTTACCACCCCCACCAACCGCCTGGAAGGCACCATCACCGTCAACCTCAATATCACCAGCGCCAACAGCGGCGACTGGGACAGTTGGTTCGGTTACGGGGATGCATCCATGCGCGACGGCCTCCTCTGGGACAGCCCCATCTTCGGCCTCTTCTCCCCCCTCCTTAACGCCGTGGTCCCCGGTTTGGGCAATAGCCGCGCCAGCGCGGCAAAGACCAGGTTCACTATCGATCGCAGCGTGATCCGCACCGACGGCCTGGAGATCATGGCTGCGCCCGCGCGGCTCCAATACAGAGGCACTGTGGATTTCAATGGACGGGTCAACGCGCGCGTTGAGGCCATAGTCCTGCGAGGCGCTCCCATCGTGGGCCCGTTGCTCAGTCTCGCCTTCTCGCCCATCACCAAGGTCTTCGAGTACAAAGTAACCGGCACCCTTGGCAACCCGAAGAGCGAACCCGTGTACATCCCCAAGTTCATCGATTCCATCCTGCATCCGTTCCGTACCCTCAAGGGGGTCATGCCCGCCCAACCGGTCCTGCGGAACCCGGTCGAACCGGACCAGTGATCAGTGACCAGTGATCAGTGACCAG
>ORJL011222999.1_pt1 | contig 45327 bp, 43 predicted proteins | sample 1779941 | NCBI WGS metagenome assembly ORJL01 (sample SAMEA104232317, study PRJEB22302) | groundwater metagenome | biome: forest; feature: aquifer; material: groundwater | place: USA | collected 2011-08-07 | depth 5.8 m | reverse complement strand
TCCCCGCATGACCTTAGTACGCTCCTTGATGGTGCCGTGCAGGCGTTCAATGAGATTAGTGTTCTTCTCCACATCGAACGGCCCGCCTTGGTTGTGACGAGCCGCCCCACCATAAGCTAATTCCGTGCCATCCAGATACGCGGCCAGCTTATCTGTGACCACCATCTTCGGGGCTTTGCCAGCTACCCTTGCGGCCTTCTCCATGAGCGCCTTGGCATCTTGGGTGCCTCGGGTCATGGTTATGTGAGAGGCCAGAAGGAAACGGGTATCGGCATCGATGATGTCCCAGAAAACGATCCATTTGGCCTTTTTGGACTTGGAGTAGGGGTTTTCCGCCGTGGCCCTAGAATGCCTGTCGATTCGCACAAATGTCTCGTCGGCTATCCAGGTGTCCCCTACTGCCGGACGCTGTCTGGCACATTGGGCAACAGCCTCAGTGGTATACTTCGTCACCCACTTGAACACGGTTGAACTGGACGGGGTATTCTCATATTCCTGTTGCAGATGCTCCCGAATCTCGTTGAGGCTCATCCCCTTGTAATACATATCGAGGGCCGCTGAGACTTGGTTGGAGGGAGTTTTCATATGGAACAGGGAATCGTTGGGCGTGAACTTCCGCTCGCAGTCGCCGCAATAGTAGAGCTGCGTTTCACGGTACTTGCCGTATTTGCGGGTGTTGTTGGACCGGCAGTATTTGCAGACCGCTTTCGAGTTACTTTCCATCAGGTTCCCCCTTATCAGTGGACTGGGATACAGCTACAACTCCGGACTCCTTCAATGCCGTAACCAATGCCGGAACCAGTTTTTCGGCAAGACGATCTGGCAATTCATCTAGTTTCTTGCCAATGTCATCCAAGTCTACCCCCTGAACCTTACTTCGGCGGAAGAACGAGGCAAACATAAAGAACAGAAGCAAGAACACAATACCTAGACCGAGGAACAGCCACACCAGAAGTACTACTTGCACAGTATGGCCCCCAACCGGCGCATACAATGGCGTCTTTGGTGGTAACAATGCCACACCGAGAACACCACCAAAGAAGAACAATGACAGCGCCAAGAGGATAGCCGTGAACTCCCACCGACTATCGCTAGACCCCTTGAGATTGACCCACGGGTCAAGCTTCCTGATAACCCATTTTGGAAATGGATCGAACCACCGTTTCGCCGCCATTCTTTTACTCCTGCCGATCCAGACTTCAGCAGGCAGTATAGCAGCTTGTGGATAGCTATGCTACGAAAAGAGAGTAGAAGGCGACAAGTCCTGCATCACATTCCCTATTGACTGGCCGACGCACACACTGGCGTCGAATCCCAACAGTTCCCGGGCTGCATGGTTACAGTAGACCACGATGCCGCGTGAATCGATGACTACAAGCCCTTCGTTCATGCTTGCGATGATGGATTCAAGGGTACTTCGCTCCCTGGCAACGTTTTCATGCAGGCGGGCGTTTTCCACCACAGAAGCCAGGTAGGAGCCGATCGCGCTGGCCAGAGAAACTTCTTCCGCGGCAAACTGGCGCGGGCCGGAGGTGCAGGCGAAGTACAGTGTTCCTATGGCCCTACCACCGATGGCCAAAGGTACCAGCAGGGCTGACTTGATCCCCGATTCGAGTAGTTTTGTCTTCGCATCTCCTTCAGCCAAAGAGCGTACATCCTGTATTTTCACTGCGCTCAGGCCGGCTGTCGAGTCGTCCAGGGCAAGGGAATCGGCAAAACGGAATTCAGCGCGGTTCTCAGAAGCCGTTTCGTCTGACGAGTAGCAGTACCTGACTGTGCCATTACTGCGGTCGGCATCAACCGATAGAAGAACTATGCGTTCTGTGTTCAGGGCACGCGCCGATCGTTTCAGAACCTCGGTCATAATGCTGTCCAGGTCCAGGCTTGTGGTTGCTGCTCCAAGCACTGCGGTCAATGCCTCGAGGTCTGCTATCCTCCGTGTAAGAGCCGCATCTGTGCGGGCATACAGCCGGGCATTCTGTATTGCCAGAGCCATTTCGGAGGCATACGTTTCCAGAAGTACGATTTCGCCCGGTGCGAAAGGTGCGGAATCGCCGCTGCCCAGGAAGAGGTAACCGATGGCGTGGTCTCTTGCAAGAAGGGGAACAAGAATCAGGTTGCTTTGTTCCATGAAGCCCGGCCTAATCTTAAGCACTTCCGGCGCATCGTTGATATCTTTGTAGACCCATGGCTCGTGTAGCTTGAACACCCTGTCAACTACATCAGGATGAAAAGAAGACAGAGAGAAACTAGCGCCAGCAGCCGCCTTTTCATCGACGCCCCGCGCGGCAACTACGGTGAGCAGTTGACCCCAATCGTCAAGCAGAGCTATACCAGTCGTCGTTCGGACCCTTCCAAAGGTGCGTGCGACCTCATCCAGTGCCAGCCGCGTCACTGTTTCCATGTCCAGACTGCTTGAAAGCGCCTGAGAGAGACGATGGACGCGTTCCAGGCGCTCCTGGCTCGCCAGCAGTTCTTTCTCGGCCTTCTTCCTGACGCTTATGTCCCGCTGTATGGCGAGGAAGCCGATAATCTCGCCGTGCTCACCGACAATCGGGTTGGCCGAACTCTCGATATCCACCAATCGGCCATCCTTCGTCCGGTTGACAAGTTCGCCACGAACAACCTGGTTCTTCAAAAGGGTCTCCCAGAAGGCTTGATAGGAATCGGAAGGAAGCAACCCGCTTTTGATTACTCGAGGGGTAGTCTTGCCGACGACCTCGGATGCCTCATATCCGTAAACCCTGGTAAACTCGGGATTTATATAGGAGATCGTACCGGTCCGGTCGGTAAGGAATACAACCTCACCGGAAGTGTCGACGGCCTTCCGCAAACGCAGTAGCTCCTCCTCTGCCCGCTTCCTGGCGCTGACGTCGCGAAATACGACTATCTCCGCGTTCGTCCCGCCGTAGTTGGCGACGTGGCCGCTCCCTTCCACCGGCACGACTTTCCCGTTCGAGGTTACATGGGCCGTTTCGAAAACGGCATGCCCCCTTTCCGCTATCTCCTTAATGATGTCAGGGACGAAAGGGGCAAACTCCGGCGGCACTATGTCTCGAGGGTGCATGGCCTGCAACTGTTCCCGGGTATACCCGAGATGCTCGCAGGCGGCCCGGTTAGCGTCAATGAAATGGCCCTCGCTTCCCAGAATCAAAATAGCGTCGCCCACGCTGTCAAAAATCGTCCGGTAACGCTCCTCCGCTTTCCCCAGCGCCTCCACCGCTTCCTTCTGTTCCGAGATATCTACCAGGATGCCGTTCCACACTATCGAACCATCGGGTTCACGGTGAGGGCTGGAGGTGGACCGCAGCCACCGGATGTCGCCTTTGTAGGTCTTCACCCTGAACTCGACGGTGCTCGTCTCAAGGGTCATGGCGGCCTCCTGGATGGCCTTGTTTACCAGGTCGGCGTCCCCGGGCAGGATCCGGCCAAACACCTGTTCAGGATACGCTTCCATTTCCTGGCGGCTGAGCCCCATCAGGTCGTGTATCCCCTCGCTGACGAAAGGGAAGCTTCGCGTTCCGTCTTGGCTCAACCTGAACTGAAAGACGGCGCCGGGGATGCTGGAGCCAACCTCCCGATATTTGGTCTCGATTTCCTGCGGTCCCGGTCTGCGCTCGGCTGGATGAGCAAGGGCGGCTTCGAGCGACTCCGCTTTGCGGCGCAACGCAGTCAACTCCGCTACGAGCTGCTGCTTCGTCATGTCACGTTCTTTCATAATCCCTGCCCTTTCCCATCTTCTTGAAAGCCGCGAAGCGGTCAGGCCATTTTAAGCCCCAACAGCTTCGCCACGCAACAATACACGCATTAACGTGACGTGAACAGTTTGTGAGAACTCAGCGTCGTTTCCTATCTAATACTTTGACCGTGCGTTCGGTAGAGTGCTAAACTAACCCCTTGGTGTGCAAGTCCTGCCGCCTGGAAGGAGAAGCATGTTCAAGATACTTGAACGCCAGAATCTAACTCCAACAGTGTACTCATTCAAGATCGAAGCTCCACAGGTGGCGCGCAAAGCCAGGGCGGGGCAATTTGTCATACTGAGAATCGACGACAAGGGCGAACGAATACCGTTGACCATCGCCGACTGGGACCCAAAGGAAGGGTCGGTCAACATAGTGTTCATGGCGGTGGGGACGGAAACGAAGTATCTATCTACTCTGAAAGCCGGAGACAGCATAGCTGACTTCGTCGGCCCTCTGGGGCGGCCGACCGAGATCGAGAACTACGGTACGGTTGTGTGCGTCGGGGGAGGAGTCGGAGTGGCACCCGTATTCCCCATTGCGCGCGGCCTTAAGCAGGCCGGCAACAGGGTGATCACCGTCATGGGCGCCCGCTGCCTGGACCTTCTTTTCTGGGAAGACAAACTGAGGCAGGCAAGCAGTGAGCTCATCGTGACCACCGATGATGGCTCGTATGCCCGAAAAGGAGTGGTCACCGTGCCGCTCAAGGAAGTCCTGGACCGCAAGGAAAAGGTGGGCCTGGTGGTCGCCATCGGCCCGGCCATAATGATGAAGTTCTGTGCGGTAACCACAAAACCGTATGGTGTGAAAACCATCGTGAGCCTCAACCCCATCATGGTCGACGGGACAGGGATGTGCGGCTGTTGCCGTGTCGAAGTTGGGGGAATAACCAGGTTCGGCTGTGTCGATGGTCCCGATTTCGACGGCCACCAGGTTGACTGGGATGGGCTCGTCGCCAGACAGCGCACTTACCTGGAACAAGAGAAGCTGTCTCTTGCCGCATGGGAAAAAGAGCATGCTGATTATGCCACTGCCTCGACGGAGGCCAAATAGCATGGCAGACAAGATCAAGCTAAACCGAGTCGAAATGCCCAAGCAGGAACCTGCTGTAAGGGCCAAGAACTACAAGGAAGTGGCCACCGGGTTCACCCCGGAGATGGCCATGCAAGAAGCCAGCCGCTGCATACAATGCGCCAAACGGAATTGCGTGGCAGGCTGCCCGGTGAACGTTGACATACCTGATTTCATCGCTGCGATGAAATCAGGAAATATGCCTCTGGCAGCAAACGTGCTCAAGAGCAAGAATGCCCTTCCCGGAGTCTGCGGCCGCGTTTGTCCCCAGGAAAGTCAGTGTGAGAAGGTCTGCACACTGGGCAAGAAGGGCGCCGCTATCGGCATTGGAAGGCTCGAACGCTATGTGGCCGACTGGGCGCTGGGAGAAGGGTACAAAGAAGAAACCAGGATGGCCAAGTCGACCGGAATCAAAGTGGCGGTAGTGGGCACGGGGCCGGCAGGGCTGACGGCAGCCGCCGACCTGGCAAAGGGGGGCCATTCGGTTACGATGTTCGAGGCACTCCATGTGGCCGGTGGAGTGCTCATGTACGGCATTCCTGAATTCCGCCTTCCAAAGAATATAGTGCAGTCAGAGGTAAACTTCGTCAAGTCGTTGGGGGTGGATATCAAGCTGAACTGGGTGGTGGGGCGCACATCCACATTGGATGAACTGGCGGCTGATGGCTACAAGGCTATCTTTCTGGGCACGGGCGCGGGTCTTCCAATGTTTATGCGCATACCCGGTGAGAACCTCGGCGGTGTGTATTCGGCAAATGAGTTCCTCACTCGCATTAACCTGATGAAGGCTTACATGTTCCCGCGGTACCGGACACCCATAATCGTTGGCGATGTCGTCGCCGTAGTAGGCGCCGGAAATGTGGCGATGGATGCGGCTCGTTGCGCCTTGAGGTTGGGGGCGCGCCAGGTCTACATCGTTTACCGCCGGTCTCGGACTGAGATGCCCGCCCGTCATGAGGAATTGGAAAACGCCGAGGAAGAGGGCATTGTTTTCAAGCTTTTGACCAATCCGGTCCGCTTCATGGGCAATGACAAGGGCCAGGTTGTGGCAATGGAGTGTGTGGAGATGGAACTTGGTGAGCCTGATGCCAGCGGGAGGCGCAGGCCAGTGGAGAAAAAGGGCAGCGAGTTCAAACTGGATGTCAATACCGTCGTTATTGCATTGGGCACGGTACCCAACCCCCTGGTGCCCAGCACCACGTCCGGGCTGAACGTTAGTGAGCACGGCACGGTGGTTGCCGACCCGGTAACCGGATTGACCAGCAAGGCTGCGACCTGGGCCGGCGGTGATGTGGCCACCGGCGCCGCCACAGTTATCAGCGCCATGGGGGCAGGCAAACGTGCCGCGGCAGCGATGAACAAGTACCTGGCCAACGGGGGGTAGCCCCATTGAGCCAAAGATGAAGATTTGAAGTGCGGGTTTCGAAACCCGCACTTCACGTTTTGGTCAGTTGACGGCCTCACTGATGCCTGTAACCCTCGTCGCCGTGTCTCAGTACGCTATTGACAGGTCACCCCAAGGGGGCTACACTTCGGCGTTATGTCTTATCCTGAACGGTACAGCCTTTGAGCGAAGGAAGACTTGGTTCGCCTCGCCGAGCAGTCGTAACTGGCCTTGGAGCCGTAACGACCATTGGTATTGGGGTAGAGGAAAGCTGGCAGGCCCTGTGCAACGGGGTGTCCGGTATCGACTTCATAAGCAAGTTCGATACCACCGGATTCCGCACCAAAGTTGCCGGCGAAGTCAAGGATTTCCGCCCTGAGGACTTCATTATCGACAAGATTGCCCGGCGGACCGACCGTTACCAGCATTTTGCCCTGGCGGCTGCCCGCATGGCAGTTGGGGACTCGCAACTCAAGATCACAACAGATATCGCTGAACGGGTCGGCACAAGCATCGGCACTGGCGTTGGCGGTCTGGAAACCGTGGCCAAAGGCCAGACGATGTTCCTGAACGGCGGTCGCAATGAGATTTCCCCGTTCTTTGTACCCATGTTCATCACTGGAATGGCTGCCGGGCAGGTATCGATGACATTCGGCGCCAGAGGACCCAACTTCTCTTCGACGACGGCTTGCGCCGCGGGAACGCACGCGGTCGGCGACGCGTTCCGTGTGGTCCAGCGTGGGGAGGCGGATGTCATGCTGGCTGGCGGCGCCGAAGCCCCGATCGTAGGCATCTTTTGTCACTCGCTGGGTACGATGGGAGCCACTTCTGCACGATCGGACGATCCCAAAAAGGCCTGCCGCCCATTTGACGACAAGCGTGACGGATTCGTTCCGGCGGAAGGGGCGGGCATACTTGTGATTGAGGAGCTTGAATTTGCCCTCAGGCGAGGCGCCCACATTTATGGGGAAATAATCGGATACGCAGCTACAGCCGACGCCTACCATGTGACTTCGCCTTCTCCAGGCGGGGAGGGCGCGGTGCGCTGCATGAAGCTCGCGCTGAAGGACGCTGGCGTAGGGCCGGAGCAGGTTGACTACATCAACGCCCATGGCACTTCAACAAAGCTCAACGATTTAACTGAGACACAGGCTATCAAGACTGTCTTCGGAGAGCGTGCCTGCAGAATACCGGCCAGCTCCAACAAGTCTGAGTTGGGACATGCGCTTGGCGCATCAGGGGCACTGGAAGCCATTTTCACTGTGCTCACCCTCGAAAGAGGTATTATTCCGCCGACTGTCAACCTTGATTTTCCTGACCCGGCCTGCGACCTTGACTACGTGCCACGAGTTGCCAGAAAGGCCGAGGCAAAAGTGGCCATCTCGAACTCTTTCGGCTTCGGCGGCACAAACGGGGTGCTGGTATTCCGGAAATACCAGCCGTAGTTGTACCGGGCCGCAAGTTATGGCTTTATACGTTAAACGAGGACGTCGGTATATAATTACTGGAACTCCATGGACAATTCCTGCCCCAAGCTGAGACAACCGATAGAGATTCACCCGTATGCTCAGGGAGACCGGCCCGGCGTCCTGCTGCGGGACCCACTTGCACTTACTAAGCTGACGATTTTCGTTCCTCAGCAATTGGCGCCCCTGGTGACTCTCTGCGATGGCACCCGGGACATACCCACTCTACGGACTGCGTTGATGTTGCGAAATGGGTTCTTCGCCGGCGACAACATGGTCCAGGAACTACTGGGCCAGCTTGACCAGGCCCTGATGCTGGAGAACGAACGATACGCCGGTGCCCAGGCCAGGGTGCGGGATGAGTTCCGCGCTGCGCCATGCCGGCCTGCAACCACAATGGGTGGGAGCTATCCGAGTGAGGCCGGCGAGTTAGGAGCATTGCTGGAAAAACACCTGTCATCAGCGCGGCCTGCCAGGGTGTCCAATGTCAGGGGGATAGTCTGCCCGCACATCGATTTTCCCCGCGGTTTTCCCGTGTATGCCAGCGTATGGCAGGCAGCCCGGGAGGCGGTGAAACAGGCTGAGATGGTCATCATATTCGGCACCGATCATCACAGCCTGAAATCGCACCTCACACTTACCCGGCAGAGCTACGCCACGCCATTCGGGCTCTTGCCCACTGCACAGGATGTTGTATACGAGGTATCGCGGACTATGGGAGACGAGGTGTTTTCCGAAGAGTTACACCATCGCAACGAGCATTCCGTCGAAGCAGCAGCGACCTGGCTGCATTATCTGGTGAAGGAAGGCCACTGCTCAGTTGTGCCTGTCCTGTGCGGCTCCCTATTCACTTTTCTTGAGACGGACAACGACATAGAGAAGGATGACCTGATAGCGCGGACGGTCGACACACTCTCAACGGCGATAGGCAAGAGAAAGACTGTTGTGATAGCCGCCGCGGATCTTGCACATGCCGGACCGGCCTTCGGCGATCCCCTTCCTGTAGATATGACCGAGAGTGCCAGGCACGCATCGAAGGACGAGAAGCTCATGGAATCTATTTGCGCCGGTGATGCCGCGGGCTTCTTTCGTCAGGTGAAGGACGAAGGGGACCGCAGGCACGTCTGCGGCCTTGCGCCAATCTACTGGGCGCTTCGACTTCTAGGCACGGCTAAGGGTGTAGTCACCGGTTACGAGCAATGTCCTGCTGACCAGCGGGGTTCCTCGATGGTATCGGTCTGCGGGATAGTCTTGTCTTAGTGGGTTCCATCTGGGACCTCTAGTAGAATTGAGAAAAGAGCCCACGCTGTCCCGGAACAAAGGTCCACTCTCGCCCAGGAGGTAATAGAATGCTTGTCCGTGATGTCATGTCTGCTAACCCCGTCACCGTAAACAGTTCAGCCACGCTTGCTGAAATGCGGCGGGTCATGGATGAAAGGCGAATAAAGCGCCTGCCGGTTTTGGATGAGGGCAAACTTGTCGGCATTGTGACGCACAATGCCCTGGACCGAGAGATGTCTTCGCTTATCAGCACGCTGACAGCCTCTGAGGTGATGGTAAGACATTTAGTTACCGTTTCCCCGGATGCCACCGTAGAAGAAGGTGTTGCTTTGGCCCAGGCCAAAAAGGTGGGCGCCTTGCTGGTCGTCCAGCACAGTCGCCTGGTGGGCATAGCGACCACCAATGACTTTTTCTACAAAATACTCAATCCGTTGCTGGGCATAGACTTACCGGGTTCCAGGGTTGCCGTCAGCAATTGCAGGACTGCGGTCGATGTTGAAAATGTCCTCCATATCATCAATCTGCTCGATGTCGATGTGACAGGCATGTTTACCATGAAGGACCCCAAAGGAAATGGGATTAAACTCACAGCACACCTGGCCATTGATGATCCTGGTGCTGTCGTCACGGCCCTGGAAAAGCAGGGGTACGGGGTGGAGACCCGGAAGCGGTAAGGCTTGCTTCTGCCAGGTCACAGGCACGGGCCTCAACAAATCTCCCCTCGCCCTTGAGGGTGAGACGCGGACTACAGGCGGGGACTCCTGTGCCGCCGACTCTGACAATATACTCTACAGGCGGCAAAGAGGGTTCCGACGGTGCGTCGGCGACGTTGCCGCCCTATTTCCCGCAGCACTTCTTGTATTTCTTCCCGGAGCCGCAGGGACACGGGTCATTGCGGCCCAGTTGTCCCGCTGCGACTGCTTCCTTGCGCCGGGTCTGCTGTGCCATCGGGGTTGGTTTCGCCTGTTCCCTGTTGAGGGTGACGTGGAAAATCGTATGGGCCACGTCGTGGCGTATGCTCGCCATCAGGGCCTGGAATTGGGCGTGCCCCTCTTTCTTGTAGACCACCAGAGGATCGATGTTTCCCACGGCCCGCAGGCCGATTCCCTCGCGCATGTGCTCCATGGCAGTCAGATGCTCTATCCAGAGGGTGTCTATTACGCGGAGCATCACCAGCCGTTCCATTATGCGCATATCGGCCGTCCCAACCTTGTTTTCAAGCTCCTGGTAGAGCTTTTCGGAATGTTCAACAAGGGCAGCCTCGGTCTCTCGCCGAGACATGTCTTCCAGGGTTTCCGCAGTCATTCCGGCGGGCACAGGCATGATGGCTACCAGGTCCTGTAGCAGGGCGGCGTAGTCCGGGGTCACGCCGTGGTCGTCCGGCACATACGTATGCACCAACTCGAGGAGTTCGTTCTTCAGGAATTCCCTGATGGTGGCTTTTACCCTGACCCTCGCCAGCCTTTCCAGCAGGCCAGCGTCGCCCTGGTCGCTGTTATTGCAGTTCTCTTCGTAGACGTTGAGGAGGCGCCCTCCCAGTTCCTCCTGGATGTCATCGATGCGCCTGCCGGCCAGGGTTACCCCTTCCGCCAGGTTTGCTGACGGGGCCACGAACTCAAGGTCTCGGAGCAGGCTGTCTATGTGAGGTCCGGCCTCGCCATCCAGATGGGACAGGTAGGACTCAACCAGCGTATTGATCCCATCCTGTATGTCTTTGGGAGATTCTTCTGCACCGGCCTTGCCGATGATTATCCTTCGCTGCTGATAGATAACTTCGCGGTGCTTGTTGACCACATCGTCGTAATCGACCAGGTGCTTTCGCATGTCGAAGTGGAAACCCTCGACGCGTACCTGCGAGTTCTCAATTGCCTTTGCCACCAGGCTATGTTCGATGGGTGTGTCCTCATCCAACCCTGCCCAGTCCATTATCCCTTTTATACGGTCGCCGCCGAAACGCTTGACCACGTCGTCTTCCAGCGAAACATAAAACCTCGAACTGCCGGGGTCTCCTTGACGGCCGGCGCGGCCACGCAACTGGTTATCTATGCGCCTGGCTTCATGCCGTTCCGTACCAACGATGTGCAGTCCGCCCAGTTCCAGGACCTTCTGATGGTCGGCCTGCCAGCGTTCGTAGTCCTTCTGGTACTGCGGGTCTTCAGCCCCCATCTTGTACTGGGGTGCCTCGGGGGCCTTTCCGCCGAGTATGATGTCTACGCCTCGTCCGGCCATGTTTGTGGCCACAGTCACCGCCCCGGGTTTGCCGGCCTCCGAGATGATAGATGCTTCCTTCTCATGGTACTTGGCATTGAGTACCTGGTGGGGCACCCCTTTGACTTTGAGCAGATCGCTTAGCTGCTCTGATTTCTCGATTGACACCGTGCCCACAAGGACGGGGCGGGCCTGCTTGCTCATGGCCTCTATTTCAACCGCAACCGCCTTGAATTTTCCGGCCTCGGTCTTATAGACCAGGTCGGTCTTATCTTCCCGTCCGAGAGGTTTGTTGGTCGGCACGACCACGACATCCAGCTTGTATATCTTGTGAAATTCTTCGTGTTCTGTGGCGGCAGTACCTGTCATGCCCGCGAGTTTGGCGTACATGCGGAAGTAGTTCTGAAGGGTTATCGTGGCCATGGTAACGTTCTCGCGCTGGACCTTTACGTGCTCCTTGGCTTCGATGGCCTGATGCAGTCCCTCTGAGTAACGTCGGCCCATCATCAGGCGCCCGGTGGACTCCTCGACTATTATCACCTCCCCGCCCTTTACAACGTAGTCACGGTCGCGCCTGAAGACCACCTGGGCTTTCATGGCATTCTCCAGGTAACGGGTGAGGAAGTAGTTCGCCGGGTCATAGATGCTGGGCGTTTTCAGCAAGCTCTCGGCCTTGAGGGCGCGCTCCATCTTGGCAATACCCTCTTCGGTCAAGGTCACGGCGCGGGTCTTTTCGTCCAGAATGTAGTCGCCGGTTTCCTCTTTGGTATCAGGATCCCTGGCGCCCGCTTTGAGGGTGATCGCTAAACGGGCGAAAACGGCGTATTTATCGGTTGCTTCTTCAGCAGGGCCGCTGATTATGAGCGGAGTCCGAGCCTCGTCTATGAGGATGTTGTCCACCTCATCGACAATGGCATAGTGCAGTTGCCTCTGCGCGCACTGGGAAACGTCCACTACCATGTTGTCGCGAAGGAAGTCGAAACCGAACTCGTGGTTTGTGCCGTAGGTGATGTCAGCCGCGTAGGCTTCCCGACGGGATATTGGCCTAAGATTTCTCCATGTAGGCTGGTCAGAGGTATGTGAAGGATCGTAAAGGAAGGAGGCCTCATGTTGAATAACAGCAACGCTGATGCCGAGGGCGTGATAGATGGCACCCATCCAGTTGGCATCACGCTTGGCCAGATAGTCGTTCACGGTCACGAGGTGGCAACCGCATCCCGACAACGCATTCAGGTACAAGGGCAAGGTGGCAACCAGCGTCTTACCCTCGCCAGTCTTCATTTCGGCAATCTTTCCCTGGTGCAGTATTGCGCCGCCGACGAGCTGCACATCGAAATGCCTCTGCCCTATGGTTCGTTTTGCCGCTTCCCTTACTGCGGCAAAGGCCTCGGGCAGAACGTCATCAAGACATTCGACGCCTTCGAGGCGGGACTTGAATTCCGCGGTCTTCCCGCGCAGTTGCTCGGGAGTCAACGAGGCTGTTTCTTCCTCCAAGCCATTGATCTCATCGACTACGGGCTGGAGCCGCCTTATTTCGCCTTCGTTGGAATCGACTAGTTTGCCAAGCCATTTGAACATGCTAAATACCTACCGTGAGAGCGGATGTTACCGCATTATTGTTCGCCTGCAGCTAACCAGGAATAACCATGCCGCCGGGCAATCTCATGATACACCGGTTCGTCTCGAAGGCCAAGCCCGTACGGGGCCTACGCTGGAACAAGTGCAGACCCAGCAACCGCGAAATGATGATCGAAACAGAAACATTCCATGATGCCGTGGTCCCGCATCACAGCAAATGACGTAGCATCCACGTAGCTCAGGGGAGTATCAGAAGAAAGCTTCGACATGCCATACGCCTCGTGCTCAAGTTGTTCTGACACAAAAATGCGGCTGAAAAGACTCGAATAGGCTACCCATGCGAGAGGGAGTCTCAGCCTGGCTTCTGCTCGAACATAGCGCCGACCGACATTCCGGTGTGAATGCGGTGTATCGCCTCCCCGAGAAGGGGCGCTAGGGGCAGTACGATGATCTTGTCCGATCTCTTATGAACTCCCAGCGGCACACTGTCGGTCACAACGACCTCTTTGACCGGTGATTTGTTGATCCTTTCAACTGCCTGACCGGAGAATATGCCGTGCGTGGCGCACGAATATACTTCGGTGGCGCCATGCTCCAGGAGGGCCTTGACGGCGTTCATAAGCGAGCCTGCCGTATCTATCTCATCGTCGACGGTTATGGCCTTCATACCTTTGACATCGCCGATCACGTTGAGGGTCTCAGTGGTACCGGTATTGCCTACGCGACGTTTTTCTATTATGGCGAGAGGCGCATTCAACCGGGCCGCAAAATCCCTCGCCCTCTTGGAAATACCGACATCTGTGGCCACTACGACGATATTTCTCAGGTTCTTCTGCTCGAAGTAGTTGCACATAATATATTCTGCAGTGAGTTCGTCGACAGGTATGTTGAAGAACCCCTGTATCTGCCCTGCATGCAGGTCAACGGCTATGACCCTGTTGGCGCCAGCCACGGTGAGCAGGTCCGCGATGAGACGCCCGGTTATGGGTACGCGGGGCTGGTCTTTCTTGTCCGTGCGGCCATAGGCGAAATAGGGTATCACTGCGGTAATCCTCCCGGCCGAGGCACGTTTGAAAGCATCCATCATTATCAGGAGCTCAATGATGGAATGGTTCACCGGTGAACTCAGTGGTTGGACAACAAATACATCTCGTTCGCGCACATTTTCGAGGATGCGCACGAAAATATTCTCATTGGGGAATTGGAACACTTCTGCTGCTCCCAAAGGCTGCTCAAGATAGTCGCATATCGCCCTGGCCAGCGCAGGGTGGGCGTTGCCAGAAAAGATTTTCAGTTGATCCCCAAAATCCATTAATTCCCCCTCTGTCTAGTCTTCAAGGCCCGGTGCAGGAAATCTCCGGCACAACTCCTGGACCTGCTCTGCTACTTCCCGCTTGACGGTCTGGTCGTTCAGGTGACCCAGGACTCTCGTTATCATGCCAGCTATCTGCCTTGTCTCGGGCAAGCCCATGCCCCTTGATGTTACCGCGGGAGTGCCCAGCCTCAGCCCGCTGCAGACCTGCGGCCCGAGTGTTTCGAACGGAATTGAGTTACGGTTGGCCACGATGCCGACTTCTTCAAGGGCCTTCTCGGCCTGCCTTCCGGTGACGCCCGTAGACGTGAGGTCGACAAGGACAAGATGGCTTTCCGTCCTGCCTGAAACAAGTCTCAGCCCCTGTTCTTTGAGTTCCTCGGCGAGGACCGCGCAGTTCGCGACTATTGCACGCTGGTATGCCGAGAATTCAGGCTGCATGGCCTCACGGAAACAAACGGCCTTGGCCGCCACGATGTGCATGAACGGCCCGCCCTGCGTGCCAGGGAAGACCGCCGAATCGACTGCATGCCCCAATTCTTGTTTGCAGAGGATAAAGCCACCGCGGGGACCGCGCAAGGTCTTGTGCGTGGTAGAGGTCACGACGTGTGCGTGTGGTACCGGCGTAGGGTAAACGCCTCCTGCTACCAGGCCCGCTGTGTGGGCCATATCTACCAACAACCTGGCCCCAACCAAGTCGGCAATCTGTCGGAAGCGCTGCCAATCAAGAATGAGCGGGTAGGAACTGGCCCCGGCCACTATCAGCTTCGGCCTGTGCGCGCGTGCCAGTTTCTCCACCTCATCGTAGTCGACCGCTTCGGTTTCCCTGTTAACCCCGTAGGAAACGAATTTGTAGAGCTTGCCCGAAAAGCTGGCCGACGACCCGTGGGTCAGGTGGCCTCCATGGCTGAGGCTCATTGCCAGAACGGTGTCACCCGTGTCGAGCAGGGCAAAGTAGGCTGACATATTGGCCTGGGAGCCTGCATGGGGTTGAACGTTGGCATGTTCGGCGCCGAAAAGCTGTATTGCTCTGCCACTTGCCAGCTTTTCTACGGCGTCCACATTGGTGCAGCCGCCGTAATACCTTCGCTCGGGGTAGCCCTCCGCATACTTGTTCGTCAGCGCTGACCCCTGCGCCTCCATGACCGCCCGGCTGGCGTAATTCTCCGAGGCAATCAGGATGAGGGAATCCCGTTGTCGCTGTCTTTCAAATTCAATCGCCCGTTTTATATCCGGGTCAACCCGGTCCAACCTTTGGTTCGTCTGGCTCTTAACATTCGTTGTTTCTGGAGAAACTGACAATTTCTGGGACCCCCAATAGCTTCGGTGAGTGAAGTTTACATCCCACCTTTGAGGGTGTCAACGAGAATCCCCTCTGCCGACGGATGCCCCAGGCTTCTTCAGGACGGGGCAGGCATCTTGCGGGCCTTGATCCGGCAACCACCGCGGCATCCGGGTCCTGGCACAGGTTCGACTTTCAGACTGAGCTGTTCTCCCCAGACCTTGCACGCCTCCTGACAATAGCGGCACAGTGCGCTGCGGTTCAGCCCAAGGCTTCTGGCAAGGGCGAACCTGTTCTCTCCCCACCCTCCGAGGCAACCCCCACTAATCTCCACGGAGGCCTCGTCGGCCGACATCGATTCGTGTCTGATCTTAAGCCAGGGAAAGAGGGAGCGCATGGCTTCCTCTTCCCTCTCCAGGTAGTCGTCTGTCCCCGGTGATGTACACCCCATCCAGTTCGCTGCACCCTTTGACCAGAGGAATCGCGCATACTCCTCCGGAGTGGCCCCACGCGAAATGGCAAAAGCCAGGCCCTGCAGTTCGAGCCTCAGCCTGCTTTTGGCCGCATGAAGCAGCCGGGCGTCCGCCGTGGATTCTTGGCGCGGCTGTTCGTTGGTCAGGTCTATGCATGGACACATGGCAACATGTTACCCGAGGAAACTTATCGGCCTGCAGGACTTTAGTCTGCCCTGTCCCGGGTCTTAGCTCTTAACGAACTTTGCCAGAGCTTCCATCTGCGCCGGGGAAAGCCTGTCTTTCCACGCTGGCATAGCGGTGCCAGGCCTCCCATTAGCTAGAGTCTCTTTCACCTGGGTTTCAGACCGGGAAGCAAGCGAAGCTGCGTTCAGGGGTGGGCCCACGCCACCCTGCCTGTTGGCCCCGTGACACCCGGCACAATTCGCCGCGAACAGTGCCGCGGCATCGATGGGGACGCCGCTGGTGGCCTGCGTTGTCGTAATCAAAGGGGAAGGGGAACCGCTCGCGGACCTGCAGGATGCAAGCGTAATGGAACCAGCCAGCAGGAGAACGGCACAGATAACCAGCTTCTTAGACATCCGGTACCTCCTCTAGGTTAAGCCCAAAAGGCACGAATGCCTCTATCACAACAATTGTAACATCCCCCGCTCAGACAAAAGTCGTGTCCATGTCGTGTGCATGATGTTAACCTGTGTTCGTCAGATGGACATCACTGATGCCGTTAGAGCCAGAAGGAGGGTGACATGAGCGCAACAAAAACGATAGATGTAAAGGGTTTGGGACATTCCGAAAAGGAAGGTCTGATTTTCCCTGGCATCGACTCGCTCAAGCCGGGCGAATCACTGAGGATTAGCGTGGAGTTCAATCCGATTCCGCTTGTCTATATGTTAAAGGCCACGGGAAAGTACGAAATATCCTTCGATAAGGAAGGGCCCGATGAGTGGTTGATGATCGTGAAGCGGACCGGCCCAGCAGAGATTGATAAGAAAGAACAACTCAGGCAACTGGTAATGGAATTGGGAAACGGCGAGGTGTCAGAGGAGTCGAGGGCCAAGGCAAAGAAACTGTTCGATTCAGTCGACGCGAAGTCTTTGGGGCTCTTGGAACAGGAGTTGGTCAGAGAGGGAGTTTCGCATGAGGCCATCAGGAGCAGCCTGTGCGACATACATCTGGAAGCCATGAGGGACAGCCTGGTAGCCAAGCGGATCGCAGTTGAGGCGCCTCATCCCATCCATACTTTTATGGAAGAACACAAAGTGGTTCTCCAGAATCTGAAAGACCTTGCTGCGATCACCAAAAAGCTATCTACGACCGAAAAATACGCTGATATGGGCGATGACCGGGCGAAACTTGAGGACATTTCTCACCACTTGGTGGAGGCAGAAAGCCACCACAGGCGTGAGGAAGAGGTCTTGTTTCCGAGGATGGAGGCGCATGATGTTGTTGAGCCGCCTAAAATAATGAAACTGGACCACGTCGAGTTCCGCAAGCGAAAGCAGGCCCTTTACGGCCTGACGCATGACCCGGTTGGAACTGCTTTCTCTGAATACAGGGCTGGAGTGATAGAACTTGGAGAATACCTGGCCAAGGAACTGGACAGTCACATTTTCAAAGAAGACAACATCCTGTACCAGATCGCTTTGCAGGTACTCAGGCCCGAGGAATGGGACGAGGTCAAGCGCGCCTGTGACGAAATAGGCTACTGCTGCTTCACGCCCATCACTGGTACGCATTCGGGTAAAGGCGAACACGTCTTGGTCAAGGACCTTGACCTGAGGAATATCGAGATTTGGAACAGGCATGACCGGATATTCCAGGAATGGGGCGCGCTCAGGCCCGGACAGACACTGAGGATCACGAACGACCATGATCCCAAGCCGTTGCGCTACCAGTTCGAAGCGGAGTACAAGGGCCAGTATGAATGGGAATACGAGCAGCCAGGGCCCAGGGACTGGATAGTCAAGATCAAGAGGGTATAAAAAAGGTAGTCAAGGTGAGCGACTACAAACAGTCCCTGCTGCAGGCGATGGAAGACTACTTTGGCAAGGATGCCAGGAGAATCAGCCATGCCAGGCGGGTGACGGATTACGCGGAAAAGCTTCTTCCGGAGGAGGGCGGCGACCGGTCGGTAGTGATCGGCGCGGCCGTGCTACATGACATCGGTATACACAGGGCAGAGGAGAAGTATGGCAGCAGCAGCGGCAAATACCAGGAGCTGGAGGGGCCACCAATAGCGCGTGAAATACTGGCCCGTCTAGGTTACCCAACGGAACAGATAGACGAGATCTGCCAGATAATCGGCAACCACCACAGTCCGGGTAAGGTCAACACGGCCAATTTCAGGATACTCTACGATGCCGACTGGCTGGTGAACCTCAAAGACGAGTACAACATCAGCGATGTGGAGAAGCTGGGCGCAATCATCGACCGGGTATTCCTCACAGGGAGCGGCAAGGCCCTGGCGCGCGAGACATACCTGACAGGGAAATAGACAGTGACGTTCGCTTTGGCCTCCTTTGAGATCGGCCTTTCGAGGGTTGGCCGTTATCGCTCGCTGCTTTTCACCCCGGTACTGCCAGACCACCACATAGACATTGTCAAAGTTGATGACCTCGAAAAACACGTAGAGGTCTTCAGCTTGCACCACAGTGCGCCCATCGGGCGGTGCGCAGGCGATGACTTAGTGAGACTCAAGCCGGGCCATCTCAACCCGGATGGGGAGCTTAGCGGAGAGGACTATTCGCCGACTTCGACGGCGTCAATTTGCCGTTCCTGTATCAGGCCCTCTAGCTAAACAGGGTCGCCTCTCCTGGCTCAAACGCGTAGTGGTAAACTCCACTGACAGGGGCCGCTGTCTGCTCTCCCTGACCAACTCGCCAGCGTTTCTCTTTCGCCACTTGAGTCTCATCGTCAATCTAGTACCTGTGGCCGTTGCTTGTCAACATGCAGGGCGACAGGGTGACAATATCGGCCGCGAGGAGCGTGAAGGTCTGAGTGCGCTGCCCCTCCTCACTTCTGGACAAACATGGGGTTATCTGCCCTTTAATGCGTGCGCTGTGGTGACAGCCTGCCCGTTAAACTCTCCTTTTCGGAAGCCAGATGTTTGTCCATCTCCTCTCAAGCCATGGTGCGTTCGTTGAAGGCATCACAGAAAGGTAAGAACTCCCTCGGGAATATTCTTGTGCCTTCAAGACACTTTGTTCCGCCCGCGTGAAGATTGCCCGTTTCTTACTCCAAAACGTGAGATTTCTGCTGTGGCCCGCGCTGGAGGCATCCGCATTAGACTCACATCAGTTCGACCGCAGACACCTTACTCCGTGGAACCGCGGCAGGACATGATAGAATGGGACTGTTTCGCTATGCAAGAAAGGAAACGTTGCCCCTGGGTGCCCCTCGACGACCCGCTCTACGTGGCGTACCACGACACCGAATGGGGCGTGCCGGTCCATGACGATCGCAAACTCTTCGAGTTGCTTATTCTCGAAGGTTTTCAGGCCGGCCTCAGTTGGAGGACCGTCCTCCACAAGAGGGAGAACTTCAGAAGAGCGTTCGATGGGTTCGACCCCAGGGCTGTAGCCGGCTACCTGGATGGCAAGGTACAGTTGCTGCTTGCCGACGCCGGGATCATCCGCAACCGGCTGAAGGTCCAGGGTGCCGTGCGTAACGCTTATTCGTTTCTCAGGGTCCAGGAGGAGTTCGGCACCTTCGACCGGTACATCTGGGGATTCGTCGAAGGCTGTCCCGTGAAGAATGTGTTGAGGGCGATGGAGGACTACCCTGCGAGCACGCCACTCTCGGACCGCTTGAGCAGGGACCTCAAGGCACGGGGCTTCACCTTCGTCGGCACAACCGTATGCTACGCCCATATGCAGGCCACCGGCATGGTCAACGACCACACGGTCGATTGTTTCAGGTATGGTGAGGTCCACGGCGGGGCCGACAGGTCTATTCCTTCGAAGGTCCCTGGATTCATTGACAACCGGCAGAACATAATCTAGTATGGCGCACAGCATATGAAGATTACGGACGTACGAGCCTACCCTCTGTGCATTCCCATTAAGGCGGACGACCTGCCGAAGCCGGTCATCGGGGCTACGACTCCGGTCATCGTCAAGATAAGCACCGATGAAGGAATCACCGGCGCAGGAGAGGCCTGGAGCTTTGCCAGTGCACTGCCGACCGCGATGATTATCGAAGCATCGCTCAAGCACCTTCTGGTAGGCAAGGACCCACTGCGGATCGAACAACTCTGGCAAGAGCTGTACCGCGCAACCTATTACTATGGACGGGCAGGAATCGTCTTGAACGCGATCAGCGGTGTGGAGATCGCACTGTGGGACATCGCGGGCAGGGCGTTCAACATACCGGTCTATCAGATGCTTGGCGGTTCCAGCCACGAAAAGTTGGTCGCCTACGCAAGCCTGGGACGGTACCCGAACACTGAAGATGTAGTAGACGCGTGCAAAGCGCTGAAGAAGAAGGGCTACACCGCGGTCAAGATACACGAGACCGAGACCGATGTGGTCGGCAGGGCGCGGCAGGCCCTCGGTGATGACACGCTTCTTCTTGTTGATGCGAACTGCAAGTGGGACATGCCACAAGCTATCGAGATGGGATTGCGGCTCAAGCCTTTCAACCTCTACTGGTTAGAGGAGCCGCTATGGCCTTCGGAGGACTATGAAGGTCTCGCCAGGGTACGGGCAGCGACCAGTATTCCTTTAGCCACCGGGGAGAATTACTACACCGCCGCTGGCTTTCGGGAAGTCCTGGTGAAGAGGGCTGCAGACTTCGTCCAGCCGAGCGTATTCAAAATCGGCGGGATAATTCAGAGCAAGAAAGTCTTCTCCATGGCAGGTGTCTTTGGAGTCAAAGCAGCACCACATTGCTGGTCCTGGGGGCCCGCCGCCGCGGCAACTCTTCATGTGGCTTTTTCTGAACCCGGGTGTGATGTCGTGGAGACCTGCGTCGATACGCCCGAGGCAAGTATCCTGACCGAGCCGCTGGTCCCTGAGAACGGCTACTGGAAGCCCCTGCAAGCGCCTGGCCTGGGCATAGAGCTTGACGAGGACGCGCTGCAAAAGTACCGTTTTGACGAAGAACTCGTGGTGAAGCACCGACTCAAGAGTCCTGACAAGAAGCTACCCTTCTGGTAACCGTCTACTGGTGCACGCCGTAGCTGTTGCGGTCCTGGTCGGCGAAGACGCCCCACCACCCATACGGCTGACGCTTGGGTTCATCAATTATCTTTACCCCGTTTGACTTCAGCTTAGCGAAGGTCGCTTCGATGTCGTCGGTCTCCATGACCATTCCCGTCTGCTTGCCTATTCTTTTCTTTGCTTCTTCGTGGTTTCAGCCCATGGCATCTCAGGAGTATCCTTGTACAACAGGACTCTCGTCTGGGTGCCAGGAGGCGCCACCTCGGTCCATCGCTGGCCAGGCCCCATAGGGACATCCATCCTCTTTTCAAATCCAAGTTCCCCGGTGTAATACTCCAGCGCCTTGTCCTGGTCAGTCACGTGGAGGGTTGCCGTCCCGATTCGCGCAAGCATGCTAACCCCCTTTGTGGTATTGATGCCATCACCTAATATATCATGGCCCGACAAGAAACCTGAAGGGAAAGAACATAGATGAAAAGCCTTGTGCGCAGACTGTCGCTATTGTGGGGCCGTATCTTTGCCGCCGGTAAGCTAACCGGAGCGGAAAGAGAACAGAAAAGTCCAGCAGGGAAGCTGGCGGAGAAAGCAGGCAAAGGGGAAACGACGACCGCGTCGGCGAAGCAGGAAGCCAGCGTTCCAAGGAAAGTAGCGGAACCGTGCCTGTGCGAATGTCCCGTGGGCATCAGGGCGTTCATTGCCATCCAGGAGGATGCCACCCCTTTCAACTTCACCATATGCAAACAGGAGAAGATCGATGCCGGCACTACTACAGTTTTCGCCTACCCCACCGAACCGCGCAAGATGAAGCTGCCCTTTCAATTCCCAGGCGACAAGATGGGCATGTTCCAGGAAGGAAACGCATTGATATCCTACCAACTGATGGTCTTCTATTCTCAACCGAGGAAAACTGCCTGTTGCGAAAGCATTAAGACCGAATTCGATGGAGACGTCCTCTTCAGCGGAATCTCGAAGCATGCGACAGACCACAAGGAGAAGGTGGAAGGCACCCTGAGAGTCAAGACCGAAGACAGCCTGGATACCAGTGCTTCCCCGGGGACAGAGCAATGCCAGGTGTTTTTCACCGGTATCTACGAGAAGAAAGCTACGATCCCGATACAGCTCCCGGGTTGGGAGGACATCCAAATAATAGTGAAAGGGACCTTCAAGATGATGGTCATCACCAGGAAGGTGTGACACTTCCCCGGCAGTAAAGACCGTGGTATTATTGCCCTATCCGGAAGGACGTACTGGTCCAGATGGGGAGGCGACAGATGGAGCAGATTTCAGGACTCAACATCAGGAACATGACGAATGCGGATTTGACTGAAATATCGAAAATAGACCAGAGGATAACGGGCAGGGACCGGGACTGGAACCAGAAGGCCAGCAGCCATTTCGGCACGTATCATCCCTCCTATTCCTTCGTAGCCGAAGTTGAGGGAAAGCTGGCGGGATTCATCATCGGCGACGTCCGCGGCGCGGATTATGCCCTTCCACCGGGCGGGTACATCGATATCATAGGGGTAGACCCCGCACACCAGGGCAAGGGCATTGGGCGAAAGTTGCTGGACCACTTCGTCCAGGAATGCCTGGTGAGCGGATTCAAAGCCCGAGGGCTGTTAAGGGGAGACCAGAAACGTATGCAGGAGTTTCTCACTTCTGCCGGCTTCCAGCGGGGTGACCTGGTCGAGTTTGTCAGAGGGTTCGACTAGCTTGTCCAGGCGGTTCTTACCGACAGCGTTCCATCATCGTCTGGCACCAGGGAACAATTAACGCAATAGCCGCGTAATAGGATTAGCTGCTTCTTTCATTCCAACGGAAGGGGTGTGGGCGAAAATCCTTCGGGCAAGTTCAGGATTGCAGGTCCCATCACCCTGCCGGGGCTATCTGAAAACGAACAACTGAACTCCTGGTGGCCTAATAGTTCGTCAGCACTTCGTTGGGGGCTACGCCAAGACGGAGGAATTCAGTTCGGCCCTGCTCCACCATTGCCTTCATGCCAGCTATCAGCGCCACAGGCCTGGGAAGCCCTTCAAGTGCGGCAGCGAAGTGTTCCTGCACGTGGCCCGTTGTTCCTTTCCATTCATATCCTTCTGGACGACTCACAATAAGGTCAACCTTGATGCCCTTCTCTCGCCAGTCTTCCGTTTCCCGGACGAAGGCGAACTCATCGGGGTGCCTTTGTCCATAGAGAAGAACTATCTTCCCGAAGTCAGACCTTCGCGCAGAGACGGCCCTCAATACGCTTCTCATAGGGGCAATCGCGGTTCCCACGCAGGCCAGAACGATGTCCCTGCCAAGGAGCGAGTCCACAGGAAAACCTTTGCCCACCGGGCCTTTCGCCTGTACTTTGGCGCCAGGTCTGGCCGCGTAAAGCGCTTCCGCCACCGGCCCACCTTTCCGCACCAGGAATTCCAAGCCTTCCTTGTCATGCGGCGCCGAGGCCATCGCGAAGTATGCCTCCCCGAGCGCCTCCATGCTCAACACCGCGACCTGTCCCGGAATGAACAACCACGCATGTTCAGGCTTCAAGATCAGGAGACGCGCATTTGGCGCTTCCTCTTTCGACGACTGCAACGTTAAGTTCATCGGTTGGGCAGCCATGATACCTCCTTTTTTCTGAATATCTGGAGCAAAGGGTCGATCTTCCTTTCGGACCTTCGTGCTATTTGACGAAGGCGAGTTCTGCCCGACGATTTTACCACTGTTCGGCAGAATCTGCCGGATGCGTCGGTTTTCCGAGTGTGATACCCTGTTAGTAACCAGCCAGGTGCCTTAATGGACCCGGGTTCTGCCGGAGGACCCAACGGGCTATCCATCGAATTGCGCTGGAGGCAGATGGCTGACACATAGGCATGGATTCAGTGACTACATCTCAGTCAGGGGGGAACGACATGGCGAATCCCAGGTATGAAGGAATGCTTGCCGAGACGGTGATAATACATGGGGACGGCGGGGACGAGATCGGGGCATACCTTGCCAGGCCGATTGGACCGGGTCCCTACCCGGGAGTCATCGTCATCCACGAAGCCTTCGGCCTGGTTGAGCACACAAAAGAGTGGGTGCGCAAGTTCGCCGCCCACGGCTATGTCACCATAGCGCCGGACCTGTTCTACCGGGAAAAGCCGGTCGATGCCGACGACGTGGTCGCCGCAGTACGCCGCCTGGGAGGACTCCCCGATGCCCGCGTCATAAAGGACCTGGAAGGCGCCGTCGCCACCCTCCGCTCGGTAGCCACATGCAGTGACAAAATGGGGTGCATCGGTCACTGCTCAGGGGGACGTCACACGCTGTTGTTCGCCTGTAACTCGAAAAGCCTTTCAGCCGCCATCGATTGTTACGGTGGGCGCGTGGTCACTGAAGAGTTCACGCCCAGCCAGCCAAAAGCAGTTATCGACATGATAGCCGGCTTGAATTGCCCATTGCTTGGCCTCTTCGGCCAGGCGGACCAGAACCCTTCACCGGCGCACGTGGCCAAGCTGGAGCAAGTGGTGAAGAGGCACAACAAGGAGTATGAGTTCCACACCTACGAAGGGGATGTCGGACACGGCTTCTTTGCTGATTACCGCCCCAGTTATCGTCAGCCCGCCGCGGTAGACGGCTGGAAGCGCGTCTTCGACTTCTTCGGCAGAAAACTGCACTGACCGGCAGCCGGTCTCACGCAGTCCATGGCGGGGTGCCAACACAAACGTTTGCTTCCCACTCAAATTCGGACATCTCGGTTTCGGGTATGGAGTCGTACTCCGCTTGAGAGACGTCCAACCAGGCCGTTCTCACTCCGAGGTCCAGAACAACGCACAGCCTGACATCCTTGCCACCATCAAAGTCATGCGAAAAATGGAAATTGACCACAAACTTATCTCGTCCAGAAGGTATCTCCTCCGGCTTAAGGTTCTGCTTCCGGCCGTCACTGATGCTGCTTTTGTTCAATACCAGCAGTGAGCTTCTATCAAGCACCTTCATCGGTACAGGCATCGTCCCTCCATGGCTGACCAACCTTTACCAGGCAGGTCAGCATAGTAATAGCCAGGTGGACTGCTACGGTTGCACCCATTTCCAGGTGATGTGTTCCTTCCCGTTGACTGCGTCCTGGGGAAACTGAGTAGTGTGGCTCAAATGCCCCAGTCTGACCAGGTCTAACGACCTTTGGCTATATCCTGATGATAGCCATGACGAAGATAATGGCCAGTTGGAATACACCCTGGCTGCCTCCCAGACGGGCGTTACGCATACCAAGGCGCGAGATGAGCCCCGTGTCCGGTTTATCTGACAACAGTTGTTTGAATATCCTGATCTCGTTCGGAAGCAGGAAAGCAAAACCCTGAACGGTGAGGATTCCGCTGATGACGAATGCGACGATAATCTTCGGGCTGGTCAGGGAATAACCCATATGTTTAGCGAGGACGAACCCGGCGGTAGTCGTAACCGCAGCCACCACCGGCATCAGGAAGGTCATCCTTGGGATCAGGCGGCGGAAAAGACTGACCCGCGCCGCCGTTTCCATGCCGCCCAGGACAGGCCCGAGAACGAAACCCATGAACAAGTCTATTCCAGTCCAGAGTCCACCCGTGAGAATATGAACGTAGTTCAGTGCCACCAGTGATTTGGTCAGGAGGGCAAGCACCAGGGCTCCTATCGGGAGCAGTATGGCGAGGACTACAAAGACCGGGTTAGCCATTTCTATGACTGTCGTCAGGGAAGAACGTTTTGCTGTCATCCCCCACCTCCTGTTATTGCAGCATCAAGACCCTGCGTTAACCCGGGAATTCTCACCGCCAACCCGGTCGTATGCCTCTTTGACCATACGGAGGTCATGGTTCATCAGGCGCCCTATCAACCCTTTCCTGCCACCCCAGCGGTTTGCGTACGCGGGGTGGAACGTGGCCAAGGCAGAGGCCCCGTATGGGCCACTGAACCAGCGGCCGTGTTCCGTGCTCAGCTCGAAATGTCTGGCGATCACCGTCTGTGCCGCAATACTGCCGAGGCAGAGTATGACCGAGGGAGCGATAATCTGAAGCTCATGGTCCAGCCACGTGGCATGCATGGCGATTTCCTTATTGCTGGGGGTCCTTGTCCTTAACGCGGCGTGGGGCCCGCTTGTGGGCCGCCACTTTACCACGTTGGTCACCCAGGCATCGCGCCGGTCCAAAGAGACTTCGGCAAGCAAAGAGTCCAACAACTTGCCGGCCTTCCCGACAAAGGTCTTCCCTGATTCCTCTTCTTCTTTACCAGGAGCTTCACCCACAATCACCAGGGGAGAAAGGAGGTTTCCTTCGCCAAAGACAAACCTCGTGCCATACGGAGCGGACTGCATCACCTCGGCATGCAAGCCGGAGAGCACAAGGCGCCTTTCGACCGATGTCTTCCACGGTGGCCTATTTTCTGATGTTTGAAGATGTTGCTGCAGCTTCCTGTTCCTTGCGGAAATCCTTTAGGACAGCGAGCGCCTCACCGTCCGACAAATCGTGCCAATTCTGATAGAAGCCGGCAACAGAAAACCACGAACTCTTTGAAACGATCGGGCACACCACGTCATCCGCCAGAGTCTTTACGATCTGGAAGGCCGATTCCGATGCCACCGGTGCGGCTGCCACCACCTTACCTGCCCGATGGTTGCGAACGGACTTGATGGCCGCGGCCATAGTGTAGCCGGAGGCCATCCCGTCGTCCACGATGATGGCCACTTTGCCCACCAGCCAGGGGAAAGGCCGGTCTCCCCGGTATGATGCCGACCTGCTGTCTATTTCCGAGCGCACCTGGTCGGCAAGCTTCTGGACCTCCCGGTCGTTGAGTCCCAGGCGTTTCATAAGCGGTTTGTTATATACCGGCGAGCCATCGGTGGTCACGGCTCCGAAACCTGCTTCGGGATTGGAGGGTATATGCAGTTTGCGTACCACCACGACATCCATGTCCGCATTGAATTGACGTGCCACCTCTGCGGCAATCGGTATCCCTCCGTTGGGAACGCCAAATACTACGCAGTTATCGCAGTAGCCTCCCAACCTGGCGGCAAGCTGTTTTCCGGCATCCGGCCGGTCACGGTAGTATGGCTGTTCGCCGGTTACAAAAGTCATCATGTTGACACCTCTATCCTTTGACCACACCAATCGGCCTGGTCCTGGCTACGATTTTGGAAATACCGGTTTCCTGGGTCACCTTCACCACGGATGTTACGTCTTTGTAGGCCTCCGGGGACTCCTCCGCCAGGCCGGAAAGGCTACCCGTCCTTACGGTGATTCCCCTGGCCTGGAGGGCCTGCATTACTTCCCGGCCTGTTTGTGCCTTCTTGGCTGCTGCCCGACTCTTCATTCTTCCAGCGCCGTGACAGGTGGAACCGAAGGTCTGCTTCATGGCGCCTTCGGTTCCAACAAGAACATATGACAACCGTCCCATGTCCCCCGGTATGAAGACAGGTTGCCCCGTAGAGGCATACTTCTCCGGCAGATCGGGATGGCCCGGGGCGAACGCCCTGGTAGCACCCTTACGGTGTACGCACAGCCTGGACTTCTTGCCGTCCACCTGATGCTCCTCGATCTTTGCAATGTTATGTGCCACGTCATAGATGAGTTCCAGCCCTACGTCCGTCTCGCGTTTCTTCAACACGCTGCAAAAGGATTCACGGACCCAATGGGCGATGCATTGACGGTTGGCCCAGGCAAAATTGGCCGCGCACCTCATGGCCGCCAGGTAGTCCTGGCCTTCGGGTGAGTTCAAAGGCGCGCAGGCGAGTTGCCGGTCGGGAAGGGCTATGGAATATTTTTGCATCGCGCGCACCATTTCCCTGATATGGTCATCGGCAACCTGGTGGCCCAGCCCGCGCGAACCGCAGTGAATGAGCAGCACCACCTGGTCTTCATGGTCCAATCCCAGCCGTCCCGCGATTTCGTTATCATAGATTTTGTCAACCAGAGCTATTTCCAGGAAGTGGTTGCCGGAGCCGAGGGTGCCCAATTGGGGCTCTCCGCGTTCCTTGGCTTTGAAGCTAACCCTGGAGGGGTCGGCACCCTTCATTTCCCCGTTTTCTTCTGTTGTTTCCAGGTCTTCAGTGCGGCCCATGCCTTTTTCCACCGCCCAGCGTGACCCCTTGATCAACACCTCGTCTATCTCGCCACGGCGAAGCCGTACCTTGCCTTCGGAGCCAGTCCCGGACGGTACGTTCCGGTAGAGCGATTCAACTAGCTCCTTCATTTTGGGTGCAACGTCGGCTTTGGACAGATTGGTGCGCAGCATCCTTACGCCGCAGTTGATGTCAAAACCGACTCCCCCCGGTGAAACTACACCATCATGCATGCGTACGGCAGCAACGCCACCTATGGGAAAGCCATACCCCCAGTGTACGTCGGGCATCGCCAGAGAGGGTTCGACAATGCCTGGCAAGAAAGCGACGTTGGCCACCTGTTCAGCCGCCTGTTCTTCCAGGATATGTTCCAGCATTGCCTGGTCGGCATAGATGACCCCGGGTACGCGCATCCCTTGCTTGTATTCCTGAGGTATGCGCCAGCGGTAATCGTCTATCTTCTCCAGCGTTCCTTGCCATTTTGTCATGCTGTTTGCCTGCTAGACATCGAATATGACGGAGACCATGTTTTTCTCAGAATCGACCCTGAGCATATGGTAAGTAGCTGCCTTTATGCCCAATTTCAAATGGTGCCGGGCAGGATCGTACCGCTCTCCATGGCACGTTGCTGCCAGGTTGCCCCCCGTGAACGCCGCGATGTCGAAACGCCGGAACAACAGCTTGTGCACGTCAAACAAATATAGCAATTCGTTCAGCCAGTCGACAAGCAGCATCTCAGGATCGTCAGCATCTATGGTGACCTGCCTGGAGACGCCTTCTTTTACGTCCTCCAGGTCTGCTATGATAGAGAACATACCATAGGCGGCGTTGGCGTAGGCCTCGGCAAGATTAGAGCCATAGGCCACAAGCCCGATGTCCGCCGTATGCTCGGTCAGTTCGAACCTTTTCTTCTCTACTGTTGCCTCCTTGCATAGGTCCTGCAGCAAACTCACGAGCCCCTCCGTGCCTACAGAAGGGGGTGTTCGTGCATTGCCTTTAGCCTCCGCCATCTCCTTTCGACTTCCTGTTCCAGATCACGTAAGGTCTGCGCATGTTCAGGTCTGGTGAGATGTTTTGATTTGGCCATCATCGCCAGCCATTCCGACAACGGAATACGCTTGGCGCGCGCTTCAGGGTCGTAGGTTATGGTCGTCTTGCCGTTTTCGACCTCATAGACGGGGAACAGGCAACAGTCGACGGCTGCCTTGGCCACCTTAGTCCCGTACTTTTCCTCGTAGCGCCAGCTAAGCGGGCAGACACTCAACACTTTTCCGTAAACGAACCTCCCGTTCCTGGAGTACCATTGTGCCTTGGCTGCTTTGCGCACCAGGTCGGTGCCGAGTCCTTCCACACTGGTGAAGACATACGGTATGTGAGTGGCAGCCATGATCTGGGCCGTGTCTTTGTGGTGGAAGCCCTTGCCCGCTTCGGAAGGCCCGACATGGCTGGTGGATGTCAGGTGTCCCAGTGGAGTCGAATAGCTCTGCTGGTTCCCCGTATTCATGTAGCCTTCATTGTCATATTCAAGGAGAATCATCGGGTGGCCGCGCAGCGCCGCCCCGATGGCGGACCCCATGCCGATGTCCATTCCCCCATCCCCGCTGACCATGATGAACGTGATCTCTTCGCCGGATAATTCGCCGCGGCGAATCCGCTCCCGGTGCATCTCCACCAGGCCTGACAGCGTCGCTGCCCCGTTCTGGAAGAGATTGTGGATATATGTTACACGGTGGGAGCTATACGGGTAACCAGTGGTAACCACCATGCCGCAGCCAGTCTGAAACAGAAGGACGACATGCCCCTCGATGCCTTTGAGGAATTGATTGAGAGAGGGGAATATCCCGCAGCCAGGGCAAGCACCATGCCCCGGGGCGATACGGGCCGGCATCGCTGTGAGATGGCGAGGCCCCATGACACTCACCTTCACCTTGCGAGCCTTCTCGTCCCACTCTGCCTTCACCAGTCCCTGTGTGGTTTCCTCTTTCGTCAAGGGTGGCTGGATGCGTTCCAGTATTGGGTCAGGGGAGCCGGGATTGACACCAAGGTAATCAAAGCGAACGGCCGAGTTGCTGCGATCGCTGGCAGCGCCCAGAGCCAGTCGCAGCAGGGACTCGGCGTCTTCGGGATAGAAGTCCTTGCCGCCCAGCCCATAAATGCGTGAAAGGCAATTTGTCCGGTTGACAGGGTCGTCCTTCAGTGCAGCCTTGACCTCGAGGGACATGTTGCCGCCATGCGCCCCGTAAGAGTCTGCACGATCGGCAATAAGAACAGCTTTAGTGTTCCGGAAATACTCCCTGATGGCTTCGGCAGGAAACGGTCTGATCACGTTGGGACTCACAAGTCCCACCCGCAGGCCCTCTGCCCGGAGTTTGTCAACCGCGTCCTTCGCTGTCTCGGCTGCAGAATTCAATATGAACAATGCCGCCTCGGCATCATCCATCCGGTACGCCTCCACAGGCCGGTAGTGACGGCCGCTCAGGGCGCCCCACTCGGCGAATACCAGAGGGAGCACCTTCTCCGCCGTTTCCATGGCCTGATGAAGCTGGTACTTGTTGTTTATCAGGTCAGGATCATTCATGTATGGTCCGATGGTGACCGGATTGCCAGGGTCCAGGGCGGTTATCACTGTCCTGGGCTGGCCAACGAAATCACGCACCACCTGAGGGTCCTTGAAGTACTGGACCCGGCGTTTCTGGTGGCTGGTAAAGAACCCATCTGCAGCCACAATCACCGGCAGCCTGACTGAGGGATGCTCCCCAATGCGCAGGGCTATGATATTCATGTCATACACTGCCTGGGGGTCGCGGGCAAGGAGTATTATCCAGCCGCAGTTCAGCGCCATCATGATGTCCGAATGGTCCCCCCGAATGTCGAGAGGCCCGCTGACGCAGCGGGTGGCAACATTGAGAACCATCGGGAATCGCGTTCCGGCTTGTACCGGAAGCTGCTCGATAGCATAGAGGAGGCCGTTTGCGCTTGTTGCGTTCAGCACCCTGCCCCCGCCCACGGAGGCACCATAGCAGATCCCGGCAGCGCCATGCTCACCGTCGGCCGGGACCATCCGAATCTCGTGCCGGCCTTCTGCATAGCCTTCGTCCAATTCCTCGGCAATCTCAGTCGAAGGCGTAATCGGATAGTAGCCCATGAGATGATAATTAATCTGGGTTGCAGCCAAAGCGGCCATCTCGTTGCCTTTTTTGAAATCGACGACCTGGAGCGGCGTCTTCGGGCTGGCTTCTCTGGCTAAGGCCATCCTAGCTCACCCTCCTCCAGTATTCGCCTTCCGTCTGGCCCCACTTGGCCGGTTCATTTTCCCGGCCCATCGCGTTCAGGGCATCTGGCGGTCCCCAGAGTTGAGGGTTTGCACTGAACATGAACTCTGGTTTTTCGCATTCCTGCGTCAGGGCCTCGACAGGGCAAATACTGACGCATTTCAGACATCCTTTGCAATATTGCAGGTTTGGCCCGCGCAGCACCATCGTAGCCTTGCCGGCGGGATCAACCTTCTTGTCCCACACGAAGACAAAATCCGGGCACGTCATGGTGCACAGTCCGCAATCGATGCAACGGTCCCGGTGATAAAGCGGAAAAATCCCCTGGCGAGAAGCACTGAGGTCCTTTGCCGCTGTATTGCCGGGGTTGACGATGATTCCTCCCATGGGTGCGTTTGAGTACCCTAATTCGGGGACATACCTGGAGAACGGAACGCTCTGGAAACGCCCATCGAAGGGGAATTCCTTGAAGACGACTTCTTCATAACCCCGATCGAAGGTTTTCAGGTTTGCCTCAACCATCTGCGGGTACTTGCCTTCGAAAGAACTGGCGATGGCCTGTCTTACCGGCCCTGGAGCGATGAAACCCGAAGCCCTGACGATGGCGCCCAGCATGGCCGTATTTGGGCGAGACTTCTCTTTCACCGCGATATCCAGGCCATCGATAACGAATATCGTGCCCGAAGACAGTCTTGCCCGCTCTCTGACGGTGTCAGCAGTTTCGGCAGAATTCACCACCAGGGTAGAGTCAGGATACAGTCCGGAGGTTGTTCCAGCCACCTTAAGCAGACAGGAATGGAACACTGCCAGCAAGTGCGGCCTCTCGACGGGACTGCTGGTACGTACCTCTTTGTCAGGTCGGCAAAGCCGGACGAAGGACTTGATTGGAGAACCTTTCTTCTCTGAGCCGTAAGAAGAGAAGTGCGATCCGTTCAGACCCTGCCCGATCACGGCCGCCTGTGCGAGTAGCTGGCCGGCCAGGTTCGCGCCCAGTCCTCCCACGGACTCGAAGCGCATCTCGTAGAAACCCAGTTCGTTTGTGACATTGGGAGTCGCCGCCAAAGGTGGGCTGCCCTGAGAAACCTTGTTGCTTCCTGGCATGCAGGTTATTCCCTCTTCATCTACCGGGCTAACCTGTTGTCGCGGCGGCCTTGCGTGAATGGCCGGAACGTTCGTCGCAGCTAAGAGCCCTGACCATCATCACAGGGACGCAAGAGGACCGTAGTATGCGGTCGGCGACGCTTCCCCAAACCCATCTCCCGATGCCGGACCGGCCATGAGTGGCGAGCACAATAAGGTCCACACCTTTCTCTTCAGCGTATACGGACAGAGAGTCAGCGGCGTATCCGAATAGCACTTCAGTGGCCGCTGTAATGCCCTCTTTAGAGAAGAGTTCCTTTGTCCGATGCAGGTAGTCCTGGGCCTCTGTGCGCTGCTCAGTTTCGATTTTCTGAGCGACATCAGGGCTGATGTCAATTCCGGGATTGACAGGCCACAGTATGGGCTCGACGACTCTGACGAAGATGATGCCGCCAGGGCGGCACGCAGAGCTTATGGCCCTCACCTGGGGAAAAACAGTTTCCGCGAGTTCAGATCCGTCCAACGGGACCAGGACTTTACTGTATGCTTCCATAGTGGCTGCCCCCCTCAAAGAAATTGGCCGCTGCGACAACCGGCCGGACCAACTCAGTTGGCCCTGCACTCGGCCTCATCGAAGGATAACGTAATACAAATGAAGAAGTCATAAAATGGGCGGCGGAAAAATTGAAAAGGCATCACAGAGAAGGACGCAGAATGAGTTCCTCGACTGACCCCGCAGCCCCTGTCCATTATGTCGCAGTGGCTAGTGAGCCTTAGACCGGGACGTTTTCGCCAGGCATATCCATAATGTACCCGGCCTTGTGCACAGTACGGATGAGCTTCATGCCGTTGTCATCTTCCAGCTTGCAACGCAAGCGGCTGACCCATGTGCGCAATAGCTGCACATCGTTCCGGTACTCCGGCCCCCATACCCTGGCCAGCAGTTCCTCGTAAAGCATCAGACGTCCGGCATTGCGGGAAAGCTCTGCAAGCAGCAGCCATTCAATCCGTGTGAGCGGCTGTTCCTTTCCATTGACCAGCGCAATCCGCTTCTGGAAATCGATAGAAAGGTCTCCAACAATCAGGGGCTCGGAAGTTTCGCGGCGTTCCTGGGGCTCTATCCTGCGCCTGACTGCCTCTATTCTGGCCACCAGTTCATCCGGGTTGAACGGCTTGGGCAGGTAATCATCAGCACCAAGGCCAAGCCCTCTTATCTTTTCTTCGTCTGCCCCCCGCGCACTGAGGATTACTACGGGCATCGAGGAGAAGGTACGGAGTTCCTTGAGTGTCTGGAAACCGTCTTTCTTCGGCATAACCAGATCGAGCACCAGCAGGTCCGGCTCCTGGGCCTGGACTTGTTCCAACGCCTGCACCCCATTGGAAGCGGTTAGTACGTCGTACCCGGAAGCCTTCAGCTTTGCTCTCAGGAAATTGACAATCCGGTCTTCATCATCTGCCACCAGCACGCGAAATCGTCTCATACTACTGCCTTTAGAAGAATCGTGACCCGATGATGATACATTCATGTTATCTTAATGTCAACGCAAACACACCGTGTTTGCCTTCCTTTCGCGGGAGTCATTAAGCAACCTCACCTGTTATCAGCGGCCATGGAAGCCTTCCCGGAAGGTGAGGGCGCAGAATCCCCCTCAGGCTAAACTACAACTGCGAGCCTATAATAGTCATAACATTTGGCAGACGAATATCGCAATATTATGACATTGTCTAAGAACGGACCATGCTTTCGGATATTCTTATGACATCTTCCAGAGAATGGGTTGTCGATACCAGGTAGTACCGTTGCCCATCAGACCATTGCAGACGGTATAAACTGTTCCCTGATGCGTCCAGGCCGACCGTGAGGGTCCCTTGCCTGTCCTTGACAGGTATTGTCTTTGCCTGAGCAACAATGCTCGGGGTATGCAGAATACCCTGAGGCAGCCCCTCGATCGACAACGCCTCCACTATCCACAATGCTTCGGCCCCTGATTGCCGGGCCTGGAAAACGAGGTAGACCGCTATGTCAGGTCGTCGATAGACCTCGATGGTGGAGGGCGGCCAGGCATAGTAATCAGGAAAATAGGAAGGGACCATTATTCGTACCCCTGCTTCGCGCTCGGCTTCCTCGATAGATGCGAATGATTGGACTGGAGGAGGTTGAATCAAGGGAGGCACGCTATTGAGGAGCCGAAGCCCACCGGCCATCACCATCGCCAAAAGAAGCGCCGGGACCACGGTCGCTGTCATCTTCTTTGCCCACTTAGTACCCGCCATCAAACTCACACGACAAAGAAAGTTACTGCCACCAGCAGTGAGGCTGTCGTCCATAGCCTAGCTGAGGCCCAAGCCTCCTCTGGCCTGGCCGTCCCCTCAAGCAACCTTTTCACCCTTTGCGCAACATGGCTTTCGTTATGCATCAATTCCTGCTCATCCAGGCTCACTTTCTTGAGCCCTGCCTGTGAAACATCACTGGCGCAAATCGACCCCTTCGTCGACCTGATCAATGCGGCGGCCAGAGGGAGAGGGTTGCCCATAGCCGAAACAGCAATATCGTCACACACTTTTTCGTTTTCCTGCCACATCAGGCGCGAGGAGAACCAGGCGATAGGGTTGAAGAAGGCCAGACTGCGCACAACTACTAAGAGCCAGCTCGTCCAGTGATCTCGCCTGACGAAGTGTGCCATTTCGTGGCACAGGACTGCCTTGAGCTCGTCCGGTCCTGTGTTTCGCAATAGCCCGGACGATATCGCAATGACCGGACTGGTCAGTCCCGCTGTGTGCACCAGGAATTCGGCTGAATTCACAAGGACTACCTTTGGGACCTGCCTTCCCATCTGCCGACCCACCTCCATCAAGACCCGGTCAAAGTCCGGGTGAGATCCTTGCTCTATCGGAACGGGAACGCCCTTGCGAGACAATCGACGCCCGATGATGGGAAGGGCCTCCTGGACCAGGAACAGCAGGCCGACGATGGCCAGAAAAAGCAGCATGACGTGTCCCAAAGTCAATTGCTTCCATATGACCAGGCTAACCCACTTACTGGTATCCAGCAGTGCTACGCGGTCTCGAAACAACATACTGCCGCGCCCGGGGTATGCCAATTGGAAGATCAATGGGAGGACTACTGGCATCACCAGGGTGAGCAGATGAAAACGGAACCGTTGCAGTGGGTTGTTGACCTTCCAGGTCTTGACAAGGCTGTATGTCGCTATGGCGGCGATAGCCGAATACACGATGCTTTCCACTGCGTATTGGTAAAGCCATGCCAGAGTCGACTGCATGTCAAGACACATTGTACTCTGGCGAGAGGAGGGCGTCACCTGAACGGGTGCCTCACGCTATTTTGACTCCATTCGTTTGGCGGTTCTCCCGGCCGGCGACAAAGAGCAACCCCGCAGATTGACACGGTGACAGGCCCAAGTTACCATTGGCACCATGCCAAGACAGTTCCAGTCCGGCCGACGGCATCCCACTGGACGAGCTAGCTGGGGAAGCGACGGAGCGACAGCAGCTTTCAACCCTGCGTGGATACTTATCGGCTTCACCCTGCTTACCATAGCAGCGGGCACAGGGCTGCTCTATCTGCCGTTTTCCGCCAGCGGCAGCAGTGCCTCGCTGATGGAAGCGTTATTCACCGCCACTTCGGCAGCCACAACGACCGGTTTCGCACTGGTGGAGACCGCCAGTTTCTGGAGCTTCAACGGGCAGAACGTGATCCTCTGGCTGTTCACTCTGGGAGGAATGGGGTCGCTGGCAGCTTCCACAATGCTTCTGCTCCTGATTGCATCCAAGGTCAGGCAGGAAGACCGATTCTTGCTGCGGGAATTCAATGGAGTGCACAGTGCCCGAGGGATGATACTGCTTGTAGTCGGGGTACTGGCCTATTCCGCTGCGATGCAGATTATCGGTTACTATTTCATTACGCGCGAACTCTCTGCAATCATGCCTGCGGGCCAGGCCTCATGGTTCGCCAGGTTTCATGCCGCCTCCGCATTCAACAATGCAGGATTCGACCTCTTTGGAATGAGCCAGCAAGCCCCCCCGGCGTCAGTACAACTCATCCTGACTGCCCTGAGCTTTCTGGGGGCTTTGGGTTTCATCCTGATCGTGGACCTGTTCAGGGGCATATTCAAATGGAAGCTGTCCCTGGATACGAAACTGGCACTGGTGACCACAATAGTCCTGTTGCTGGTTGGAGCGGCGGTAATATTCGCCGGTGAAACCAGGAACGCCGCTACTCTGGGAAGTCTGGCCTGGCCTGAGAAACTACTCTCAGCGGTCTTCCATTCGGTCTCGGCAAGGACGACTGGCATGGCTACGGCAGACCTGGGGCTTTTCCTCAACGGGACTTTGTTAGTCATACTGGCTCTGATGTTCATCGGAGGCGCATCTGGCTCCACCGCGGGGGGCATCAAGGTAAACACGCTTGCAGTTCTGGCCGCGGTGACATGGTCCTTTGTCAGAGGCCAGAAACATGCCACGGCCTTTGGCTCCAGAATCGATGAGGAACACGTCAACCGTGCGCTCGCTATCGTGTTCCTGTCTGCCATGCTGGTGTTCGGTATCACACTGGCCCTGAGCATGACCGAGGACAAGCCGTTGCTTGCAGTGCTTTTCGAGACGGTATCCGCCTTCAGCACTACCGGGCTCTCAACGGGCATGACGGCAGCGCTTACCGACTGGGGAAGGCTGCTCATTATCCTCACCATGTTCATCGGTAAGGTCGGCCCCGTGACGCTGGCCTTTGCCATAAGCCAGAGACAGCGGCTCAGCTACGAGACCTACGCCGAAGAGGCGATCAATCTTGGCTAGCCAACCATGCCGGGCAATAGGCCCCATGGAAGAACGGGAACACAATAGCGGCAATCACTTGCAGTGATTGCCGCTTAAGCTTACCCGGTATTGCCAGCAACGTTTGCCAGGTTTATTCGCCGTGATGGCCAACGGCAAGAACTGCGCGAATAGACGAGATCACAGCTACCGGGACCATGAAAACGGCCAGATAGGAAACTATGGCATCGAGACCGGTCCCTAACGGTTTCCAGATGTCGTTCAAGGGCTTGAAGGGTTCGCCGGTTGAGGTAACAATCAAGGCGATTGCGGCAACCAGAACTACCACCACCTCTTTAGCGGTGATGTTGAGCAGGCTTACCACGATGCCCAAGATAACCAAGGTAAGTGTCACCCAACCTGTGTCGCGAATCCATACTCCGGCGATGATTGCCAAGATTAACCCGATAAAGAACGCCACCTCCCCGATTATGCCTACTGTCTTATGACCCGATGGTTCTGCCATGCGTACCTCACTTTCTTAGCTGTTGGTTCCAGTCCGGAACTTGCGAGGACGAATAGTATCCCAGCATCCATGAGTTAGTCAAGGACTCGGAACGACGAGAAACCTGGCGAACAAGCGGGCGCGAGGAACTTCGCCCGGCACCGGACACGTCACAGATACAGGTTCTGTGCCCCTGCTTTGCGCACCTGCTGGAGGGCCTTGCGCGTATCGCTGGCAACCCTCTCGGGGTCGCAGGTCTCCAAACGGTATTTGAAAAGCCAGTATGTAAACTCTCGCATGTCGGCCAGGTTCACGGAATGGGAAGGAGTCATGCCCTTTTGTTCCTGGAAGCGGGTCAGGAGTTCTTTGCGCGCTGCACCATAGACACGGGAGAAAGCTTCTTCAGTGACGTCTCCGCCCTCATATCCCATTATGCTCCGCTCTTTGTGAACCTCTTCTTCGACAGCCATGAGCAGCGCTTCTTCCACAACTACTCCGTAGACGAAATTCAAATGGGCTTTGTACTTGGCATTGCCGAGGAGATTCCGAAAATCTTCCTTCGTCAGCTTCGTGGGCAGCCTGCCGGAGAACAGGAGTTCTGATATCTCATCTTCCGGCACAGTCCCCCTGACCTCCCCGAGCAGCCTTTCAGCGAGCAATAGCCAGTCAAATGCCTCGTCGCCAATGAGGTATTTGTAGCGGCGTCCGCGGTACAGTTCTGCCGGGCTGCACCACATGCCGATCGATTCGAGCAAAGCCGTTTGCCACTGGATTCCCCTTGCCAGTGCCTCCTTCAGGTGTGCGATTGCCGTGGCATCGGCCGGGTTTCCGGCCGGGCAGAGTTCCCCTCCACCCGTGGCATTTGGCCCATTCGCCGAACTGCCGCGATCGTCCATTTCACGCCCCCTTACGGTCCCGTAGAAACGCGAGGACTTCATCTGCACCGAGCGAGTTGAGCACGTCGCCCGCTTCGCACCAGGCACGCCGCGCCACGCCAATTCCATATCTCATGAAACCCAACTGGGCCGGGTCGTGGGCATCGGTCGAAACCGCCAGCCTGATGCCCAACTGCCTGGCCCGAAAGGTGTGGGAGTCTTTGAGATCAAGCCTTTGCGGCGTGGAGTTTATCTCCAACACAGTGCCGGTCCGCAATGCCGCCCGGAACAGCGCTTCCATATCCATGGCAACCGGATCCCGGACGCCTATTATGCGACACGTAGGGTGACCGATGATGTCCACGTGGGGGTTTTCCATCGCCTTGATCACCCTTGCCGTCATGTCCTGCTGCGATTGACCCATTGCCGAGTGCACGGAGGCAATGACTACGTCCAGACGTGCCAGGACATCATCCGGCAAGTCGAGGCGGCCATCAGACTTGATGTCCACTTCGATACCGGTAAGGACACGAAACCCGTCCATAGCCTGGTTGAGCTTCTCTATTTCCCCGATTTGTCCTGCCAACCGCTCCGGGTCCAGCCCTCTGGCTATGCCAAGACCATGTGAATGGTCAGATATTGCGATGAATTGGTAGCCGCTTTGCCTCGCGGCGTCAGCCATTTCCCTGATGCTGCGCCTCCCGTCGCTCCAATTGCTGTGCAGGTGCAAATCGCCCTTAATATCCGCAGTGTCGATCAGCTTTGGTAAACGGCCCGAAGCGGCGGCCTCGATTTCACCCTGCGCCTCACGCAGTTCGGGCGGTATGTATTGCAGCCCCAGCCGGCGATAGAAGTCCTCCTCGGTGCTGAATTTCTCCAGCACACCGTTCGAAGTATCGGTAATCCCGTACTCACTCAAACTCAGCCCCCGGGGATCGAATTTGTCCCTGAGCGCGATATTGTGTTCTCTGCTTCCGGTGAAGTATTGCAGCACTGAGCCGAAAGTATCATTATCTACCAACCGCAGGTCTATTTGCATCCCCCCGCTGGCCACTACTCTGGCTTTTCGCGGCGCCTTTTCAACCACCTGGTAGACCATCGGCAGACTGGCGAAAGCCGCGATAACTGCCTCCGGATCATCAGCAGCACCCATAATAGCGATGTCGCTGACCGTCTCCCTGGACCGGCGCAGGCTACCGGTCGCGCTCAGGTTGCGCAGCCCCCTGACAGAGCGTAGTCCGGCCAGGACCTCGTCTACCAGGGGCAAAGCCTCACCTATCAGGATGCGCTGGTCTGTCCTGCGCGATGCCTGTATCTGTGCCAGTATCCTTTCGGCTGATTTTTCGCCCATGCGCGGCAATTCCGCCACCCTGCCATCTTTTAACGCCTGTTCCAGTTCCTCGACAGTATGCAGGCCAAGGTCTGACGCCAAACGTATTGCCGTCTTTGGGCCGATGCCCGGTATGTGCAGGAGGCCTGTTATGCCCTGGGGGAACTCGGCCAGCAGCTTATCGTAGAGTTCCAGACGGCCTGTGGACACCAGGTCCTTTATTTTGTTTGCTATGGCCTCGCCCACACCGGGTATCGCGCCCAGCTCGTTCCCCTCCCGGACCATCGTCTCCAACTCTTCCGGCCAAAGCTCGATGGACCGGGCCGCCTTCTGGTACGCTCGTACCTTGAAAGGGTTCTCGTGCTTGAGTTCGAGTAAGTCAGCGACGTCGTAGAAGACTTTGGCGATGGCTGTGTTCTTCATCGTTTGATTCCGGCAGAGAAACGCTTTACCGACTAATCATATCGCAATGGCGTGGCGCAGGGCATCCCGGGGCCTCGTCAATCTGTGGCCGCGTCATATGTCATATGTCTTACATGTTTGGCTGCCGGATTTTAGGACTTGTCTACATTGCCTGTGTATCATGTGTATTCAGGGAACTCGCCGTCACTGCTGCACCGAGGACCTCAGTTAACATCCGGTATTTGTATGTCTACAATCACACGGGAGGTAAGTATGAAGGTATTGCTGAGAAACGAACTAAAGGAACTCATAGAACGCCCGCGGGAGCTGTCTGCATCGATATATATGCCTACCCATCGCACCGGATCGACACTGGAGGGTCCAGCCCGGATTGCCAACTTGCTGGACCAGAGTGAAAGAAACCTGGTGGAGGCCGGCATGCGCGGGGCTTCGGCAAAGAAGATGCTGGAGCCGGCCCGGGCGCTGCAAACAGATGCGGACTTCTGGAGAAGGCAGGGCGACGGTCTGGCACTTTTCATAGGCCATGATTTTTTCAGGTACTATCGCCTTCCCTTCAGTTTTCCGGAAATGACGGTTGCCTCTGCAAGGTTCCACATAAAGCCCCTGATACAACTCTTCGGCGAAGACCGCGTGTTTTACGTGCTGGCTCTCAGTCAGAAATCTGTGAGGCTGGTCCACTGCACGCCGGATAGCTGTTCTGTTGTTACCGCTGAGAAAGTACCGGGGAGCCTTGCCGAATACCTGAGGCGTGATTCACAGGAGCGCCAGTCATCGTATCATGCAGGCAGCTCAAAAGGTGTATCCGGCAGTCGCGGTTCGGCGATCTTTCACAACCAGGGAGGGACTGCCGAATGGAATAAGGACAACATTCAACGTTTCTTTGGAGCGATTGACAAAGGCCTTCACGAACCGTTGCGCGATGAGAAGTCGCCCCTGATTATCGCTGGAGCCGATTTCCTGCACCCGCTTTATCACAAGGAAAACACATACCCCTGTCTGTTGCCAAAGGGCATAGAGGGAAACCCGGACGAGATGTCTTTGAAGACATTGCAGCAGAAAGGAATCGAGATAGCAAAAGCATTCTTCGAAGAGGAGAGGACTAAGGCGCTGCGAACGTACAACAAACTGGCGGGTTCGGGGCAAACGTCCAGCGACTTGTCCCAGGTTGTCGTCGAGGCCCATGATGGTCACATATTCAAGTTATTTGTTGCAATGGAAAACCAACTCTGGGGGTCCTACAATTCTGAGAGTCGGTCTGTCACTGTTCACGAAAAGCCTCAACCGGGAGATGACGATTTGCTGGACCTCGCCGCCGAGCGGGCGCTGGTCACGGGAGCCTCGGTGTATGTCATGCCTGCAGGCGAGGTACCGGGGGGCGCTCATGTGGCCGCCGTGCTGAGGTACTCGCATGTGCCGGCTGCAGTGGCCTGAAAAGATTTACATCTGTTTCTTCCTTTGATAAACTCTCCCTGCCAATCGCCCAATTCTTGGAGGTGAAAGTTATGGGTCGCGATTTTCCAGGGAGAGAAAAGAAGAAACCCAAGAAGGAAACCAAGAAGGCTCCGGTTGTACCTTCGCTCATTCAACCAGTGGATGTAGAGGTGGTGAGGAAGCGACGCAAGAAGGAAGAAGAGGGGCCGGAACAATAGAGAAAGGCTGGCCTTCCCGGACGTCAAGGGAAAGGGGACGAAGGCCTGGTGAAGCCTGAAGACAGGAAACGGCAACCCGCCAGGAATCGCCAGGTTTCGGCAATCGCCTCAGGCAGGGTCCCGGGGAAGTCTCCTTTCGCGTTTTTGTGCCAGCGCACGCCGGCAAAGGGCAAAGCCGAAACCGGACACTAACCGCCTCCCGCTACCCGCTTATTCCAGCCCAAACAGCACCTTGCTGACGGGCTGGAAGGAACGGCGGTGGATCGGACTGGCACCCAGCTTGCGAAGGCCGTTCAGGTGCTCCTCTGTCCCGTAGCCCTTGTGGTTTGCCAGTCCATACCCGGGGTACAAGGCATCCAGTTCGAGCATGACATGGTCACGCGCCACTTTGGCGATTATCGAGGCGCATGCGATAGAGACACACAGCTTGTCGCCCCTGATGATGCCCTTCGAGGGGATTTCGACCAGGGGGAGTCTCATCCCATCGACCAGCAGGAATTCCGGCCGGCAGTTAAGGCCTTCCAGGGCGCGTCTCATGGCCAGCCTGCTGGCCTTGACAATATCACTGCTTTCTATTTCTTCGACTGACGCCTGGGCCACGCACGCCGCGACGGAATCACGATAGATCAAAGGGACAAGCTCCTCACGCTGTTTTTCCGTAAGCAATTTGCTGTCCCTCACCTTCTTCAACCAGCGGAACCTGGGGTTTCGCGGCAGGACAACGGCTGCCGCTGCGACCGGGCCGGCCAAGGCCCCCCTCCCCACCTCATCCAATCCGGCTACTACTGCAAAACCCTGCCTGAAGGCCACCCGTTCCTCAGCCAGCGTGGGGGCTATGCCGATCATCATTCTGCTACCTCATTTGGCCCTGCTTCATGACGGGACGTCAATGCCCTTTCGATTATTCCTCCGCCCAGGACCTCTTCACCGTCGTAAAACACCGCCGCCTGGCCGGGTGCGACCGCTCGTTGGGGCTCCTGGAAAAAGGCCCCGGCGGCTCCGCCGCGGACCGTGAGCACCGCCTTCGCCCCAGGGGAACGGTACCGCACGCGCACCTTGCACTCTATCTCACCTTGAGGAGCCTGGCCGGATACCCAACGGACACTGCTCGCGATGAGTCCCTGACTGTACGAAGCTTCTTCAGGACCGACTATGACCCGGTTGCTGGCTTTGTCCAATGCGACAACATACAACCTCTTGCCATTCCCCCTGTCCAAGCGTGCGCGCTGCCCGATGGTGTAGCCTGCCAGTCCCTTGTGCCGCCCGACCGTGGCACCATCCAAATCGAGGATATCTCCCTCTGATTGCCTGATGCGTGAAGCCAGGAAACCTCGATAACCGCCGTCGGCAACAAAGCAGACCTCGACGCTGTCCGCTTTTCTGGCAACTCTCAGTCCCTGTTCTGCCGCCAGTTGACGCACTTCGGACTTCGTCATCCCGCCCACAGGGAAAAGCAGATGCCCCAGTTCTTCCTGCCCCAACATGTAGAGGAAATAGGACTGGTCTTTCGCTTTGTCCGTGCCCTCCAAAAGCCGGCAGGAAGATTGCTTGCCGTCAGTATTGCCCGTACGCGCATAGTGACCTGTGGCCAAGTATTCGCCCCCCAGGGACAGTGCCCGCTCCAGCAGCAGCCGGAATTTTATCTTCGCGTTGCAGGCGATACAGGGGTTGGGGGTGCGCCCCTGGGCGTATTCGCGGCAGAAGTAGTCCACTACCTGTGCCTGGAACTCATCCCGGAAATTCACCACGTAGAAGGGGATTCCAAGCCTCTGGCAGACCAGTTCGGCGTCATGGGCATCCTCGGCATTGCAGCACTGCCTCCGCTGTGCGCCCTGCCCCTGCTTCTCTTCACACCACAGGTGCATGTGCAGGCCGGCCACGTTGTGTCCGGCCTGCTGGAGTATGTAAGCCGCCACCGAGGAGTCTACCCCTCCGCTCATGGCCACGAAAGTTCTCTGTCCAGGCATATTCATGCAGGCAATAAGGTTATCCAGGTACAGGGAATATTAGCACGGATGCGCGCCGGGGGACACATTTCGGCAAACTGTGAGTGTCCCGCGCAACGTCATTCCGGCCCCCAGTCCGGAATCCAGAAAACCCTGTTTCACTGGCACCCTGGATACCGGCTTTCTCGCCGGTATGACGAACTGATGCCGGTCCTTCTTCCAGGTTTCGCGGGAAGCTAAAACTGTAGCGTCAGGTTAAATCTAATCTAATCGAAGAATTGAGACTGAATGGGTAGTCACAAGGGTTATGGTCTTCTGCGGGGACAATGTGTTATATTTGCCTGTGAAGGGCGCAAGCTCCAGGCTCAGGAATCTTCTAACGCTCACGCGGGCCCTGAAACACAGAGGAGGGAATTCCATGCTGATCCGTGACATCATGACTACGAATGTGGTGACCATCCCGAGCAGCACCTCGTTGGCTGACGCGCGGCGCATAATGGAGGCCCACCGGTTCAGGAGGTTGCCGGTGGTGGACAAGGGCAAGCTGGTCGGACTGGTGACCAAGACGGGCCTCGATAGTGCAGGACCGTCGCAATTGACCACGTTTTCTGTCCATGAATTGACTTATCTGCTCGCCAAGCTGACGGTCCGGGAGGCGATGTCCAAGAACCTGGTTACCATAGAACCGAACGCAACAGCCGAGGAAGGTGTTGCTCTTGCGCAATCGCACCGGATCGGCGCATTGCTCGTTCTGGAGGACGGTAAACTGGTGGGGATCGCCACCACGAACGATTTCTTTTACAAGATGTTGAATCCCATTCTGGGGATCGGCGTGCCGGGATGCAGAATCTCCGTCGCCAATTGCTGTGCAGCGGCTGATCTGAAGAGGGCGCTGGAAGTGATCGAAAGACAGGCCGCGGAAATCACAAGTTTGTTCACCATGACAAACAGAGAGAACGGCGAATCGTCTTGTGTAATGCACCTGTCTATCGGCGATCCTTCGGCGACCATAGCGGAATTGCAGAAGCAGGGTTTCCGTGTGGAATTGAGGGCCAGATAGCGTTACCGAGGGCTGATGTTGCTTTGACAACATGGTCATCTGGTCTTATCATGAGCGCAACCTAACAAGGAGGATCACAAGATATGCCAGGCCGTCCCTATCTCGTTGAGGAAATCCTGACTTTTGACCGGATCAAGCGAGCCATCACGAACAGGGTAGTAGACGCCGCTGCACCTTCGCTGGAAGAGGGTATGCCTCTGGGCAGGGAGAAGCTCACCGAGTTGACCCGCCAGGAATGGAAGGCAGCCAAGGAGGCGGTCTGGGCTTCTCCAGCAGCCAAGGAGAAGGCGCGTGAATACATGCGCAAGGTGGTGTCCGGACTTCTGGACAAGCAGATCAACTCGGACAAGGCTGAATTGGAGTCCCTCGGGGTGGTAGACAAGTACATGTAGGCGAACCCAGATGG
>ORJL010623553.1_pt1 | contig 45443 bp, 37 predicted proteins | sample 1779941 | NCBI WGS metagenome assembly ORJL01 (sample SAMEA104232317, study PRJEB22302) | groundwater metagenome | biome: forest; feature: aquifer; material: groundwater | place: USA | collected 2011-08-07 | depth 5.8 m | reverse complement strand
TTTTCAATTGCATCTTTTCCGATTTCTTTTGTGTTACTTACTGTCATTGAATTAACAAGTGTTGAACCCTGAATAACAACTTCCTTTTGGTTAAGAACATCAGAATCCATCTTGAAATCCAATTGCGTCGTCTGGTCAGGCGTAACCTTCACATCTTTAATTAATACAGGCTTAAAACCGACTGCTGTCGCTCGAATCGAGTACGTCCCGATCGGAACGCCGATAACAGTAAATTTGCCGTCAGGGTCAGATGCCGCACCGCGAGTGGTACCAACAACTAATACTGTTGCACCAACAACCGGCTCATTTTTTTCATCCGTGATACGACCAATAATCTTTCCTGTATCGCCTGCAAACACCGGCGATATAGCCAAAAAGATAAATAAATTTAAGAGAATTAATATTTTAAGAAGATTTTTCATGGTATAATCCTATTTTTCCTATTCTCCAATATCTTTTAATGCTACTTTAATTGCCTCTACAGCATCGGGTTGCTTCATGTAATAGAGAGGAAATCCTAAGTACACAGTGCTGTAGGTAATACCTGAATACCGAACTCCTATGTCAAGTCCGCGCCGTTTATAATCTGTTGTATCACTATATCGAACACTGTCTTGGAAAATTCTTTCCCCAAAGCCTAATGGTCTCACAATTGATATCGATGGAATTGTTCCATTCCAACCTGGAGCAAGTTTGTTTGGATTAACGTTGACAATTGGATAAAGCGTACCGGTACTTGGTACACTTAAACCAATCGCTCCAAGTATCTTAACACTCATTAGCGTTCCCGTTTCATCTCGTCTTGGATAGCAATGAAGAAGGTTCGGGAAGAAATTCTCTACCTGAACATTAAGTGCCAAGGCATAATTTCTACCACTAAATATTAACTTACCGCCAATACGGGTGTATTTAATAAGCTGATCATACTTCCTCCCAAAGAGCTTGGGATTCAGACTATCCGGAATTGGTGGACTAATATCAGCCCATGTCCCATTATCTTTTGAAACAACGTCAGCAAAGATTATAACACTGCTATATTTACTTAACTGAGAATAGGATGGGAATCCCTGTGTTCTTGTCGTCCAAAGATCATACTTTCCGGTCATGCCGGCATCACGCATAACATCATGATAAAAATTATTCAGAGTCAATAACGATGCATACACCGAATCATTGTCATCCGTAAATTGGTATGAATTATTAAGCACTAACGTACGCTTTTGATATCCGGGACGTGCAAACTCCGGGTATAACGTATGAAACACTGTGTTAGCCCATGTTGTATCATAATGAATTACTCCAGAGACAGTATCTCTCGGGGTTAAGTAATATCCCAATGTATCAATTGAACCAAATTCATTCTTTGCTCGTACATAGAATGTATGATCAGGAGAGTATGGATCAGGGAAATCACTTGCAGTAATAAATGCAGAATCCCGTTCACTCCATTGCGACCAGTGATCCTTTCCGTCAGTCCACAAATCCTTGTCAACTACCCACTGATACTCACGTGTGCGGCTATTCGGATCAACAGCATGATAAATAAACTTTATGCCGAGGAATGTGTCTGTAAACTTATTTCGTACATAAAAGGTATCAACATCTCTTGGTCGTGTTGCCGGATCAAGAATAGTTACAGGGGGCGGCTGACGATTGGTATAAAACGTAACCGATGCAACTGGACCAACTGCTCCTACATTATCAATTGCTTCAATCTGAAAATCATGAAAATTCAAGCTATCTTGTGAATCAAAAACAAATACACCCTTATTGGGGTTTGTGTGAACAGGATAACGCTTCAATTCGCGTCTACCCGTTGCCTGATTAAGAATCGAATCAGGATTCGAAGCATAAACCCTTACACCTAAAACAGTGATTGTATCACCACGGTACAAACCGCGTTGTTGATCAAGCGGTAGATCTAACTCGGGGTGGTCAGGATCGCCAAGACGTAAATTGGCAAAATATTTATAAATATTCGGTAAGACTCTTTCACTATTTTGGACAGCTGTATCAATCATCAATACAAGCGTTTTAGGAGCTCGACCGTATGTAACATTGAGAATGGTAAACCATGATTTTTGTAATGTATCAGTCACACCACCGGTTGTTATCGTGTAACTCCAACGATATTTAAAGCCTGTTACAAATCCATCAGGATCATCGCCAACCCATGAAAGCGAATCGATAGGGCTATCTAACAAATAACCATTGGGAGGGATATTTGCCAATCGAGCAACAGGGGCAACATTCGATGATACATTCCCTTCTCCTTCACAATCCCAGGAAACCGTTAATGCTGCATACAAAAATAGGCATAAAACAATTATTAAATTCTTATTCATAAATTTTTCTCGCATATAATCTTTATTGCACACCACTGGAAGATAAATAGAAGCTAGGGCTATAGTAATAGGACTCAGCTCCCTTAATCAATGTATTATCTAAATCAAGAGTTACCGTGACAATAGTCTTTTTATTCTCAACCACTGTGTATGCCTTGTAAAGATAGGTATCGCCCGTACCATCGCTTATATCCGCAACAGATATCGTTCTGTACCCGTCGAGGATAACATTATCTCCGGGATTGATTTGCAAATAGACACCGCTATAGTTGCCGGGAGGAGCATAAGCCTGACCAATAACCAAGGCTGAATCTCTTGTGGCTGGTTGAACTGTATTAAACGATGTCGCATTCCTTCGAATAGACCTAATGTCACCGAATATGGGGAGGAGGGTTCCATCATTTCGTATGGCTACTAAAGTATAACTGCCATCCGGTATGGTTAACGAAAAGTTATTTAAAGCATTGAATGTTATTCCTGTTGATGCGCCGGTCGAAATTGTTTTAAACCGGACCTCGATTATTCCCGGACTTGGCGAGACATATTCATACTGTTCACAACCAAAATTTAAGAACATGGCGAGAATTATCAATCCAAAGGAAATCGCTGACTTGAAGGCAATTGTTTTCATTGTGGATACAAAGATTAAGACTTGAAACTAGGATTATTAAAAAATCATTAGGTAACAGAGTATTATACTAAAAAAAATGATGGGTGTCAAATACATATTTGATTTTTTTTCATAAAATGTACTCTCTTTTGTCATTTTTTTTTAACTTTTTAACTTTTTTAAAACCAAAGACACTATTTTTAACATTTTTCTTGTTATTCATGGGTCTGAAGTGTTGTAAAAGTTTGTTTCTGTCAGGCAATAGTGATTGAATATATTTCATTCAACAATGGAAGGGAGACCGGATAGTATTCTATCAAGTATATTGAATTCAGGCGCAGGTTCTCCTTCCATAGCTAATGAATCTACCTATATATAATAAAGACGAATGAAAAATCCAAAAGGTTTAGCTTAAAAATCTTTAAATATTTTCTCTTGACCAATTTTACCACTAATAGCCCTTTTTCCGGCAATAGTGACCCTAAATTCATCTCCCATTCGTTCAACCTTTATGTTCTTTCCTTTTACTTTTATATTGTCAACACTAAAAGATTCTATGTCGAATGGAAACGGATCAATCATTAATCCTTTATTCGTGGGTCGGATTCCACAAACATACTTCAGAATTAAATCAGCAACCCATGAATGTTGATAATCATCCACTCCGCGATATATACTCGCTTGACCTGTTTCAGGGTTGTAATGTTCAAAGCAATTTGGTCGCGAAGAATCACTATCGTAAAACATCATCCGAATAAATTTCATAATAAACTCTACCGCTTTTTGCTTTAACTCTTGGTCGTTGAATCGAATTGCTGTTTGCGCCAATGCTTCCGCTATATGACTATTTGTCATGGGCCAAACACGACCATTCCAGGGACAGTTCATCCGCTTCCCTTTCCATTCCGCATCGGCATTAAAATATGTATCGTCAACGCTCGATGACACAACTGGATATCTTGTCCAAAATTCATATTCAGAGAATAAGTGTTTTTTCAATCCGGGCAAATGTGTTTCATCAACTATATCTGTCATGTACGGATAAAAACAAGTTGCCGCTTTTACTTTTGTTTGCAAACCCGATTGCGGATCAACATCAAAGAACATTTCCTCGCGTTCATCCCACATATTTTTTCGCACTGCTTGTTTTATAACTTCTGCCCCTCTCTGCCAAACACGCATCCTCTTTGCATCGCCAAGAATTTCTGCAATCTCCGCCAATGCTTTTTTGAGTTCATATTGATACACAGTAACATCAACCCCTTTTAACCGGAAAACTTCTCCCCAATTATCTTTATCCGCTTCTGAGTCAACAGACATGTACCTGTGCATATATTCCTGACCTGTTTCATAGTGGTTATCAATATCATATAATCCGCTCCCCTCTTCATCCCTCTCTCTATCAAAATATTCTACATACCTAATTAATGATGTATATGCCTTCTTCAAAAATTGTACATCGGGATGTATACGATGTAATTCCAATACAGATTTCCCCCAGTTTGCATGATAGAATGGTTCAACAATAGCGTCACCGAATTTTTCTTGACGGTAAAAATCCACATCAATATATCCTCTATACCTGCCATCCTTGTGCTGATTCGATATAAATGTCAGCATACTCCCTTGTGCTAAAGCCGGGGTATGCAACCACCTGTTTTCAGCGATATGGCACATGGCGCTATATGATATAGGAGCGCGAAAATAGCCTATTCCTTCGCAAACAAAGGGATTTTGATAGTTTCCCTTACATACATTGATGGTATTTAACCGCAAACCATACCATCGGTACCAATAGTATTTACTTAAATATTCATCAGAACATTGAAAATTAGGCACTGTTGAGAAATAACTCTTCCATAAATCCTGATTGTGACTGACAGAATAAGATTGTTTCTTTACTCGAAAAAAATCCCTCTTTCCTTCTACCTCTGTATTTGAAACAGAGAAACTTACTACCAATTCTTTTTTCTTCTGTGGTGGAAGTTCGATACGCGAATGAATAGCCATGAACACAAGTCCGTCGTTCGTTACACCGTTAACATGTGTTTCGTTGGGAAGTTTTCCTTCTTTTATTTTTTCGGTAAAAGGTGTAAACTTCCAATGAGGTTGAATAACGGAACCTTCACTTAAGTTAATACTATATGAATCAAGTTTTCGATTCATAGATAATCGGCAACGCACCGGCATAACTGATGCACTTGGATGTTGTGAAGAAAGATATTTCGTAAAGTGTATCGATTCATCCTTCACCTTTACTTCATCTATCCATGTTGCTTTCTTTGAAGGGTAATTGGGTTGAATCGTCCATGCGAAGAAATGCAAGCGCATTGTTTTTTTTGAAAGATTCGTTACCTGTACAGTTGAACCGAGAATGCCATCCGGGATACAATATTTTATTTCTTGAACTTTTATCTGTGCAGATGATTTTTGCATATCACGTAATTCAAAATGTGTTACAAGTTTTGAAGGGTCCCATGTGCGATGCTTTGCGTGTAGTAATATTTCATTTTCTTCATCATCAAGAATCGTCCATGTGAAGACTGGCTCAATTTCCCTATTGTAAAAATGTGCCTTATCCCAAAATCCGGGATAATCTAACCAAACAGGAAACGGTGGCGCCCACAACAATGCATTGTCTCCGCCAAGATACCATTTATCGCTTCGCTCCAGATATGAAAGTATATCTCGCCCACGTTGAAATATTCTTTTCGATTTCGATTGTTTCTTCTTTTTCATTTCAAAACTCTTTAATAGTCAGTACAATATATCGGTATAATACACTTTCTTGTTCTATGAGTCAAGAAAAAAACATCCATTACAATAATTTCAATAATCACAAGTGAATATATACAAGTCCATAACACGTTTGATTTTAGTTCAAATCTGTTTTATATTCATTGGCTTATAAAAAAGCATGAAGAGGGAAAAGACAATTTTACCCCCAATATCAGGAAAACAGAAAAACACATGAAAACAAATCACAAAGTAATTGTAGTCTTTCCGGCTTATTATGCCGAAAAAACCCTTGAGCAAACTGTCAACGATATCCCAAAAGATTATGTTGATGAAATGATTTTAGTTGATGATTGCAGTAAAGACAAAACTGTTGAAATTGCACAATCTCTTGGGATGATAGTACACCAACATCAACAGAACAAAGGTTATGGAGGAAATCAGAAAACATGCTACCGTTTAGCTCTTGAACGGGGGGCTGATATTATCATTATGCTTCACCCTGATTACCAATACGACCCTAAACTCATCAAATACTTCGTTGATTATATTTCCGACGGTTATTTTGATGTTATGTTAGGCACGCGTATCCGGTCCCGTAAAGAAGCTCTTGCAGGGGGTATGCCTAAATACAAATATATCGCTAATCGTCTTTTGAGCCTTTTTGAGAATATTGTTTCAGGACAAAATCTTTCAGAGTGGCATACAGGAATGAGAGCATATAAGCGCGAAGTCCTTGAAAATATTGATTTTACAAGCAATTCCGATGATTTTGTGTTCGATAGTCAGGTATTGTTTCAAATTGTTAAAAAAGGATACCGAATAGGGGAAATCCCCGTGCCTGTACGTTATATGCCGGAAGCATCAAGTATCAATTTCAAACGAAGCATGAAGTATGGTATCGGAACCGTAATGACTGCACTTAAATACCTGTTTTCATAAATAACTCAAATAATAGCCAAAAAATACGGATACACCAAAATAACGAGACCAGCCTCTACGCTAGAACATTGGGCTTCAAAGTTACTTCCCCTTCTGGCAATCTGCAAAAAACAGACCATTTTCAGCACTTTGAAAACTTTGAACAGATTGAAAGAATCTTGAGGTGTTTCAAACTTTTCAAAGTTGCCTATATTATTCTCAATTTGAGATGAATAACAACAGTTTTACCTTGAAGGTTATCTTGCTTCCCTTCTCTCTTTTTGCATTTTTTCGATTGTTTGTAACGCTTTTCGAGCAGGAGCATAATTTGGTGTAATACGCAGTGCTTGTTCAAAATGCTCCTTCGCCTCATTTAATTTATCTGATTTGGCTAATAAAATTCCATAATTATAGTGCGCATTCATTTGGTACGGATCAAGCCGTAACGAAATTTCAAATTGTTCGGTTGCCTCTTTTACTTTCCCTTGCTCCTGATACATATGCCCAAGATTGGAATACACATCCGCCGAATTAGGATCAATCTCAAGAGCCCTGCGCCAATGCTTTTCCGCTTCACTTAGATTCCCCTGCTTTGCCAGCGCGACTCCTAAATTTAGGTGGGTTCGTTCGTACGAAGGCATAATCCGAATTGCTTCACGAAAATGGTTTATCGCTTCATTGCCATTTCCTGAATCAGCTAATATTGTTCCAAGTAAATGATGAGCAAGATAATTATCGGTAGTCACTGCAAGCGCTCGTTCAAAAAGTGTTTTGCTGTTTTTCCAGTACCCAACCTGTATATATGTTCCAGCCATCATAGCTACAACGACAAGAACAAATACAACTTTAAGAATTATACGTTTTGCATCAGTATCTTTTAAAAGTGTACTTGCACCCCATGCTAGCATGAACGTAATTCCAATCATGGGAATATACATATACCGATCCGCCAACGCCTGCATACCAACCTGTACAATACCGATAACCGGCATAAGTGTTCCCAGAAACCAACACCACCCGACTAACAAATACGGACGCTTCTTGTATTGCATCCATACAAGCACGCTGATTCCGATAAGGAGAATAACCGAAACTAAAAGCGCAAAGACATTAAATGTATTTACAGGATGAGGATAAAATATTGCAAGTCCTTGAGGAAATAATGTTAGCTTTATATATTCGGCATAAGAAACAATAGCGTTGGCAATACGTTCTCGTATAGAAATTACTTCAGTCATAACAACGTTCTTCTTTTGCCCCTGCACAATAAACGTAATGATACTTGAAGCAACCGAGAGAATAAAAAACGGAATCTTTTCTACGACTAATTGTGTCAATGTCTTTGACTTTTTCTTCTTCCCTTTACTACTTTCCTGCTCGCCAATAGCCAGCCGTTGAAGTGGCCAATAATCTAACAACAAGAGAACAAATGTAAGCGTTACTAACATCGGTTTAGCTAACAAACCAACTGCAAATAACACAATAGCAAGGAAATAATATTTTTTACTATCCGACTCAGCATAAAGAGCATACGCTCCCATCGTCAGTACCCAAAACAACCCGGATAACACGTCCTTTCGTTCGGAAATCCATGCGACCGATTCAACATGGAGGGGATGCAAGGCGAAGACAAATGCCACAAATGCGCTTTGCCAAACGGATTTCGTCATTCGTTGAACGACCCAGAAAAGCAATACACTGCTCAGAAGATGAATACCAAAACTCATGGCATGAAACGCTTTCGGATTTAAGCCGAACATGGAGTAATCTGCCGCAAGCGATATCCAAGTAAGCGGATGCCAGTTTCCTTGATCATTCGTTTGAAAAGCCCATGTTACCGTCTCACCATTCAAGCCTGACAGCACTTGAGGATTTTTCCACACATAACCCGGATCATCAAAATTAATAAATTGGGCATCGAACACATTGATGTATGCAACAACAGTTGCTACAATGATGAGAGCTGTTATAATATATTTATGACTATTGTTTTCTTTTTGTTGCTTCATTCATTACTCAAATAAATTGATTCTTAAAACTTGTCACGCAAAGACGCAGAGACGCAAAGTGTAACCAATAAGAATTCTTCGCGACTTGGCGGCTTTGCGTGAGCTAATAATACTATTTCAAATTTACTACGATTTTTTTTCTGATAAATTGTTGTTTTTCATCCGAGGGAAATATTATTACCTGTTTATTTTGGAAAAATTCTGTGCCTTGAAAATAACTCATATTTGATTGAGGCGCACCCCATTTTACATGATACATCCCTCCCGCCCGACCTTCACATGTAATAATTATTTTACCATCCTCTATCTTTCGTGAGATAATTTTTAATGATTGATTGGTCGCCCCTATTTCATTAGGATTGTCTGGGAATATAACAAAATACTTCCTTTCATATTCAACATGAATAGTTAATTCTTTGTCCAGAAGAAATTCATATTGAAGATGTTGATCTTGATTCGAAAGGGAACGTACTGAAGTAGTTGATAATTCTTTGACCTCTAAATCATGATCAATAATATCTGTTGCTCCCCTTTTAAGAATTGCTTTTGAAATTTCTACGCCATGCTCTTTTGGAAGTGAGAATAACAAACTTATCGTATCATGTCCAATAGAAACCACAGAAAACCTTGTTCTGCCATTATGATCTTCATTTAAAGGAACAAAGTGAATATCAATATCATTCTTTCCATTCTTGATATGATTAATCAAAAAATATTTCGCCCCCATTTCCATGGGTATATGTGAAGAGAATATTATTTTCTTCCCCACCCCATCCACCTCCAACCCCAATAACCCCCTCACCAACGGCAACATATATCCCGTTGTAGAAAACCCTTGATGATGATAACCTTCACCAAGCTTCTCGTTCAATTCTCCTGAAAACACTTCAGGTACCACTCCAAGAGCATGGTCAAACACATGCTGAATATTCGATTGCAATACCTGATATGCCGAGAGTGTATAATGATGCTTAAATTGAGCTGTATTAAAAAACGAACCGATGAATGGCCACACCGCTCCATAATTATAATTTGTGGGATCGAACAGTTCGCTCTTGTTTGATAGCGTTCGTACTCCCCAATCTGTACACATATCTGCAGAGTTAAATGCTTCAATGCTTTTTGCCGTTCGTTCCTCATCCAATAAACCAAACATCATCGCTACTCCCGACCATGGGGTTTTTTCGCGTACTTGCTCACCTTTATCAGTCGCACCGTATGCATAAAATCCTTCTTTTTCCAACCAGAATTTTTTCTCAAGCTGAGGTTGTGCTTTTTTAAATTGTGCATCTGCTTGTGTTGCTGTTTCAGTATCACCAACAAGTTCAGCCATGTATTTCATTTCCTTCACCCCTTGCACAAATACACCACAGGTATACACATCGGCATAGATACCGACAAGTTTGCCGAACTCCAACGCGCCAAGTCCGGCCCCCTTTAAATCCATTAATCCGTCACCATCGCTATCCTTACTGAGGCACCACTCATACGCTTGCTTTACCGATTTCCAGCTTTGCCTCAAAAACTCTATATCACCTGATGTACGAATATAATCAGCCATTGCCACTAAATACCACGGAGTTGTATCTGCATGATTGTACCCGTAACGGTAATCATTCCACCAATCGCATAAGCCGTCACTTTGAGAGAGTTCATGAGCCATTTTCCCGATATCTTTCGGTGGGTCATTGGAACTTGTTTTTCGTATCGGATAATTATCCTGCCTCTGCCATTTCTGAGTAAAGGCAAGAGCATCTTTCGCTTGTTGGTACATACCAACACTATTCAATGTGAGAACATTAATAAATGCATCGCCTCCGAAATACCATGCAAAACCGGGACGCGCTCCACCGCCTGAAAGTCCGAAACCAGCAACCATTCCATAGCCAAGTCGGGGATTTTTAATCATCAAATTATCAAGCGCGACTTTCCCCCACTCGAATGCAAGGTTCATATTTTTATCCTGCGTAGAAATTTGCAATGTGGATTGACGCAGATTTTGATAATAGTCATAATCTTCCTGATAATATCGTTCAGCATTCTTCCACAACCGCGTGTACGTTGCCTTCACTGAATCGTAATTCATTTTCCATGTCAGCGTATCGGGATTGGCTCCTGCAATGACAATGGGTACAAATTTCTGCGCCGTCTCTCCCGGTTTAATTTGAATTTTAAACTGTATCGGATTATCGGCAAACATGTGAGCGGGCGGAGCAGCCATTTGCTCACCTGCAGGAGAGCCGCATACAATAATTGCGCGTCGTTGCCCTTCCGAGATGATGTATCCGTTGATGCCTTCATCCCAATAACTATATTGTCCTCCAATCCCTGCGGGCCACATCGGCTGCATGACGGGTATAAATCCCGGAATAATAGAAAGAGGTGTTGTTGTATGTACTTCAAGCAACAAAATTATCCCCGGCTCATCTCGTGGAATAAATATATGTTCCTTTACTGTAAACGATTCATAGGTGTATAATATCGTTGTTGCTTCAGGTGTCACTGAGATCGTACGCACAATATCCTTCGCGTAAATCGGTTGTGTAGAAGTACCGAGTAAGAATTGCAGTTCAAAATTCCTTAGAGGTTTCCAGGGCCACACCCAAGCCTCAAATTGCCCGCTTTCAAGTCCCATCACTCCTGCCCTTGGACCTATTTTATCAAAATATTGGGTAGGTTGTGCAAGTCGCGATAATTCCAGATCATTTGCTTTGAATTCGAATGAAGGAATGAATTTATCCTTTTGTTCTTCAGATTGCACAAAACAAAACGATAGGAAAAAGAGAGAAAGCATAACATAGTATTTCATATTGGTAATTTTCCTAATTATTGAAGCTAAAACAGCTATTTTTTGTCTGTCTTGGTTATTTCGAACAGTTGGAAGTAATCAATGTTAACCCGATAGATACAGGAAAAAATAATATTACTAATTTCCTGACCTACTTATACCGTTTATTTCCCCAAATCTACATAATTTGTCATTCATTTTCCATATTTTTGTAAATTGTGACTAATATTCTTGACTATTTCATATACTCATTCTATATTAGCACATCATGAATGCAATAATGCCACTATATCAATGAAACGAATCCTTATTGTTGAAGACGCTCCGGAAATCCGGAGAATAATGGAGTACGCACTTCAATCGGATGACCATGAACTTATGAGCGTGGATAATGGAATTCGTGCATTTGAAGTGGTTCCAACGTTTTTACCTGACCTGATCATTCTCGATATTATGATGCCGGGAATTCACGGGTTGGAAGTGCTGAAAAAAATTAAAGCCGACCCTGCAACCCGGCACATCGGCATCATTATATGCTCCGGGAAACAGTACAAATCCGATATCGACCATGCTATCCGGCTTGGCGCGGCTGATTACATTTCTAAACCGTTTGACATGGATAGTTTTGCCGCAAAAGTTGATGCATATTTTTTATCTCAATCCTCACCTGAATCAATTATCGAGGAATCTTCTCAAAAAATATTCATTCCAACACTAAATCAATCTCAGTGCTATATCAAGTTTTGGGGATGCAGAGGATCCGTTCCGGTTGCAGGGCAAAAATATTTACGGTATGGTGGAAATACACCATGCCTTGAATTAAATTGCGGCGAAGAAATTATTGTTATTGATGCCGGAACAGGTATCCGCGAACTTGGAATGCGCCTGTTAGAACAACATGTACAACGTATACATCTATTTATCGGGCACACACATTGGGATCATATTCAGGGATTCCCTTTCTTCGCGCCTGCGTATGAACCTGAGCAAGAAATGTGTATCTATGGCGCCGCCGGGTATGGTAAAGATCTAAAGTCGACATTAAGCGGGCAACTTGCATCTGAATATTTTCCCGTTCAATTGGAAGATATGAAAGCACACATGACGTTTGTCGAACTTGTCTCCAATCCCATATCTATCTGTGGTGTAAACGTATTTTGGGAATATGTTCATCACCCGGGAGCCGCACTTGGATTTAAGTTTGTTCTTCACGGAAAAACGATTGTGTACATTACCGACAATGAATTTTTACAGGGATATGTATCGTCTCCTCATACGATCACGGAAGACAGCCCATTGCTCGGTCATTATCGAAACTTACTCAAATTCATTCAAGATGCGGATATTCTCATCAGTGAAGCGCAATATCCTAATGAAGAATATGTCAATAAAATCGGCTGGGGACATACATCACTCACCAACGCTTGTCTCATGGCAAAGTTTGGAAAGGTGAAACGATGGATTATTACACACCATGACCCTATGCATGATGATCATGTATTAGATCAAAATCTTCTTCTTATCAAACACATACTGCATGACCTGCATTACTCCATCGAAGTATCTCACGCATACGATGGAATGAAAATTCTCATTTAACTCTGTTTCTGAATTTCCCTTTTCAGAACTTGTATTATTTCCCTATTCTCAGTTTTCCTGTATACACCTGCCCCTCACCTCCGGTAACAGGTACAACGTACAACCAATAGTACCAATCTTTTTCTTGAGTTAGAGCAGGATCAAGAGTAACCTGATGTGTTCCGCGTTCCCGTTCATCATTCACAAGTGTTTCACTTCGCTCCCCTTCACGTTCGGAAAGTTTAAGAATGACTGAACTCTTTTCATCCACATCAAATGAAACAGTATTTTGAGACAGAGAATACACCTTGTCTGTGGATGCAATCCGTGTTGGTCTCACAATACCGGTTGCAGGGGAGGATTCCGCAGTAAGAATTAATTTTCCTGCTTGATTTGTTTTTATCCAATATGCAGACCCCGGATACATCGTGTCCGACTTCGCATACCGGGAACCCGTGAATTGAAATATATCGGAAGAAATTATTCCGGGCGGAATTGTCTGCAACGACGAGACAGCTATCGGAAACGATACTGATCCGACAAGATTCCATTGAGATCTTACATCAATAGTATCAACCATAAGCTCTCTACCTTCAAACTGAAGATTTTGAGACGCCGGAAATTTCATCCAGTACCCTGTTCCAATAGAAAGGGTATCCTTAACAACATAACTTCCTTCATAGGCAAATGCAGAAGAAATCGCTGAAGGATAGAGAGAACTTTTCAACAACGATGAAGGAGTAAGCGGTACAGAAATCAAATTCCAATTGGAATTGTATGACAAGGTTGTTCTGAATGTATCAACCGGAGCAATGAGAGTATCTGAAACAAGCGCAGTCCAAACGCTTAAATTATTTCCATCAAGACGCATCCAGATGGGGTAGATTTTGCCGTTTAGCGCGGCAATGTTTGTATAATCTCCGAAAAATATGCCTGAATTGGGTGTAAATGATGAACTGCTTACCTTGAAATTAGTAAACGTTTCACCACCATCCCAAGACTTGGCAACATAAAAATCAGTGGCATCACCGGTGGTATTTCTCCGGTCATAGAATCCGACGTAAAGAGCGCCGGTTGATTGATCGATGGTCATCCACGAAAAGAACTGATGACGTGTTGTTGTATCATCATTGACTTTAATAACATTTCCCCATGTTTCGCCGCCATCTGTAGATTTGATAATGAATACATCTGTATTTGTTGCTCCGTTACGTTGGTCGCTCCACTGTACATAGATTGTTCCTCGATATGGTGAATTACTAATATCGCAGGCGGTAACCGGCATACCGTTTACTCTATAAATTCCAGATACACCAAAATCCCAGCCACCCGGCTGTGAGGTAACAAAAATATCAGTTCCCCAAGTTACTCCGCCATCAGTTGATTTATCAAACATGATACCAAGCGGACCTGACCATGAAGTATATATTTCGCCGTTTGGTCCTATGGTGGGAACTGCACCTTCAACAGTATTATCTTCATCAACGCAATTACCGCCGACATCACTCACCCTAACCGGAGTCGACCATGTCGTTCCTGCATCTGTTGAGCGTGAAAAAAGTATAAGTGTGCTATCCGTGCTGAGACTACTTCCATAATCATCAAACTGTGTCCATGCAACATAGAGATTATTCCTGTAGGGAGAGTTTGTCATGTCGGTTGCAAGCCACTCTTTATCTTGTACTTTTGTTGGAGGATTGAAACCTATCCCTGTTCCACTATTCCAAGATTGTCCGCCGTTTGTTGATTTCTGTATGACAATACGATCAATCCAATACCCGGGAGAAGGGGGATTGGAAAGGTGCGCAAAAAACAAATTATTATTTGCATCAAACATCAGAACGGGATCACCCCATACTCCATACGGTGAAGAAAGATTTCCCTGTGTCCATGTGTACCCGCCATCAGTTGAATAGTAATAAAAACTTATATTTGCTCCCGCCGCGAGGTTAAGCGGATTCGATGGATTAATTGCAATCGAAACCTCCTCCGGTGAATTACTCAACGGAGAACTAATACGTACATTTTGGTATTGGGAAAGAACAATGGAGGAGAAGCATATAATGATGAAAATAAAAATGAAGAATTTAGTAGTCATGGTCATCATCCCTTTCGGATTAACTAAATATAATATCTGCTATGCAATACTTTGGTGAATGTTTATACCTCTACCTCATTCACCTTACACAATAAGATACTATTAATGAAGCGTTTAGGCAAAAATACCGGCTATATATCCAAACAAAATCTTTCTTCTATTTCATTAATATTCTCTCTAAAACAGCACATTCCCTTCAAAGAAGAGAATGTGCTGAAATCAACATATTTTCCTACACTAGATATTTCAGGGAGTCGTCTTTGAAAATATTAAGGCAGGTAATGCGGCTTTAGATTTAGACCCTGTTAATGCGGCAAAATCAGTAATTTTTTCTTTCGGCTCCGAACTCCGCCTCAGGTAACGTTCCTGCTTAACCGTAAGTCCCCCCTTGCTTTGCTCAAATCCTACATTCAATTTCCCGAAATTATTTGTAATCGATATCGGCTGAAGGTCGGTTTTTATCGTCCACTGTTCGGGATAATGAATGGTAATGATCTTTGACGATTTTTCATCGAAGTGAACGGTGATGGGATTCTGTCGTTCTTCCGATTCTATATTCATATCTTTTATTACAGCGGGAGAGAATAATCCGCCGGTATGAAACAATATTTCTTCCGGTGTAATGGTGACAAGATTATCAATAGTGTATTCAAATGTAATAACTAACGGTTGTTTGTACATCGTCTCATTTTCAAAAGCATATTTTGTAAGATGCACATCGCCATCGGAATACGTCAACATATTTTTTGCAAATTTTTCTTTTTCGGTATCCTTCATGTCTTTTATTTGTTTTCGTAGAAACAATGCCAGCGGACCAGTGAATGTTTGTTTTTCTTTTACAGTAAGAATACCATCATCACCAACCGTAACATCAAATGAACTGAGGATATCGTTTATCCAGCTATTATCGGTAGCTAAGGTTGTAACGGTTGTCGGATTTTTATCCGATATCATTAACGCATGTTGTCCCTGTACCCATTGTGGCAGTTGCCCAACATGAATATCTTTTCTGTATGGAAATAAAATAATTTCTCTTCCATTATCTCTCACCATGACCGCGGGTGTAGAAAATTGTCCGTTAGAATAATAATCGGGATCAAAATATCCATCCTCGGCTGAATGAATTAAGAGATACTCCGGAGCAAATCCGGCTTTTTTTAACATAGAATATGCAACACCGGTTATTTCATACTCATCTCCCTTTTTATCATTCAAAACATCCGCAAAATCACGGTCTTTACTTTCATAAACGACTTGAATGGTATTTTGCAAAAAACTAACAATGGAATCTATCTTTGCTAATGGTGTTTCTGCATGTTCAATAATATCCTTTGTTGTGCTGGAAACTTTTGTAGAAAATAATCCGCCATCATTGTTGATGATATACGGCTTAAACTTTGCCGCATACGACTCCCAATTTAACGGTGCGTCATACATTAAATTTCCCATTTGTAAAGATTTGACCATAAACTCAAGATACTGGGCGACTTCCTTGAAATAAGGAGAATAGGGCTCTGAATTTATTGCCGGAACATTTGATGCCGTGTACGTCATAAATTTTTTATGGTGCACAGGGTCTGACGTTACAACAACTTTAGGAAATTTCAACGGTGCAATCCGTTTTACGGCAATTTTCCACCAATCAGGATATGCATAGCGGAATGATACGTTCTCACACGGCATTTTGAATTGCAATTGTATGTCATGTTTCAGTGGGGGCCTGACCGAACTTTCACTATACGACATCTCAAACCCTTCTTCAACAATTGATCCTTTGCTGATATTCGGGTACACATATTTATAATTGAAGTATCCGTCCCCATTATCCTGCTTTACCAAATCTTGTTTTCCGTACCGTTTCACTGTTCCATCGGGATTGGTTACCTGCATATACAATGTCCCGATTTTCGCTTTTGAACTAACGCCTAACTCAAACGTCGTCAGAGTTTGGGATTCGGGATTGAGAATAATGTATTTCTTCTTAATCACATAATGGAAATCCCAGTTTACAAATCCAGATATCGAAAAATCTTTTGAGCCTGTATGCTCTATACTTTCATCAATAAAGAGATACACGCCATCATATGTACTGTACTTCTCTTCATAAGCCGCTATATTGATTGTATCTTTTGTATCTCCCTGCGGAACCTTGAGATACACTGTCCGATCCGATGAAGTACATGAAATTAATGTTATGACTATACAAAAAAAGAAAAAATATTTCATTCATGTTTCCTTGTGAAGATATACATGTTTGTTTTATGCTTAAGATACCCTTTGTGAAATGCCAGGAAATCGTTTTTCTCTTTTCCTGCAAGAAATTTCAAATTACGACGATACTCATACTGAATCCGGGCGGTATCAGTCACAGCTTCTCCTTGAGTGGAAAAAAAATACCGCTCATCAACATCACCCTGCCGGAACGTATCTGCTTGCAATGTAAAATCTGAAGTATGAAATAGAATCGATAGTTTTAAGGAGAGTAAGTCACCAAAGTATATAGGAAGAGAATCATTCACACGATCCATGATCTCATTATCCATCGGGAGAAATGCCGCTTGCGGGATATACACTTTACTTCCCGATTGTAGGATAAACTTGGAGAGATCGATTTTCGCAGTACACGTTACCGCTTCGGTAGATCCTTGAATATTTGCAAAAGCAGAAACATGCATTTGATAAAGATACTCACTTACAATACTTTGTAAATATTGCTTTAACCGTTCTAGTGTCAAATCATGAATTGCTCGTCGTGTTCGAGTTGCAAAATCGTTATGTAATGTTATATGGGCTATACCTATATGTGGAGTATCAATATTCGCCTCAAGCCTTATTTCCAGATTCGGCTTTGTTCCATATCTCCGGATAATTTCATAGCGAGGGTTTGTTCTATCAAGAATTAAAGCCTTCGCACCGACAAGATATTCGGGAATATTCCCAAACTCCATATATTTTGATGTCGGATCAAAAAATATAGTCGAGTCGTTGTTTTGATACGCGCATATCACATGATTAAATAATCCCATGTGCGGTTTATCGAATTCCGCAACATGGTCGGTTGATACCAATGCCATACGTACTTTTAGTCCATATTCCTGCGCAATTGCAGAGACGAGTGAGGCTCTATCCTTACAATCACCATATCGTTTATCAATAATAAATGAGGGTGATCGTGGCACAATCGCATTCATACCCCTTTCATCAGCAATATACCTGATAGTAGAACGAACATAATCATGAATCGCTTCAAGTTGGTTATACCACCCTTGTACAGAACCAAGAGTATCAGTAACAATACGTGCATGAGAAGAATCAAGGCGGGGTTCTAATGTAGTTTTCTTACTATACCAACCGGCATATTCAACGGGGTTGGCAGGAATAACATTTTTGTCTTCCCTTTTTGCATGAATACGGATTGCCGCTCTATAGGTATCAAAGGGAAAGAATGAAAGTTTTTTAGCATCTAAGACCGCTTTGAATGATATCGTTGTTTCATCATCATCCGGATGTTCGATAACAGGGGTTAAAGAGTCTTCCGGATAAAACATATCAAAACTGATGGTAAGTTCTTCAGGATGATTGATAAGGATTGTAAATTCTTCAACGTAATCATAATTTGGTATGAAATACAACGGAAGGTAACTTAACTCTGCAAAAGTTTGTTTGTATGAATAACTGAATTTATCTCCTTGCTTTAAGGTACTCGGAACCTGCATCGTATGAACTTTTTCATCAGAAATAAATATATCCTGATCATCAGTAAACTGTACTGAAATATTTTCTTTCGATACATTGCTTGAATTGTGCCGGGCGCTAAGCCCTGAGATAGGTGCAAATGGTGTTTCAAAAACGTAGAATCGATTCCGTTGCGTGGAACGTTCGGAACCGTAGACCACTTCAACAGAAATTCGTGCTTCACCGTAATACTCGGTATCATGTTTTTCTTTGATATCCAATTCGATTATTTGTTTGAACGCCATATCATGAACGGTTTTACTTTCTCCTGAGTAACCATACGTTCCGGCGATAAAACAAAGAATAATAACAACCTTAATAAACACCATATACCTCAATGACAATTCTAATTATTATTGTATTCTGTTATATCAAAATAACCATATTTTTTGATAAATAGAAGTATGGGAGTACACTATTCGTTGTAGTATACATATCACGGCATGAAGGTCATAGCAATATATATGATGATACTATGCTTGTGGATATTGCAATCTTAGTAATGATTATAACGCAAACTGTGCAACAATTGTAACGTATCATGGCTAAAACACCATTCTAAAACCTATAATCACTTCATTCCCGTAAACGTAATCCCGCGAACAAAATATTTTTGCAGGAAGAAGAACACAATAACTACCGGTAACATCACCATCACTGATGCCGCCATCTGATGGGGCCAATCCGTTTGATATAAGTTACTGAAGTTTGCTATCCCTACCTCAACCGTTCTCATATCCGTTCTGTTTGTAACGATCAATGGCCACAAAAAATCTTTCCAACTACCCATAAAAGCAAAGATGGCAAGTGTAGAAAGTGCCGGTTTTGAAAGTGGAAGGACAATTTTCCAAAATATCGTAAACTCCGATGCCCCGTCAACACGGGCGGCATCTTCTAAATCTCTCGGTATCGTTTGGAAAAATTGCCTGAGTAAGAATATCCCCCACACACTTGAAAGTGAAGGCGAAAATAACGCCCAGTACGTATTTATCCAACCGAAGATGTTGATAATGAGAAACGCGGGGATAAGTGTTACAATTGCCGGAATCATCATCGTTGCAAGATACACTCCAAACAACCTGTCCCGCCCGATGAACCGTAACCGGGCAAATGCATACGCCGCCATAGAACAAAATAATAACTGCCCTGCTACAGAAGCAACGGCAACGATAATTGTATTAAGAAAATATCGGGGAAACGGTTGTAAAGTAAGCGCTTCAATGAAATTTGACCACTTCCATGAAGACGGGATAAATTTGGGAGGAAACTGATACACTTCTAATTCTGTCATGAGCGATGTGCTCACCATCCAAAGAAAAGGAAAAAGCATTGTTAATGCGAGAGCAATCAGAACAATGGGGACGAGAAACGATTTCGTTTTTTTCATTGCCGGAGATTAATCATGAACTGTGTCCGTTTTTCACAATGATATTGTTCCTGACATTTTTGCGCTCTTGAATTCGACCACAAAATTACATCCCTTGCCTTCAATACTTTCAACCCATACCTTACCATCTTGAATTTCGACTAAATGTTTCACCACAGAAAGTCCAAGCCCGGTAGAAGGTTCTCCCCCAGTTGGACGAGGTGTTAACCGCTGAAACTTGCCGAAGACTTTCTTTAAATCTTCTTCATTGAGCCCCGGACCCTCATCGCAAATTTCAATTCTGATATTATCAAAGTGTGAACGAATCCTCACCCAAATCGATTTCCCTTCAGGCGAGTATTTAATTGCATTGCTCAACAAATTATCAATAACCTGTCGTATCCTGCTCTCGTCTGCCTCAATAAAATAATCGCCGCTGGATTCAAGATACATCATCTGATTTTTTCGCTCTGCAGTTTTCTTCTGATTATACACAACCGAATCAGCTAACTTGGTGATATTGATACGAGTTTTATGTAATATTATTTTCCCGTTCTCAATCGCAGATGCATCCAACAGTTCATTGATTAAATCAAGCATCCGCTGTGAGTTTTGGTAAATATCATCAGCAAACCCTGCAACCTGAGATTGAGGATCTGCTTCAACCCCAATAATTTGTGCATACATCTTGATTGATATAAGAGGACTCTTCATATCATGGGCGGCGATATGAAGTATTTCCGATTTTACGGTATTTGCTTCTTCAGCCAAACGCTGTAAACGTTCTGCATTTTCTCGCGCTTCTTCTGCATTCTCTTTTTCCTCCTCTAACTTCAACGTCCTGTCTTTCACTAATTGAATAAGTTTCTGTTCTCTGCGCTTTCCTTGCAACATCCGTAGCCTGTACCCCCCATACGATAATGTACCAATCATGAGTGCACAGACTGTATAAAACCATGTCTCTTGATAAAAATGCGGTAACAATCTAAATGTTACAGATGCTGCTAAATTTGCATCGACAGAATCTTTTCCGCCCGTCGTTACCCTGAATGTGTACGTCCCGGGAGCAAGATTAGTAAAGTACGCTGTTCTTCTGCCCCCAACGACTTTCCAGTTGTCATCGTATCCTGTTAATTTATATTGGAATGATACTTTTTCGGGTGCATAAAAACTGATACCGGTGTATTCAATTTCAAGATCACCGGAGCCAACAGGGATGTTTGATTGATCAAATTCGGACATTTGAGATTTATTGATAAGAATATTCTCTATAATAACAGGGGGGGTATAGGTATTCAAATTTTCCTGTTGAGGGTTCACAACAACAACTCCCTTAATTGTAGGAAACCATAATTTTCCATCAAGCGCTTTCCATCCGGCAGGTTGAGAACTGCCATTACATTCCGGACTTTTCATACCATCATCCTTTCCATAGGGATATGACGTAATGGTTGTTATTTTTCCTTCGGCAAAATCGAGTAAGTCTTTTCTATGAACACGGAAAATTCCTTTATTACAACTCATCCATAAATCTCCGTCATCATCTTCTAATATTTGAGAAACAACATTATTATGAAGTCCATGCCGCTGTGTGATTGCAGTAAACGTACCGTTCCTGTAAAGATTTAATCCCCCCCCTTGTGTACCTATCCAAAGATTTCTCTCTGCATCCTCGTACAAACTTCTTATGATCTCGTTCGAAAGACCATCCATAATTGAATAAACTGTAGATTTACCATTTTTATATCTCACCAAACCGGTTGCTGTTCCAAACCACATCGATCCATCTCTGCTTTCACATATTGACATAGTAACTTTGTTTGAAAAGGCGTTGCTAACTTTTAGTGGTACAAATGCTGAATGCCCGGCAGGTAATCGTGTTACACCATGAGTTGTGCCCACCCAAAGTGTTCCGTCCCGGTCCTCAATAATCGATCGTGCGCCAACACCTTTATAACCATCAAGAATCGTCATTTCCTTAAATTTACCATCGACAAATTTATTCAATCCCATAGAAGTACCAACCCAGACTCCTCCTGAATTATCGGCAAATACTGACCAGATAAAATTGCTTGATAAACCATCCTTCGTAGTGTAAGAATAAAACTTTCCATTCGAATATCGAGAAACACCTTCGTATGTGCCAAACCAAAAGTCACCATTTGGCGCTTGACAAATAGACCAAACAAAATCATTCACTAAACCCTGTAACTTACCGTATGTAGTAAAGAGAGCATTCTTTAATCTATTTAATCCTCCGCCATTAGTCCCTATCCATATCAATCCCTCTCTGTCTTCAAGGAGTGACCAAACTACATTATTCGTTAGCCCATCCTCTGTGGTAAAAGCATATATTTTACCATTTTTCCACATATTCAATCCTCCACCTTGTGTACCGATTAGTACGCCTCCGTCTTTCCGTTCACAAATAGACCAAATAAAATCATTCGTTAATCCATCAGCAGTCGTCCATGTAGTAAAATGTTCGTTTTGAAAGCGTATAAGTCCATGAGCCGTACCAATCCATAATTCTCCATGGTTGCCCGGATATAACGAAAAAAATTCGCTATTGTGTAGTCCGTCCTTTGTTGTATACAGTTTAAATTTTTTACCGTCATAACGAATTAAGCCTGAATCCGAACCGAGCCATATATATCCTTCTCGGTCACTGCAAATAGGGCCCAACAATGTTCCCGGTAATCCATCAGAGCGCGATAAAGTAGAAAACGTACCATTTTTGTAAAACGAAATGCCCCGCGAATGCGCGAACCAAATTGTTCCATCTTTATCTTCACAAATTTGACCGATAACATTTGCGAATAATCCTTCTGTGGTCGTAAATGTCGTAAACTTTCCATTCGACATACGGGTGACACCTCCGCCCTCTGTTCCGATCCATAAATTTCCTGTGCGATCTTCACACAAGGAAACAATTCTGTTCGATTGTAACGCTCCTGTATTTCCGGCATCAAACACCGTAAACCGAACTCCGTCAAAACGTACCAATCCTTCCAAAGTCCCTAACCATAAATACCCATCGTGTGACTGTAAGATACACGAAATGGAATTTTGAGGTAGCCCATCTTCCGATTGCCAAGCCTCATGACTATACTGAGTAAGATCTTTCGTTACAGGAAGCCCCAATTGTGCCATAACAATGCCATGCCACAATACTATCGTGGCAAGAATTACAATTATATTTATGATCCGCTTTTTCTGCATTAACATACCCTATTGAATTTAAAGATAAGGCTTTATTTGCAATGAATCAATAAAAAAGTCAAATCGGATGCTTTATTCTCAATTTTTGAATAATACCGCTATTGTGAGTATATTTTTAGGTAAACAGGCTGAGGAATACTCGTTTTAGTCCAAATTCGCTCATTTACATTTCAAGAACGATTATCAGAGATTTTTTCACAGAACTTCATTCAAATGATCACTAACTTTCGCGACACATCACTTCTTCCCATCTGGAATAAAATTCAGAACGGAGAACGTCTTTCACTTGAAGACGGCTTAATCCTTTACAATACGAACGATATTATCTCGCTTGGCAAGATGGCAAATTATGTCCAGCAGAAGAAAAGCGGCGATGCCGTCTATTTTGTCCTGAACCAAAAAATCGAGCACACAAATATATGTGTCCTCTCATGCAAGTTCTGTGATTTTGCCGTGAAGAAAGGTGATGCTGATGCATACGAAATGACAACGGAAGATATTCTCTCCAAAATCACTCCGGAAATTATGGAAGTCCATATTACCGGTGGTATGCCTGCCGATTGGACATGGGATCGCTATCTCGGCATTGTTCGGTCAATCCATGAAAAATATCCGAACGCAGATGTAAAAGCATACACAGCGGTTGAGATTGATTTCTTCCACAAGAAATTCAAATTATCCATTGAAGAAGTGTTGCGACAACTCCAGGCAGTCGGTCTCCGCACCATGCCCGGTGGTGGCGCTGAAGTTTTTTCTGAGCGTGTACGCCGACTTCTCTTCAATCAAAAAATAGGCGGGAGTGTTTGGTTAAACATTCACAAGACTGCCCACAAACTTGGTATTCCTACAAATGCAACACTATTATATGGTCACATCGAAACACTTGAAGAACGTCTCATCCACATGATGAAACTCCGTGAGGCGCAAGATGAAACAGGTGGTTTCCTTACATTTATTCCGCTGGCATTTCAACCGGGTGATACAAACATTAAACCGCGCGATAAATTCACATCTGCAATTGATGACTTAAAAACAATTGCCATTTCCCGTTTAATGCTGGATAACTTCCCGCACATTAAAGCATACTGGGTTATGCTCACCGAAGAAGTCGCATCAGTAGCCCTCAACTTTGGTGCAGATGATATGGATGGCACTGTCGGACACGAACGTATTGCTCACGATGCGGGCGCAATTGCCCCCATGGAATTAACAAAAGAGCACATCATTAAAATTATCAAAGATGCCGGAAAGATACCTGTTGAACGCGATGTGTACTATAATCCGTTAAATGTTTATACTGACCGCGTAATTGGAAAAATTCCTTATTTGAATTCAATTCCATTTTACGCGAATTTTGAAAAACGACAATTCAGGATATTACCTGTTGTCCCGCGCCGGATGGGTGTACTAAACACCAAAGGACAAATTGATGCAGGCTTATTCTCATTGATGGATTATTTTTCTCAGGAAGAAAATCTTGAATTTATGAATTGGGGTTTAGCTTCACGCGATCAAGTGAAGAGCGTTATGCTCTTTTCAAAAGAAGGTTGGGGTGACCTTAACGGCAAAAAAATCGGTATTACCGATGATACGGCAACCTCCGTTCGTCTCTTGAGAGTCTTACTCGAAAAGAAATATGGCGTAACAGCACATTTTGAACGACTTCATGCAGGTGTGAATGATCTTTCCGGTTATGATGCTGTGCTTCTTATCGGCGATGAGGCGATGAGAAGAAATAAATTCGGTTTGCCAAATTATGAACTCGTCTATGATCTTGCAAAAGAATGGTATGATTGGAAAAAACTTCCATTTGTATTTGCTGTCTGGGCTGTGAAGAAAACTCTCGATGAATCTGCCAAAGAAGAATTGAAAGAAATCATTGAACGCTCACTTTCAAAATCGGAACTTGATTTTGTTTCTGTTGCAGGACTTCATGGAAAAGAAATCGGCTGGAGTGAACATGAAACACGCGAGTATCTTGAGGGGTTCAATTTCCGGCTTGGCGAACGAGAACGCGAAGCAATGCAAGAATTTAGAATGTTGGTTGAGGAAGTGGAAGTGAAAGTTCATTAAATCCTCTTTCTCTTTCAGAAAAAAATCATATGACAGAAAATGAAATTGGTTCCATAATCGTTCAAAGTGCATTAGACATACATCGCGAACTTGGACCTGGGCTCCTTGAATCAACTTACGAAGCATGTTTAATTTATGAACTCGCACAAAAAGGATTAGCTGTTGAGGCACAAAAAGCATTACCGGTAATATATAAGGAAGTTAAACTTGATTGCGGTTACCGAATTGATATACAAGTTGAGAAAAAAGTAATTATCGAAATCAAATCCGTCGAAGCATTGAATGACGTCCACATGGCACAACTTCTAACATACTTAAAACTGTCACAGTGCAAATTAGGCTACTTAATCAACTTCAATGTTAAACTCATCAAAAACGGTATTAAACGAGTTGTAAATAATCTATAACCTCTGCGTTCTTTGCGATCTCCGCGGTTAATTATAAACCGCCAAGGTCGCAAAGAACGCCAAGATAACACAAAAATAAATATGACATTATCATCTATCTATCAAACCATACAATCACAACAACGAATAACACGGGAAGAAGGGCTTTTCCTTCTTAAAAACTCGGAACTGCTCGACCTTGGCGGACTTGCAAACGAGATCCGCTTTCGAAAGAACCCGAAGCAATGGGTAACTTTTGTTATCGATACAAACCCCAATTACACAAACATTTGTAATATCGATTGTATCTTTTGCGCGTTCTACCGTCATGCGGGCGAAAAGGGAGAATACACCTACGCCGTAGATCAGATGATTGAAAATTTCAAACGAGCCGCTCAACAGGGAGTTACAACAATATTATTGCAAGGCGGTGTCAATCCTGCCATCCCATTTGAGTATTACATCGAAATGGTGGAACGCACAATTAAAGAAGTTCCTGAAGTTACCCCACACTTCTACTCAACGTCAGAAATATTAGGTATGGCAACGGTTTCAGGATTATCACTTCAACAAGTGTTGCAACGACTGTGGGATGCAGGACAGCGATCAATCCCCGGCGGCGGAGCAGAAATACTTTCCGATAGAGTGAAGAAAAAAATTAGTCACTTAAAAGGGTCAAGCGAAGATTGGCTGAACGTTATGCGTGAAGCTCATAAAATCGGTTTCAAATCAACTGCAACAATGATGTACGGGCATCTGGAAAATGACGACGATATTCTTGAACACCTCGAAGGAATCAGAAAGCTACAGGATGAATATCATGGATTTACTGCGTTTGTTCCATGGAGTTTTAAGCCGGGGAACACTCCATTAGAAAAAATTATTCCCCATTATGCGACTCCTACACGGTATTTGCAGATGCTTGCCTTCTCTAGAATCTATTTAGATAATTTTGACCACATTCAGGCATCGTGGTTTTCTGAAGGAAAAAAGACAGGTCAAATTGCCCTTCACTTTGGCGCAGACGATTTCGGGGGAACACTCTTTGAAGAAAATGTTCACGCCGAGGCAAACTTCATCAATAAAACAAACGTTGACGAAGTGATACAAATGATTCAGGATGCAGGATTTACCCCCGCACAACGAAACACCTTATACGATATCTTACACGTATACGAAAAAGCCGAAGCGGCTTAGTATAATTTTAGATTTTTGATTGCTGATTTTCGAATTTCAATATATCGCTTTAACTTTAATTCTATAAACTACTATCTAACGTTTACTTATATTTAAATAGGAATTCTTCTATGTCATCAACATCACAAAAAGTATTATCGGAAGCGTTAACTCTCTCTCCAACTGATCGTGCTGAATTAGTAGAACAATTACTATCCAGTTTCGAACAGCCAACGAATACATCTATAGATCAATTATGGATTGCAGAATCAGAAGAACGTATAGAAGCCTATAACAGAGGAGAACTTTCAAGTAAATCTATTAATGATATATTTTAATAATAGGAGGAAAGAGGTTATGTATAAATATTTAATAATGATTTTATTATTTATCGGATGTGACAAAGATAACTCGGACGAATTAGATATAGCAGAACAAGCTAAACGAAAGAATGAATTAATAGCAAGAATTCATGCATACGCGAATAGCCATTGGAGTCCTGTTCGTTACGCTTTATGGACGTATGATAACGCGGAGGCGTTAAACAATCAAGTCAACCGCGATAACTATGATTTGTTTTATGGCGCAGATATGGATTCAATTCGTGATCAAAAATATAATTACGCACCGCCATTTTCTGAGGTTTATTGGGATGAAGTGCGTTCGTTTGAAAGAGATATCGCAGATGGTGTTACCAATGGATATACCCATCAATTACCCTATTATGGTCAACAGCAGTACTATGAACTCATCGGTAAATATGTTCAATTTTACGCGGGTTGGGATGATGCAACCGATAGTGATCCTGAGTATAATATTGAAGTACCGCCATCGCAATTTACAGCTTCCGAAAATTCAAGGTTCAGAATTTATTCAAAAATTGTGGATTCATTAAAATATTATTAATAATTTAGTAAAATAATATTTTTATGTAGCTAAGTTGCTTTTCAAACATTTTTATAATTGTTTTTGTAACCCATGCTCAAATATCTCCCGGTCCTATTCCTTTTCCCCTATCTATTTGGTTTCTCGCCAATAGATACATCGTTAACCGATATTTATATCGGCGGAGGGGTTGGCAGATATGTTCATCAAGATTGTAACGGCGCTGAAAACAGAACGTTTATAGATGCAGGAGTACATGTTACCTCGAAAATAAAAGGACCATTCAGGATTGGCGGCACACTCGGCGGTTATACGGATATAAAAAAAGGGGGCTCAGGGCTTCTTGTCTTTCACCCCGAACTCGCCCTCGATTTTAATAGCTTTGCACTTGGCACAACGGGAATCCGAATAGGTACCATTGACAGTTATAACGCACAGTTGGGAATATTCAATGGTGCGCCCCCGTTTACGGGAAGGGGTGTTATCAATGCAGGATTTACAATACCGGGAAACCCACCGCTTTCAAGATTATGGATCGGAACAAATGTATTTCCCTATAATGACTGGGGAATAGTTCTCCAGCCCGAATTTATGCTTTCAGAAAACAATTTTCTTTTTGTGACAGGGCGATATGGTAGGTATGAACAGAACGATGAATGGGGAATCTCGGTAGGAGTACGAATCAGAAAATAACTACTCTTTCTTTTTCCGATGTTCTTCCTCTAAATGAAACTTATGTAAAAAACGGTGAAACAGAGGAGCAAATAATAACGTTACCACCGCAAGAAAAACTATTCCGGCAAATAACGCGAAAAAAGTACCAAACAACTTTCCGCCTACACCCTGGATTTCACCTATCGGTCCCATCCCGCCAAGTAACATTGCCGAGTTCAGCAATGCATCAATCCACGATTGCCCTGCAAGCAAATGAAACCCTATCATCCCGAAAAGAAGGGATCCGAATAAAATACTCACGCCATTTAAGGCATACTTCCTTAAACGGCGTACAAATAAATGCTTCGGAAGCAACGGCTCGGAACGGTGTTCGAATGGATGATGAATATTCATAGCTACCTATATCTCAATTCACGTATATCATATCAAAGGACTTCACCACAGTCCCACTCCAACTGAGGCTTGCTCTTGGATTATACAACAAAGCCCTATTTCTTCTTGTAAAAAATTCCAATAATCAATGATACAACAACACCTGTTGCAACTGTTCCGATAAATCCGGAAACCGCCTGCATAAGTGATGTTTGTGATGCCATAAATTCATCTACTTTAGTTGATAGTTCCGTGCCGGAAAGGCCCTGACTGAGCATCAAATTGCTGTACATCACTCGCATATCCTCAAAATAATGGGGGTACATCACACCTGTCTGAAACATCGAGAAGAGAAAAAGAAATATTCCACCATAGAGCGACATCAACGATCCTATTTTTACCTGCCCCATGTATGATTGATACTCTGCCGTTCGTTTTAATCCCCAGACCAATACACCCATCTGTATAAGGATAACAACAAAAAATACATTCATGAGAACAGGATCTTTGTACCATCCCGTAATCATCATGACCATTGACCATAGTGCGCACAGCACACCGATAAAGATTCCGCCTTTAAGAGTGATTGACATAGGGTGTTTTCCTTTTTTAATCTGAGAATAATTTTTGTGAAAATAGTTGTGACGAAACAATATAAGAATTTATAACAAAAAAGGTGGATTCACCATCCACCTTTGAAAATATATTAACGATGCTATACTTCTTCCACCTTCGTTCCATTTTTAGGTACCGTTCTTACCCAGCACCCGAAATGCTTCAATTCCTCCATCCTGCACGACCAGACAAGCTCGCCGTTATGAATGGTAATATCGGGGCATCCATCGCACATGTTTTGCCCTCCGTTCGGCATAAAATCTACCGGCTGGATAATCATCACCGATTGATAATGTAATCTTCTAAACATACTCAAGGGGTCAGCCAAAATTGAACTGATATAGCGTTTTGCAGCTTTTCGCAATCGTTTATCTACCGGTGAAAGTAACAGCATGGTTTTCCCCAAGCGGGTAAGTTCCGGTCTTGCATACGCAAGATATCTTCCCTTAAACAAGTGATGAAATGTCTGCATGATTTCTAAAAACTTGGGACCAACATACCCGAATATTCTATCATTATATCCAATCCTCCCGGTTAATAACCATTTAAACGAATCGGCTTTTTCTGTCCCGTTAAGATAGGCACACGGGGAAAAATCGGGGAATCGTTCCCTGATTGTTGCGACAACTTCAGGGGCTTTAATATCTACTTTTTTCTGATCAACAAACGAATAGACAAGCGGATCCATATCAATCTTTGTTCCTCCTGCATACCAATCGAACGGCAAATTCGGCACTGCCGCACGGTATAAAATAAATACCATCACCTGTACAATATCGATATGTTCTCCCGCCCATTCTACAAGGTCGGGCACATACTGTAAGGTATCATCATACACGGTTGAGTTAAACGAGCATGATATGCCACCGGCATCAGCAAGCATGTTGGCATAGTACAAGCGTAATTCATTTAACTCGATTTCATTTTTATCTTTCCACTTCGGTCTTCCCTGTTTGCTATCGATATGGAAGGTGAAACCATACACTCCCGCTTTTTTCAAATCTCTCAGTAACTCTTTTGTGAGCACATTTCCGTTTGTATTCAGGATCGGCTTCAGTCCCATATCGGTTATCATGTTCACGATATCGACTATCTGCGGATGCATCAACGGGTCGCCTCCGGCAATAGAAATTCCGTCGGCATTCCGAAGCCGTTTAAATACTTCCAGTTCGTTCTTGATAACGTCTAATGATTTATGGCTGTTTGTTACATTCTCTCGATAACAGCCCTCACAGGAGAGATTACATTGTGATGTAGGCTCAAGCCACGAAATTGCATTGTCCGGCAGAGTCCACGGCAATCTGTATAATTCTCGATGATTAATAGTAGCAGTAAATGCAGACATAATGCCTTTCCTTCTAGATATTAATTTTTGTTATACTGAATGATATTACATAATAAAACTCTTTGTCTTCAACCGATTTAAGATCTATTCATTAATCTTACCAACTACGAATTTATTGTTAAATAATATTCGCTCATGACAATGCCAAGCGCTATCGAAAGCAATTTTGCATCCGATTTATCTGCGCGGGATGGAATAAGCACGGGCACTTTACCGCCTACAATAACATGCGCCAGACGTAAACCTGCAAAGTACGTTGTACTTTTTGCAAGGCTGTTTGCCGACTCGATATTTGCGGCTATGAGTATTTCCGCCCTTCCGGCTACTGTTGAAAATAAGCCTTTTTCTGCCGCCGCTTCTTCTGAAATCGCGTTATCCAGGGCATACGGTCCATCTACTAAACACCCTTTTATCTGTCCGCGTTCATTCATCTTTGAAAGAGCCGCCGCATCTAATGTTGATTGAAGGCTCGGCAAGACAAATTCCGTAGCGGAAAGCACTGCCACTTTCGGCACTTTATTTCCCAGCGCGTGAGCAACCTCCACCGCATTATTAATCAACTCCACTTTATTCTTCAAATCAGGTGCAAGCGACATTCCCCCATCGGTAATCATAATAAACTTGTTCTGCTCGCGTTGCGGAAATTCCATAATAAAAATATCGGAGAGTAATCGTCCTGTTTTCATTCCCGAACTATCCTGCAAGACAGCTTTCATCATGGTTGAGGTATCTACTCCCCCCTTCATCAGGATATCACCCATGCCGTTATTCATCGATTCAACCGCCGCTTGAAGAGCCTTTGAACTGAGGTCATGGTGAAGTATGGTCACTTTGCTCTTTGATGCCTCTTTCATATTTAATCGCTTCCCGATCAATTCTTCATTGCCGAAAAGAATAAAATCAGCAAGACCTATCGCACAGGCATCTTCGATTGCAGAGAACGTTTCTTCGTTATTGGGGAACACAACAACAACGCGTTTACGCTGAAGTGTTAATGCGTGCTCTAATAATTGATCAAAATTGTTAATCATTCATATACCTTACATTGTTCTTGTCCGTTAAGCACGCGGTATGCCGCTGAGGCTAACGCTTGCATTTCGTCTTCACCGGGATAGATAATAATCTTTGAAATAAATTGTACCCGTTCCTGTATCCATGTTGTAAGCAATGTTGAAGTTGCCGCACCGCCAGTGAGAACGATGGCATCTACCTTGCCGTTCAGTACGGTAGCCATTGCTCCAATTTCTTTCGCGATCTGATACGCCATTGCCTGAAGAACTTCTTTAGCATCGGTATCACCTTTTGCAATATGTTCTTCGATTTCTACTATTGAGTTAGTTCCAAGATACGCAGTCAGTCCTCCCTTCCCCATAACAAACTTACGAAGTTGAGATTCTGAGTACTGTTGAGAAAAGAACAGTGAGATGAATTGTTGAAGAGGCAAACCGCCTGTCCGTTCAGGAGAAAACGGCCCATCACTTGACGCATCATTCACATCAATGATTGCGCCTCCACGCACCGGTGCAATCGAAATCCCGCCACCTACATGAGCGATAATAAAAGACGATTCTTCTTTTGGAATAATCAAATCGGCTGAGGCTTTCAGGCAAGCCGCATGAATATTGAGTGCATGAGAGAGGCTTTTCCGTCGTATCTCAGGATGACCTGAATAATATGCCAAAGGCTCAAATTCATCAACCGAAACAGGATCTGCGATGTATGATTCCGTAGTATAAGATTTTGCAAGTTCAACTGCAAGCTCCGCTCCCAAATTGGAAGCATGCTCGCCCTGTATATTCGAACGGGCATCGTGAAGAATAGCATCATCGACCCTGTAGACTCCCCCACGAACAGGTTTAAGCAATCCCCCTAAACTGATAACAGCAGAACACGTTTTAAGGTGTTCTGCTGTCCATTGTTGAACCTGTTCAAGCCTGAATGGGAACTGGTCCCATATTCGTGGTGATCGGGCTAATTCTTCTGCCGAATGCCGGAAGGTTTCTCGCTTAACTATTGTTTCTCCTTGCGCGATTGCTACTTTTGTTGAAGTAGAACCGGGATTGACAACAAGTATATTATACGAGTCCGTCATAATTAGTTTGGTATCATTGATTCGACAACCGGTTGTTTCTGATTTCCATTGCTCTTCGAAAGTAAATATTCATGGATTGCACTCGCGGCAACTTTACCGTCGCGCATAGCAAGAATAACAGTCGCGCCACCGCGAGATAAATCTCCTCCGGCAAATATTCCTTCTCTGCTTGTTCCTTGCTGATCATTCACCGTTACAGTTCCACGCTTACCGATTTCCAAACCCTTTGTTGTTTGTTGAATTATCGGATTAGGTTTTTGACCTACGGCTTCAATAACTGTCTGAACAGGAATAATATATTCCGAGCCTTTCACAGCTACCGGTTTTCTTCGTCCTGATTCATCCGGCTCGCCAAGTTCCATTTTCTGGCATTCAATTCCGCTTACCCAATTATTAGCATCACCAACAATGCGTGTGGGATTCGTTAACATCACAAACTCCACGCCCTCTTCTTCTGCGTGATGTATTTCTTCTTCACGGGCAGGCATTTCTTTTCGCGAACGCCTGTAAATCAAATAGGCTTTTTCCGCGCCAAGTCTGAGTGAAGTTCGTACCGCATCCATTGCCGTATTTCCCCCGCCAATAACGGCAACAGCTTTTCCAACTTTAATGGGTGTATCATAATTCGGAAAATCATATGCTCTCATCAAGTTCACGCGTGTAAGATATTCATTCGCTGAATACACACCGCTTAAATTTTCTCCGGGAATACCCATAAAGGTTGGAGTACCCGCACCCGTTCCAAGAAATACCGCTTTGAATCCCCATTCCTCAAATAATTCATCAATCGTTGCCGTGCGCCCAACGAGGAAATTTGTCAATATTTCCACGCCTAATGCCTTAATGCGTTCGGCTTCCATATCAAGAATTGTTCTGGGTAGTCTGAACTCCGGAATTCCGTAACGCAACACTCCGCCGACTGCATGAAGAGCTTCAAATATTGTTACTTTATACCCAAGTTTTGCCAATTCAGCGGCGCAGGTAAGTCCCGAAGGACCCGAACCGACAATAGCTACTTTTTCTTCCCGCTTATCTTTGATAACAGGAGCAACAAACAGATTATGTTCAGTTTCATAATCTGCAACAAATCGTTCAAGTTTTCCGATTGCAACCGGTTCGTGTTTCTTTCCTAATGTACACACTTGCTCGCATTGCGATTCTTGCGGACATACTCTCCCGCAAATCGATGGCAAATAATTCGATTCACGAATCTTATTTACTGCGCCGACATAATCTTTACGAAGGATGAACTGAACAAAACTTTTAATATCAATATTAACGGGGCATCCGCTTATACACACAGGGTCTTTACATTCCAAACATCGTGCAACTTCCAGCAACGCAAGTTCTTCATTCACTCCGAGCGATACTTCCTTGAAATTATGTGCACGCTGCTGAGCGTCTTGTTCAATGGAATGTTGGCGCGGAAGCTTCATCCGCTCTGATGGTTTCATGGGATTAACATAACTCATAATGCATGCTCCTTTGCCTGGCATAGATGTGTTTCCAACGTATCAAGAGAAACTTTTTCCAAATCTGTATAGGTACGGTTTCTCATAATCAATTCATCAAAATCAACTTTGTGTCCGTCAAACTCCGGACCATCAACACAAGCAAATTTCATTTCACCGGCAATTGTTACGCGGCAGCCTCCGCACATTCCCGTGCCATCCACCATAATCGCATTCAAACTGACAAGAGTATGAACTCCGTATTGCTTTGTTAAGTTGGAAACCGCTTTCATCATGGGAAGAGGCCCGATTGCATACACAGCTTTTATTCCGAGTTGTGCATCTAATAAATCTTTTAACTGATCAGTCACAAAGCCCTTGCGCCCGTATGAACCGTCATCTGTTGTAACAAATAACCTATCAGAAATACCGTACATCTCGTTTTCAAGGACAACAAGGTCTTTCGAACGTGCGCCGATAACCGAGTAAACTTTATTTCCTGCTTCTTTTAAGGCTCTCGTAATAGGAAATAATTCTGCCGTTCCAACTCCACCGCCAATACAAGCAACTGCGCCATGATTTTCAATCGGTGTTGGAGTCCCAAGCGGACCGGCTACATCCGTGATGAAATCACCTGCTTCTTTGGTTAAGAGTAGTCTCGTCGTTTTACCGATTCCTTGAACAATTAAAGTAATTGTTCCTTCAATCGGATCGCTATCAACAAGTGTAAGCGGAATACGTTCTCCGGTTTCAATAACACGGATTATAACAAAATTCCCCGGCAGTCTTTTTTTAGCGACAAACGGGGCTTTGATGATAAACTTACCCAATGTTGGGGCAAGCAGTTCTTTATGAATAATGGGGTACATAGGTTACCAATGATGATAAATAAGCAATCAATAAAAATTAAAATCTTAGGTTGTCGAAAGTCCGATGATATTACGGCTGACAAATCCATACTCTTCCGGAGTAAGTAATTTTCGAGCCATGGGAAAGAGCACCATATTTTCTTTTGCAATATGGCTTTTAAATAACTGATATAGTTGTCCCGCAGATTGTAACATTTCTTTTACCGTAGAAGAATAAATTCTGCCCTCTTCAATATCTTCCACATTTTGACGAATATTATGAACGGTTTTCCATAATTCCCGATGTTCATCCATCATCACTCTGGGTGTTGTTGCGATGTGGCGTTCAAGAAGCGGAAAAAGATATTTTTCTTCTTTTTCGTAATGCTGACGGATTTCCGTTTCAATATAACGGATAGCTTCTGTGATCTCTTCAAACTTTTCCGGAGAAAAGCCCGTTCGTAACATGTACTGAGCGGCTGAATTTAATTTTTCCAGCTGAGTGAGTCCAAGTTCGTGTTCCTGCATAAGGATGTCTATCGGATCGGTAGATGGCATTCTATATATAATCAATTCTTTCGGGTACTCGTTCAATGGTTAATAAGATAGGTGAAGTTCATCCATTATGTGTATGTGTAGGCATTGCAAATACCTTAATGCGATCCAATACCTCTACAATATCTATCGGCTTAGAAAATGCCGCATCCACAAATTGACGTATCGATTCGTGTTGCGCCGGACTTTCCATTGATACAGCATAAAACATCATAATGCGAACCGAGGGATGCTCTTTTCGCATAATGGAAAAACGCTGCTTCATCCGTTCGGTCAGCAATCCATCAACGATGACAACATCCGGAGCGAAACTCTTTACCATCATCATAAGGATATCGGGTTCTGTCGTTACCAACACGTCATACGTATTTTGCAGTAACATCCGCAAACTGACACAAAAATCCATGTCCGGACTGTACAAGATAATAGTCCGTTTCAACTCGCTTGGGGAAACCTTAAGGTTTGCCTTTCCGGTTGAGGAAAGTCGGTGCAATTTGCCTGAAGCAATGTCCGTTTTTTTGTGTGTATTATGATGTATATTCATGGTGATCTTCCTATCTCAATTATATTACGACAATGATTATGCCATGAAGAAAGGTGGCTTTTTCATTTCATTATTGCCATTTTTAGCATGTTAAGGGCACTTTGTATTTATGGGCTTCATAGTTTGTTACAAATACCGCTTTTAACTTCTCATTTATGATAATCGAAAGCATTTATTGGGATTCAGTTTTGAGAAAATGATTGACGCAATTACCTCCCCAAAATGAAAAAGCCCCGCTTAAGCGAGGCTTTCTGATGAATTGTTTGTAAAAGGGCAGTAATTTATGCCTGAGCTATACCCAAATCTTTAATTCTACGATACAATGTTGGTAAGCTGATTTTCAGTTCCTGAGCCGCAGGATCCTTATCAAAATGGTGCTTACGGAGCACGGATAGGATGTATTGTCGTTCGAAATCGTTCAATGCTGTTTGGAGCGAGGCTTTATCTCCTTGCAAGGTTGTATCTGTCTCTGCCTGGAAGAACTCAGGAAGTTCGTTTAAGGTGATAAACTCACCTGTGCAGAAAATTACTGCTCGTTCGATAATATTCTCCAACTCACGAATTTCCCCCTTCCATTCATGTTGCATCAGTAAACGCATGACTTCGGCATTCACTCCCTTGATATTCTTTCGCATTTCGCGTTTGTATTTATCGACAAAATTCTCAACAAGCAACGGAATATCGGCACGCCGCTCCGATAATGCAGGAAGATGAATCTCAACAACGTTTAGACGATAATATAAATCCTGCCTGAACCGCCCTCCTTCAACTTCTTTCACTAATTCACGATTTGTTGAGGCTATGATTCGAACATCAATCGAAACCGGTGTTGAAGTTCCCACAGGGGTTATTTCCCGCTGTTCAATTGCGCGAAGCAATTTTACCTGAAGCAGAAAAGGCATTTCACTAATTTCGTCTAACAATAATGTGCCGCCGTCTGCCGCCTTAAAGTATCCAACCTTATCGGCAACAGCACCGGTAAACGAACCTTTTTTGTGACCGAATAATTCACTTTCAATTAATGTTTCAGGAATTGCTCCTGCATTCACGGCAATAAATGGTTTCGTATTTCTTCTACTGTTAAAGTGAATTGCTCGCGCAACAAGTTCTTTTCCCGTACCGCTTTTTCCCGATACAAGAACAGTGCTATCCGTCTGCGATACCTTTTGGATAACCTCAAATACTTTTTCCATCTCAGGGCTTTTTCCAACGATATGAGAAAAATCGTAATCCCGGTTTAATTCCGTTCGGAGGTATTGATTTTCCAATGCCAATTTTCTGTGGTCAAGTAAACGGTGCACCTTAACCAATAACTCATCAAATTCAACAGGCTTCAGAATATAATCGCTTGCACCTTTTCGTAATGCGGATATTGCAGTCTCAAGTGAACCGTAGGCGGTAATAATAATAACCATCCCTTGAGGATTGATATGCATTGCATGATCCAAAAGTTCAATGCCTTTCATTTCGGGCATTTCTAAATCGGTAATTACCAATTCAAATGATTCGACCATGAGCTTACTCAGGGCATCTTTTCCATTCGCCGCTTCTGTTACCGTAAATCCCTCTTTTTTCAAGATAAATGCTATGGATTCACGGATGATCTTTTCATCGTCAACTACTAAAATTCGGTCTGCCATTGATAAACTTTCTTTATGCTAATTCTGAATGTAACGGGAGAGATATTGTAAATGTTGTTCCGTTTCCACCTGCACTCTCTACACTGATGGTTCCTTGAAAACTCTTGATAATACCATAACTTACCCATAATCCAAGCCCCGTTCCTTCACCAACTTTTTTTGTGGTAAAGAACGGTTCAAAAATCTTAGGCAACGTATCTTCCGAAATTCCTTTACCTGTATCGTGAATAGTCACAACAACATTATCGCTATCAATAAATGAAGTTACGGTAATCTCCTTGAATTTATATCGTGCCGGTTGCTCTGCAACAGCCGTATTGATTGCATCAACAGCATTGATAATGATATTGATAAATACTTGCTCCACTTGATCCGGCACCAGCGAAAGCAACGGAATATTGGGATCTAACTTTACCTTAAACGATACTTCTTTTGCTTTTCTACCAACTCGAACAATCTCGACAGATTCATGCAAACTCTTATTCACATCTGTCATCTGAACTTCATACGATGAACGACGGGAGAAATCAACCAGATCACGAATAATTCTTGAGATCCTCGTTATCTGGCTTTTAATCAGTTCTAATTTTTCCTGAGTAAATTCATCTTCCGTTGTTCGTTGTATCACCTGCACCAACGATGAAATTGATGCTAACGGATTTCCTACTTCATGTGCAATTCCAGCCGCAAGTAATCCTATGCTTTCCATTTTCTGGGCATGGATTAATTGTTGCTCAAGATGCTTTTGTCCGGTTATATCACGATGCACGCCAAAATACCCAATCACCGCCCCTTCATTATCTATGATTGGTGAAATGAGCAAATGGGTAAAAAAGGCATCACCATTTTTCTTTTTATTTTCAATTTCGCCAACCCATACTTTTCCGGACCGTATGGTTACCCACATCTTTTCCCAAAATGATTTAGGGTGTTTTCCGCTCCCGAATACCTTGGGGTTCCTGCCAAGAACTTCTTCTTTCGTATATCCCGAAGATTTCTCAAACGCAGGATTGACATAAATAATTTTCCCGTCGATATCGGTTATTTCGATTGGGTTAACTGTATAATGGGCAATATTGGAAAAACGCAATAAATCGAGATCACGTCTTTTTTCTTCTGAAATATCGCGGCCGATTAATACACAATAATATGTTCGAGTTCGCTTATTGGTCGGATAGCGTGTGATCACTAAATCAACATCGACAAGAATATCACCCTCACGACGTAACTGCGTTTGAATTTTCCTTGATTCACCCGATGTAAAACATTCCGTTAGTAAGGATTGAATTTTTTCTTGTTCTCGTTCAAAGCAAAATTGAAAAACAGATAAGCCGACCAAATCTTGTTCCTGTGACTGAAATGTTGAACAAGTATGTCGATTCGCCTCAACAATAACTCCTTCTTTCGTAACGACAAGAATGATATTCGGAGTAAGATCAAGCAGTTCATGCGGGATAATTTCCCGTGAAACTGAACGCTTTTTCAAGCGTTTCAAAGGAACAGGTGATGCTTCAGTGGTAGATTGAACCATATAAATGATTAGTATTGCTTTTCGTTAATTCGTGTATCATTCTGAAAAGTCATTTTCCCGGCATAGAAGGAAAATGCCATAATGGATTCAAATCTACACAATTGCGCTCACTTATCAAACCGTTTTCGAATATAACGGACGATTTACAGTTTTTTCAACAAGATACGCATCAAAACACATTGCTATATTTCTGAGGAAGAGTCTTCCATCATTCGTAATGGTTATTGCTTCCGGTGTCACAAGCACTAATTCATCTTCTACCAACGGCTCAAGTCTCGACATCGCAAGCGAGAAATACTCGTTAAAATCAATTTCAAATTGTTGTTCAATTTCTTTCTTAACTAATGTGCAATCACACATTAATTTCATGATAACTGTTTTGCGTAACACATCATCCTTTGTCATACCGTATCCGACATGTGTTGCAAAATGTCCCTGATTGATTGCATCATAATACTCAGGTAATGTTTTTGCATTCTGAGCATAACTCGTTCCAAAATGACTTATGGAAGACATTCCCAACCCGTACATATCAGAACCTGCTTTGGTAGAATATCCCTGAAAATTTCTTCGCAACGTCTTCGCCTGTTGTGCTACCGATAATTCATCGTCAGGCTTTGCAAAATGATCCATTCCTATATACACATAGCCGGCTTCTGTGAGCCGGTCAATTGTCATGGTAAGAATGCCTAACTTTGTCTCAGGCGAAGGTAAATCTTCCATGTGAATAAGTTTTTGTTGCTTCTTCATCCAGGGAACATACGCAAAATTATAGACGGCAATTCGTTCGGGAGAAATCTCAATCAACTTATCAAGTGTTTCGGAAAATGACTCTACACTTTGCATGGGAAGACCATAAATTAAATCAACATTTAAACTTGTGAATCCAAGTTCACGGCTCCATGTAATTGCCTGTCTTGTTATAAACTCACTCTGATTCCGATTCACTGCCTGTTGCACTCGTGTGTTAAAATCCTGAACGCCGAGGCTGATACGGTTAAAACCTGTTCCGCGCAATGCACGGAGATGATCTAATGTCAAATCTCGCGGATCAACTTCAACGCTTACCTCTGCATCTTCTCGTATTTGGAATGAACCGCGAATATAATTTGCTAAATCTCTAATTTGTGCCGGAGACAAATACGTTGGCGTTCCTCCCCCCCAATGAAGTTGAACAACTTTTCGATCTTTGTTAATGAGGGGTGCGAGGAAATCAATTTCTTTTTTAAGATATGTTACATACTCATCAATATGATTACGGTTTCGAGTAATCATCGTCGTACAACCACAAAAATAGCAAAGTGTATCGCAAAATGGAATATGAAAGTATAAGGACAAATCTGAAGTTGATGGATTTGCCTCTGTCAGGAGTATCTGATTTTTATACTGGTCGGGACCGAAATCCGGTTTAAACACGGGTGCGGGAGGGTAGCTGGTATAGCGGGGACCACTGGTTTCATATTTTTTGATAAGCTGTATGAGCCTGGTTTCCATAGAACGACTTTCGATTGATGATGTTTGGTAAAATTGCTAAAGAGCGATATATATTATCTCAATAGTGATATGCAAGCGCTATGCCAAAAGCCTTTTCTCTCAATATTGAAAATACATGGCAATAATTACCGAAAATAATTCATTTACCCATATTATTGTTATATTTGAGAATACAATCTATCTTTTTCTCAATACTGATAATATGTTTTGGAACGATTTTTTACCATTTTACTGTTCAATCAAAAAAAACAATATTATCTTCATGAGAAACATTTTCGTATTTTCAGTCTTGATAATCCTAATATTTCTATTCGGATTCCAATATTTTCAATCAAATCAACAACAAAATATCAAAAAGGAACAAATGGGTCAACATTTTGAGAAAGCAACCTTCGGAGCAGGATGTTTTTGGTGTGTAGAAGCCGTATTTCAACGTCTTAAAGGCGTACAGTCGGTAGTTTCAGGGTACTCAGGCGGAGCAATTGATAACCCGACCTACAAACAAGTCTGCGGCGGCACAACAGGACATGCTGAAGTCTGTCAAATTTCATACGATTCAAGTATTATTTCTTTTAAAGAGCTTCTGGAAGTCTTCTGGCAGGTGCATGACCCTACTACCCTCAATAGACAAGGAAATGACGAAGGGACACAATATCGCTCTGTCGTATTTTACCATAGTGATGAACAAAAGCAACTTGCCGAATACTACAAAACAGAACTTGATTCATCGGGAGCATTTCACGATCCGATTGTTACCGAAATAAGTCCGTTTACTGTATTTTACCCGGCAGAAAATTATCATCAGGATTATTATAATGAAAACGGATACGCCCCCTATTGCATGTTCGTGATCAAACCCAAAGTTCAGAAGTTTGAAAAAGTATTCCACGATAAGTTAAAGTAAGGTTTTTCTCAATAATTCAATGATGGTGTAGGCGCAGGTTTTATGCCTGCGTTTTTGATCTTGAAAATGTACTTTTGAGACACCCCTGTTCAAAAAGAACTTACGAACAAAACTTTCGTAAATATTTCATCACTAAATTCATATCTTTGGGAAGAGAAGAAACATACGTCTGTTCTTCCTTCGTTGTAGGATGGATACATGTTATCGATGAAGCATGTAATGCAGTTCTGCTCAATAACGGATGTTCTTCTTCACCAGCAAACTTGTAATTCAATTTAATGTTGGAGAGAAAAAAGTTTCTTCCTTTTCCATATAACTCATCACTAAGGATAGGAGTATTTATTGCATTCATATGAACGCGAATCTGGTGCGTTCTTCCGATTTCCGGTCGTATTTCAACAAGTGCATAGCCTTGTAATTCCTCTGCAATTGAATAATGAGTTACCGATTCCTTCCCGTTGCTGAAATCAACCCTCATTTTTCTGTGCCTACCTTCGCTGATCGGTAAATTGATTGTCCCGGTTGGTTTCTTGTAATTCCCTACAACAATTGCGCTATATAATTTCTTTACGGTATGTTGGGCAAATTGCTCGGAAAGTATTGCATGTGCTTCTGCTGTCTTTGCAAAAATAATAACACCGCTCGTTTCTTTATCAAGTTGATGGACAACAAATATTTTACCGTATACCTCATTAAGGATTGTGAACATATTGGGTAGTTCTGCATCAAACCTATCGGGCAAAACAAGAAATGGAGCCGGTTTATCTAATACGAGAATATCATCATCTTCAAATATGATGGAAATTCCATGTGATGTTAATCGACGAGTAATAATCGGGGTCATTTCGTAATACTGTAAAACGGTTTAAAATAAAAAGATTCAAATAATAATTTCATTATTTGAATCTAAGAACATTTTCCTCTCTTTCAAAACATGTTACAAGGCGGCTATCACGCGCTCTAATTTTTGTTTTACCTGCGCGGCTATTGCTTGAATTTTTTGATTTTCACTAATAGCACTAATGGTCATCGGATCAAACGCGCTAACTACTGTTTCACTTCCGTTCTCGTACACGATAACATTACAGGGTAATAACAAACCGATATTCTTTTCCTCGATTAAGGTCTGATGAGCAAATGAGGGATTACATGCCCCAAGAATAATATACTTCGTAAACTCTACATCTATCTTTTTCTTGAGCGTATCCTTAACATCAATTGTTGTGAGGACGCCAAATCCCTCTTTTTTCAATTCTTCAGTTACTTTTTCAATGGCTTGTTCATATGATAACTGAACTGTTTTTGAAATTCCGTAATTCATAAGTTCCTTTCAAATTTTATGTGCGGGAATGGGGGTTGGGTAGCAACATGGGTCTTTCCCCCACTTTCTAATTCCGCACATCATCAATAAATATTATAGGGAGGTTCTAAAAACTATCCCTGCTCCACTCTGCGTCCTCGCAGAGTACTCAATCCTATTTGATTTCGTGGTTCTGCGAGGACGCAGAACCGAGCGTAAGGGGTTTTTAGAACTTCCCTATATTTGTTTAACTTCCGGGGGTTCTTGTTTTTTCGATTTCGGGACTAATAAAGCGCCCATCAATGCCCCATACGCAATCATGATATAGGGATTAGAACTCAACGGACATGTGCCGGTAATGCAACCCACATAGTAATAGTAGGCAAACCCTGCCGCGCTTCCCAGAAGCACCGGCAAAATATACCGCTTCCATCCTTTTAACGATGATAGAAATTCCACTCTGATATCCCGCCTTTCAAATTGCCGACTTCAAATCCTTGTTTCTTTAATTTTAATGCCGCCATAACACTGCGACTGCCGCTTAAGCAATAACAGATAATTTCTTGTCCTTTGTACCGCTCAAGTTCTTTCAACCTGCCGGTTATCTCATTCAACGGAATATGGATCGATCCCTTAATATGATGTTGTTGCCGTTCACTGCTTGAACGAACATCTAATAACACAATATTCGTTTGTTGCTTCAAGTGATCGGCAAGTTGCGCCGGCGTGTACTGTTTCACCGATTTCATCATCATCATCTTGCGGAGATACATGAACACAACCAGTGCAATAAAAAGGTATAAAATAATTTGTGAACTTGTCATATTACTTTCTAATTTACACTACATGAACCGCCGCAACATCCACCGCCGCTTTCGCATGAAGGAGCAGGAGAATATCCTGAACTTCCAATAGAAACCTGAGTGGTTGACATAAGTCGTTTATGATCTTGCGATCCGCACGACGGGCATACAACATCTTCCATTATTTCTCGTACTTTATGGTAAACATCGTATGTTGATTCACAGGTAGTGCATTTATATTCAAATATTGGCATACTTAATTCTTTGTTTGTAATTCAGTTGATTTGAGTGATTGTAACTCCAACACAAATATACTAATTTCCTGACTCGTAAATCCCTTTTCTTTTGCGGCATCTTCAAGAGTCCCCCAAATCGGCTCACCGCATCGTAAACAACGGATTCCCTTTTCCATCAAATATTTTACCGATTCAGGAAACTCTCGTACCAAATCTTCAATCAGGATATCTTGTGTAATCATTGTCCCTTCCAGTAGTTCTCAAGCAATTCGGTAACATACTTTTGTAACGAATTTTTTAGAATATCGCTCAAACAATGCTGTTCGAACGAAAGACAGGTTTCTTCTACTATCAATCGTGCTTCTTCTTTCGAGCCCGCATCCCGTATTCGCTCTTCAATCCTGCCGCAATACCGTTGGATGGTTTCATCCTGAACCGTACTTGCGTACCCCGTTATCTTCGTTGAAAGTTCGTCTGACTCAAGCATTGAGAATGTGGTTTTGTTCATGAAGCAACAGAAACTACTGCTATCTGGCTCTCAATTTTTGCTCTTAAAATGTTTTTTGGTACGGCTCCTACAACGCCATCTACCACTTCGCCATTTTTGAAAATAGCTAACGTGGGAATACTTCTGATACCATACATTTCCGAGATTTCCATATTCTCATCGGTATTCAGTTTAACTACTTTTAATTTCCCGGCATATTCATCGGCAAGTTGTTCAACAACCGGACCCACAATTCGACACGGTCCGCACCATGGTGCCCAAAAATCAACTAATACCGGTAATGGTGATTTTAATACTTCCTGCGGAAAATTACTATCGGTTCCTACAATGACATTTTTATTCATATTATGCTCTTTTTAATTTGTTGTTGGTAGAAGTTGTTCTTCAATGTTCGTCTGAACGGATTTTACGATTTTATATGAGTGAGTGATTTTCACCGACGTTTTCAGCATGGCTGAAATAGAACAATACTTGGTTGTGGAAAGTTCTATCGCACGCTCTACATCTGCCGTATTAATGTCGTTCCCGTAAATGACATATTCGACATGGATATCGGTAAAGACCTGCGGATGTTCTTCCTGCATTGATGCAGTCAGGTTGAT
>ORJL010063648.1_pt1 | contig 45447 bp, 48 predicted proteins | sample 1779941 | NCBI WGS metagenome assembly ORJL01 (sample SAMEA104232317, study PRJEB22302) | groundwater metagenome | biome: forest; feature: aquifer; material: groundwater | place: USA | collected 2011-08-07 | depth 5.8 m | reverse complement strand
TTGCTGGGGGTGATCTCCCCGGCCATGATCTTGAGCAGGGTGCTCTTGCCGGCCCCGTTCAGACCCAACACGCCGATCTTCGCCCCGGGCAGGAACGCCAGGGTGATGTCGTCGAGCACCACGCGGTCCGGCGGGTACGCCATCCGGACCTTGACCATCGTGTAGATGAAGTTGTCAGTCACGGCGGGCAGATTAGCCCGTGGGCAGGGTGCGCGGCCACCGCGCTACGGTCGGTATGCGCGGGTGGTAACGAGAGGGAGGCAGCATGGATGTCACCGAGGCCACGTTCCAGACCGATGTCGTCGATCGCTCGCGGGAGGTCGCCGTGGTGGTGGACTTCTGGGCGGCGTGGTGCGGCCCATGCCGGCAACTGGGGCCGCTGATCGAGTCGGCCGTGGCTCGGCGTGACCCCGACGTGGTGCTGGCCAAGGTGGACATCGACGCCAACCCCGGTCTGGCGCAGGCGTTCAAGGTGCTGAGCATCCCTGCGGTGAAGGCCTTCCGGGGCGGCGTGGTGGTGGACGAGTTCGTGGGGCTCGTGTCACCGGCGCAGATGGATGCCTTCCTCACTCGCCTGGTGCCCAGCCAGGCCGATCGCCTGGTGGAGCAGGGAGACGAGGAGTCGCTGCGCGATGCCGTGCGGCGCGAGCCCGGTCACGTGCCCGCGCGCATCGCGCTCGGGCGCCTGCTCATCGACGAGGGCTCGGCCGACGAGGCACGCGAGGTGCTCTCGCCGGTGGATCACGACCCCGTGGCCGCAGGGTTGCTCGCGCGCGTGCGCCTGATGGGCGTGGACGACCCCAACGTGCAGGCGGGCCTCGATGCACTGAAACGGGAGGACTGGGAGCACGCCTTCACCCACCTGATCGATGCTGTGACGGCCACGAAGGACCGCACGCGCCGCGATGACCTGCGCGTGCTGCTCATCGGCCAGTTCCGCGCGCTGGGCGATCAGCACCCGCTGGTGTCCACGTTCCGACGCCAGTTGGCGCAGGCTCTCTACTGAGTCCGCGGGGGGAACGCCCCGCCGCCGCCCGCCGCATCTTCGCGGGGCTGGCGGGCACGGGGTACGAACGCCGTGCATGCATCCTCAGCCTGGGCCAGGAGCCCCGCTGGCGGCGCCTCATGGTGGACTCCCTGCCCGTGGGCGCGGGAGCCAGTGTGCTCGATGTGTGCACGGGCACCACGGCCATCGCCCGGGTGCTGGCGACGCGCCGCCGCGTGCACGTGACCGGCGTGGACAGGAGCCCGGACATGCTGGCGGCGGGCCGCGAGCTCGTGGCCCGGAACGGCCTGGGGGGCAGCATCACCCTGGTGGAGGGCGATGCCCGCGACCTGCCCTTCGCCGACGGCCGGTTCGGCGCGCTCACGGTGAGCTATCTGCTGCGGTACCTCGACGACCCCCTGCCCGCGCTGCGCGAGATGGCGCGGGTCATGAGGCCGGGCGCTCCCTACGCGATGCTCGAGTTCGGTGTTCCCGGGTGGGCGCCCGCGCGTCTCGCCTGGAGCGCTCTCACCGGTATCGGCCTGCCCGTGGGCGGATTCATCGTGGGCGGGCGGGAGTGGGCCCGCACCGGCCGGTTCCTGCACAGGAGCATCCCGGCGCTGTACGCACGCACGTCGCTGCACGACATCCTGCGGCTGCATGCGGAAGCGGGGATCGAGCCCATCTCGGTGCTGACGCCCTCGTTCGGAGGGGGCGTCATCATTCGGGGGCGTCGAGATGCCAGTGGGGCCTCGGGGTAGGGTGCGCACATGAGAGTTCGCCGCGTACTGATCGCCTCCATGCTGTTCGTGGGGGCCCCGGTCGCCGCCCTTGGCATCACCGCCCCCGTGGGCGTCACCGTGCAGACCGTTGCAACGGGGGTACCCCAGCCCACCAACATCACGGTGGACTCGTCGGGTCGCATGTGGGTCACCTCGGGCGGAAACATCACTGCGCCGTCGGACGGTGTGTGGCTGGTGAGGGCACCCGGGGCGAAGCCCGTGCATGTCATCCGCAGCCTCTTCACCGCGCTGGGGCTCACCTGGTACCAGGACGAGCTCTACGTGGCGTACGTGCAGCCCTACGGCGATGCCGACGCCGTGACGCACGCCGGTGCCGTCACGGCGTATTCGGGCTTCGACGGCTCGTCGTTCGCATCATCGCGCACGGTGCTGTCGAAGGTGCCGATCGGCGAGCACACGATGGACACCATCCTGCCGGGGCCCGGCAGGCGTCTGTACGTGGGCGTGGGCAGCACCTACGACGCCACGCCGTCGCCCCGGCGCATCTCGGGCAGCGTGGTCAGCGTTCTGCCCAGCGGACTGGGCCGGCGCATCGAGGCCTACGGCCTGCGCAACCCATACGGCCTCGCGTTCATCCCGGGCACCACGCAGCTGCTCATCACCGATAACGGCCGCGACGACATGGGCACCACCAGGCCACCGGATGAACTGAACATCCAGAACGTGGCCACCAAGGCGCTGAACATGGGTTTTCCGAAGTGCTGGGGGCAGGGGGGCGCTCCATGCCGCGGTTTATCGCCGCCGCTGGCGCTGTTCCCGCCACACGCGTCCGCCGACGGCATGGCCGTGGCGTCATCGTTCGGCACGTACGGCCTGTCGGCGTTCGTGGCCCAGAACGGATCGGCGTTCCCCGCGGAGCACACCGGCAACAATGTGGTGCGCGTGGCGCTGTCGAGACAGGGCGGCACGTGGACGGGCAAGGTCGTGCCCTTCGCGTCGGGATTCCGGAAGTTCGACCCGCTGGGGGCCGTGCTGGGCCCCGATGGCGCGCTGTACGTCACGCTGTGGACCAGCGGCGCGGTCGTCCGATTCGTGCCCAGGGGGGCCTGACGTGGAGGTGCGTGCATACGACGACGCCGTCCCCTTCGTCACCACCGATGGCAGCACCATCCGTTCACTGCTCGACCTGTCGGTTGCGCCCGTGGTCAGCCACAGCCTGGCCGAGGCCACGTTGCCACCCGGCACCGCCACCGACCGGCATCACCACGCGGTGTCGGAGGAGATGTACTACGTCATCTCCGGCCACGGGCGCATGGAGATCGACGGCGATGAGCGCCACATCACGGTGGGCGACGCCGTGCTGATTCCCGCCGGCGCCTGGCACCAGATCACCAACGAGGCCGCCGCCGATCTGGTGTTCCTGTGCACCTGCTCCCCACCGTGGAGCGCGGAGGACACCTACTTCGACTGACGTCAGCCCCAGGCGGGGCCCGTGTCCGGCGCGGTCCACTGTGCCACCTGCCCCTGCACGGGCTGCGTCCGGGCGTTCGTCTCGATTGTGAGTGACGTCACCACGGCACCGGGGGTGTCGCCGGTGGGGACGCCCAGCCCGAACCACCCCGCCACGGTGACCTGTGTGCCCGCGGTGACCGGCGGGATGATCGAGGCCGTTGGGATGAGCGGCGTCAGGAGCACGGCCCCACCACTCATCAGGCTCACGGAGGCTATTGCGCGGCCAGGTCCGAACACGGTGGTCACGACGTCGATGGTCGGGGTCAGCGCGAAGGGGATGCTGAGCCACAACGACGCCGAGGCGCCGTCGACGAACAGCGAGGCATCATCGAAGGCGAGCCGGGCGGGTACGCCGGTGCTGACGGGTCGCGCCCGCACCGTGAGGGTGCCGTCGGCCGCGATGCGGGGCTGCCAACGCACGATGACGATCGTGCGGCGTGACGCTCCCGTACCGATCTGCAGGGCGGTATCCGGTGGGTCCCGCGTCGAAGCCGTAGGACGCCCATCGAAGCGCCGGGGTGCGGCGCGCGATGGACCCCGCGCGGCGGGCCGGGCGGTAGGTGAACCACGTGATGCGCGACGGCGTCCCGTGCAGCACGAGCACGCGCGCGCCGTGGCCGACGGGGGCGAGCCACCGAGGGCGTCACTGCCTCGCGAACGTACCCTCGGCTGCCCCGAGGGGGGCGTCAGCCCGCCATCGGCTCCGAGGGTACGTGAATGGCCTCGGGAGCCGCGGCGCGATCCGGTGACTGCCACGTGCTCAGCGCCGGGCGCACCACCAGGAACCAGGTGAGCACCGATGACAGCGCCACCAGCACCAGCGCGTAGATGGCGGCGTCCTCGTAGAGGGCCACCTCCGCGGTGCTCCAGATGCGCGTGGCCAGGGTCTCGAAGCCCGGCGGGGACAGCAGCAGCGTGGCCGGCAGCTCCTTCATGGTGGACAGCAGCACCAGGCCGGCACCGGCAGCGAGCCCGGGCAGCATGAGCGGCAGCTCCACGGTGAACAGCCTGCGGGTGCGGCCCACCCCGAGGCTGCGCGCGGCGTCCTCCAGGCGCGCGGGCACGCCGGCCACCGCGCCCTGGGCCGCACCCATCGCCAGTGCGCCGTGATGTACCAGGTAGGCGAGGATCAGCAGGGGCAGGGTCTGGTATAGCGCGCCCAGCGGCCCCGGTGAGGACAGGGTCCAGAACACGAACGCGAGGGCGGTGACGAGGCCCGGCAGCGCGAAGCCACCCACGACCATGCCGGAGATGACCTCGCCCAAGCGCCCGGGGCGGCGCACGGTGCGGTATGCGATGGGCAGGACGACCGCGATCGCCACGAGGGCGGTGATCACCCCCACACCGGCAGTGCTGGCCAGCGGGCCGGTGATGAGCGAGGGGTCGTTGATGACGGAGTTCGCGCGGTCATTGCCCTGGGCGACGCCCCGGATGGCCCAGAAGGCGAGCACGGCGATGGGGGCGATGAGGGCGAACGTGACGACCAGGCCCAACAGCGAGATCGCGACGATGCGCAGGCGGCCGAGCGGCACGGTGAGCGACGCCCCGCTGCGCGAGTGATCGCGGATGCCCACGCTCGACGCCCGGCGCTCCAGCGCCACGACCCCTGCGGCCATGAGCCCCAGCACCAGGCTCAGCGCCATGGCCACCGATGGATCGAGCAGGCGATCGGCGTAGATGACGCGGGTCAGGGTGTCGTAGCGGAGCAGCTGCACCGCGCCGAAGTCACTGATGACGTAGAGGAACACCAGCAGGGCGCCGGCGGCGATGGCCGCGCGCGCCTGGGGGATGACCACCGTGGTGAACACGGCCAGCGGGCGTCGGCCCAGGAGACGCGCGGACTCCTCGAGCGAGGGGGGGAGGCTGCGCAGGCGGGCCATCACCGGTAGGAACACATAGGGGTAGGTGAGCAGCGTCAGCACGGCGAAGGCGCCGGTGAATCCGCTGACGTCCGGCAGCACGGGGATGCCCAGGGCCTCCTCGATGAGCCCCCCGCGCGAGAACGCGGCGATCAGCGCGACGGCTCCCACGAACGAGGGGATGACCAGTGGCAGGCACAGGACCAGGGCCCATGTGCGCTTCCCGCGCAGGTCGGTGCGAGCCACCAGCCAGGCGGCGGTCGTGCCGATTGCTCCGGCCGCCAGCGACACGCTTACTCCCAAGGCGATGCTGCGGAGCGCCGGACCGACGATGCGACCGTCCGTGAGGGCGCTGCCGAAGCCTGCGAGGTCGCCCGCGTTGCGGACGATGAGGTACGCGAACGGCAGCGCGAAGGGCACCGCCAGCAGCAGCACCAGCGCGGTGGTGCCGAGGCCGCGCACGCCGGCGCCGCGCGGGCGCCGGCGTCCGGATGCGAGGTTATCCCCCGAGGCCGCTCTCCCGGATCATCTGGGCGGTCTGCTTCAGGTCCGCCAGTTGCGAGAGGTCGTACGACGGGTACTTCAGCTCGGCCAGCGACGGCTGCCCGGCCTTCTGCTTCACACCCGCGACCACCGGATACTCGCCCTCGCCCGCCACGAAGATGGCCTGCCCCTTGGGCGACAGCATGAAGTCCAGGAGCTGCACGGCCCGGGGGTCCTTCCCCGCGGCGGTGGGGATGGCGGCGGTCGACACCAGGAACAGCGAACCGGGGTCGGTGGCCGGGAAGCGGTACACGGCGATGTGCGCCGCCGGATCCTTCTTCAGGATCTCGTTCGGGTAATAGTGGTTCAGCAGCCCCATCGCCACCTGCCCCTGGGCTACGGCCTGCGCGATGGCGTCGTTCTTGGCGTACACCTTGGCGCCGTTGCCCGCCATGCCCGTGAGCCAGTCCTGGGTGGCCTTGGCGCCGCTCAGCTGTGACATCGCGGTGACGAAGTCCTGGAAGGAGGCATTGCTGGGCGCCACGCCCACCTTGCCCTGGTACTGGGGCTTGGTGAGGTCGAAGACCGACGCCGGCAGGTCGGCCGGCTTGATGAGGTCGGTGTTGTAGACCACCACGCGCTGGCGGCCGGTCACCCCCACCCATGTGCCGTCCTTTGCGCGAAAGCGCGGCGGCACGCGGTCGAGCGTGGCGGCGGGCAGCGTCGACAGCAGGCCCTTCTGGCCCAGGTACACGGTGGAGCCCGGGCTCTGCGACAGGAACACGCCGGCGGGCGTGCGGTCGCCCTCCTCGCCGATCAGCAGCGCCAGGTCGACCGAGTCGCCATAGCGCACGTCCAGCGCAACGCCCGAGGCCTTGCTAAAGGCATCGAGGGCCGGGCCCACGTACTCCTCGCTGCGCCCCGAGTACACCACCAGCGGATCGCCGGATGAGGCATTGGAGCCGGATGACGTGCCGCCACAGGCGGAGAGCACGAGCACGGCGGCGAGTGAGGCGAGGATGCCGCCGACAGCGGCGCGGATACGAAAAGTCATGGCACTCCTAGGGTCGCTCTGGGTTCCGGGCGACTCTATAGGTCATGTGTATTGGATAAAACCTCGGGGAAGTTGCTGCGGGCTCAGCCAACCGGCGTGGCCTCCGCGTCGCGGAAGGCCACGCTGGGCTCGCCCACATACGACAGACCCACGCGGTCACCGGCGCCGAAGGGCGGGTGGCCCATCACGCGGCAGCGAACCGGGCACCCCCGGCTGCTCACCACGATCACCGCGTCGTGGCCGTAGTACTCGATGCGCTCCACGATGGCATCGTCGCCAACAGATGCCTCGATGCACTCGGGACGTATCACCACTTCCACGCGTCCGTGTGCGGGGCGCGCCAGCGGCACCGCGCCGACGGGCGTGTGGGCCACATCACCCGAGGCCTCGGCGGGCAGGATGTTGGCGTCGCCCACGAAGCACGCCACCGAGCGGCTGGCCGGGCGCTCGTAGAGGTCGGCGGGGCTGCCCAGCTGCGCGATGCGACCCTCCAACATGAGTGCCACCTGATCGCCCACCAGGAAGGCCTCCTCCTGGTCGTGGGTCACGAACACGGCGGTGGCCCCGGCGGCGGCGAGCAGTCGGCGAACCTCGCCGCGCAACTCCGCGCGAAGCGGCGCGTCAAGGGCGGAGAACGGCTCGTCGAGAAGGATGAGCGATGGCTCGGCGGCCAGCGCCCGCGCGAGTGACACCCGCTGCTGCTGCCCGCCGGACAGGGTTGATGGCGTGCGGTCCGCGGTGCCCGTGAGCCCCACCAGCGCCAGCGCGCGATCCACGCGAGGGCCCTTGCGCTCGGATCGCGGCAGGCCGTAGCCCACGTTGCCGCCCACGGTGCGGTGGGGGAAGAGCGCGGGCTCCTGGAACACCATGCCGATACGGCGCTTCTCGGGTTGCACGAAGCGCGAGTCGCCGCTCATCAGATCGTCGCCCACGAGGATTTCGCCGGCATCGGGCCGGTCGAGGCCGGCGATGCAGCGCAGCAGCGTGGTCTTGCCGCACCCCGACGGACCAAGCAGCGCCAGCACGGTTCCCGCCGGGACATCCAGATCGATGCCCCGAAGCACCGGCTTGCCACCGAGCACGCGCTCGATCCCGCGCACCGCCAGGGCGGCGCCCTGGGGGGCGCTCCGCACCGGCACGGCCGGACACATCTCGGTGTGCGGTGGCAGCGTCTCCATGAGAGGACCCGGACGCTAGCGCCTGCCCGGTGTATCGGCAATTCACATACCCGAAAGAGGGTTTCCGGGTGTGCGCTGGCGCGATACCCTCGCCGCCGGACCGGGGGTGCACGAGGGTGGAGACCATGAACGGTGTGGATTCGGCGGCGGTGCGGGCCGAGGGGCTGGGCCGCCGCTACGGCACGGGTGAGGCGGCCATCGACGCCCTGCACGACGTGACCGTGGAGTTCCCGCGGGGGCAGTTCGCGGCCGTGATGGGCCCGTCGGGGTCGGGAAAGTCCACTCTGCTCCACTGCCTGGCGGGTCTCGACCGCCCCACGTCGGGCGAGGTCACCATCGATGGCACCTCTCTGGGGGGGCTCTCGGACCGCGATCTGACCATCCTCAGGCGCACGGCCATCGGCTTCGTGTTCCAGTCGTTCAACCTCCTGCCCATGTTGACGGCACGCGAGAACGTGGAGCTGCCCCTTCGCATCGCCGGCGCCGATCTGGACCGTGCCGGGGTATCGGGCCTCATGGCCGACGTGGGGCTCACGGACCGGGAAACCCACCGGCCCTCCGAGCTGTCGGGTGGCCAGCAGCAGCGCGTGGCCATCGCCCGCGCACTGGTGGCGCACCCCACGGTGGTGTTCGCCGATGAGCCCACGGGCAACCTCGACACCACGAGCGGTGCCGAGATCCTGCAGCTGCTTCGGCGGTCCGTGGATGACATGGGCCGTACCGTGGTGATGGTCACGCACGATCCGCGCGCGGCCGTCATCGCCGATCGCGTGGTGCTGCTTCGCGACGGTGGGATCGTGCTCGACCGGGCCGGCATGGACGCCGACGAGATCTACGATGCCGTGCGCACGCTCGACCAGCCGTGATCCGTCTGATGTTCGCGGGCCTCCGAGCCCGTACGTTCCGCACCGCACTCACCGCCATCGCCATCCTGCTGGGCGTGTCAATGGTCACGGGCACCTTGGTGCTCACCGATCAGATCACCCGGGCCTTCGACGAGATCTTCACCTCGGCCAACGCGGGCGTGGACGTGCGCGTGACCCCCCGCACGGACTTCACCAACCGCTTCGGCGAGGCCCCCACGCTTCCCGAATCAATGGTGGACCAGGTGCGAAAGGTGCCGGGGGTGCGGGCCGCCGCCCCCGAGGTGGCCGCGTTGGGCTCGCCGGTCATCAACGGGCGCTACGTGCAGTCCACCGGGGCGCCGTCGTTCGTGTTCGCCCTGGCACCACAGCCCTTCCGGGCAACGCGCATCGCACGTGGCGCCTACCCGTCGCGACGCGGCGAGGTGGCGGTGAACCAGGCCCTGGCGGATCAGGAGGGCATCTCCCTCGGCCAGCACATCGGTATCGCCACGCGGTCGGGGGTGAAGCCGGTCACGGTCACGGGCGTCATCACCTTCGCCAACGTCTCATCCATCGGTGGGGCCACCATCGTGGTCGCACCACTCGGCGATGTGCAGGCGTGGTTCGGCCTGCGCGGCCGTGCCAACACGATCGCGGTGGCAGCCGACCCCGGTGTGGCGCCCACGGTGCTCGCCCGACGCATCACGGCTGCGTTGCCGCGCTCGGTCGAGGTGAAAACCGGTCATCAGGATGCCGAGGATCAGGCCAAGCAGACAACCGAGGCCATCAACACCTTCCTGAAGCCGGCGCTGCTGGCGTTTGGGTTCATCGCGCTGTTCGTGGGCGCGTTCATCATCTTCAACACGTTCTCGATCACCGTGGCGCAGCGCACGCGCGAACTGGGCCTCTTGCGCACCATTGGTGCCAGCCGCCGACAGGTGATGGCCAGCGTGGTGGGCGAGGCATTGGTGATCGGCCTCATCTCCGGTGTGGTGGGGTTGGTTGCCGGATACGGGTTCGCCGCGCTGCTGGTGTGGATCTTCGACCTGCTGCTGCCGGGCGGGATCCCCGTGGCGGGCGCCACCCTGAGCGTGGGGATCGTGCTGACCGCTCTTCTGGTGGGCGTGCTGGTGAGCGTGCTCGCCGCGCTGATGCCCGCCCTTCGTGCCAGCCGCGTGCCGCCCGTGGCAGCGATGCTCGAGGGCGCGGAGCCGCCCGGATCGCGCCTGTCGCGGTGGTCGCCGATCATCGCCGGTGTCCTTGGCGCCGCTGGCATCGCGGTGGTGGTGGCGGGCCTCACCGGGGGCGGCGACACCACGAGCCGTCTGCTCACCATGGCCGCGGGCGCGTTGCTGGTGTTCCTCGCCATCGGCGGGCTGGGCCGCTATCTGGTGCCTCCGCTCGCTCGCGTGGTCGGATGGCCGCTGGAGCGCCTGCCAGGTGCATCCGGCAGGCTGGCCCGGCAGAACACCACCCGTAACCCCGCGCGCACCGCGGCCACAGCCGCGGCCCTCATGATCGGCATCGGCCTGGTGACCTTCGTCGCCGTGTTCGCGCAGGGGCTCAAGGCATCGTTCACCGACACCATCGACCGCACCATTCGTGGCGACCTCGTGGTGACCGGGCGAAACTTCCAGACGGTGCCCGCGGCAGGCATGGGCGCCATCGCCCACACCCCCGGCGTGGCCGACGTGGTGGGCGTGCTCACCGATCAGGTGCGCGTGCCGGGCGCGGGGCAGGCGTTCGCCTACGGCATCCCGCCCGCCCCGGCTGAGCGGTCGCTCAGCCTTGAATGGGTGGACGGATCCGACGCGCTGCTCGGCGGTCTGGGCAGCGACGCGGCGGTTGTGGAGAAGGATGTGGCCGCGGGCGCCCACGTGGATGTGGGCGGGAGGATCAGCGCGGTCACCTCAACGGGCCGCCGGTCCACGTTCCGGGTGACCGGTATCTACCGCGACCCGCAGCTGTTCAACAACGGGCTGATCGTGTCGGACGCCGCATTCGTCAGGGCCTTCACCACGCGCGACCCCTTCTCCATATTCGTCTCGGTGCAGCCCGGCGCGGACCCCTCCGTGGTGCAGGGGGCCGTGGAACGGTCGCTGCGTCCGTACCCCGTGGCCGAGGTCAGGACCAATGCCCAGTACCGCCAGCAGATCGGCGATCAGGTGGACTCCATCCTGTACCTGCTCTACGCGCTGCTGGCGATGAGTGGGGTCATCTCGGTGTTCGGCATCGTCAACACGCTGGTGCTGTCGATCACCGAGCGCACGCGCGAGATCGGCATGCTGCGTGCCATCGGGGGCACCCGATCAGAGTTGCGGCGCATGGTGCGGTACGAGAGCACCATCACCTCGGGAATCGGCGGAATCGTTGGGATCGTGGTGGGGGTGCTGCTCGCATGGGTGCTGTCGCTGGGCCTGAAGGACGAGGGCATCGTGTTCTCCATTCCCTGGGTGCAATTGCTGGTGTTCCTGGTGGTGGCCTTCATCGCCGGGGTTCTGGCGGCGGTGGTGCCGGCCCGACGCGCCGCGCGGCTCGACCCCCTCGATGCCCTGCACCATGACTAGTGGAGTGACCGCCAACGTGTGCCGGTCCTCTGGGGATCCCGACGGACCACCTACGCCGTTCCGGCCTGCGAGAACCGAGCCGGGCCAGGACGCAGGGAGCGCCCATATCGGACAAACGGGCGCGACCGAGGACACCGCCCGGCGACGTGTTCGCCGCCGCCGCTGGAACCCGGTGAACGTTGGCGGTCACTCCGCTGGGGGTCACGCGGCCGTGGCGCTGCTTGCGATCGCCGTCATCGCCGTTGCGGGCTGCTCGCGGCGCTCCGAGGCCCCCGGGCCCGCGCAGGGCGAGCCCGCCGCGCGCATGGTGGCCACTGCCGACCACGGCGCGAAGGTCCTCCTGGACCGTCGAGTGGTGCCCGGCCGCAGTGTGATGGATGGCCTGCGCGATGTCACCCCCGTGGACACCGCATACGGGGGTGGCTTCGTGAAGGCCATGCTGGGGCTGGGATCGCAGGCGTCGCCCGCGGCCGACTGGTTCTTCTACGTGAACGGCATCGAGTCGCCGGTGGGGGCGGCGGCCGTCGCCCTGGGCGACGGCGACGTGGCGTGGTGGGATTACCGGCGCTGGGGCGGCATGCTGAGCGTGCGCGGTGTGGTGGGATCGTGGCCCGAACCATTCGTGCACGGTGCGGGAGGGGGAATCGTGACGGCATCGGCAGACCCACCCATCGCCGGTGCGCTGGCCCGCGCGGGGGCCCACACCACCACGGGTGCGGCGCGCTTCCGTGTTCGCGTGGGCACGGACGCATCGTTGAGCAGCCGCGATGGCGCCTGGCGGGCAATCGACGGTGACCCAGCGGGCCGAGGCCTGGCCGGTGGTATCGCGGCCGGGCGCGTGGTGCTGATGCCCCCGGGAGGCGGTCGTCCGGTGCCCGTGCCGGGCGCGCACGCGGTGGTGGTGCTGGTGCCCGCGGGTGCACGCGCCACCGACGGTGCGTTGCTGGCGGTGGCTGGTCTCGACCAGACGTCGGCCGCGGCCGCGGCACGCACCATCGCCCGTGATCCGACGGTGCTGCACCTACGCTACGCGGTTGCCTTCGACGCCGCGGGCATGCCGGTGCGCGCGGCCGGGAGGATGGGCCCATGAGTGCCGACGACGAGCGCTGGATGCGGCGTGCCCTCGACGAGGCCCGGTCCGCCCCGTCGCATGGCGACGTGCCCGTGGGCTGCGTGGTGGTGCGCGATGGCGAGGTGCTCGCGGCCGCGCACAACGAGCGCGAGCTGCGTCAGGACCCCACGGCACATGCCGAGGTGCTGGCAATACGCGGTGCCGCGCTCACGCTGGGCGGGTGGCGTCTGGTGGGCGCCACCGTGTACGTGACGCTTGAGCCCTGCCCCATGTGCGCGGGGGCCCTCCTGCAGGCGCGGCCGGAGAGAGGCGTGGTGGGGGCATCCGAGCCGGTGTCGGGTGCGGCGGGGGGCGCGATCGACTTGTTTCGCGACCCGCGGCTGCCCACGCGCATTCCGGTCCACACGGGCGTGCTGGCAGGGGAATCCGCACTGCTCCTTCGAGCCTTCTTCGCCGAGCGCCGGGGCGATTGATACTCACGAACCCATCGCGATGGTCGTGGTGGGCCCCGCTGGTACCCTCGAGGCGATCCTCAACCCAGGAGTCGAGTCTTGAGAGTCCCCGCCACCGGAATCCTTTCCCTTGTCGTCCTGGCTGCCGCGCTCCCCGTGGTGGCACTCGGCGCCTCGGCCGGCGTGCAGGACGATCGCCTGCCGGTGACGTCTCCCAGCGGTCTGCAGGCGCGGGTGAACCTGCTCACGACCACTGGGACCAAGGTGACGCGGGTGGACCTGTACTGGAGCACGGCGGCACCCACCCGGCCGACCGCGCCGACCAACCCGGACGACCCCGCGTACGACTGGACATGGTCGGATACGGCGTTCGGGGCGCTCGACGCCGCGGGAATCACCCCCATCGTCACCGTGTGGAACCCCCCGGTCTGGGCGGCGGGCAAGTCCACGGGCGAGCCGAGGAACTGGAATGCCAACGCACCGAAGAACGCGCGGGACTTCGCCAACTTCATGCAGGCGCTGGCCACCCGGTACAACGGCAAGACGGACATTCCCGGGCAGGGTCCGCTCAAGGTCAGGTTCTTCGAACTCTGGAACGAGCCCAACCTGCAGTTCTACTTCCGGCCGCAGTACAGGGGCAGGACTCCCGTGTCCCCGGGCAAGTACGCGCAGATGGTCAACCTGTCGACACCGGCCATCAAGAAGGTGAACCCCGGCGCGATCGTGTTGGCGGGTGTGACGGGCCCCAAGGGCAAGTCGAACTCCACCGGTCGCGGCACCCTTGACTGGATCGCCGACCTGAAGAAGGCCGGGATGAAGAACTTCAGCGCCTACTCGCAGCACATCTACCCTGCGGCGGCGCCCAACACGACCACCCGGGCCATTCCGTCGTGGTCCACGCTGCCGAAGATCGTCGCGGCCGTCAACACGCTTCCCCGCGGCAGGTCCAAGAAGATCTACATCACGGAGTCCAGCTACACGACGGCTACGACCCCCTTCCGCACCGTGGCGTTCACTCCCGCGCAGCAGGCCAGATATCTGACCGAGATCTACAAGCTGCCGCTTGTGAGGAGTTCGCGGATCCCGCTGGTGATGTGGTTCCAGCTGCAGGACAACCCGAGCTGGCCGGGCGGGCTCTACACCAGCCCCGCGGCAACGGCGAAGCCGTCGCTCGGGGTGTTCCCGATGGCCATGGCGAAGCCGTCGCTCGCGGCGTTCCGGGCGGCCGCGGCGGCCAACCCGCCCCGGGGCAACCTGCGCCCCCCTCGGGGAGGGGGCTCACGGCGCCACCTCGCGCCGTGACGTGACGATGAGGGCGAGGGTGGCCGCCAGGGCGGCCACCCCGCCCAGCACCAGCACGGCCGATGGGGACGCTGACCCACCGCCCAATACCTCGGCGGGGCGGTACCAGTGCAGGACCGAGAGCGGCTCGAGCGGTTGCACGAGCCCCCAGATCTGGGCCAGGTAGTCGAGGGTGTATGAGACGAGCGCGAATGCCGCACCCCACGCCACGGCCCGGGCCGCGGTGCGGGAGAAGCTCGCCGCCAGGGCGGTGACGGCCCCGACCCCGATGAAGAGCAGCATCGCCATGAATCCGGTGATGAGGAGCGCCTCGAGGGATACCGCGCCGAGATCGGTGACCGTCAGCACCGCGATGCCCGCTCCCACCACGCCCATCGCGGTGACCAGGCCCACCATGATCGCCATCGCGATGAGCTGTGCACCCAGCCAGTGGGTGCGTTTGAGCGGCCGGGACAGCATCAGCTCGGCCACACCGCTCTCCACGTCGCGCGCGGACGCCGCCCCGGCGCCGATGGCGGTGGCCGAGAGAATGGCCAGCGCAATGGGGTGCACGAAGCCCAATCCCAGGTATCCGGCCGGGGTCGCGAGGTCGGATCCCTGGAGGAACGCACGGATCGCGGGCGGCAGCGACTCCAGCAGGCTGCGGATCTGGTTCCCGTCCACGGACGCGTACGAGACCCCCACAAGGATCAGGAACAGGCCCAGAGAAATGCCGAGCAGGAAAGACTGCCGCAGGAGGCGTTGCAGCATCAGGCCGAGCATCACCGTCATGCGGCCCCGTTCCCCAGGTAGAGGGCGCGGAATACATCCTCGAGGCGTGCCGCCTCGATGGTGATGTCACGCGGGGACAGCGTTCCGAGCCGCGCCAGCAGCGGGCCGGGGTCCCCGGCCAGGGTGAAGTGGTGCACGTGACCCTCCACGCGCAGGTCGTTCATGCCATCCACGCGGTACAGCGACGCATCGACGTCGCCGGCGAACAGCACCTCCACCGTGCGCACGCGCGCCCGGCGCAGTTCGTCCACGCTCTTCACCAGCAGCAGGCGACCATCACGCACCATCGCCACGCGATCACACAGCTCGTCCACCTCGCCCAGGGAATGGCTCGAGAAGAACACCGTACGCCCGGCCCGCGCGCGCTCATCGAGCATCTCAAGCAGGCGCGCCTGCATCACCGGGTCGAGCCCCGACGTGGCCTCGTCGAGAATGATCACGGGCGGGTCGTGCTGCAGGGCGGCAACCAACCCCAGCTTCTGGCGCATGCCGGTGGAATATTCGCGTATCCGTCGTCCGAGGGTGGTGGGATCGAGTTCCAGCGCCGACAGCAGGCGCTCGCGCAGCACCGGCGGGCGGGGGTGAAGGCGCGTCAGCACGTCGAGCATGCGTCTCCCCGACACATCGCGGATGAGCCCCAGCTCGCCGGGCACGTAGCCCACCTGGGCCAGCGCGGCCATCGGGTCGCGCGCCATGTCGTGGCCCATGATCTGCACGCTGCCGCTGGTCGGGCGAAGCAGTCCCACCGCGCATCGGATGAAGGTGGTCTTGCCCGCGCCGTTCGGCCCCAGGAAACCCAGCCGCTCGCCGTGCTGCACCTCGAGGGTCACATCATCAAGCCCCACCACCCCCGAGGCGTACGACTTGCCGAGGTTCCGTGTGCGGATGGGGAGCGCGGCGGTCACGACCCCGCAGGGTAGAGGGATTGCGACCCGGCGTCCCCGCGCATGGGACGGTCCGCTCACATGCACGGCATGGGGGGTCGGGTTCTGTGCACACGGCCAAGGAGTGGCGGGTGTCCGGCGTCATGCGGCGCCCCTGAATCGTCCGGGAGGAACGCGCTGTCCCCGGCTGCCTCTGCCTGATCATGGGGCCGGGCGACGCTGCCCGGCCCCATGATCAGGAATGCATCAGTGGCTCTCGATCACCTTGTCGACCAGCCCGTACTCACAGGCCTGCTCGGCCGTGAAGAAGCGGTCGCGCTCGGAGTCCACGTGGATCTCCTCGGGGGTCTTGCCGGTGTGGTGGGCAAGGATCTCATCCAGGCGGGCACGCAGGTTCAGGGTCTCGCGTGCATGGATCTCGATGTCGGTGGACTGCCCCGAGAACCCGCTGGACGGCTGATGGATGAGGATGCGCGAGTTGGGCAGCGACATGCGCTTGCCCGGGGCGCCACCGGCCAGCAGCAGCGCGCCCATGCTCATGGCGACGCCGACGCAGATGGTCTGCACATCGGGCTTGATGAAGTTCATGGTGTCGTAGATCGCAAGACCCGCGTACACCGAGCCACCCGGCGAGTTGATGTAGAGAGAGATGTCCTTGTCGGGGTCGTCGCTCTCGAGGTGCAGCAGCTGGGCCACGATCAGGTTGGCGATCTGGTCGTCAACCGGGGTGCCCAGGAACACGATGCGCTCGTTCAAGAGACGCGAGTAGATGTCGAACGAGCGCTCGCCGCGGGCGGTCTGCTCGATGACCATGGGGATGAGCGGGCTCATGCGGAGGTCACTCCTTCATCGGTAACAGGGGTGTGTGAGGCGAGGAAGGCCCCAAAGGCGGCAATCGCCCGGAGGTCCTCGTCGTGCAGTCGGTCCACGGCCCACGCGATCTCGGACCGTGGGTCGGGAGCGAAGCCGAGTGGGTGGCGCACAGGACGTGGCGGAGCCGCGCCCAGCGCGATCGCCAGGTCGAGGAAAACCTCGCCCGGTCCGCCCCCGATGGCATCGGCGATGCGGCAGAGCGCCCCGAGCGACGGTTCCTTGAGCCCCCGCTCAACCTCCGAGAGGTGAGCGGGGCTCATGTCGGCGCGTTCAGCGGCCGCCCTCACGGACAGGCCGGACACCTCGCGGCGGGCACGAAGCGCCTCACCGAGAGTGACGCCGATGGTCTGTTCGCTGTGAGCGGACACATGCACGCTGACAGCGTATCGCGGTCTCCCCGTACTGCAACACGTTCCTGGTCGCGCGCTGTCTAATTGTGCGGCGGCGGCGGAAGGCGCTCGAGGCGCTCCTTCTCACGGGCCCGCGGCATCATCCACGTGTTCTCCATCACCGCGGTAACGATGACCGCCGCGACCGTGGCGATGAGCAGCGACGCGATCGCCCCCTGATGCAGGACCGCTGGCACCAGTGCCAGGAAGAGAACCCAGAAGAGGGCGAACGCAAGGATGCAGCGGGCCACTCGGCGGGTGAGACGCCTCTGCTCGTCGAAGACGACGCGCACCTGCATCTCGTCGAACCGCTCGTGGGGATCATCGGCCATGGTGTGACCCTACGCCCGCACGGACCGGGCGACGTCGAGCATGGCCCTAAGAACCCGTTTCGGAATGGCGGCCACGACCGTCTGCGCGCTGCGAATCAGCGCGATGCGGTGTCCTCGGTCGGGGCGATGCCCTTCGGCATCACACCCTCCCTGCTCCCTGCGTCCGTGCCGTGCGGGATTCTCGCGGCAGGCCGACTGCGGTCCATTCCGAAACGGGTTCTAACTCCGGGGTCCTGCCGCCACGCCCGCCCGCACGGCCTTCACCAGCGACCCCAGATCGTCACGGTCGCGGGCCACGGCGAACGCCCCCCGCCAGCCCATGTCGATTGGGGCATCGAACGGCTCGCCGTCCTCATCCACGATCACGGCACCGCCCTCGCGGATGATGAGCGTGGCGGCGGCCACGTCGACCACGCGCGCCCGGCGCAGCACCGCGAGGCCATCGAGCCGTCCCAGGGCCACGTACTGCATGGCGAGTGCCAGCGACCCCGTGCTGCGAATTCGGCTGGCATCGGCCAGGTACGGCACCGCAGCACCAAGGCGGCGCGGAGACGCGCCCTCCACGACGCACAGCAGCAGCCCGCGGTAGTCCGGCGGCATGTGGCGCGCGCCGTCGACGCGCACGCCATCGCCGCGTACGGCCACCACCGTCTCGCCGGTGCCCAGGTGCCGCAGTACGCCCACGCGCACGTCGGACAGGCGCGGCCCGTCGGCCATGGCCAGCGACACGGCGAACTCGGGGAGGCCCCGCCGGGCATTGCGGCTGCCGTCGATGGGGTCGACCACGACCAGTGTACGGCCGTCGCCATCGAATGACCGCCCGCCGAGCTCCTCGCTCACCAGATCGAAGCGGTGCCCCTTCCCGTGCATCTCCTCGAGCACCGAGACAACGGCGTCCTCGGCGTTGCGATCAATGATCAGCGTCTCGTCGCCACCACGCCCACGGCCCACGCCGATGGCTCGGTCCGCGAACGGTATCGCCGCCCCCGCCTGCGCCACCCGGTCGGCCGCCTCCGTGAAGGCGTCCACCCAGGCGGCGTCTGCGGGGTCAGTCGGCCAGCGGTTGGAAGGCAACGCCGGTGAGGAGTTTGGGGAAGAAGTACGTGGACTTCTGGGGCATGACGCCACCCTCCTCGGCCACCGCGGCAACGTCGGCGGTGGGAATGGCGCGCACGATCAGCGCCGCGGCCGCGGCGCCGGAGCGCACCTCGTCCCATGCGTCGGTGGAGTCCTTGGTGTAGCTGAGGATGCCCTCGTGGGCGAGGTGGGCCTGGTCGCCGCCGAGGGCGGGTACCAGCAGGTTGCGCTCCAGCACGGCCAGGTCGAGGCGTTCGGATGCCGTGCCGCCCGAATTCGGCGTGGTCAGCAGCAGGGCGCGGTCCGGGAGCACCAGGCCGGCGGCCACGTGGTCGGCGGGCGCAGCGGCCAGTGCGGCCTCGAGCGACGCCAGGTCGTTCCCCACGGGCGTCACGTCCAGACGATCCTCTGACCCCACGGGCCACTCGGTCAGCACGCGGTGGGTGGGCAGCACCACCAGGCCGGGGTCGTCCAGCGAGGTCAGGCCCATCAGCACCTGGTCGTAGGCCTGCTCGCCCGCGGGGTCACCATCCTCGGCCCGGCGCTGGTCGCGGTAGGCGAGGGCCGTCTCGTAGCGGTGGTGGCCATCGGCGATGAGGATCCAGCGGCCGAGAAGGGCCGACTCGATGTCGGTGAGGCGCGCCGGGTCGGCGATGGTCCACACGCGGTGGATCGTGCCCTCGTCGTCGGTCAGCTCGGCATCGGGCGGGCCGTCAACGCCTGCGGCGGCCCATACGGCGCCGGCGGGGTCGGGGTACAGGCCGAACACCGGGGACAGCTGCACCTTGGTCGCGTTCATCAGGCGAAGGCGCTCTTCCTTCGGGCCCCGGTGAGTGCGCTCATGCGGGCGCACCACGCGAGTCTCGTACGGTTCGGCGCCGACGGCGGCGATGATGGTGCGCCGGGTCCGGTGGCTGCCGTCCGGCAGGTCGAACTCCTGCGTCCAGGCGATCATCACCGGGGTGTCGTGGCGCTTCAGCACGCCGCGGTTGATCCAGTCGGCGATCGTGTCCGCCACCTGGTCGTAGGGGACGTCGGGCAGATCGATGCCCACCACGTTCCACCGGTTGCGGCCGGCGAGGCGCGTGCGCTCCTCCGGGCCCACGACGTCGTACGGAGGGGCCACGAGGGTGCCCAGATCTCCTGCGACGGTTGTGTCGTAGGCGAGGGCGCGGAAGGGGCGGACCCTGGCCCCGGAGAAGTCATTGTTCGGCACGAAGCGGCAGCCTACCAGCGTGCCCGGGCCCGTCCGCGCAGCGCTTTAGCATGCGGTGTCCGATGCTCACGGACCTCACCACCGCTCAGGAAATGGCGGTCATCCACCCCGACGGGCCCATGCTGGTGCTGGCCGGGGCCGGCGCGGGCAAGACACGCGTGCTGTGCCGCCGCCTCGCGTGGCTGGTGTCGCAGGGTGCAGAGCCCGGTGACGTCCTGGCGCTCACGTTCTCGTCGAAGGCCGCCGCCGAACTGCGCGCGCGTGCCGAGGACCTGATCGGACGCAGTCACGAGACGCTGCGGGTCACCACCTTCCATTCGTACGCACTCGACCTGGTCCGATCGCTTGGCACCGATCGCGATCTGGCTCCGGTGCTGCGCCCGGTGGGTACCGAGGAGCGTGTGCTGCTCCTGCTCGACCGCCTTGAGGACCTGCAGTTGAGCGAGAACGACCTGCGCACCGACTCCGTGCAGGTGGTCAGGGGAATCGTGGACCGCATCGATCGCTGCCGCGACGAGCGGGTTGACCCCGAGCGGTATGCCAGTTGGGCGCAGGCATCGCTGGGCGGTGCTCGCGGGCGCCTGGCCGCGGCGGATGCCCGACGAGAGGTCGAGTTCGCTCGTGCCTACGGCCTGCACGATGCCTGGTTGGCCGAGCAGGGGCTGGAGGACTTCGGGCGCCAGATCACCCGTGCCTTCGATCTGCTGTCCGCGCATCCGGACCTGCTGGCAATCGCCCGCGAGCGCGCGCGGCATGTGCTGGTCGATGAGTTCCAGGACACCAACCATGCGCAGGCCGAGCTTCTGTACCTGATCAGTGGCGAGGCCCGCAGTCTCGTGGTGGTGGGCGACGACGACCAGGGCATCTACCGGTTCCGCGGGGCGTCGGCCAAGAACATGGCCGACTTCCGTGTGCGGTTCCGCCAGGCGCCCGTCGTGCGTCTTGAGCTGAACCATCGTTCCACGCAGGCCATCCTCGACGCCGCCCATGCGGTTGTGGAGCCCATCGTGCTGCGTGAGCCCAAGGTGCTGAAGGCGCTGCCCGACGCCACGGGCCCGCCACCGGAATTCTGGGTGTCGCCCGACCCCGACGGCCAGGCGCGGGCCGTGGCCGCCAGGATCCTGAGTCTCGTCGAGGCCGGGGTGCCCTACGAGGAGCAGGCCGTGCTCATGCGCGCGGTGCGAACCGAGGGGCGCTCCGTGGTGGCCGAGCTGGAGCGCAGCGGTATTCCCCATCAGGTTCACGGCGGCACCGACCTGTTCGACCGTCGCGAGGTGCGCCTGGCGCTCGCATGGCTTCGCGCCATCACGGACCCCCACGATGCGCTCGCGCACCTGAGGGTGGCAACCGATCCATCGCTCGACCTGCCATGGGCCCCGGCCGCCCAGGCGGTTGCGGATGCCGCCGCTGCCGGACAGCACCTCACCGGGCCTCTGTCGGATCTTGCGGGCGGGGCATCAGATGGTCGTGCACGTGTGCTTCTGGAGGAACTCGGGCGCACGGCGTCGCTCGCCGCGCCACGTGATCTGGTGCGCGATGTCCTGGACCGCACGGAAATCCGGGTGCGTGCGCTGGCCCTGGGTGGGGCCGAGGGCACGGCCCGCCTCGCCGACCTGCGTGCGCTCGAGCGTCTGGCCGGCGAGATCGTGGACATCTCTCCGGGCATCGACGCGCTCGCGCTCGTGCGCAGGCTCAACGACCTGGCCGGTGTGGGCTACCGGGCCAGCGGGGGGACGCCCGAGCGCATGGGTGTGCAGGTGATGACCATCCATCAGGCAAAGGGTCTGGAGTTCGATGCGGTGTTCGTGTTGGGCCTGGTGCAGGCGTCGTTCCCCGGGCGCGAGCGCCCGCGCTCGGACATTCCCGATGCCCTTCTGCCCGAGGCCCTGCCACGGGGGAAGGACGCCCACCTGGCCGAGCAGCGGCGTCTGGCCTATGTGGCGATGACCCGCGCGCGTCGCCATCTCGTGCTGTCCACCTACGCGTCGTCGGCCACGGGCATTCCGCAGCGACCCTCGCTGTTCATCGAGGAGGCCCGCGCCGTGCTGGGCGATGCCCCGTACGTCGAGGTGGGTGCGGCTCCCGAGCGCGTGGTGCTGGACGCCCTGGCCGCCGGGCGATCGCGGCTGGAGGAGGCCGTGCAGCGCGCGGCCGAGGCGCGTGCCGAGGGATCCGCCGACGCCGATGCGCGGGCGGATGTCGCGGCCGATGCCGCGCGCGCGCTGGTCGAGGCCCGGGCCGGGGTGCTGGCAGGGAAGCCCGCCGCGCAGGTACCGGACCCGGAACCACGCATACCCCGCCCCGGGCTGGTGCTCAGCCCCACCGACATCGCCCGATACATCAACTGCCCTCTGGCGTACCGCTTCGCCGGCGTCGATCGCGTGCCCCCGCGACACGATCCCAACCGCGCAGTGGGCAACGCCCTCCACGCGGCGCTCGAGGCCCACTTCCGGCCCGACGCCCCGCCGGGCGGTGCCGATCGTGTGATCGCCCGCTTCGCCGTGGAGATGCAGCGCCGTGGAGCCGCCGGCACGGCGGTGGGACAGCAGGCCATGGACCGCGCCCGCGAGCACATCCCCAAGTACATCGAGAAGGTGGGCACGTCGGGTGTGCGCACCGTGGGTGTGGAGCGCGCCTTCACCCTGCGGGTGGGTCCACATTCGATCCACGGGCGCATCGACCGCATCGATGCCCACCCGGCCGGAGGACACCAGTTGGTGGACTACAAGAGCGGCCGCATGCCATTCCGCGAGACCGAGGCCGGCACGCTGGTGCTGAACATGTACGTCGAGGGTGCGCGCGAGGCGTGGGCCATCGATCCACGGGCGGCGGTGCTGGAATACGTGTTGGACGGCGACACGCGCCCGGTGCACCCCGAACCCCACGAGCGCCCGGCGGCACTGGATCGCATCCGCGAGGTGGCCGACTCCATCTCGGCCGGACACTTCGGGCCCACCCCGGGCTGGACATGCCGCACCTGCGACTTCAACCTGATCTGCCCCGCGCAGGACCGTTAGGGTGGCGCCAATGTCCACCCTTGAGCCAGGGCGTCCCGTTGAGGGCGTGTTCGCGGTGCATCGCAAGGAGCGCCGCATGTCGCGCAAGGGCGCGCCGTTCCTGGCGCTCACCCTGGGTGATGCCACCGGAACGATCCAGGCCGTGGTGTTCGACGAGCCCGACTGGTTCGCCGGGCAGTTCGAGGTGGGGGATCGTGTGCGCGTGACCGGCGAGGTGACCGCCCGCGGCGGGCGAAGCACGCTGCGTGTGCGATCGCTCCGCCCGGCCGAGGCGACCGATGCCGAGGTCGACCTGCTGCCCCGCAGTCACCGCGATCCCGATGAGATGTTCGGCTTCGTGCTGCACCTGGCCGACGAGGTCGCCGAGCCGGGGCTGCGGGCCACCCTCGCGGTGATGACCGGCGACGAGGCGCTGGCCGATGCCTGGCGCACCGTCCCGTGCACGCGCTCCGGGCATCACGCGTATCTGGGCGGGCTCATCGAGCACACGGTGGGCGTGGCGTCCCTGTGTCAAGCGCTGTGCACCTGGCACCCGCGGGTCAACTCCGACGTGCTTGTGGCGGCGGCCCTGCTGCACGACATCGGCCACACGCGCGCATGGGCGGTGGGAACCGCAACCGTCGAACAGAGCGATGAGGGCCGAATGCTCGGGCACCTGCTCATCGGCCTGCAGATGGTGGATGCCGCCGCGCGATCCGTGGGTCTTGTGGATGAGCAGCGCCTGCCCCTGTTGCATGCGATCGGCTGGCACCACGGCCCCCCTGCGGGGGCAGGTCTCGGGCAGGCATCGGCCGAGGCCCTGGCCCTGTGGCGCGCCAATGCGATGGAAGCCGGCGTGAAGGCGCGCCTTGAGGGCGCGAGCGTGCTGGACCCCGACCACTCGTGACGCCGGCGGTGGGGCTGACTCGGCATGTGACCGGTGCCGGGGAGCCCGTGGTGCTGGTGCACGGCACGAGCGCCGATCACCTGACGTTCCGGTTGGTGGCACCGCTGCTCGAGCCGCACCACATCGTGGTGACGGTGGACCGCCGCGGCTACCTCACCAGCCCGGACACCGCGCCGTATCGCCTGCACGATGAGTTCGCGGACCTGGTCGCCGTGCTGGCCGACCTGGGCGGGCGCCCGGCCGTGCTGGGCCACTCGTTCGGCGCCACCGTCGCCCTTGGTGCCGCGTTGGCCGGTGCGCCGGTGGGCCCGATGGTGCTCTACGAGCCCCCGCTCCCCGCGGCCATTACGCCGGCGCTCATCGCCGATCTCGAGGCCCTGGGTGTGGCGGATGACCGCGCGGGAATCCTGGAACTGGTGCTGCGGCGCTTCGCCAGCTTCGACGATGCCGACGTGGAGGCGTTCCGGGCGTCCGACCTGTGGTTGCCCCGCCTCATCACGGCGCCGTCGGTGGTGCGTGAGCTCGTGGCGCTCTCGGCATGGCGGCCCGGGGACCTGTCGGCGGTCACGATGCCGGTGACGGTCCTGGTGGGCGGGCGCAGTGCCGCACCGGACCGTGCCCGGTGGCGGGCCCTCGCCGATGCGCTGCCGAACGGGCGCATCGAGGTGATGCCCGACCAGGGCCATGTGGCGACGGCGACCTCACCCGAGCTGGTGGCCGGGGCGCTTCTGGACCTCACCGGGGCGTAACCGCTCGGGCGCATCCCGAGCGCGGGCTACACGTTGAAGCGAATCTGCATCACGTCGCCTTCCTGCACGACGTAGTCCTTGCCCTCCATGTGCGCCAGCGCCACCTCGCGTGCCTTGGCAAAGGAACCGCACTCCACCAGCTTGTCCCAGGCCACGACCTCGGCCCGGATGAAGCCCCGCTCCATGTCGCTGTGGATCTTGCCGGCCGCGCCATCGGCGGTGGTGCCACGCATGATCGGCCAGGCGCGGGCCTCCGGCGGGCCCGACCCGGTGAAGAACGTGATCAGGTCCAGCAGCCGGTAGCCGGCCTGGATCAGGGCGTCGGCGCCGCGTGTGGTGCCCAGGCCCATCTCCTCGGCGAACTCGGCGGCATCCTCGGGGTCCATCTCTGCCAGCTCCAGCTCCACGCCCACGGGAAGCGCCAATGCCTGGGCTCCCTGCGTGGCGGCGTAGGCCGCGATGTCGGCGGGCGGGTCGCCCGGGTCGTCGGTGTTCACGAGGTAGAGCGTGGGCTTGGCCGTGAGCAGGCCAAGCTTCGTGGCCACCTCACGCACATCGTCATCATCGATCGTGCGCACGGGGCGCCCGGACTCAAGTGCTTCGGTGATGGTCTCGAGCGCGGCGGCCTCGGCCTTGGCGTTGGCATCACCGGCCCGCACGCCCTTCGCCACCTTCTCCGCACGGCGGGCGACCTGCTCGGCATCCGCAAGGGCCAGTTCGATGTCCACGGCCTCGGCGTCGCCCAGGGGGTCCACGCGCTCAAGGGGGTGCGGCACCTCCGCATTGGCGAATGCCCGCACCACATGCACGGTGGCGTCCAACTCGCGGATGCGTCCCAACGCCTGGCCGCCCAGACCCTCGCCGCGCCCCGCGCCCTCCGACAGACCGGCGATGTCCACGATCTCCACCGTGGCGCGCACGCGGTCGGGGATGTCCTGCACGTCGGCGATGGCGTCGATGCGCGGGTCGGGAACGTTCGCCATGCCGCGATGCGGCTCACGGGTGGTGAACGGGTAGGGCGCGACCTCCGCCTTCCCCCCGGTGACGAGGTTGAAGAGGGCGGTCTTGCCCGCGTTCGTGAGTCCTACGAGGCCGAGCTGCAGTTCAGGAGCCCCCGCCGAATCCCACGCGCGCATTCACTTCGCCAGGCACCAACCTGAGGAAGAGGACCTTGGAGAGGTCGACCATGTGTCCGCCCTCCTCGGCGTCCAGACGACGCCAGCCGCCCTCGTCTGCGGCGCTGAGCGCCTCGGCCAGGGCCGTCGCCTCCGCCTCGTCCACCGTGAGGCGAAGAATGTTGCCGCCCTCAAGGCCCATCTCGATGCGCCGCCTCACGAAAGAACCTTGAGCGAGGCCGGGGGCCCGGGCTTCTCCTCAGGGGTCCAGGCCGGAAGCGAGCGAATCTCGTCCAGGTGCACCATGGATTCCCGCTGGTCGGTGAACTTCAGTAGTTGCTTCCGACCGTATGCGCGGAAGATGGCGACGCCGAGGGTGTCGTAGATGGTGCGCATCCCACGGCGCGAGATGGTGCTGCGGATGATCTTGAAGGCCTCCGAGGGCTTCTTCTGCAGGTACAGGCCGAGAACCTTGGGAAGGCGCAGCGCGAATCGCCACTCGGTGACGAGCATGCGGATGAGGCGGCCCAGATTGCTGCGCACCTCCTTCTTGCCGAGCTCCCACGGGCCCTTGGCCGAGTAGAACCGCAGCATGTTCTTCCAGGTCTCCATTTGCAGTTGGTAGGGGGTCATCAGCTTGGGCTGGATGATGCAGTGGTGGCCGTCGTACAGGGAGTAGTCATCCGTGAGCACACGGCCCTCCGCTCGCATCTGCATGTCGAACGCAGTGCCCGGCAGGGTGGTGAGCATCATCATCTGCAGGGTGTCGACCTTGTGCTCGATGGCGAAGTCCACCGTGGCCCGGACGGTCGCCGGCGTGTCGGTGTCGGCGCCCACGACGAACATTCCGTGCACACGGATGCCGTAGTCGTGCAGAAGCTTGATCGAGGTCGTGATGTGCTCGACCTTCTGCTTCTTGTTGTACGAGTCGAGCCCCTCCTGAGTGATGCTCTCGAACCCGACGTAGACCATGTAGCAGCCGGAGTCGCGCATCAGCGACAGCAACTCGTGGTCGGGCTCGAGCGTCTGCTTGCTCTTGTAGATCGAGTCGGCGCGAATCTGCGCCGTCCACTGCGGTGTGATGCCCTCATCGAGCATGGCGCGGAACAGGTTCTTCGCCTGTTTCTTGTCGACGATGAAGATGTCGTCGTAGAAGAAGACGCTGGCTGGCCTGACGGCGCGCAACTCGGTCATCATGTTCTCGACCGAGCGGGTGCGCAGCTTGCGGCCGAACATCTTGATGACGCTGCAGAATGAACAGTCGTAGGGGCAACCCCACTTCATCATGGTGGGGTGGGTCGCCATCCGCTCGTGGCCCTCGAGCAGATCGAGCGCGGGGAAGGGCAGGGCGTCAAGGTCCTCGCCCGATGCCGGCGGGGCCTCGGGGTTGTTCACCTGATTGCCGTCCGCGTCCAGGAAGGACAGCCCCAGGATCTCGTGAAGTCCGGCGGGGCCACCGTCGTGCGTGAGCCAGTCGAGGAACTGCGCGAAGCCCACGTGGCCCTCGCGGCGGATCACGTAGTCGGCGTGCTTCAGGGCCTCGGGCGCCATGAAGGTGACGTGGGATCCACCGAAGAGCACGGGGATACCGGCGGCGCGGCAGCGGTCCGCGTAGGCATACCCCTCGAGCGTCGTGTTGGTGGTCGTCGAGATGCACACGAGGTCGGCGGTGAGCACGTCGGACCAGTCCACCTCCACGCCCCGGATGAGCTCGCAGTAGATCTTCTGGTCGACACCCGGGTACGTGTCGCGGGCGATCGCCGCGAGCAGGGGCAGGCCCAGTTTGGGAAGGTTCGCGATCTCGTAGATCGTGGCGCCACGGGGCTTGGGCTCGAGGTAGCGAATCTTCACGAGGCATCCTCCTGCGGGGGCCGATCGTTGACTGATATGCGGTGCTCTCCGGGCGATTCAACGAGTTCGGTGAGCACACCGCCTGCCGAGCGCGGATGCACGAAGGCCACCATGTGGCCTCCGAGTCCACGGCGAGGACGCGCGTCGATGAGTTCCGCGCCGTCACGCTCCAACTCACCGAGGGCGGCGTCGAGGTTCGGGACGCTGAAGGCAACGTGGTGCACGCCCGGGCCGCGCTTCGCGAGGAAGCGGCCCACGCCACCATCGGGATCGATCGGGCTGATCAGCTCCACATGCGACGGTCCGTCACCCAGGAGCACGGCCTCGACTCCCTGCTCGGGCAGGGTCTCCCGCACGCTCACGCCCATGCCGAACCGCTCCGCGTACATGTCGAGTTGCGCGTCGATGTCCTCGACGACATACCCGACGTGATGGATCAGCCCCAAGTGCATCGATGCGATGCTAACGGAACCAGCCGTGCTGCGGACCAACGGGGGGCATCGTCACCTCGCCTGCCGCCTCTGGGTGAAACTCCGATTCGTGGGCCGCTTTCGTGATGGCGCGGGTTCGGTCGTCGGGGAGGGGGGATCAGCGAACCGAGAGGTCCACCGGCACCAGCCGCGGGTTCGGCGACTCGGACCTGCCCACCTTCGCGCATGGGCGGCCATCAACCCTCACCACGTCGGCGGTGAAGTCGTTCGAACCCAGCAGCAGGCTCGATCCCACCCCGTAGGCGTCCACCGGCACCTCGGCATCCTCGAACGCCGCGATGCGGCCCGCGTCGAATCCCCCCGACGCCACGATGCGCACGGACCCGTGCCCGGCATGGTCGAGCGCATCGCGCACCTTGTGCACGAGTTCGGGAACCACGCCGGTGGGGGTGAACCGGCCCATCTCCTGCCATAGGGATCGGTCCACCATCGTGCTCGAGGTGTCGAGGCGTACGGCCCACAGATCGTCGCCCAGGGCATCCGCCACCTCGAGCGCCGTGCGCACGGAGTCGTTCTCGTAGTCCACGAGCACGATCACGTTCAGGTCACCCGCGAAGCGTGCGGCGAACCTGCGTGCGGCCAGCACCGTGTCGCCCCCACATGCGGCGATCAGCCCGTGTGGCACGGTGCCCATGCCACGCCCGCCCCACCACGACGCCTGGGCATCGGTGGACACGCCGATGGCCCCGGCCACATGAGCCGCCCAGCCATCGCCGGTCTGCATCTGCCAGTGGTCGAAGCGCGCGGGGAAGTACAGGATGGGTTTTCCCATCGCGGCCTCCACCACGGCCCGCACGTTGCGGCTGATCAACGTCCTGCGGCCCAGCACCCCCAACACGAGGGTCTCGAGGTGGGCGAACAGCGCGTAGTCGCCCTCGATCGACAGTACGGTCTCCCATGGTGCGATCGCGTCGCCGTCGAAGAGGGCTCGCACCAGCAGGGCGTCGTGTCCGTCCTCCCATCCGTCCGGCACACGCCGCCCGCTGCACAGCGCCAGGATCGCGATGGCCTCGTCCATGCCGCCCACCACGGCATGCTCGCGTTGGAACACCTGCATGAGCACACGCGGGTGGCGGTCGTCGGCCTCCAGCACCTCGCGCGTGAACGTGAAGTAGGCGTCGCTGTAGTAGCCGTCGCGCATGCGTTCGACCGGCAACTGAAAGGTGGATGGCCTGAGGCGCGGCCGGTCCGAACCCGCGCTCACCTCCCGCCCCCATCCTCCGGCCCGTCCGGGGGCAGGCGCCCCGGACGCGACGACCACACGAGGCCCACGCCCGCAAGAGCACCAGCCGCCAGGGCGATGGCGATGACCCCCAGCCAGATCCCGGCACCATCCGACCCGCCTTCGGCGGCGACGGTGGGCACGGTTGCCCCAGACGCGCTGGCGACGATTCTGACGGCCGACGCGGGCCCCGGGGCGTTCGGCCCGGTTTCGGGAGTCACCGTGTCGCCCACCTCGGGCGGTCCGGTCCAGCGCTTCACCAGGCCCCCTGCCGTTCCCTGCCACGCGGGCCACACCGACACACCTTCCTGGAAGGGGGTGCCGAGGATCGTGAAGTCGGCGTAGTGGTTGGGCGGGATCGTGCCACCGCTCCAGTTCACGCCGGCCAGGCGGCCATTGGGGCGGCGGATGAGGCGCGATGTCCATCCGGGTGCGTCGGCAACGGCGTACACGGTGACCTGCTTCGGGAATGCCACTCGCACCGACGTGGTGGTGAGTCCACCCTCGGCGGGCACCCGCACCGTGAACTGGGTGGACGCACGCAGAAGGGCCTCGGAGGGCAGCACCGAGACGTGCGCCGATGCGATGGGGGCAAGGATGGCCGCGGCCAGGGCTGCGGCACCTGCGGTGTGGAGCCACCTCATGCCGGCACGGGTGCGGCTTCGACCCGGAGGATCTCCTGCATGGCGGCCCGGCCCACCGCCAGCTCGGCATCGCCCGGCTCCCGCGTGGCGAAGCCCGACTGAATCGCATGGCCGGCGCCGTGGATCACGCGCGCGAGCGGATGGCCCGGGCGGCGCTCCGCGAACACGAACGCCTCCACCGACGCTCCCACGCTGAGGGCCAGCACGCCGCCACGGGCCACGATGCGCCAGCGGGTTCCCGTAATGCGCCGCGCCAGCGCATTGCCGACCGCGGTGGTCACGAGCAGCGGCAGCACCAGGTTCGACCCGCAGCGCGAGTGCTCCTTGGCGTCGGTGCCGCTGGTGGCCATTCCCTCCTCACCGCCGCGCTCGTACGCGGCGATGCTCTTGTGCTCAACCCCGTGCCAGATGGCGGCGTCAGATGTGCGCAGGGCGATGAGGGTCGGGGCCAGCCCCAGCACCGCGGCCACGGCCTCCTGCGCAGCCACCGACCTGATCCGCCTGCGCGCGATGGCCGACCCGATCATGGCGGCCACGATGATCACCCCCATGGGGCGGTCCTCCATCGCCGTGCGCGCCTCGGGGAGCCCCCGGCGTGCGACCGGCACCACCATCATCGCCTCGGCCATGCGGATGATCCCTCGGGCCAGGGGCAACCTGTCGAAGCGGCTGGCGGAGATACGTGGCCGCTCACCCGATGCCACGATCGTGCGCCCATCATCCGCCATCACCGCGGCGGCCCAGTGGTGCGCCCCGTGCACGAGCAGGCCGTTGGCGAGCGCCATGCCGCCGAGGCGCAGTCTGCGGGCATCGTGGGCCATCAGCGAGCCACCGTATCATCGGCGTCCGAGCCGTCCTGGCGTGCCTCGACACGCCGTTCCTGCGCCAGACGCCCGGTGGCATCATCGGTGTCGACGAACGACATCATGTCCGCAATCGCGCCATGCCCGGCATCGTCGCGGATGGCCACCAGCATGTCCTGGGCGACACGGCGATACGCGGCATGGCCCTGGGGCTGGCTGCGCAGTTCGATCAGGTGCATGGCCTCGCGCGCGTTCATGCGTATGGTGAAGCGCAGGCGGTGGGCCATGGTCACGGCGTAGGGCGCTTCGTCGGGCACCACGCCCAGCAGGTCGCGCCACAGGCCGCCGGCGCGCTGCTGCACGCGGGCGAACTCGTCGGCCAGGCCGGCGCTCTCGACGTCGGGGGAGGGCTCCCACCCCAGGGCGGCACCCAGCGGCTGGACCTCAAGCGTGAGCAGGCGATGGCGCTGCAGGTCGCGATAGGCGCCGTAGTCGCACACGATCTCGAAGAGGTACGAGGTGGCCTCGAGCGCACGCCCCGGACGCTCGCGGCGGTCGGCCCTGCCGGCTGCCCATGTGGCCAGGGCGTTGGTGCGATCTGCTGGCGCCATCTCCCGCACGCGCGCCCTCACCTCGCCAAGGGGCATCCCGGACGATGGCCACAGGGCGTGCGCGAGCACCCGTGCCTCGCCGTCGGGATCGCTCTCGATCAGTCGCACGGCGGCCCCGTCCGGCTGCTCATCGGCCTCGCCAAGGATGCGTACGGCGAGGTCCGCCGCCCGCAGGTCGGAGCCCTGCCGGTAGGCGCCGTGGCGCTCGCCGCGGTCTGGGCGGTCGACACGGGTCAGGAAGTCGGGAATGACCGTGCGCAGTTCGGTGAGCACGCGGTCGCCGCACTTACGTGCCTCGGCAAGGGGGTGCGCACGCAGCCGGATGATGAGCGACTCCCATGCCTGACCGGACGCGTACACGCCGAGGTTGGCGGTGGTGGCCGCCGGCAGCAGGCCCCGCACGGCGTCAAGTGCCTGGGCCCGCAGCGCCCGGGCCGCCGCGGCGTCGCCATCTGCCACCGGGAATCGCGCCACCAGATCGTCGTGCACAGCCGTATTCAGGCGGGCGTAGGTGGCGAAGGCATCGTCCAGTACGTCCTCGTATGCGGCGAGCAGGGACGGATCGGCCGAGATCGCCGCCGGGCGCACGTACTTCCATCGGCCACCGGGGCGGTCGGTGTACGGCACATAGCGCGTGGACTGCTCCAGATAGCTGGCCAGGCGCCCCCACTCGATGACCTTGGTCAGTACGTTGCTCGCACCCTCGATGGCCACGTGCGCGCCGCCCAGCTGGGCCACGGAGTCGTCGCCGTAGTCCGTGAGCACCCTTGCGAAGAAGTCGCGTGCGCGGCCCGTGCCCACCTCTGCGCCCGCAGGCCCTGCGGCCGCACCATCCCCGGGCATGAACTCCTCGAGCAGGATCCGCCGCAGCGACTTGGCGGTTCGCGAGTAGCGGGCGAAGAGCGCCCCCTTCACGGCCTCGGGCAGGTTGACAAGCGCGAACACCGGCCCGACGGGGTCGGTGACGTAGGGCGCAACGTGTGCCCGCTCATCGGGGGTGAGGTCACCCCCGGGAGTCACGGCCTCAGGCGATGTCGTCGTCCGCGCCCTCGTCGCCGCCGATCTCACGCCGGCCGGCGAAGAGATCGTTCAGGCGATCGCGCAACTCCAGATCGCCATGGAAGCGCGCGACCATCGCCCACTCGTCGGCCAGGAGAAGGGGCATGCCGTCCACCGAGCGGTCGGCGTCGGTGATGTCATCGTCGATGTCCACTGGGATCTCGCCCAGGTGGTGGCCGCTCGGCTCCGTGAAGAAGTAGTCGTTGAGGCGCTCGCGGATCTCGCCGTCGGCGGCGATCACGGCGATCTCGGCCCACGTGGTGGCAAGCATCGCAACGTTGCCGTGCTGCGTGCGCAGCACGGCCCGCTCGTGGTCGTGGTCGCCGTGGGTGTGCCAGGTGACCTCCTCGGTCAGCCCGGTCCCCGGCAGCTCCTGCTCCAACCGGTGGGACAGCCCCTCGCGGATGAGGGAGGCGCGCAGCGCGATCACCTCATCATCTGCGTCATCCGGCAGCACCAGGCGGAACCCCTCCTCGCCCACGGCGGTGCCGCCGTGGGCGGCGATGATCTGGGCGACCGCGCGAAGGGGGTCATCGGCCTTGCCCTGAGCGCGCTCGCCCGAGGACTCGGCCTCCGCATACCGGAACAGCCTGCGGAACTCTCCCGCCGAAAGCGGACCGATCTCGACTTCAATGTTCACCGGGGATCCTCCCCATCGCCGACGGGCGGCATGGTGCCAGACCCGCCCGCGTCGCGTGCCCGGGCTCGCAGGGCGGCGAGCCGCGTGGCCCGTTCCGCCTCCGGCCCATGCTCGCCCGCCCGGAAGAACACGACGTCCTCGAGCCCCTCGGGCATACACGAGTCGCCGGTGACGCCTCCCTGCACCGAGTGCGGGTTCACGTACCCGGTGCCGTGCCCGAGATTGCGGGCGTTGGGGCGACTGGCGTCGCGCAGCGTGAGCGGCGGCACGCGGGCACCCTCGTCCTCCACTCGGGCCAGGGCGGCGTCGATACCTCGGTACGACGCATCGCTCTTGGGCGCGAGCGCCAGGTAGGTGGCGGCCTGAGCCAGGTTGATCCGTGCCTCGGGCAGACCCACGAACTCCACGGCTCGAGCCGCTGCCACGGCAACCTCAAGCGCCCGGGGATCGGCGTTGCCCACGTCCTCGCTGGCCAGCACGATCATGCGGCGCGCGATGTACTTGGGGTCCTCACCCCCCTGCAGCATCACGGCCATCCAGTAGAGGGCGGCGTCGGCATCGCTTCCGCGCATTGACTTGATGAACGCCGAGATGGCGTTGTAGTGGGCATCGCCCGAGCGGTCGTAGACCACCGCTCGCCCGCCGCCGGCACGTGCGACGACCTCGGTGGTCACCGGCCCGTCGCCGGCGAGGGCCGCGGAGGCCTCGAGCAGATTCAGCGCATACCGGGCATCACCACCGCTCCTCTGGGCGATGGCCGCACGCGCCTCGGGCACCAGGGTCACCGTACCTCCCAGGCCGCGGGGGTCGGTGACGGCCCGGTCGAGAAGTGCCAGCACTTCGTCGGGGTCGAGCGCCTCGAGCACCAGTACGCGCATGCGCGACACCAGTGCGGCGTTCACCTCGTAATATGGATTCTCGGTCGTGGCGCCGATCAGCACCACAAGCCCGTCCTCCACGGACGGCAGCAGGGCGTCCTGCTGCGACTTGGTGAACCGATGGATCTCGTCGATGAAGAGCACGGTGCGCCCGCCCGCTGCCAGCCGGTCGCGCGCCCGCCCGATCACGGCGCGTACGTCGGCCAGGCCGGCGGACACGGCCGAGAGCTCCTCGAACGCGGCCTGGGTGCTCCCGGCCACGACGCGGGCGAGGGTGGTCTTGCCGCTGCCCGGAGGTCCGTAGAGCACCATCGAGGGCACGCGGTCCTCGGCGATGGCGCGGCGCAGGAAGCCCTCGGGGCCAAGGATGCCCGCGTGCCCCATGACCTCGTCGAGTGTGGCGGGCCGCATTCGTGCCGCCATCGGCCGCGTGCCCTCCAGCGTGCGCTCCACGACGTCCGCGAAGAGGTCCGGCTGATCGCTCATGCGGCCCATTCCACCTGTACGGGCGTAGCCTCGGCGGCGATGGACGACGATTGCGACGACGGGGTGGCGGGCGCAGATGTACTCGCCGCCCTTGAGGTGTTTGGGCCGCCTGGCGCCGACGTCGCCGGGATGGCGGCCCGCGTGCGCCCACAGGCGCGCTTCCGCTCGCTCGACGACCTGGCCCGCGCGTGCCCTCCGGCCGCGGCGGGCCTACGCCCCGGTGCCTTCACCGCTCTCTTCGCTCCGCTGTTCGGGGAGTTCGAGTGATTCGGGAAGCCCCGGCGCCATTGGGTTCGCCCGCAGCCACGACACCTTGAGGTAGAGGTCGCGGTCCCCGATGTCGGGGTCCAGTTCGAAGCGCTGGCCGCATAGCGGGCACAGCGTGACGTTGGAGAACGAGGGGATCCCCTCGGCGTCCACCTCTCCGGTGGGGAAGAGCACCAGATCGCCCCAGCAGTCGGGTGTGATGCACCGCACCCGGGCATCGGGGTTGACGAATGCGCTCTTCGGAATCGGTTCCGCCATACGTTCCCCCTGCGCCCGGGCGGGGGCGTCCGCTATCGTCGCCAGCCCGCCGGATCTCGCACCCGAGGTTACGCGCCTCGCCCCGTGCGGTTGAATTGCTATTATTACCGTTGGATTTACCGGGAAACCAGACGACGCCACGGAGTCCAATGTCCCCGAGCTATCAGGACCTCCTCGCGGATTCGCGAGAGGTCGTCCCCGAGGTGCAGGACACTGACCTCGCACCGCGCATTGAGGCCGACGACGGCCCCCTCATCATCGACGTCCGCGAGACGTCGGAATGGGACCAGGGCCACATCCCCGGCTCTGTGCACGTGCCGCGCGGATTTCTTGAGAGCCGTATCGGCGGTCTCGCCACCCACGATCGCGAGATCGTGGTGTCCTGCGCCGCCGGGCAGCGCTCGCTGCTGGCCGGTCGCACGCTGGCGGAGATGGGCTTCAGCAACGTCACCTCGCTCGCCGGTGGGTTCGCACGCTGGAAGCAGAATGGCAACCCCGTCGTGGTGCCGCGCGTGCTCTCCGACAAGCAGCGTGCGCGCTACAGCCGCCACGTGCTCATCCCCGAGGTCGGGGAGGAGGGGCAGATCAAACTGCTCGACTCCAAGGTGCTGCTCATCGGCGCCGGCGGCCTGGGTTCGCCTGCCGCGTACTACCTGGCCGCGGCGGGCGTGGGAACGCTGGGCCTGGTGGATGACGATGTGGTGGACGAGAGCAACCTGCAGCGCCAGATTATCCACACCACCGACCGCGTGGGGGTGAACAAGGGCGAGAGCGCCAAGGAGGCCATTCGTGCGCTCAATCCCGAGGTGCAGGTGAACGTGCACCCCTACCGCGTCAACCGTGACAACGTGCTCGACCTCCTGGGCGAGTACGACCTGGTCGTAGACGGCGCCGACAACTTCCCCACGCGCTACCTGCTCGCCGACGCCAGCCTGATGACGCGCACCCCGTTGGTGCACGCCAGCATCCTGCGCTTCGAGGGCCACGCCTCGGTGTTCCTTCCCGACGACGGCCCGTGCTACCGATGCCTGTTCCCGGAGCCACCGCCGCCCGACCTCGCGCCCTCGTGCGGTGAGGCCGGCGTGCTGGGTGTGCTCTGCGGTGTCATGGGCAACATCCAGGCCACCGAGGCCATCAAGGTGCTGCTGGGCATCGGCGACACGCTGTCCGGTCGCCTGCTCATCTACGACGCCCTCGAGATGAGGTTCACCGAGTTGAAGGTGCGCCGCGACCCCGACTGCCCGTCGTGCGGACCGAACGCCACGCTGGAGTTGCGCGACTACGAGGCCTGGTGCGCGGGCGTGGGCAGGCACGAGCCGGCCGGAACCGCCGTATGAGCGTCGTCAGGATCCCGCCGGTGCTGCGCGTGGCCGCGGGCGGCGAGCGCGAGGTCCAGGTATCCGGGGCGACGGTGGGCGAGGTGTTGGACGGCCTGTGCGACATGCACCCCGCCATCAAGGCGCAGCTCAAGACGCCCGAGGGCGACCTGCACCGCTTCGTCAACGTGTACGTGAACGACGAGGACGCCCGTCTGCTCGACTGGACCGACACCCTCGTCTCCGACACCGACACCCTCATGATCCTGCCGGCCATGGCGGGTGGCGCGGGGTGACGCGCACCGGCCTCGACGCACCGCCGCTACACGTGTCGGGCGACCTCGTGGAGACCATCGGCGAGACGCCGCTGGTCGATGTCTCCGGGCTCTCACCGAATCCGGACGTGCGGATCCTGGCCAAGATGGAGAGCCACAACCCCACGGGCTCGATCAAGGACCGTACGGCGAGGTCGCTCATCGACGACGCCGAGAACCGCGGCCTGATCTCCCCGGGCGACACCATCATGGAGCCCACCTCGGGGAACACGGGGATCTCTCTCGCGATGATCTGCCGGGTGCGCGGCTACCGCCTTGTGGCGGTCATGCCCGACAACGTCACGGAGGAACGTCGGCGTCTGCTCGAGATCTACGGTGCGGAGATCGTGGAGTCGCCGGGCGAGACCGGATCGAACGGTTCGGTAGAGCTGGCCGCGCGGCTTGCCGAGGAGAACGGGCTCTACATGCCGTTCCAGTACGGCAACCCGGCCAATCCGCGCGCACACTACGAGGGCACGGCCGAGGAGATCCTGCGCGACTGCCCCGAGATCGACGCCTTCGTGGCGGGCCTTGGAACCGGCGGAACCCTCATGGGGTGCTCACGGCGCATGAAGGAGCACCGCGCCGACATCCAGATCATCGCCTGCGAGCCCCTTCAGGGCGATCCGGTATCGGGCCTGCGCAGCCTGGATGACGGCTTCGTGCCGCCGATCCTCGATCTGTCGCGCCTTGATCGCAAGCTCCTGGTGGGCAACCGCGACGCCATCCTCATGACCCGCCGCCTGGCATCCGACCACGGCATCTTCGCGGGGGTGTCCAGCGGTGCGGTGTTCCACACATGCGCTCGCGTGGCGTCGCGCATGGAGCGCGGCACCATCGTCGGAATCGTGTGCGACAGCGGCTGGAAGTACCTGTCCGCCGGCATCTGGACCGGCGAGATCGACGACGTCGAGGAGACCCTCGACAACGGCGTGTTCTGGTAGCAGGGGGTCGGGCGTGATTCTTCCCGCCGCCCTGGCGGACGAGTTGATCGCCCATGCGCGCGCCAACGCGCCCGATGAGTGCTGTGGTCTCATTGGTGGCAGGGGTGGCGCCGCAACCCGGGTGCTGCGTGCCGTCAACACCGAGGCCAGCCCGTTCATGTACGTGATGGACCCGCGCGAGCAGATGGCCCTGATGGACGACGTCGATGACGCGGGCGAGGACCTGCTGGCGATCTATCACTCGCACACGCGGTCGGCGGCCTACCCCTCGCGCACCGATGTGGACCTGGCGTTCTTCAGCGACCCGCTGTACGTGATCGTGTCGCTGCAGGATGCCGACGCGCCGGTGATCCGCGCCTTCCACCTGTACCGCGCGGCGGCCGAGGGTGAGCAGATCACCGAGGAACCCGTCGAGATTCGGTAGGCGGCTCGCGGGGCAGTATCTGATAATCTGATCATCGTGAAGCAGATGACCGCCACCGAGGCCGCACGTGGGTTCGCCGACATGCTCGATGCGGTGGATACCCGTGGCGAGTCGTTCACGATCGTGCGCCGTGGGCGGCCCATCGCCGTGATCGCACCTGCACCGCCGAGCAGGCGCGATGCGCTCGTGCGATTTCTTGAGGCAGGCCCGCCCGACGACCAGTGGGCCGACGACCTGCGCGAGATCAGGGCATCGATCCCCGAATACGAATCACCCTGGCCGGACTGATCCTCGATACCAGTGTCCTCGTGGCGGCCGAGCGCGGGGTGCGAGGCCTCACGGGTCTCATCGGGGAGGGTGACGAGGCGGCGATCGCCGGGGTCACGGTTGCGGAGCTCCTCATGGGCGTCGGCCTCGCCGACGAACACCATCGCCCGCGGCGTGAATCATGGGTCGTCGGGCTGTTGTCCGTGATTGACGTCGAGGACTATGACTGCGACGTCGCGCGGGTGCATGCGGACCTGATGTTGCGGTGCCGTCGTATGGGGCACCCGCGCGGTCCGTTCGATCTCATGATCGCGGCGACGGCGGTCGCCCGGGGGCGAACCCTCATCACGCTCGACGCTCGGAGCGTCGCCGATCTTCCCGGCGTGCGCGTGCGGGTACCGGACCGCGCGACGTGACCTCGCGCAGCCTGCCGGTCTCGACGTCGTAGACGAAGCCCCGCACCGCGTCGGTGTGGGGGATGAAGGGGCTTGTGCGCACGCGTCGCATCGACATGCGCAGGTCCTCGTCAAGGTCGTCGAAGGTCTCGACGGCCCACGTGGGGCGTAGGCCGGTCTCCCTGTGCAGGGAACTCAACAGGTCGTCGTCCGTGAACCGGAGCATTCCGCAGTCGGTGTGGTGGATCAGCACGATCTCCCGGGTGCCCAGGAAGCGCTGCGAGATGACCAGTGAGCGGATGACGTCCTCAGTGGCGGTCCCGCCCGCATTGCGCATGTAGTGCGCCTCGCCGGGTCCCAGGCCCAGAAGGGCCTGGGGGTCGAGGCGGGAGTCCTGGCAGGCGACCACGGCCAGCCGCAGCGACGGCTCCACGCCCAGGTCGCCGGCGGTGAAGCCACGGGCCCACTCCTCGGCATTCCCGACAAGCCCATCGACAACACCCATGGAACTCCCATCACTCGCAGGCGCTCGGAGTCCCCATCATGCACGCGCCGCGATGGCGCGTGGGGGGGAACCGTCGCACGCGACGGTTCCCCCCCGGTGCCGCTACTCGGAGGCGGGTGCCTCGGCCTTCTTGCGCGGGGGACGCCTGCGCTTGGGCGTCTCCTCCTCGGCCACGACCTCGGCGGCGGGCTCCTCGGCGGGCGCCTCGGCCTTCTTGCGCGGGGGACGCCTGCGCTTGGGCGTCTCCTCCTCGGTGGCGGCCTCCTCGACCACGACCTCGGCGGCGGGCTCCTCGGTGGGCACCGCGGCCTTCGTGCGCGGAGCGCGCTTACGCTTGGGCTTCTCCTCCTCGGCGGGCACCTCGGCGTCGGCCACGGTCTCGGCCACGGGCTCGGCGGCCGCAGAGGCAGCGCTGCTGCGGCGCACGCGACGACGGCTCCCGGTTGTCGGCGCCTCAGCGGCGGGTGTCGGTGTCGCAGGGGCCTCCTCGACGACCTGCTCCTGTCCCGACGGGGTCTCGCCGACCAGAGCCAGGCTTGCCTCGGCGGCCTCCTCGGCGGCAACGTCCGCGGTCGCGGTCTCGTCGAGGTCGGCCGTGGTGGGCTCGGCCTCCACGTCTGCCGATGCCCTGCGACGACGACGACGTGTGCTGCGTGCGGGCGCGGCATTCGGGTCGTCCTCGGCGACGTCGGCCGATGCCACTTCCGCCTCGACCTCGGGCGTCAGAAGCACCATGTCCTCGTATGTGATGGGCTCATCGAGCGACGGCAACTTGCCGAGGTCGGGATCCGGCGTCGGGGTGACGACGACCTCGAAGACCTCGCCCTCGGGCGGTACCTCGGTCGTGGCTGCGGCGCGGCCTGCGGCGGAACCGGAGCCATCACCCGCACCCTCGCCGCGCCGGCCACGACGACGACGACGACGACCGTCGCCGTTGCCCGTGCCGTCTCCCTCGCCCTCACCGGCCGGTGCCGCGACAGCGGATCCGGATGTGGCGGCGGCGACAGCGGCGGTCCGCACCCCGGGGGCGTCCGAGAGCGCGACGCGGTAGGTGCCGCTGCGGGGGTCGGTCTGCAGGCTGATGCCGCCCTTGGACTGCGCGTTCTCGAGAAACTTGCTGAAGGTCGAAAAGCCGATGTCCGACTCGTCGAAGGCGGGGTCCTTACGGCGCATGGAGTCCTTGACCACGCTCGCGAGGGGAAGCTCGACGCTCTCACGCTGCAGTGCGAGAAGCGACTCGGCCAGAAGTGCCAGGGGGTCCTTGCGCGACCCGGAACGCTCTCGTCGTGCCGAGGCGAGGCTGTCGTAGAAGATGAACTCGTCGCAGTTGGCGATGAGCAGCTCGCTCGAGCTCTCGCGGTTGCCCACGCCGATGACGCGTTTGTTCAACTCGCGCAGCTTGCCGACGAGGGGGGTGAAGTCGCTGTCACCGGACACGACGACGAAGTTGTCGAGGTGCTCACGTGAGAACGCCAGCTCCATGGCGTCGACGGCCAACTTGATATCGGCGCGGTTCTTGGCGCCCTCGCGGGCGGACGGCATCTCGATCAGCTCGAGACCGGCGTTCTGCAGGTCCATCTTGGCCTCGCGGTAACGGCCCCAGTCCGCGTACGCGCGCTTCACGACGACGCGACCCTTCTCGGCAAGACGACTGAGCACCAGATCGATGTCGAAGTCGCCCTTGCTCTTGGCCCCGGGGCGGGCCATGTTCTCGAAATCAACCAGCACGGCGAGCACATGCTCAGCCATGGGGTACCTCCGGATCTATGTGTGGTGCCCCCGAAGTGGGGGCTGATCATGCGGCGAATGCCACGTCCCCGCCCGTGGGCAGAGACGGAGCGACTGTATCACCGAGCCGTCTGGACCCCCGGATGGGGCCGCCGTGCGTGCAGGGAGTGCGCCGGTGGGTAGGCAATGCCTCACGCACCCGCTCCCCGATGGCACGCCGATGCCGATGCCGAAGGCCGACCGGGTGCAGGTCGGGGCGGATATCGGGAATGCGACGGGAGGCGTCGCAGGCCGCGGGAATGGCGGGTCGGCTGAGCGCGCGCCGCATGCCAGTGGATGCGTCGGCCCTGAGAACCTGTTTCGAAATGGCAGCCGTGCATGATCGCTGGCCGGAAACGTGCGCATTGCCCACCACTCGATACCGGGCACCATGCATGCTCATCCGAGTTCGCGACGCTGCGCGTCGCACGGCGCGATGCCGTACGTCTCGGCGGGTGTGTCCGGAAACGCGGGCGTGACGGCCTCGGCGACGCGTGCGGCCGCCTGGTTTCCCACTCGGCTCCGTGCCCCGTTCCCGCCGTCCCGCATGGGGAAGGGCGGCAGGCACCGCTCGACGTGATCGGCGATGAGTGCGGCCCCGATGTGCGGCAGGGAGTGCGCCGGGGCATGGGTCCCACGGCGCTCGGTGAGAAGGTCCACCAGTTCACGGACGTTGCCGCGCATGCGTTCGATTTCCGTCCCGTCGGCCTCGGAGACATCCCCGCACAGGAAATGGAGAGGGGCGTTCTCGCCGGGGAAGTCGGTGGTTGCCTCGGCGCTCGCGAACGCATCGGGCTGGTGGGAGATCTCGCGCGCATCGCCGATGGTGTCGTGGTGGGTGGGGGTGACACGCCCCATGCCTCGGCGTGTCACCGTGCGGTGGGCATCGCCGGGCTCGGTGTACGACTCGGGGAGCCCCGCGCTCTGCAGAAACCAGTTGCCGGTCCTCGTTGACGCGCGGGAGTGCAGGTGCGGGTCGACACGTGTCACGGGGAACGTTTGACCCGGGAATGGTGGTTCTGCGCACGGTGATCCTGCGTGCTGCCGTGAACGCGCTGCCCCCGGAATGCCGATTTCCGGGTATGGGCTGTCGCAGGTGCCCGATTCGGTCGGTGTCGTGTCCGGGCCGTTCCCGGGACGGCGGTCGTCGCGGTCACCTAGACTCGCCAGCGGCCTGGCACGCCCCGGCCTCGGGGAGTCCTTGCCACCCCGCAGTCACGATGGAGGAAAGGCGTCGAATGACGACAGAGGCGAGAGAGGCCCAGCCGGCGGCCGGCGGTTCGGCGAGCGGCACGCTGACCGTCACCGACAACCGGACCGGCAAGACCTATGAGTTCCCGATCTCGGAGGGCACGATCCGCGCAACGGATCTCCGCCAGATCAAGGCCGCGGATGATGACATCGGCCTCATGACCTACGACCCGGCGTACATGAACACCGCGTCGTGCCGCAGCGCCATCACCTATCTGGATGGCGAGAACGGGATCCTCCGCTATCGCGGATACCCGATCGAGCAGCTGGCGGCGAAGAGCACGTTCCTCGAGGTCTCCTGGCTCCTGATTCACGGGGAGCTTCCGACCGCCACGGAGCTTTCGTCGTTCACCAGGCTGGTGTGCGATGCCATGACCGTCGACCAGTCGGTGGCCGACTCCATCGCTGCATATCGCCAGGATGCACACCCCATGGGTGTGCTCGAGGCCGGCTTCGGCCAGTTGTCGACGCTGTACCCGGAGGCCAAGCATGTTGAGGGTCCTGTTGAGCGCATGGACGCCATCCTCAACATCATCGCCAAGACGCCCACGATCGGTGCCCTGGCGTTTCGCCACAACACCGGCAAGGCGCCTGTGGCCCCCGACGCGTCGCTGGACTACTCCACGAACATCCTCAGGATGTTCTTCCAGGATGGAGAGTCCTACGCGCCCGATCCGCGCCTCGTACGCGCGCTCGACATCCTGCTCATCCTGCACGCTGACCACGAGCAGAACTGCTCGACGAGCGCCGTGCGCAGCGTCGGCTCCTCGCAGGTGGACCCGTACTCAGCCGTGGCCGCTGGTACGGCCGCCCTGTATGGCCCGCTGCACGGCGGTGCCAATGAGGCCGTGCTCAGCATGCTTCGCCGCATCGAGTCGGTGGACAACATCCCCGCCTTCATCGAGGGCGTGAAGGCGGGCCAGGAGCGCCTGATGGGCTTCGGCCACCGGGTCTACAAGAACTACGACCCGCGCGCGACGATCATCAAGACCGCCTGTGACGACGTGTTCGAGGTGACGGGCGTCAACCCGCTGCTGGCGATCGCCATCGAGCTCGAGAGGATCGCGCTTCAGGACGAGTACTTCGTGAAGCGTCGCCTGTACCCCAACGTGGACTTCTACTCGGGCCTCATCTACGAGGCGCTCGGTATTCCGAGTGAGATGTTCACGGTCATGTTCGCCATCGGTCGCGCCCCGGGTTGGGTCGCCCAGTGGCTGGAGATGATTCAGGACAAGGAGCAGAAGATCTCGCGTCCGCGTCAGATCTACGTCGGCTCCGGCGAGCGCGACTACGTGGAGATGCCCGCCCGCTAGACGGGAGACGGCACCACCCGGCCCACGTGGTCGGGTGGTGCCCCCGTCGGGTCCCGTCGCCATGGATGACTCCGGCGAGGATCTGAAGAGGGCCGCCCGCGAGTTGGGCGATGAACTGGCCCGCACCATGCAGCAGGCGGGCCGGATGATGCGCGACGTGCTCACCGATCTCTCGGCGCGCGCGCCACGCTCGTCCGCGGCGTCGGTCGCCGGCACCGTGCCAGCCGACCGGTCACCCATCGACACCATCCGGCGCCTGGGCGAACTCAGGGATGCCGGCTACCTCACCGACGAGGAGTTCCAGATGACCAAGACCGCCCTGCTGGAGCACATCCGATGACGGATGCGCCCGACGACGTGGCCTGGTCGGCGCTGGTGGACGATCTCCGGGATGTGGTCAGCCCGGAATGGATGCGGCATGCGCGCGACTCGGGCGACACGGCCTGGATGCGCGCCATCCTTCTGGTGGACGCCCACGACCGTCTGGCCGGGGCCAGCACCACCGAGCGCGTGGCCGAGACGCTGTACCACCTGGCCGCTGATCGCGAGCCCGTGCAGGCGGCAGGATGGGAGGCGCTTCACGCGCAGCGCCGTGAGGCCCGTCGCGTCCTGGCCGTGCGCATCGAGCGGACCGGAGCATCGATGCTGCCCGCCGAGCAGGCCGCGCTCTTCTCCCGCTCGATCGACTCCATGCAAGTGCGCTAGGAGCTGTCCGCCCCCGCCGCGCGCAGCATGCGCGGCGGCAGCACGGCCAGCAGGGTGCCCCCGCCCGCCCGTGCCTCGCGGATCTCGGCAACGGCGGCCTGGGATCGCCGGAACGGGATGATCCCGCAGCCGGTGAGGTCGGCGAGCGCGAGGGACAGGCCGGGCTGGTGCGAACATGCCAGCACGGTGCCTGCATCCGGGTGCTCCAGCAGCACATCCAGCACGTCGTCGAGGTCCATGCCCGGGGCGAGCCGGCGATCCTCCTGCACGGGACACCCGGCCTGAGATCCCACGATGTCGGCGGTCTCACGGCAGCGCAGAAGCGGGCTGGTCAGGATGATGTCGGGGCGGATTCCCAACACCGCCAGACCCGTCGCGGCGCGTGCCACCCGAATGCGCCCGTCGGGGGTGAGCGCGCGCAACTCGTCGCTCTGCTCCGATCCCGGGCGGGCCTCCTCGGCGATGCCGTGGCGCATCAGCACGAGCACCTGGTGCGGGGACGCGCTCATCAGACGGGCGGCACCTGGGCCACCAACAGCGATGACATGGCGATGATGAGCAGGGTGATCACGAGTTCGACAGCCGCGGCGCGGTGGACCATGCGCAGGGTTCCGGTGTTGGGGCGATTCTCCCGGCGCAGTGTCGACACGACCCGACGATTGCGCAGCGCCAGCAGTCCGGCGCACGTCAGCAGCCCGATCTTCACGAGGATCGACCACCCGTAGGAGGTGCGCCACAGGTCTGAGGGCGCGCTCATCTGTCCGAAGGCGCGGATTATGCCCGTGGCGACGATGACGGCCACCGCGACGAGGGCCACCCCCGAGAAGCGCGCGAGCACCAGCCCGCCCACAAGGCGCCCGCCTGCGCCCGCCACGCGTGGCAGCCGGATGAGCCATGCCGCCAGCAGCGCAAGTCCACCCACCCATGTTGCGGCTGCTGCGGCGGGCAGGGCATCCGTCGGCACCTGCAGCACCGGGAGCGATGATGTGGATGCATGACCCTGAGCCGAAATCGACCCAAGTGCCAGCAGCGCGGGGGCGAGCATGAGCAGGGCAGGGCCAAGTCCGCCATCGGCCTCCTGCGGCGTGGGCGCGGCATCCGACCGGTACTCGGCCAGGAACCGCCATACCCCCAGGGCGAACAGCGCGAACAGCGCAAATGTGCGGATCTGCAGCAGATCTCCGAACCGCGTGTCGGCGAGCACCCGCACGATGCCTGCGGGGTCCCCAAGGGCCCCCCACACGCTCAGGCCGAGGGCGCTGGCGCTCTTGACGATGAGCACGCAGGCCTCGCCGACCAGCGACACGAGGGCCAGGGCACCGAAGGCAATCCACCAGGCGTCGCGGCCCCAGGCGAGGGCTGCGTCGCGCTCCCGCGGCGCAATGCGTGGTGGGGGTCGCCAGACCGCGCGCCACACCAGCAGGCGGAAGGCCAGCAGGGCGACGAGCCCACCCACGCCGACCAGCTCGAGCCACCTCGCCGACACCGCCCACGCCGACGTCTCTGCAGGGCCGGTGGCGCCGCCGGGCCCGCCGAGGTAGGGCGCCCCAATGGGTACGTCGCCAACGGCGAAGACCGTGGCGCCGGGAACGATGTGGCCGTCGGCCGACACCACGCGCCAGCGGATGGTGTAGGTGCCCGATGGCAGCCCTCGTTGCAGCGGCACCTCAACGCG
>ORJL010196608.1_pt1 | contig 45455 bp, 34 predicted proteins | sample 1779941 | NCBI WGS metagenome assembly ORJL01 (sample SAMEA104232317, study PRJEB22302) | groundwater metagenome | biome: forest; feature: aquifer; material: groundwater | place: USA | collected 2011-08-07 | depth 5.8 m | reverse complement strand
CCGGGCCAAGAAGAGCATCCCGCTCGACCCGCGCACGCCGGAGGGCAAGGACCTGACCCTCAGACTGCTAGAGAAGTGCGATATCGTCATCAACAACTTCAGCGCCTTCGTCATGGACCGGCTCGGCCTGGGCTATGAGGAGGTGAAGACGGTCAAGAAGGACATCATCTACATCCGCATGCCGGGCTTTGGGCGCACGGGGCCCCTGAAGGACTGGGTGGCCTTCGGGCAGATGTTGCAGTCCTTTACCGGCCTAGTGGCCATGTGGAAATACCCGGAGAGCCCCATGCAGGCCAGCATCAAAGGTCCGGTGGCGGACTACATCTCTTCGTCATCGGTGACCATGGCTTCCATGGCCGCCGTGGAGTACCGGGACCGCACCGGCAAGGGACAAATCGTTGAGCTGAACATGCTGGAAGCTCTGGCGTCCACGCTGAACCCGTTCTACATGGACTACCTCATCAACAAGCGGGACCCCGCGCCCCTTGGCTACCGGAGCGCGCGCTACGCGCCCTATGGCGGCTATCCCTGCCGGGGCGTGGACGAATGGTGCGTCATTGCCGTGGAGACGGAGGACGAGTGGAAGGCGTTCCAGAAAGCCATCGGGGAGCCGGGCTGGGTCTCCGACCCCAAGTTCCAGTCGAGGGCGGGACGGATCGAGCACCGGGAGGAGCTGGACGCCAACATCGCCACCTGGACAAGGGAGTACACAAAGCACCAGGTGATGCACTTCCTCCAGCGGGACGGCGTGCCCGCCGGCTCCATCCAGAGCGCGGAGGATGTCTTCTACGACTACCACCTCCGCACGCGCGGACACATGGTGGAGGTGGCGAACCCGGCGCCCTGGGGCACATTCGAGCTGTACGGGGCCCCCATGCGGTTCTCTGCAACCCCCGCGCGCGATACCGCGCCGACCCCAGACCTGGGCCAGCACAACGAGGAGATCTTCAAAGGGCTCCTGGGTCTTTCGCCGGAGGAGTATCAGCAGCTGATCCGGTTGAAGGCGATCTATTAGCACCCTGTTCCGGTCAGACGAGTTTCAGATGGAGGGCGGTCCTCCCGCTAAGGGGGACCGCCCTGCTTCTCCGGCCTAGAAGTGCTCCGTATAGCACCGGCGCATCTCCTGTTCCGCCGCCTTGCCCAGCGGGTTGAACGAACGGTCAGTGAGCGGGTTCGGGATGTACAGGCCGGACTGCCACCAGTACAGGCCGCCGTCAATGACCCCAGGTAGCGCAGCGCACGCGGCCTCATAGAACATGCGCTGGTCTTCCTGGCTCGTCACCGTGTTATGGTTGGGCCGGTATGGGGCCATGAAGGAGCGGTGCTGCGCGGTGGTACCGATCTCGGTGATGATGATGGGCTTGCCCGCAGCCTTTTTGAACGCATCCAGCGTGGGTATCCACGTCTTCCAGGCCGCGACAAGGTCGTTCACCGTGGCGTTCTCCGGCGCGCCCAACGGGAAGAACACATCCACACCTATGTAGTCCAGGCTGTCCCAAAAAGCGACGTCGTTGGGCTTGGTATCCCAGTTGGTGGAGTAGATGAGCTTACCGGAATAGACCCTCCGGACGTCCGCCGCCAGCGCCTGCCAATGGTCCGCGTAGCGCTCCATGGACGACATCTCACTGCCGATGGAGAACATCAGCACCTTCTCCAGCTCCGCGAGCCGCGCGTAACCAACCAGGAGCCTTCCGTAGCTCTCGAACCACGCGGACGGGCTGGCCGGTCTGATCGTCGCGCGCCAATCGCTCCCCAGCCGCCGCTCATCAATCAGGGGACGCAGGGACACCGCCAGCCCGCGCCGGTGTGCGCGGTCAATAAGCGTCGCCAAGTCATCCTCGGTAGGCGTCAACTTTGCATCCGCATAGACGACATTGGATGTCGCGGTATCAATAAGGACCGGGAACACGATCGCCACGGTGTTGACGCCCAGCCCCTTGAGCCGCGTGAACATAGCATCCGCCTTCAGACGCAGCTCCTCAGTGTTGGCGTAGTCCTGTTTGTAGACCAGGATGGACATTCCCTCATGAAAGTCCACTGTAGGAGGGCCGGCTATCTCCTGGGTCGGAGAGAGCTGCTGTGCCGCCTGGGGAGTGGTCGTTGCCTGGCCGGGACTTGCCGTCGGGACTGCGGTCGGTGATGATTGGACGGTCGTCAGCCCTGACCGGCTAGTGGCCGTAGGCGCTTGGGCCACAACACTGTTCGGCTGGGGGGCGCCGCCGACTGCCTGGACATCGTTTCCCCTTGACGCCAGGTCCGTGATGGACCAGACGCCATACAGGTGGAGTGTGAACGCGGAGACCAGAAGCGCCACCGCAACGAGCAACGAAAGTTCCTTCAGGTTCGTCCTGCCCGGCATGTGTGTTGCCCCTCTGAAGTATGGACGCTAGTCCTGTTTGGTAACGACCTCGAACGCGTTCTGCCTCCGGAGGAAGCTAAGGATCCCGAGCGCCGCCGCCCAGGCTTCAACAGCCGAGATGGCGAACACGAGGGGGATGAGAAGAATGGACCAGAGCACGCGGGCTGCCCTGGGCATCTTGACTGCCGACACGGAGACGTTTATTCCCATCCCCGCTATGTACATCCAAATCTGGTATGCAAGGTTGAAGCACCAGATCGCTATGAACCAGCGCTCGATGGGCGAGGTGTTGACGTCGCCCAGCAGATACGCAACCAGGAGGATGATGCCCACGTGGTGGACAAGTCCTGAGGTCCAATTCGCCACGAAATACGACAGCCGAAACTTGTTGCGCAATGGCATGGTGCGGTCGAAGACCAGCCCCACAAGCCCACCCGCCCACCGCTTCCGCTGCTTGATCAGGTCCTTGATGCTCCGTGGCGACGCGCCGTACGAACAGGAGTTTAGAAATGCGGAGCGCCCAGGGTATTTCTCGACAAACCTGAGAGCGAAGTAGGCGTCTTCTACGATGACCCTTTCCCCAAAGTCCCAGCCGATCTCATCCTCAATGTTCGCGCGGACAAGAAGGTGCTCGCCGTGTAACCCTGCCAGCGGGGACCCTTTCATGCCCGTGAAGAAGTAAAACCGCGCAAGGTCGTCCGATGGCCGGAGAGAATCCGCAAGACGGGAGAACAACGATGGCGATAGCTCATACGGAAAGGCCAGGACGCCCTGCGCAAGGTGAAAAGTGCCGTCATCCTGGGCGATGAACTCCGCTATCGACGCGATCGTGTCGGGGCCAACAGCCGTGTCGTCGTCCAGGTGGTACACAAACACGCGGGACGTGTTCTCCCCTGCCGCCCGCCGCACCTCCATCGCGTACTGGTTTGCCCGCGCTTTGTGCCGGGAGCCATTGGCGCACCTGAACGACGCCGGGACGATGACCAGGTTGACATGTGGGACTTGTGCGTACCTCTTCTGAATCTCCGGGATCCCCACCGCCCCCTCGTCCATGACCACGTCAATGCGAAAATCCGCCAGGTTCGTTGGCGCGTGCGTCAGCACGGACGTGACGACGCGGTGTAGCGCGGGCAGCGTATCCGCCCGGGCCACCGTTGGGATAAGGATTATCACCTTGTTTGACACGATGCCCTGGAACTGCGACGCGCGCAGCTTCCGCGACCCAAATGCGCCTATGAGCCCTGTGACCGCAACTGGCAGGTACAGCGCCCATGTGATCGTTAGAAAAAGGTTCAGCGGCCGGAAAACTGGTTTCGTGACAAGCGCCGCCGCCGTTGCGATGACGATGAACAAAAGGATAAAGATGCGCGCGTCCAGCTTGAGGCTGGGCGCTGCTGAGTTGGGCTTGTCGTTAATACCAAGCATGTCCCCCACTTTCCTGAGAGGTCGGAATGGCGTTCACATGGGCGACACGCCCAGGAACGATCGCAGGAAAAGACCGGCAATGCCCCGGCAAGAGGCAGCGATATGGGAATTGATATAGGAATTAAGGAACGAGAGACATATGGATACATCGTTGTTTCATGCAAAACATAGCGTCCGAATGAGGGCGCAAAATGGCGGCTTACCAGGACAAATGGCCAGGGACGGCATGAAAGGAAAAGAGGGAGCAGAAAAGGCGTTCTAAGTAGGCGAAAAGCCATGAAGAAAGAGTATTTCTGCTACTATTCACGACCGGCAGTTTGAATGTCGGCCTCCTCCAACCGCCTAGCCAATCTAGCGCACAATACGACACTCCGTCCCGCTGTCCAAAACGACGCGGAGGTTGTGCACGGCCAGGACGAGGGATCGGTCCTGTACGAAGGCGCCGGGCGCGTCGCTTTCGAAGAGAATGTTGTTCACGCCGGGTGTCAGCCGGAGAGGAAAGGGTCCCAGCGGCTGGAAGACGCCGGCGTCCACGGTGACCGGCGGCAGAGCGTCGTCATTGAGCCAGAGGTTCACAGTATTCGGTCCCTGAATCGATGTGAGGCCGCCCAAGAGGCTCCCTTCTTCTTCACGACGAACGAAGACTAGTACCTTGCCCCGCCCCCACATCCACACCCACCAGTCCGTATCCGTTCCCTCCACCCAGTGAAACCCTCGGGAAAAGGTGACCACGCAATCCCCGGCAACGTCTATGCGCGCACGCGCATCTCTCAGGTTGAACCACCCGTCTCCTTGGGTCTCCCAAGTCACAAGTTGTATCGGCCCTGGCGCAGCCGCCTCCAGACAGGCCTTTTCTGTATCCAGCAGAATGTGCTCCGGGGTCCTGCTTTGGTGGTCCAGCACAAGCGCCGTCAATGACCAGTGCTCAAGCGCCGTTCCCTGAAATGTGGTCAGGGAGGAGCGGGCGATACACGGGGCCTCGCTGGATCGAATATCCGCCAAGACGCTGGATGTCATGCCACTGAACAGGACGCTCTGAATCGTCAGGACCGCCACATAGGCCAGTGAGACCAGAACTATTGCCACGCGCTCATAGGAGGGATCTACTCGGTGCAACAGTCCACGCCGGCGGCCTGCCATGATGTCCAGAAGCGCATACAGCATGAATGGGCCCGCGCCGAGGACCGCGAACGTCTTGAAAAGGAGGGCGTCCTTCCAGGCCAGCGGCTGGACCGCCCAGGCCACAAGAAGCAGGCCGGACAATGCCAGGCCCCAGAGAGCCCCGTTGCGGAGCAGTTTCTTCGTAGGGTGCCCTGCAAAATGGCGGGACAGAAGGAAGAGAAGGCCTGACAGCCAGCTCACCAACAGTGCCGCCAAGGGCAGTCCCACCACGGCCTTGACGAAATAGAGCGCCTGGATATCCAGGGAAAGCTGGCTGCTTTCATAGGGCGTGGCAATGGCGCGCAGCCGGAGCGCCGCCAATACCGCCAGGACAAGCAGGCCGACCGCAAACAGCATCAGGCGCTTCCGCCATTCTCGTCGGGCTACCGCGACGAGCAAGGACGTCGCAGCTGCAATGACGAAGAGTGGGATAGCGACGGGATGGAAGAAGAAGAGGAGTGGTGCGACCGCGCCAAGGACAGGGAAAGAGGCTCGGGGCAGCCCTACCAGGATGGCCAGGTAGAGAGGCCAAAACAGCTGGGCGGAGATGTTCCCCTCGCAGACAAAGCATAGCTGGCCGGGCAGCGTCGCCAGCCCAATGCCGAGGACCGCCCAGAGAATGAGCCCTGGCGCGCGGTCACGGACCACCCACCAGGCCGCTGCAAGGGCCAGAAGGGGCAGCGCGGCATACGGAAGGCCGAAGAGGATGCGCAGGAGGGGAAGGTTGTCCGTCAGACGGCCGGCCGCAGCAGCCGGCGCCTCGAAAAGGATGTTGCTGTACCTCTCGTTGCTCACATACGGGATCTGAAGGTCCAGCGTCTTGAACAGCCAGTAGCTGCCGTCCCATGCCAGCGGTGCTCCCAGGAGGACCGCAATGGCAAGGCCGGCAGTGATAAGGGCAAAAGAAAGCCGCATGTTCCCACGTTAATACATTCCCTGCCCCGCGGCGCTGGCGCCGTCCCCGTCGCGGCAGCAAACGTCAGCGTGCCCCTTGCCCAAAGCGAACGCCTCCCTCTGAGAGTCTGTTTGACCAGGCCTCCATCGCAGAATCCGCTCGTCCTGTCGGAATCCTCGAAGTCGGAGACCCCGACACCACGCACGGCGCCCAAGGAAGCCCTCCCACGCGTGGAGGACGCTGTGCTCTATGTCAAACCGTCTTTGAGAAGGCCGATAGGAAGGAGAAAGCGTTGAAATCCCGTGCACAGTCCAGATATTTCCTTTCGTGGCGAGCCCCGATTTTGGTCAGGGAACTGCGCCCAGGATCACGCCGTCCTGCGCGCGCCGCAGGCGCGGTCCGTGTTGAGCCTGTCCCGTCGTAGATCCCGATCCCTTATCGGGAAGCGAAGCCGAGGGAGACGACTTACGAGCCGCCCGCACATTCCCTCTCCAACCCCACCCCTTCCCTTGTCCATGCCCCTTCATCGCTGGGGCGGTTCACCGGCCAGTAACCGCTGCCTCACGCTAAAGAACAGCGGCGGTCTCCGGAGGGAGGCCGCCGCTGCCTGGCCAGCGCCCACGGCGGTTGTGTATCCTTTAGGGGCATACCCATCCCCACAGGTGGCCCATGAGACGCTCTCCCACGCGCTCCCCCTTGCTGCTGCTTGCCACGCTCTTGGGCGGCGATCTTCTCGTGTTCGTGGTCTTCGCGACCCTAGGCGTACAGACTCACGACGAGGAGGACGCCGTTCTGACCGTCGTTCGAGCAGGCGCGCCCTTCGCCCTCTCTTGGTTCGTGGTAGGCACCCTGCTTGGCGTCTACCGGCGTGGGCTCTGGAGCAACGCGCGTCGGACGTTGCTCTTTGTTCCTCTCGCATGGGCGGCGTCCGATGCGGTGGCCCTGATCGGGCGCAGCATGTGGCTGGGCAACGCCATCGTCCCTTCCTTCGCGCTTGTGACATTCGCGTTCGTGGCGGGACTCATGACGCTGTGGCGTGCTGCCTTCGCCCTGACCCTTGGGCGCGTGGACGCACGGACCACGATAGAGAAGACCTAGAAGAGGCGTGGAAAAACGAGTGTGCTCCATGTGCGGCGCCACTTCTTGCCGCCTGGAGAAGGCCCCGGTCATAGGAGGCCCGTCGCAAGCTCCCCCGCGACACCCAGGACTCGAGGCCTTCTGTCCATGTCGCCATCCACCTTTTCCGGTATGGGTCGGCGACCTTGTAAGCCGGATTCTCAATGGACAGCGCTTTCTCGTCAGTCTGATCACCGTGCGTGAAGAAGGCCGGCCACGCCGCCCTTTCTCAGTAGGAGAGCCTAGTCTGTCTGTGGAGACGCTGTTTTTGCTCCCCTCCTTGGCCACCCGTTAGAATCAATGCATGCTGAGAACTCTTGTCCGGCTCCTGGGCTGGATCCGCCCGCACGGCCGTCTGGCGACTGCGGCGTTTGGCTGCACCCTGCTCTCTAACCTGTTCTCTCTGGTCATCCCCAAACTGCTGGGACAAGCCATAGACAACGGTCTGGCGCAGGGCTCCATGCTGGTTGTCCTGGGCCTCGCGCTGGGCATTTTGGCAGCATCCCTCCTTCGCGGCCTTACGTCCTACGGCAACAGCTACTATGGGGAAGCGCTGTCTCAAGGCGTGGCGTTCGACCTGCGGAACGCTCTCCTGGACAAGGCGCAACACCTCAGCTTTGGATACTACAGCAAGATGCCCACGGGCCAGCTCATGTCCCGCGCCACAGAGGACGTGGAACAGGTACGTTGGTGGGTGACCTATGGCCTCATACGCTTAGGACAGCTGCTCGTCTTGCTCGTAGGCACCTCCGTCCTACTACTTCTCATCAACTGGGAACTGGCGCTGGCGGGCATGGCGATCTTCCCCTTCCTCCTGTACCGGTCCGTCACCGTCAGCCCCCGTCTCCGCGCCCGGTGGAATCTGGTGCAGGACAAACTAGGCGAGCAGAGCGAGGTCATCCAGGAGAGCATCACAGGCGTCCGTGTGGTGAAATCGTTCAACAGGGAGACGTATGAGGCGGAGAAGTTCGGCGCCAAAGCGAGGGAGGTCTACCGGGCGGAGATAGACGCTGCGCGCCTCTACAACTTCCATGTGCCTTTCATGTCCATGATGGTCGTTGTGGCGACAGGCCTCGTGCTCTGGTATGGAGGACATCAGGTCCTGGCAGGCGCCCTGACGGCGGGCGAGCTAACCGAGTTCATACTCTATTTGGCGATGCTTGCCCAACCGGTCCGCATGACGGGCTGGGCGTTGAACTTGTTCACCCGCGCGGCCTCTGCCGGCGGGCGCATCTTTGAGGTCCTGGACGCGGAGTCCCCGGTGAAGGAGAAGCCGGATGCCGTGGACCTGCCCAGGGCGCGCGGAGAGGTGGTGTTCGACCACGTGTCGTTCGCATACGAAAACACCCAGGTCCTGAAGGACGTTAGCTTCAGGGCCGCGCAGGGGGGAAAGGTGGCCTTGGTGGGCACCACGGGCAGCGGGAAGAGCAGCATCGCACACCTCCTGCCTCGCTTTTATGACGTGACTGGCGGACGCATCACTATCGATGGTGTGGACGTGCGGGACGCGACTCTCGCCTCGCTGCGCAGGAACGTGGGTATCGTCTTGCAAGACGTCTTTTTGTTCTCAGGCACCATCCGCGACAACATCGCCTATGGGAAGGTGGACGCCAGCCAGGAGGATGTGGAGCGGGTGGCCAGGCTGGCCCAGCTGCACGACTTCATCGCGAGCCTGCCGCAGCGATATGACACGTGGGTGGGCGAGCGGGGCATCACACTGTCCGGCGGCCAGAAGCAGCGGGTAGCCATCGCCCGGACGCTGCTTATGGACCCACCGGTGCTTATCCTGGACGATTCCACCTCCAGTCTGGACACGGAGACCGAGCATGCCTTGCTCCAGGCCACGCGGGACGTTGTGCGGCGGCGCACCACGATCATGATCACACAGCGGTTGGACAGTGCCCGTGACGCCGACCTCATCATCTTCCTCGACAATGGGCACGTGGTGGAACGGGGCGTCCACGCCGAGCTGATGGCGGCACGCGGCCACTACCACCAGGTGTACGAGCTGCAAAGGGCCACGCGCGGCAAGTCGATCCTGACCATAGAAGAGGCGTTCGTTCAGGACATTAGCGCTACAAATGGGACCGCACCTCAAAACACAGCGGACGGCGCTCCAGAGAGGCCGGGCGCGCATGGCTAAGAAGCGCGATACCCGTCGGCTGGACCTTCCCTCCCGTCCCAAGCGACCGCTGGCGCTCAAAGGTGCGCTGGACTGGGAGTTCGAGGAGGAGGAGTTGGGCAGGGTCCTTGACGCTCGTGTGATGGGACGCTTGCTCCCGTTCCTGGCCCCGTACAAGCTGCTGATCGCCGTCGGCCTCATTGGGACATTCGCGTTCTCCTTCTCTTCCGTGGCTGGGCCATGGCTTATCGCCAAGTCCCTGGACACCCTCGTATTGGGCGGAGGCGGAGGGCGGCTGGACCTTCTTGTCCTCCTTTACCTGGCCAACGGCGCGATGAGCTGGCTGGCGCAGTGGGTCCAGGCGTGGGCCATGACCCGCGCGGGCGAGGGCGTCATGCTTGCCCTGCGGATGGCGCTGTTCAGGCATATCCACACGTTGTCCCTGGGGTTCTTTGACGCCAATGAGACCGGACGCATCATGTCTCGCGTCCAGAACGACACCGGCCAGATGGAAGAGCTCCTGGAGACGGGCATCGTCACTGTGCTGGCGGAAGTCGTCACGCTGGCAGGCGTGGTCGTGGCTATCTTCATCATGGACGTCCGGCTGGCGCTGGTCACCACAAGCGTCATCCCGGTCCTCGTCATTTTCCTCGTCATCTGGCAAAGATATTCGCGGTCGGCGTTCCTGAGGGTTAGGCTGGCTATGTCCGCCGTGAACGGCGCTTTGCAGGAGAACATCACCGGCGTCCGCGTTGTCCAGGCCTTGCAGAGAGAGAACGTCAACTACAACCGCTTCAAGGCGCTGAACAAGGAGAACCACGATGCGAACATGGAGGCGGTCCGGATGTCATCCATCTTGCCGCCCTTTGTCGAAGTGCTGGTAGCGGTTGCCATGGCCCTCGTGCTCGTCTTTGGCGGCCGGCAGGTCTTGGAGGGGTCGCTGACCGTGGGGACCGTGGTGGGGTTCTTGCTGTACGTGCAACGGTTCTTCGACCCCATCCGCAACCTGACCCAGCAGTACACCCAGTTCCAGAAGGCGATGTCCGCCGGCGGGCGCATCTTCGAAGTCCTGGACATTGTGCCGGACATCAAGGACCGCCCGGGAGCGGAATCCTTGCGGGAACCCAATGGCCGCGTCACCTTCGAGCACGTCCACCTGAGCTACCTGCCCGGACTTGAGGTCCTGCACGACATCAACCTGGAAGTTCAGCCGGGGGAGAAGGTGGCGGTCGTCGGGCCCACAGGAGCCGGGAAGTCGAGCCTGGTCAACCTCATACCCCGCCTGTATGAAGCGACGAGCGGCGCCGTCAAGATCGATGGCCAGGACGTCCGCACCCTGACCAAAACATCTCTCCTGCGCCACGTTGCAGTCGTCTTGCAGGACCCGTTCCTGTTCTCCGGTACGGTGCGGGAGAACATCAAGTACGGCCGTCTGGACGCTACGGACGCCCAGATGAACGCAGCGGCAGAAGCGGTGGGGGCGCATGGCTTCATCATGTCCCTGGAAAAGGGCTATGACACCGTGCTCACCGAGCGCGGCGGCAACCTGAGCCAGGGCCAGCGGCAGCTCATCAGCTTCGCGCGGACCCTTCTTGCGGACCCAACGGTCTTGATCCTGGACGAGGCAACAGCGAGCGTGGACACGGAGACCGAGGAGGTCATTCAAAAAGCGCTACGCACCCTGCTCAAAGGCCGCACCGCATTCATCATTGCGCACCGGCTTTCCACGACCCGGGACGCAGACAGGGTCATCGTTGTCAACGATGGGCGGATCATTGAAAGCGGCACACACGCGCAGCTCCTGGCGCAGAACGGCCTTTTCGCGCGTCTCAGCCGCGCGGCCTTTGGGGCCGGGGGAGCGCCTTAGTCCGACTGGCGCCAGCTTCTCGTGCCCTCCTGCAACTCGCCCATTCCTGATACCATCGTACCTGCATGTCATGGAACGCGGCTTTTCATCGACGATAGAGACCCATGGGGGACACGCTACATGGAATGGCTCTTCGACCCACAGACGTGGATCGCGTTCGGGACCCTTCTCCTCTTGGAAATCGTCCTGGGCATAGATAACATCGTATTTATTACGATACTTGCAGGCAAGCTCCCCGTTGAGTTGCAAGCTAGGGCGCGCACTATCGGCCTGGCGATGGCGATGGTCACGCGCCTCCTCCTCCTCCTCTCGCTGTCCTTTGTCATACGGGCCACAGCCCCACTGGTCACAGTCTTTGGAAACGAGATATCCGGGCGGGACCTGCTCCTCCTGGGAGGCGGCTTGTTCCTCATCGTCAAGAGCACACAGGAGATCCACCAGCGCCTGGAGGGCGCCGAGGGAGAGTCCTCCGCGCGAGCGGGGTCATCCTTCCTGGGCGTGATCATCCAGATCATGGTGCTGGACATGGTGTTCTCACTGGACTCAGTCATAACAGCTGTCGGCCTTGTCAGCGAGATCGGTATCATGGTGGCGGCTATCGTTACGGCAGTCATTGCCATGATGTTCTTCCTGAACGCCGTCAGCACATTCGTCAGCACCCACCCAACGGTCAAGATGCTGGCGCTCTCCTTTCTTCTGCTCATCGGGTTCACGCTTGTGGCCGACGCCTTTGACCAGCACATAGAACACGGCTACATCTACTTCGCCATCGCATTCTCCCTCGGTGTGGAGTTGTTGAACCTACGCATGCGCAGCAAGCAGGAGCCCGTCCAATTGCACCTGCCCTACGTACCAGAAGGCCAACATGGACCGGAAGAGACAGCGGGCTAGCGCAAGGTTGAGGAGAGGGGTGAGTCCGGTTACGCGTCATCCCGGCGGAGGTCGGCTATCTCCTCCTGGACACTGGCTTGCTATCTGCCATGCCAGACTGAGCCTGTCACGCTTTATGCTCGGTATCGCAAGCAAGCAGGCACGACCGGCTCGCTAAGTGGTATGTCTCATATAGTCCTTTTGCACTAAGTACTACACTACCCTCCGCACGCCACGGGTTGTACCATATGTTAACAAAATGACGTCGATCCCCTAACTTCACGTCCTCGGCGGCAGGGTTGCACATGTTCACGAAGATACGGCGTCGAGTCCTCTTGGCTCTCGTCCTGGCCGTAGGCGTTCTGGCCCCAGTCCATGCGCAAGGTGAGAGCGGCCCGGACTTCGCCCTGGAGATCCATGTGGATGGGCAGGACCTGTCCACGCTTAGCGTCCTCACTCTGGACGTAACCCGCACCAGCGCCATCGACCTCCGCGTCCATGATGCGAAGCAAGACCTGACGCTACGGTCCATCACAGTCGCCCCGGCCATCGCAGGGCGGGAGATCGTCGCCTTCCAGAAGGCTTTGACCGAGGCGCACGTCGTTTCGGGCCAGGACTTCTCCACGCGCATGGAACTGAGCCTTGGCGACTACCTGTCCTGGGACGGACGGCCACTGGCTACTGGGCTGTACGACGTCCACGTCACGGTGGACTACGAGACCGCGTCGGGCGGCCAGCGGACCTATGACCTACCGCTGGAGGTTAGGGTACCCGGGAACCCTCTTGCCACGCCCCCTGGCATCGCCGCCGTCTTGTTTGGAATCGCGGCGATCGCCGCGGCGTTCAGTCTCGCGTCGTCGGTCACCACACCGGCCATCGCATTCGGGATGCAGCTTCCGGCAACGGCCCAAGCCTACGCCACGAATCAATTCAAGGATTTCTCGTCCGGCGGCCTTGAGCCGATGGCCCGGGAGCGCAGCATAGCCCTCATGACGGAGGCCGCGAAGAAGCGCATGAAGAAGGACCGGTGCCCCATGTGCGGCGCGCACTTGAAACATGACATGTGCCTACCGTGCGGCAAACCTGTGGAGGAGCTTCGTGCCGAATACGTCGACTCCATGAAGGACCTGATGGTGGACTTTGGGGACGCCTTTGCGGACAACCAGGTCCTGAGCGTCGGCGCCTTGAGCCGTGAGCTGGGCATCACGCCGCACCTAGCCACCGAGTTCCTGGCCGTCGCCCGCAAAGCCAAGCTCATGGGCATCAAAGGCATTGGAGCCAGGGTGGGTGGGAAGGCCCTCATGATGAGCGTGAACGCCGGGGTTTCCACCGTTCTCATCATCACCGTCGGCGGCTTTGCGCGGCTCACACCCACTATCCTTGCCGTCATCGTTGTCTTGACGGTGGCGGCGCCTCTGGCCATCACACGTTATGTTGCCTGGCGCGCGCGCCGTGCCAGCCGTTTGACGCCTGTGTCTCCAGTTGCGGCGAGATAGGGCACTGGTGGGCCACACGCCACGCCTGACAATGCCACTTTCCCCTGGTGGAAAAAGAGGACGCGTGAGATCCTTCGCTACGGCGGACCTCGGCACAGAATGACCGTCAAGGGAGGGGGAGCGCCCCGACGCGGCGTCGGGGCGCTCCCCCTCCCTGATTCCCACTACCTTCCTCTATGCGGCGGGGAGAAAAGCGCCTGGGTCTTTCGGTGTACGTTCTGAGGACTACACCATACCCGCTTTGGATGGCCTCAACTTGCAGTAAAGGTTGTCCGCCAAACCGCTCAACAGGACTATCCCCCGAACCGAGCTTCCGCTTTAGGTTGGAAGGAGAGACCTGGGCCGACGGCCTCGGGTCCACCGCGCTGAAGGAGGCCTTTATGAATGTCAGAGACATCATGACAGAGGAAGTCCGCTCCGCTAGCCCGGCGGATAGCCTAGTGGATGTGGCCCGGATGATGCGCGACCTCAATGTGGGCACCATTCCTCTTTGCGAGGATGAGCGGCTGATCGGCCTCATCACGGACCGCGACATCGTTGTCCGCTGCGTTGCGGATGGGCACGACCTGGATGCGTGTACGGCCAGGGACTTCATGTCCACCGACTTGGTCACGATAACGCCGGACACCAGCACGGATGAGGCAATGCAACTCATGGCCAAGCACCAGATCCGTCGCCTCCCTGTGGTCGAGGGCAATAGGCTAGTCGGCATCGTATCCCTGGGCGACCTTGCGGTGGAAAGTCGTGGCGTTGACAGTCAGGAGATCAAGGAAGGCCTGAAGGACATCTCCCTGCCCATCCACCAGACCGAGGGTGGGATAGCGAAGGCGGCCTAGCAACCGCCACTCGCCTGGAAGCAGAGAAGGGGGAAGCGCCTCCACAACGGGGGCGCCTGGCCCTTCTTTCTCCAGCCTACTGATGACGCAACAAGGCAGGGACTACGCGCACCTTGGAGAATCCGAAGACCTTCCGACCTCTACATGCCCTTCACGTCATCAAGATGGCGGTGCAGGGGCTCCGGCGTGAAGCCGAAGTTGTGCTGGATAGAGTCGAGATCCGCCACATTGTCCAGGGCCAGCTGACGCAGCTCCTCCAGGGTCACTGGAGGGTCGCGGAAGAGGATGCTCATGGCCTTGACGGCAGGAGCCATGAGCGGGATCGGCACGCTGATGAAAAGGCGCCTCCCCCCGCGCGCGCGGAGCACCAGGCGGGTGATATCCCGCAGGGTCAGGTAGTCCGGTCCCCCGATCTCATACAACCGGCGGACATGCTGAGGGGCAGACAGCGCCTGCAATATGCATCTGGCCAGGTCCTCCACCCACAGGGGCTGGAAGCGGGTGTGCCCACTGCCCGGAAGGACCGCGAACGGCGGCGGCGTGAGTCTCAGCGACTGCACCACCCGCAGAAGGATGCCGCCCGGCCCGCCGAAAAGCAGGGACGACCGGAGGATGGTGTACTCGAGGCCGCTGGACAGGACAGCCTGCTCCCCTCGCCATCGCGAGCGCAGGTACGGGTAGCGCGGACTATCCTGCGCGCCCAGGACACTCATCGCCACAAAGCGCCGCACCCCTGCCTCTCGCGCAGCCCGAACCGCGTTCTCAGTGCCCTGGACGTTGACGTTGTGAAAGGTCTGGTCAGCCTTCTCACGGATGATGGCGATAAGATGGACCACGGCATCCACACCGCCCATCGCCTCTTGCAAGGCCTTTTGGTCGCGGACATCGCCGGAGACGTGTTCGTAAGAGGCCTTGGAGTCTCTAGGGACGTGACGGGAGAAGACGCGGACCGTCATCCCATCGGCAATGAGGCGCCGTGCAAGACGCGCTCCGACCATACCCGTGCCGCCGACCACCAGGATCTTCAACTGTCCCTCCCTGAAACGCCTAGAGGCCCGGTGTCTCCCCTTCACGGTGGCTGACGCCCTCGTACGCGCGGATGAAGGCGCCCACAGCCTTGGCGTCTCCGGTATCCAGGGTCTGCAAACGAGTCCATGCGGTAAGAGCTACCTTGCGGGACTGTCCGTTGACGTCCTTGATGCCGGCATAGGGCGCCAGGACCACCTTCTTGCCATCTTGCATGAACGGCCCCACCGCCAGCGTCAGGTCGTCGAGCAAGACCTGGCACGGCGTGGGGCAGTCATATTGCACGAGAACGTACCCGTCTTCGAGGAGCGCCACCTGTAACGGCTCCGGGAGCTGCTCCTCGTAGATGCCGATATCGGTGACGCCGTCAACGTGCGGGCCGGAGGTGGAGGGAGAGCTATTGTACGGCCTGTGGACCGCGTCCACGGAGGGGATGTGCTCGTGGCCCAGGTCGGCTAGAACATCTCCCGGCTGCGAGCGGAGCAGAGTATTCAGAAGCACCCAGAGGACAAGGCCCGCCAAGGTGAGGCCGGTAATGCCCCAGATCACGCTGAGAATGAGGCGCTGGTTGCCGGAAACGGTCTCCGCCGCCGGCTTTTTCGCCACTGCGCGCGCCCGAGCGCCGCGCTGCCCTGCGGCCCTCCGCGATTCGCGGTTCTGGCTCTCCGGCGAGTTCCCCTGGGTCATAGCTCCCCCTGCGCCTGATCGTCCCTCAGTATACGGGATGACATGGGGAAGCGGGGAAAAGCAAAAGCCCCGTCAGGGATGGGCTCTTGCACCCACCGCGCCCAACGGGGCCATATCAAACGATCCAGGACAGGTCTAGGACGCGACCTCCAGGGCCTTTCTGCCCCGCCGGAGGACGGGCTGGGACACCTCGTCCTGAGGGAAAAGAGCGTCCTGCGGGCCCTTGTCCCGGCACTCCCGAAGGAGCTGGACATTGTACCAGTAAAAGTCCCTGACCAGCCTCTTCACCTCTTCGGTCTCGCTAGCCATCTGCACCGCCGCAGCCCACGCCTCTTTGAGGGCCACCTGGGCCTCGATGGACGCACCTCGCGTATCGATCGGGACGTCACGGAGAGCAGGCTTCCCTTGAGGCCGCTCCGCGATAGAGACAGAGGCTGGTTCTGGGACCGGGGCCGCATCGGACTCCGGCTCGAAGGACATCCAGCGGCCCTGGTCAACGGTAACGTGACCAACAACGCCGGGCGCCATGGTCTCTCCCAAACGGCGGGATACAGACCGCCAGCCCTTCTGCGTGCCTTCCACGTCGCCGCCGTCCGGCATCTGGACACGGACCCGATAGTAGGAGCGGCCCTCCTCGTTCTGCTTGGGGCCATCACGGTCGAGGACTTTGATGCGCGGCATAGAAGCCTCCCTGTTGTGAAGCCATGCTCGTTGGGAGCATTATAGAACAAATGTACTGTTCTTGCCAATAGTCCAATGGTAGTGTGCGTGGACGCTATGAGGACAGCAAGCTATAATCGGAGGGCAGACCCCGGACAGCCGGGGCTCTTCAGACGTGGGGCTGTAGCTCAGGGGGAGAGCGCTTGCTTTGCAAGCAAGATGTCGGGGGTTCGATTCCCCCCAGCTCCACCACGACTATCTCTTGCAGCCCTTCTGGGCCGCTGCCGATGTGCGGGATCCAGCGCGTATGCGTCTGCCCCGCCTTAAGCCCGCTACCCTGCGAAATCCGTCTCCGCCTGCCTGCCTTGCCACAAGTGGCGCAAGCCTGCCCCGGCAGCGAGTGCAGCGAGGGGCGGTGCGAACATGACCGCCATGAGGATAAGGTGGAGCTTCAGGTCCGTCCCGTACCAGACCCACAGGTAGTCGGTGAACAAATAGACCAGCAACGCGCTACCGGAGAACGCGATGCCGGAGGCCGCAAGCCACCTATGCGTCGTCACCAGCGGGGCCGCCAGGGCCAGCGGCCAGACCACATACCAGAAGCGGAACCACAATGTGGCCAGCATGAGGAGCGCCATCAATACTCCGAAGGCCGCGGCAACCACGGAGTCGCTCCGCCTGCTCACGCGCAACACTATGGCCCCGTACACGAGAGCGAAAACACGCGGCAGTCTTGGTGTCCTTATCGTTCTCGCCTACTTCTTAGACATAGCGCTCACCTCAGGGAAGCTTGCGGGTGCGATGTGGGAACCTTGAACTAGGATTCCACTCTTCCTTGGGCGGCGCATCGTCATGAAGACAAGGAGGCCAACGCGCACACGCGGCTCGGTTGCCGGTAAGAAACCCTTGTTTCATGGTACGCATCTGCGGTCCAAAGCCAGCCCGCAAAGTCAACAATCGTAGATTTATGTTAGTACTGGAGAAGGGCAAGAAGGACAGGTATGGTCGATTGACATCTTCCTACTGGCTGATAACGCGCGACCAGAGGCTAGTGCACGGACGGGAAACCCCTTACTATGTGTAAGGAAGTGAAAGAATGGCCTATGGCCCCAACGCCATCACTTCCAGGCATTTTGCTTCATGCAAATGTATGGCACCGAGACACTCAGAACGACGCGACAGGGAGGCTCATATGATCGACCGGATGTTGCGCTGCGCCATGTTCAAAGTGGAGGCGTTCGAGGAGGTTGAGAACGACAAGTCTGCGACTATCCAGGCGCTGTTGGTAGTCGTCCTGGCTGCTATCGCCTCGGCCATCGGCTCCATCAACACCCCTGGCGGGCTCGGACCGGTGGCCGGCTTCATCTCCGCCATAGCGGGGTGGGCCGTCTGGGCATTCCTAATCTATGTGGTAGGGACCAAGCTCCTTGCCACGCCTGAGACCCATGCGGACTGGGGCGAGGTGGCGCGCGCCACAGGCTTCGCACACACGCCAGGGGTGCTGGCCTTCATCGGAGTCCTCGGCGTCAACGTTGCTGCCCTCGGTCTTTTCGTCATTGCGATTTGGCAGATAGCGCTCATGGTGATCGGCATACGGCAGGCCCTGGATTACAAGGGCATGGGACGCACCATCGCCGTCGTGCTCATCGCATTCCTGCCCGCAGCCATTGTTATTGGCATCATCAACTTTATTCTGAACCCGGGGGCCTTCACTCCTCCTGCCGCGTAAAGGACTCGCGGTGATGGGATGTACGGGCTATCTGCTCCTCCAGTGGGGGCGCCTGTTCCCCGGCGGGGCGACATCGCTGCGTGCATCCACGGGGGAAATCAGGCCATAGCCGACGTTCTTGACCGTGCGGAAGAGGTCTTCCCCCGCAGTGCCCAACTTATATCGGAGCCGACGGATGTGGACATCCACAGTGCGTGTCCCGCCATAGTCCTGCACGCCCCAGACCTCTGCGAGGATCTGCTGCCGAGAGAACACGCGGCCAGGACTGTGCATCAAGAACTTGAGCAACTGGTATTCCTGCCATGCGAGCGTCACCAGTCGCCCCTGGACGGTGACCTGATACGTGGCGGGGTCAAGCGCCAATGGCCCCAAACGCAAGACGTGGTCGTCCTGCGGCATAGCCTGGTAGGCCAGCCTCAAGACACGCTTCCGGATCTCCCCTTTGGATGAGGGTAGGACAAGGATATCGTCCGCATCGGAGAAAATCTCCTGCGCTTCTGCTTCTTCAGCCGTAAGGCAAAGGAGAAAGGGGAAGCCGGCTTGTCCCCATGCCCTGGCAATCTCGCTCCGTCTAACGAATGCGTCGATGCCTCCCAGCAGCACGTGAACATTCGCGGTTGGTTCTTCCTCGGCGGGGTCTCCGCGCGTCCTCAGAAAGAGCAACTCCCCGTTCTGTTCAAGGGCGGCAAAGTGCTGCGCGAGCATCGCGAATCTCTGCCCGCAGACCAACACGACGACGGTTCCGCTATCCAACGGGTTCTTTGCCATGGGGACCTGTACGTTTGGCCATTGCTCGGATCGCCCGGCTCAGGCTGCTTCAGCACAGTGTGCCAGGCATATGTTTCCAGGTGATTACGTGCATGTAACGTCCTTATTGCCGTGCCTGGGCTTTTGCCACTGGAAAGCGGCGATGACCACCCCTCCCCCTTTGAAGGACTCCACGATAAGGAATCGGGATCTGCGACAGGGCGAACGGGTATCGAAATCTATACCTAGGGACCCGTCCGTGGTTCTTTCCTCTCCGTTCGTGGTGAGCGGAGTCGAATCAACTGTCTAGGACCCCTCGCCACCGATGGCTTCGCTCGCCGACCCGCCCGTAATGAGAGAAGGGCGCACTTCTTGAACACTCTCTAAGAATGCCCAAAGCGTCTGTGAGAGACCGCACCAGGCCATGGAACGCCTACCGCTTGTCCCCCTGGATGCGGCCCAGGAGTCTGAGGAGCCCGTCCAGGATCGTCAGCGGGTGCGGCGGGTTCCCCGGTATGTACAGGTCCACAGGGAGAAGCGTATCCGCTCCGTTTGACTGCTGCGGATGGTCGCGGAACGGGCCGCCGGAAATAGCGCAGGACCCAACCGCGATGACGATCTTCGGCGTCGGGACAGCGTCATATGCCTTTTGCAGCGCAAGACGCATGTTGCCCGTGACCGGACCGGTGATGAGCAGTCCATCGGCATGGCGGGGAGAGGCGACAAATTGCACTCCAAAGCGCCCCAGGTCGAATACCACGGTGTTGAGCACGTTCACTTCAACCTCACAGGCATTACACCCTCCCGCGCTGACCTGCCGCAGCCGGAGCGAGCGCCCGAACAGCGCCCGACTCTTGGCATCCAGCGCCTCGGCCAGACGCATACCTTCCGCATCCACTACCAGGTCCTCCCTGCTGCGCGCGGACAGACGGTAGTCCTCGCCATAGACGATGGCGTCCTCCGGGCAGGCATCCACACAGGCTGTGCAGAAAAGGCAGCGGCCCAGGTCTATGCGCGGACCCTTCTCGCCAATCGAGACGGCCTGCACCGGACACGCCTCCACGCACTCCTGACAACCGTCCGGGCAGCTGGCTGCATCGACCGTGGGAAGGCCCCTGTACCGTTCCGGAAACGGTGGGACCTTGTTGGGAAAGTCCATCGTACGGTTGCCCTGTTGAAGCCGGGCGCGGATGATGTCCAGCATCGTCCGGAGTTCCTTTCGGGCTAGAGGTCAAAGCCGCAATACGAGAGGTTGAAGCTCTTGTTGCAGAGCGGGAAATCGGAGATCTGCTCATTCCGGAGCGCCAGGGAGAGCGCAGTCCAGTTATGGAAGGACGGGTCGACCAGCTTGTACCGCGCGAAGCGTCCCTGGCGGTCCGTGATGGCCACGTGGCACAGCTCGCCGCGCCAGCCTTCCACCATGGAGACCACGATGCTGCTCGGGGCAAGGTCCCCGATCGTCACTGCCGTTGCCCCGGACGGGAGGTCTGCTATCACCTTCCGGACATAGGCGATGGACCGTGCGATCTCCACCTTGCGCACCCGCGCCCTGGCGTAGACATCGCCGGAATCGAAGACCGCCGGCTCAACCGTCTCTCTGGCGAACCACCCTGAAGGGTGGTCGACGCGCGTGTCCCGCCGCACGCCGGTAGACCGCGCCGCCATCCCCACGAACCCCAAGTCAAGGCACGCTTGCTTCGACACCTTACCCGTGCCCTCCACCCTGTTGAGCACGGAGCCCGTGTTGAAGAAAAGCTCCAGGGCGTTCTTGACGTCCCGTTCCGCCTTGTCCAAGCGGTTCAAGACCTCCGATGCCATTTTGTCGTCAACGTCAAACCGGACGCCTCCGGGCCGGACAAGGCTCCGTCCCAGGCGGTGTCCACAGATCATTGCGGTGATGTTCAGGAACTCCCCGCGCAGACGGCCACAGTAGGCCGAGGTGGGGAGGAACCCCACATCGTTGGCGAGCGCGCCCATGTCTCCCACGTGGTTCGCCAGACGCTCCAACTCCAGAGCAGCGGCGCGAAGCGCCCGCGCGCGGTCCGGAACATCCGTGGCGCTCAACGCCTCAACCACCTGCGCATACGCCATCGCGTTGCCGACCGTAGTGTCCCCCGCGACGGTCTCCATGTAGTGGACCGTCCGTTTGGTCGGCCCATCCAGGAGCGCCTCCTCAACGCCCCGGTGCTGGTACCCCAGGTGGATATCCAGGTTGTGTACCGTCTCGCCATGACACTGGAAGCGGAAATGGCCCGGCTCAATGACACCCGCATGGATCGGACCCACTGCTACTTCATGGGCCTCCTCGCCACGGAGAGGGAAAAAGGGATGGCGCGGGTCCCCTCCCTGCGTCACGACATCGTGGCGGCGGACGGCGGCTAGGCGTGGATGGCCAATGGGCGTAAGCCCGGTCTGCTCCCATATCTCCCGCTCGAACAAATGGACCTGTGGGCAATCCGGCGTGAGCGAGGCGTACTCCCCGGTTCCAACCTCGGTCGTGAGGAGCGTCAACGTATGCGCTGTGTCGTTAGCCAGGACGGCGTACAGACGGACGGCGCCCTTGCCGCCGTCCATCCCAAACAAGGATGCCACCCGCAGGCCGTCGTGCACCGCTGACACAATGGCGTGCTGGAAAGCCTGAAGGTTCACGTGCGGCACTGCGCTCAGCAGGACGCACTGGCCGTTTCTAACCGAAAAGGCGAGCGACGTTGTCATGGGGCCACTCCTCCCAGAGCATGGGCTGCATCCGCAAGGATGGTCTGGAGTCCGCTGGGGAGGTACAGTCCGAGGGTCAGCGCGATGACCGCGAGGACGGCGGGCGGAGCAACGGCCAGCATCGCTTCGCGCGGGAGGTGGATCACGTGCTCCCACGGTCTCCCCTGCACCATCCGCAGCACTACCGTCGCCATCCCGATGAAGGCCACGGCCAGCAGTCCCAAGTAGAGTGCCGCGACCAGGAAAGACCCCTGGCCGATGATGGCCTGCAGGATGATGAACTCGCTGAGGAAGGACCCGAACGGCGGCGCCCCCGTGATGGCCAGGAACCCCGCGATCCACAGCGTGCTCGATATTGGGATCAGGACTGACATACCCCGCACAGTGCGCGTGGACGTCGTCTTATAGGTGGCAAGGACGTTCCCCGCCACCAGGAACATCAGTCCCTTACTAAGCGAATGGTTCACCGCGTGGAACATTGCCCCGAACACCGCCACCCCGCCCAGGCCCACGCCAAGGGACAGGATGCCCATGTGCTCGATGCTGGAATACGCCAGCATCCGCTTGTAGTCGCCCTGGCGGATGATGAAGAAGGCCGCAAGGCCCATGGACAGCAGTCCGAAGACCACAAGGAGCTGGGAGGTGAACGCACCCTCCCCTGCGGCTGTCAACACTTGGTGCCCGCGCAGGATGCCCAGAAAACCGCAGTTCAACAACGCGCCGGACATCAGAGCGGAGACCAGGGATGGCGACTCGCTGTGCGCATCCGGCAGCCATGTGTGGAGGGGCACAAGGCCCATCTTCGTGCCATAGCCCACGAGCAAAAGGATGAAGGCTGCGTGCAGCCACGTCGGGTCCAATGCGGCGCCCGCGCGCAGAAGGTCGTCCAGCATGAGGGACGAGGCGGCGCTCGTGGGACTGGCGGCCATGCTCAGAAAAAGCGTGCCAAGCAGCGCAATGGCGATGCCGACCGAGCACACAAGAAGGTACTTATACCGCGCCTCAAGTGAGCGGTGATGGCGGTGGAAGGAGATGAGCGGCGCACTCACCAGGGTCGTGGCCTCCATCCCCACCCAGAACATCCCAAGGTTCTGGCTCATGGTCACAAGGGTCATGGAGGCCAGGAAGAGCAGCATGCAGGCCACGAAGACGCTTTCCGGCGCATTGGCGAAGATGATGCCTTCCACGTAGTCGGCCCGTGGCGCTGGGTCCTCACGCTTGAGATACCCCACGGCGTAGAGCGATGCGAAGAAGAACAACGCGCTAGCGATGCCGAGGAAGACAAGGCCCGTCGAGTCCACATGCATCCAGCCGTTCAAGATGGGCTCAGGCTCGCGTACGGCCACAAGGAGCACGAGGACGGCATGAAGCACCGCCACCCCCGGCAGCATGGCGAGCCGCACGGCGCGGCTCGGAGACAGGTAGGCCACAGCCGCCCCCGCGAGGGGCAACATGAGAAGCGTGGGAAGAATATAGCTATCCATATGTGACTCGCCTAGCGCCTCTCAGCCCGGCGCCGGGCCGCCAGCTCACGGGGGGTCGGGAGGTCATGCAGCTGCTGCAAACGGTTGGCATCGATATGGTCAAACTCCTGGTTGATGCTGTTCACCGTGATGCCCAGCACAAGCGCTCCAACAAACACGTCCAGCAGCACGCCCATCTCAACGGACGCAGGCAGGGCGTGCGCCAGGCCCAGGCTGAAGACGAAAATCCCGTTCTCTAGGACCAGGTAGCCGATCACCTGGGCGATCGCCATCTTGCGCGTCACCAGGAAGAGCAGCCCGATGAAACAAAGCGCCAGGGCTACCGGGACAAGCAGCCTGGACTGCACGTCAGGAAGCGCTGGCAGGTACGATGTAAGGAAGAAGGCGGCGCCAAAGGCAAGAGCGCCAAGGACCACGGAGACGCCAAATCCCACGTAGGGTTCAACCTCCCGTCGCGCTCCCACCGTCCTGATAGAGCGCAGAAGCGCCCATGGGACAACGACGCCTTTGAGCACGATCGTTACGGACGCCAGCCCGACAAGCCGCCACGTCATCTCTTCGGAATGGACGATCAACAAAAGAACGCCCAGGATAACCCCCTGAACAGCCATGAGACGCATGCAAGAGTCCACACGACTGGTCGCCAGGCCGGCAATGCCCAGGAGCACGAGCGTAAGAAGCAATGTGTCCAACATATGTCCTACCCCACCAGGGCCAGGGCAACGCTAAGGGCTCCAAGGCCGCCCGCGCTCCACAGAAGTTGCGGTGTCTGCACCATGCGGATCCGCGCCATCGTCGACTCCACTACGCCGATCACGACGCCCACAAAGAGCACGCTGCCGAGATAGACGGCGAGGTTCAGGGCCAGGCTGGGCGTGTGGACGGGGACCAGGAGCATGACAAGGAGCGAGGAAAATAGCCACAGCTTCAGCGCCGCGCCGTACTGGATGTAGGCGAAGTCCGGGCCGCCATGATCCAACACCATCACCTCGTGGATCATAGTCAACTCAAGGTGGGTGTTGGGGTCGTCCACGGGGATGCGGGCGTTCTCAGCCAGGAGCACCAGGAACAGGGCGAACGCAGCAAGGGCCAGCGCCGGTCCCTGCCCGCTCGTCCATGTATCGAACCCGATGCCGGCGGTCATGCCTGACAAGGAGAGAGCCCCTGAAACAAGCGCCAACGTGACCACGGCCAGGAACAGCGCAGGCTCCGCGATGGCTGTGAAAGAGGCCTCACGCGCTGCCCCCATCCCCTCAAAGCTGGACCCAGTGTCCAGAGCGGCGACGATAGTTGCGAACCGCGCCACTGCCAGCAGGCCGAGCAGGAGAAAGATGTCGCCGGGGAAGTTGAGCGGCGCCGCTACCCCGCCAAGAGGGAACAGCAGCACAGCAACCACCACCGCCGCCAGCGCAACCATGGGGCCAAGCCGAAAAGCCCAGGTGGTGGTGGCGCTGTAGACCGCCCCTTTTTGGAGGAGCTTCCAAAGATCGTAATAGGACTGAAAGACGGACGGCCCTTTGCGCCCCGCAAACGCAGCCTTGGTCTTGTTGATGACCCCTACAAGCAAGGGGGCGAGGAAGAACGCCGCCATGTGGAGGACGACGCCGGATAGGGTCATTCCGTCACCTCTGGAGGCCCAGGCCCCAGACGAGGAGGGCCATAAGAGTCGAGAGGATGTACAACAGGTACAAGTGCACCCGTGCCCGCTGCACTACGCGCAGCCGTCCGCTGGTCCATTCGATCCAACCAAGGGCCGGAGAATGCGCCGACGTGACGGATTCGTCGCCAACCTCCTCAGCAAAGGCGGCGCGGTCAGGAGAATACGTGGCAATGACGGATGCATAGCGCCGTGGCCGGTTTGCGGCGGCTATGACGCTGCCCACCCCCAAAAGAATGGAGAGAGTGCGATGACGGGAAGTCAGAAAAGCTGCGAGGCCATCCAGGCACATGACGCCCAGGGACACCGGCAGAAGTTGTGGCATACCTTATCCAGGGATAGCGCTTGGCCGTTCTGGACTCTTATGAAGGGCCGGGGACGGCGACGCAGGCTGTTACAGGCGCATTCTAATACTAGCACCAAACATGCTAGGCGCAACAGTAGAACGTCTGCACAAGACGACTATCTCCTACCGCACGGTTCTCTCTTCCCAACCGGGTCCGGCCAACACTATTTCCCCTACGCGGAGCACTGTAACTCCGTTAGCCTCAAATGACGGGCTGAAGACGCGGACAATCCCCTTCTCGGGTTCCCAAGACTCTACCAGTCCCAGAGCAACGACAAATCCGTCCCGCCCACACAAGCCCACGACCCTGCCCCGCATCGCCGGGCTTTCAGCTCCGAAGGGCCGGTCAGGCACGATGGCAAGACGTCTGGCCTCCAGGCTATGTGACGCCGCATCTCTGAAGTACGCAGCGTATCTTTCCTGCCTGTACATCCGTCTTTGTTCTTGGGACCTCTTTCTAACCATCTCTGACACGCCGATCCGGACTATGTGGTGTCCATATGTTGGCTCCAAAAGGGCTAACAAGGGCTCAAGCTCATCGGTGCGCTGCACCGCCACTATGTAGTCGGGCCGGAGCGCGCTCACCAGGCGTCGTTGCAGCGCCCGGCCGCCGCCCATGCCAAAATATCCCCACGAATCGACGACCATGCGTTGAAAACCGACTTCCCTAGCCTTGTCCGCCAGCCTGGCGGCGCCAGCCTCGATACCCTCCCCGTGACCCGCTGGGGATAGTGCGCCGAGAAACCACATTGCCAGCGGGGGGCCACCGCCCCACGGTTCCGCACCCAACGCCAGTGCGCCAGGGATACCTATCTGGGACTGGCCGGGGTCGCAGTCCAGCCGTGCCGTCCTCCACCTGCTGGTCAGCTCCGCCCCCAGGTAGCTGCATAGCGTGGACTTGCCTGAGTCCACAGGGCCAAGCAGCAACACAGCGCGCCAGTCCTTGTCCGCCAAGAGATGTTGAAGCAGACGCGTCCACTCCTGGTGGACACGTATTGCATCGAATGACGGGCGGGCGGGTCCCGAAGTGGGGTCTTCCATGGCTCTTGGGCACAAGGATACAAGAATGAGCACAGGGCATGGGTGTCCGAAGACACGGAAAAGAAGAAGGGGCCCCGATGCTCTCGGGGCCCCTTCTATTCCACAGCGTCTTTCAGGGCCGGTGCTATTGACCGAGCACCTGCTTCATCTTGGCTTGGTCGATCCAGACACGCTGGCGCTTCGTGTACGTGTTCTGGCTGTTGCTCGGCTCCCCGGGGTAGGCGTCCTTCACCCAGCTTGCGAAGACCGTCCTCCGCAGCGCGTGCTTGTAGATCACCTTTGCGTTGTCCTTGAGAAGCATGACGCTCACCTGTTTGATCAGCCTCAAGCGCTCTGCGGGGTCAAGCGTCCGGGACTGCTTGTCGATCAGGGCATCCGCCTCCGGGTTGATGTACCGTCCATAGTTCCGGCCGGACGTGCTGTAGAACTGCTCGTACAGCCAGTGGTCCGGGTCACGGCGGGAGGTCACAAAGCCCTGTTGCACCGGGTTGATGATGTCGAACTCCCCGGCGACGGACTTTGCGTAGGCCTGTTCGGACGTGGAGTACTGCATGACCGGCTGGATGCCGACCTGCTTCAGATCATCTTCAAGGCTGGCCCAGATGTTCTTGGAAGTGGAAGCGGACTGCCACACCACAACGGGCTTGGCCGGATTCTGCGCAGTGAAACCCATCGCGGCCAGAAGGTCCTTTGCAATCTGTTGCCGCTTGGCCATATCCGTCTCTTCAGTCGGACCATAGCAAGGACCTATGGCCTTCCACTCCTCCTTGGTGATGCCCCAAGTGGCTCCGCCGGGTGTCCCCGGCAGCGGGACGATGGGTCCCTCGAAACCGTCCCCATCGAAGGCAAGCTTGATGACCTTGGCGTCGTTTATGGCGCACCGCAAGGCCTGCGCAAACCGCTTGTCATTGTAGGGCGGCTTGCTCCAGTTCGTCTGCAGAGCGCTCAAGCCGTCCCCGGCCACGTTGCCCTGCACGTAGATCTTGCCTGCGGCCTCCATCTCCTGGCGGATGTTGGATGGGAGCGTGCCGCCGCTCTCACCGCGACCGACGCGGAAGGCGCCCGTGGCCGCCGTCTCAGAACCCACGTTCATCATGTGGACGCTGTCCAGGTACGGGTAGGGCTGCTGCCAGTAGTTGGGGTTCCTCTTGAGCTTGTAGACCTCCGTCGGGATGTATTGCTCGAAGAGGAACGGCCCCATGCCGACTTTCAACGGTTCCTTTAGCCAAAGGTCCAGATGCCCCTCATGGATATGTTTGGGGATGATGGCGAAGCTGGAGACCGCCAGTGTGGCGGGCAGAGACATGAGCGGGCCGTCCGTCTTGATCTGGAGGGTGAAGGCGTCAGGACAGGAGATGTCCTTGGCCCGCCCCAGCCAGACGCCCCGCGCGGTATTCGTCAGCGTGGAACCCTTGGAGTCATGGCCATCCCGGATGACCTCCAGGGAGAACTCCGCGTCCGCGCACGTGAAAGGCTTCCCGTCCGAGAACTTGACGTTGTCATGAAGTTTGAACGTCCAGACGAGTCCCGATTTGTCCGTCCACCAGTCGTAGGCAAGAGCGGGAAGGATCTGGTCCTCTTTGTTCGCCTCGAACTCGTTGCGGTCGAGAAGCGAGTCGGTCGTCGGGACGGAGGCGCCCATCGTGCCGCCGTTGCCGGAGTCGTAGATGCCGAAGTTGGCCATGTCCGTGCCTGAGAGCGAGCGGAATATGCCGCCCTTCTGTGCGCTGGGGTTCGGCGCCGGCACTGCAAGGACCGGCACGGGCCGTAGCTTGACCTCCGCCGCCGTGGCTGTCGCCGCCACTGTCGTGGCTGCTGGCCGTGTAGCGGTCGGCGCGGTAGACGCTGTTGTCGCCGTGGGCGCGGCAGCAGTTGTCGCCGTGGGCGCAGCTGCGGTCGTCGCTGTAGGCGCGGCCGCACTCGCGGTCGGTTCCGCAGCTGGACCGCAGGCCGACGCCATCACAAATAGCCCGCCGAGAACTGAACCGACGGCACCAGCCATCCATTTCCGTCTCATATCTCCTCCTCTTCCCGCCCTCACATGTTCTTCAAACAACGGCGCCCTCGCCTGGCTCTCCTTGGACGTAAGCGCGCGTCATAAGTGGCATCATTAACGGTTGAAAGCGGGATAAAAGTCAAGTGGCAGTATGCGAGCGAACAGAAGGTCCGGCGGCAGCTCAAGGTCCTGGGAACGTATCCCACCTGTTTGCGCTTCAAACCAGACCACCCGGGCGGGTTCCTTGCCTTGTCCTATACACTTGTCCTATACAATGAAGGCATACAGAGAGAGCCGTTCTCCGAGCGGTTAGTTGTGCTTTTTGCGCCCTCTACCTTGTTAGCACCGCGGCATTGACCGCCACTGCGCCCACGTGAGGAGACATGATGACAACCACGGAACGCAACCGCCGCATTGAGCGCCTGAAGCAGCTCCTCCAGGAGAGGATCCTTGTTGTGGACGGTGCAATGGGCACGAGCATCCAGGGGAAAGGCCTCACCGCCCAGGACTTCGGCGGTCCGGAATACGAGGGCTGCAACGAATACCTCACCATCACGCGCCCAGACGTTGTCAGGGACATCCACCGCTCATACCTTGAGGCCGGTGCGGACATCATCGAGACCAACACCTTCGGCAGCACGCCCCTGGTGCTGGCGGAGTACGGCCTGGCAGACCGTGCACGGGAGATCTCCCGTGCGGCGGCACACATCGCCAGAGAAGAGGCGGACCTCTTTTCGACCGAGGAGAAGCCGCGCTTCGTCGCAGGTTCCATGGGGCCCACCACAAAGTCCATCTCCGTCACGGGCGGCGTGACCTGGGACGCGCTTGCAGAGCACTTCCGTGAGCAGGCTTCCGGCCTCATTGAAGGCGGCGTCGACCTTTTCTTGGTGGAGACACAGCAAGACGCCTTGAACGTGAAGGCGGCCCTAGAGGGCATAGACCGCGCCAACAGGGACATGGGTACGGACGTCCCCACCGCCGTGCAGTGCACCATCGAGACCATGGGCACTACCTTGGGCGGCCAGGACATCGAGGCCTTTTACACGTCCATCGCCCACAGGGACCTGCTGTGGGTGGGGATGAACTGCGCCACCGGCCCGGAGTTCATGCGCGACCACATCCGCACCCTCGCGGGCATCTCCCGGTTCCCGGTCACAGCCATCCCCAACGCGGGCCTGCCGGATGAGGACGGCAAATACAACGAGACGCCGGACATGATCGCCTCCACGCTCTCCGGATACATCAAAGAGGGCTGGCTGAACGTCATAGGCGGGTGCTGCGGCACAAACGCAGAGCATATCAGGAAGCTGGGGGAAGCAAGCAAGGGATTGTCCCCACGCCACGCCCGGCCCCAGCCAATCACTGAAGTCTCCGGCCTGGAGGCTCTGGCTATCAACGAGGAGACGCGCCCGGTCATTGTAGGCGAGCGGACGAACGTCCTGGGCAGCCGGGCGTTCAAGCGGCTCATTGCCCAGGGAAAGTTCGAGGAGGCGGCGGAGGTGGGCCGCCAGCAGGTACGGAACGGCGCGCACATACTGGACGTCTGTCTTCAGGACCCGGACCGTAATGAGGCGGCGGATGTCACCGCATTCCTTGAGCTGCTTGTCCGCAAGACGAAGGCCCCTCTCATGATCGACTCGACAGACGCGAAAGTGATCGAGGAGGCGCTGAAGCGCACGCCAGGCAAATCCATCATCAACTCCATCAACCTGGAGGATGGCGAGGAGCGGTTTGAGACCGTGGTCCCCCTGGCCCGCAGATATGGCGCAGCGCTGGTGGTCGGTTGTATTGACGACGACAAGCAGCAGGCGCAGGCCATTACGCGCCAGCGCAAGCTGGAAGTGGCGCGGCGGTCCTACAACCTGCTCACCGAGAAGTACGGCGTCCCACCGGAAGACATCATCTTCGACCCGCTGGTGTTCCCCATTGGCACGGGCGATCAGAACTACGTTGGCGCGGGGCTGGAGACCATCGAAGGGGTCCGGCTCATCCGCGAGGCCTTGCCCCGCACCAAGACCATCCTGGGCATCTCCAACGTATCGTTCGGGCTGCCTCCGGCGGGGCGCGAGGTGCTGAACTCGGTCTTCCTGTACCACTGCGTACAGGCCGGCCTTGACATGGCTATCGTCAATTCCGAGCGGATGATGCGGTACCCCTCCATCCCAGCGGAGGACCGCAAGGTGTGCGAGGATCTTATCTGGTGGCGTGGGGATGACCCCATCGCCGCCTTCGCCGCGCACTTCCGGCAGCGGGTCGTGGAGGACAAGAAATCGGACCGCAAGGACATGCCCACGGAGCAGCGCATTCCCCGCTGCGTGTTGGAGGGCAGCAAAGAGGGCCTGATCGAGGACCTGGACGAGCTCCTTGCGCGCGGCATGGCCCCGTTGGCTATCATCAACGGCCCGCTGATGGCAGGGATGGATGAAGTGGGGCGCCTGTTCGCTCGGAACGAGCTGATAGTCGCGGAGGTCCTGGAGTCGGCGGAGGTCATGAAAGCCGCCGTCGCGCACCTGGAACCGCACATGGCGAAAGCGGGGGATAGCGCTGTCCGAGGCTCCATCATCCTCGCCACAGTCAAAGGAGATGTCCACGACATCGGCAAGAACCTTGTGGACATCATCCTGTCCAACAACGGCTACAGGGTCATCAACCTAGGCATCAAGGTACCTCCCCAGGACCTTATCGAAGCGTATAGAAAACACAAGCCGGACATCATCGGTCTGTCCGGCCTGTTGGTGAAATCCGCGCAGATGATGGTGGACACCGTGCGGGACTTCCGCGAGGCGGGCGTGGAGGCCCCTGTCCTGGTGGGCGGCGCCGCCCTGACCAACCGGTTCACCCGGTTGCGCATAGCGCCGGAGTACGCGGGGCCGGTCGTCTATGCCAAGGACGCCATGACGGGCCTGGACCTTGCGGGCAAGATCATGAAGCCGGAGGAGCGCGCCCGGCTGGTGTCCGCATTGCAAAGCGAGGGCGCCCAGTTGGCGGAGGACGATGCCATCAAGCGGGCCCGACTTGAGGGTGAGACGCGCGTTGTCCGGCCAAAGAGCGACGTCATGCCTGTCCTCACCCCGCCTGTGCCGCCGGACCTGCGGCTGCATACCATCCGTGACTTCGACCTTGCAGAGATATTCCCCTATATCAACCCTATGATGCTCTACATCCGTCATCTCGGGTTCCGTGGACGCTTCGACGAGGCTCTGGCCAAAGGGGACCCGAAGGCCTTGGACCTCCAGCGCGAGGTCCGCGAGGTGGAGGACATGATACTTGCCCGCCGGGACATCAACGCCAACGCGGTCTACAAGTTCTTCCGCGCCGCTTCGGACGGAGACGATGTCCTTATCCTATCCCCGGACGGCAAGCAGGTGCTGGAGCGCTTCCAGTTCGGACGGCAAGCCACGGGCGAGGGCCTGTCCCTTGCCGACTACCTGCAACCGGCCTCTTCGGGCATCCCAGATTACGTGGGCATGTTTGTCACGTCCATAGGGCCGGGCGTACGCAGTCTGGCAGAGCAGTGGAAGGATGGGGGCGAGTATCTGAAGAGCCACATCCTGCAAGTGCTGGCGCTGGAGAGCGCGGAGGGCTTCGCGGAGCTCCTGCACCAGCGGATGCGGGCGATGTGGGGTTTCGCGGACCCGGCGGGCATAACCAAGGAAGACCTCTATAAGGCAGACTATCACGGCAAACGGTACTCCTTCGGCTATCCCGCTTGTCCGCGCCTGGAGGACCAGTCCAAGCTATGGAAGCTCCTAGAGCCGGAGAAACACATCGGCGTTGGGCTGACGGAGGAGTACATGATGGAGCCGGAGGGCTCGGTGAGCGCACTGGTCTTCCATCACCCCCAGGCCAAGTACTTCGCCCTCAGCCCCGAGGACACGGAGCGGCTGGAGAAGAGGGTCAAAGGGAGCTAACGCAAGCCTGGCGGCCAGCTGCAAACTAAGCAGGGAGTGATCATGGACGAATTGATGGTCCTGGTGGGGCAAATCGGGAACCTGGTATTCGCCCCCAAGTGGATGTACCGCACACCGGAGAACTTTGTCCGGTCCGTGATCATCCCGTTCATGGACAGCACGGACGCCACAGTGGACAGCGAAGAGGTTGATAGCCCTACCTTCGTGAACATGGACCCAGACAGCGATGATGCAGACTTCTCCCTGGCGCTGTCTCCGGAGGACATGATCAACGAGGCCCGCACGGTCATGCTCCTCCAGGTGCTCGAGACCCGATACCTCCGCCCGGATGAGGAGACCGGGGGACCGGTGTGGGTGGAGGAACCGTCTGAAGGGACACCGGTCTGGGTTGTGGACTTCGATAGGCTGGAGCGGGAGTGGAGCGACCTGGACGACGGCAGCGAAGACGAATCCTTAAGCGATGACGATGACGACTAGCCTGTGAGAGCGTTTTGGACGGATTCAATGCCGGCCTTCAGTCCTTAGGCGGCCTCCTCATGGCATTGCGCTTTTCTTGACCAACGCCCAAGCCAGTCCTCCAGACGCGCCGAAGAGCGGAACCTGATGATGCGCAGATGGGAGTACTGAGAGTAGAGACGAGGATACCTGGCGCGCCGCTTCTCATGTGCGCTGAGCGCCCAATCTTCCTCTCCGGCCGAGCTTTGCAGCGAGGCGCGCAACCGTTCCGGCCCGATCTCCCGGTTCCCGTTCCACAGCTCAACCTAATTCACGACCCGCTTCCAGGTGCGGACGGCTAGGCGCCAGAGGATGAGGCGGAACGGATAGTCGAGCCAGATGAGCGCATCGGCCTTTGACCATACTAGGTCCCGAACGGCGCTGTAGTCGCCATCCACGACCCAAGACTGTGCCTCCAGTCTGTCCTGGATGCGCTTGCGGAAGAGCTTGCGGGGCACCCGCTTCCACCCTGGCCCCCAATACAGACTGTCCAGTTCGATGACCGGCGCCCGAAGCTGCTCCCCTATGTGGCGGGCCAAGCTCGACTTTCCCGACCCAGCAGTGCCAATGACCACGATCCTTTGACCCGGCGCCTCTTTCGCGCGCCCGCTCTCCCTTTTTGTCCCTTGGACCATGCGTCACCCCCACTCTCCAGAGTACCTAGCGAGCGGGTCTCCACATTGCTTCCCGCGGGGGATCTGTTGCCACTTTATGCTCTGGCAGCGCGTCGAGGTAAGCACAATAGCGGACTAGATGGCATTGCCAAGACTTGGGGCCTCTCAGAAACCGTGGCCCCGTCCGCCAACCAGGAGATCGCTGCGCCTCTAGCTCGCTGCTTTGCCCCGGTACTGGGACAGGAGTCGGCGAGCGAGCGGAGAAAGGTCTGCCCGCGGGCGGTCCCCCGGCAGCCAGTGATGAAAACAGTCTCGCTTGGGAACATAGCGCGCGCGCTGGGCAGCTACGGGGCAGGTGTACTCGAACATGCAGACATCAGACAAGCAGAGCGCACGGGACTCCTCCCACCGGTCACGACGGCTTTTGGGATAGGAGGAAACGGGTTGGGGGTCTGCGCGCGCTGGATGGGGCACTTCATTCTGTCCAGGGAATGTTTTGAACCGGTTCCGAAATGATAGGTAGAACGCCCGTTTCCTGTCAAGCCTTGACGCCCCGATGGTAGTAGGCCAGTGCGGCATGACAGGGATCGGCGTGGAATCACCATGCCGTGGCCTTCCTTTCTACACCGACGGAAGCACGGCTTGCAGGAGACGCCGTGGACCCCACGCTATCCCACCCACCCTGTTGCCCAAGAAGGCAGTCCTGATCTTGAAATGCTCTTGCCAGCCGCCTGACACTCTGGCCGGACAGTCGTTTAAATAGGCAAGAGTGGTCACGAAGTGCCTAATCACCTTCGTCCGAGAGAGAAGGCTCCGGCAACGATTCAGTGCAATGCCGCCACTACCCGCAAGGGAAACAGATTCCCCTGCTCCTACAGCTGACAAAGTATTGGATTGCGAGACGGAGGTATGCGATGGCTACGCGCATTCTTGTCGCGGAGAACTACAATTTGCTCCGCCAGGGCATTGTCCGGCTTCTGTCAAACGACCACGAGCTTGAAGTCGTGGGTGAGGCGACAAGCGGCTTCGAAGCGATCACGAAGACGCAGTCCCTTCGCCCTGATGTCGTTCTCCTTGCCCTCGACCTCCCTGGTCTGGATGGCATTTCCGCCACCCGCCTCATCCGCCGGGAGACGCCCACGGTACAGGTCATTCTCTTCTCCACTGCCGAGACGCCGGACCCGAACATCGTTGAGATGGTGCAGGCTGGCGCGCGCGGCTTCATTACATCCGGCGCCGACGCCTTCAACGTCGTGCGGTACGTCAAGAGGGTGGTAGCCGGCCATGTCGCGCTGTGTGAGGACCTGACCGGCAAGCTGATCGATAGCCTTGCCCGGGGGACACACCTGCGCGCTGCCGCCAATGAGACGCCGGAGGCCTCTCTGACGCAACGGGAAAAAGAGGTCCTCCAATTGGTTTGCCACGGGACTCCAAACAAGGAGATTGCCGCTACGCTCTTCGTCTCGGAGAATACGGTGCGCGCCCATGTACGGAGCCTCATGCAGAAGCTCAACGCCGACAATCGCACCCAGCTGGCGATCTATGCGATGCGGCACGGCTTTGGCCTTAACGCAGACGGTCGCGCCGTCCGTCCGGCCCAAGCCCAGCCTGCCCGTCTCGCGAGCGCAGCCTCTCTTGATCGGACCATCCGAAGGGCGGCGCCAAGCTTTGTTGCGGCAGCCATCTCACCTAACGCGGCGTGAACACACGCAGCCTGCGCCTTCAGTAAGATGAGGTCACAGTGTATGGACCTGTACCCTAGAAAGCGTAATCCAGGGCTGCCACTCGTGCGCGTACATACGGGTTAAGCTCCGGTTTCGAGGGAAAGACCTGACCAACCGGGGTGCTTTCGCAAGCACGGCTCTTGGGGTACTCGTTTGACCGCTTGGAAAGGGACGGCACGTGTTTTGGGTTTCCCGAAGCGGCGACATTGCTCTTACAGAAAAGAGCATTTTGTATTGTTCCCTATCTGGGCCCACTATAAAAGGATGACCTTTTGATTGCGCCTTTCCATCCTCTTCGCCTAATGAAATGTTGAGAAACATTTGACTAATTCCTACCATTCCGCCACTCCACGCCATCATTACCATATTCCATGTCACCTAGTAGCTACTTAGTAATCTCCTAGGCTCTATCTCCATAACTTAATAATAAAAAGGGGAAGCCGAACTAGGAAAAAAGATGAGCACGGCTAGGCTGAAGAAGCTGAAGAATGGGAATACCGCGCCGCACACGCAGTCGAGGTTAAATAAAAGACAGGGGGAGAAAGCTCATGGGGATAAAGCTACTCGTCGTTGAGGAGTACGCGATTGTCTCAGACGCCATCATCCGACTCCTGAAGAATGAGAGTGATATTGAGGTGGTGGGCGAAGCCCGAAGCGGGGCCCAGGCTCTGGAGATGGCCCAGCGTCTGCAACCGGATGTCATGCTTGTGGACATCCACCTCAGCGACATGGACGGCATAGAAGTGACCCGGTCCATAAAGCGCTCGTCGCCGACCACCCAGGTCATCCTGCTTTCAGACTCGGAGGAGGAGGAGGAGATCCTGGAGGCGGTCCAGGCTGGGGCCCGCGGCTATATTTCCAAGCGGACCAACGCAGAGACCCTCATAGACCAGGTGCGCCGCGTGGTCTCCGGCGGCGTGGGTCTCTCGGAAGAGATGACAGCCAAGCTCATCACGGGCTTGATGCACAAGACCACAGAGAACCACTACGACGGTGGCGATCCTATGGCCTCCCTCACTGAGCGGGAAAAGGAGATCCTGGCGCTGATCTCACAGGGCATCCCCAACAAGAAGATCGCCTCCATCCTCTTCGTCTCGGAGAACACGGTGCGCGCCCACGTGCGGAGCCTGATGCAGAAGCTCAACGCCGACAACCGCACCCAGCTGGCAATCCTCGCCCTGCGCGCCGGCCTCACGGAGACCCATCAGCCCAGACGGCGGCATGCCGGCTAGCCAGGTCTGGGACGACGCCTTGGACCGTTGTCCAAGGCGTAAGCGCGGACGAAGTATTGGGGATGGGGCGCATGTAGACCCGGCCCTCGAGCCTACAGCGGAGGAGTGTTCGCTATGAAAAAAACGCAGGCTCCCGCCACCACTCTGGAAATCCTGTTGGCGCAGCCCTCTTCTGTACCGGATTCAGGCATCGTCGGTTCCTACGATGAGGCCCCCGGCCCGGTGCAGATGGCCGCCGTCCACATGGCGCTCATCACATACTTCGGTACGTACGACTGGATCCGCGAGCGGAACCGGTGCTTCCCCATGGCGTATACGTACAAGCTCCCACAGCTTCAATGACTTTCCCTTCGCCTGTCTGAAGGAGAGGCCGCTGCCCACACTGGGCAGCGGCCTCTCCTCTTAGTGCGCATTTACCTTGCCTCAAAAGTCCCAGGGAGGAGAGGGGATCCGTTCATCCTAACGTAGATCCCGACTCCTTGTCCGGGAGGTCGTAGCGCAGCGGAGATCCCGATGAGTCTGCGAATCGGGACCCTCGAAGGATATCCTCGAACGGATGGGGTGGGGTCTGTAGTCCCCTTGTCCTTACTTTTGAGGCAAAGCCGTGCGCACTACAGACCCTGCTCATCCCGCCGCAAATCCTGATGCCTGATCCTGGGAAAGCCCGCGAAAGGTAAGGGATAACGAGCTTGCTGCACCACAAGGCGCCAACGAGACCTTGAGCAAAGGAGAACAGGTCACAGGTAGCCCCATCAAATCGCGGGGCTCACGCAGCTTCAAGGCCCGCCACGGCCCTCCTATTCGTAGGCCATACCTGATGCACGTAAATCTGGCCTCCCGCTATGGACCACTCCATGACGTGCGGGCCGTTCATCTGCCCTTCCACGCGCAGGGCCATGCGAGCAAGCCGCTGCACCTGAGAATCGCTCAGTTTCCGCTTCCTCTGCTCGGACCGCACCGGGCTGTAGCGAAGGTCCCAGGTCCCAATGCGTCTGCTGCGACACACTTGAAGCGACATAGACTGCGAGGCTCCCGTGTACGCCACCACGCGCTGAGTCGCCCGGTCTACGCGATAGACATCAGGAGTAACGTGGCCCTCCAAGAGAGTGTCGCTCAGTCCATAGATAGCTTCGATGCAAAGGTTGTTTGCGTATCCCTGCATGGGATCCCGCGTGTGGACAAGCCCCGAAACCTCTGCACTCAGGGTCTTTTGGACAGAGAGGATCGGGGCGCTCGGTTGGTCGACGCTACGGTCCAGCACCCGGTAGGTCATGTCAGCGGGACTGAAGCACACAGCCCAACAGTCCTTGATGGCGTGGAGGACCCGGCTGATGCCCTGGACGTTGCAGGACACTGGCCGTTCATCATGACTACGCCACGCGCCCAGGCCGCCGGGCCTGACAATACGTATGCGTACCGGCCCCTGCCCCAGGCTCTCATAGGCAGCGCGGACCCGTACGGCCACCTGATCAGGCATAGTGGCATTGGTCATGATGCAGCGCACTTGCGCGGCAGCCCGCTCCAACGACCAAGGGCCCCGCGCATCCACCGCCGCCAGCACACCTTCCGCCACTTCGTAGAGCCGGCGTTTTTCCATGAATTCCCGGTAGGCGGACGGCATCACGTCGAACCCCGGGGGTACCGGCAGGCCCATCCTATAGAGATCGCCAAGACGTGACGGACTCCCCCTCTCTAGCTGGTCGAGGCCCAAGGACCTTTGGGGCTCGCCAGAGAGGAGGACTGTCGTGAGTGGGTGTGAAGGGACACTTGCAAGCGCAGGGCGAAAACGACCTGCGCCCTGTTGGTCGTTGCCGGTCATGCTATCCTCCGAGGTCGGTTCTAGAGGAGCGGAGGTGCTTCCCGGACATCATGTGAAGAAGCGGTACAAGAGGGCGCCCGCCTTCTCGCTCACCGCATCCGGCACAGCAGGATCCACAAGAAGGTGGGTCAGCTCTTTGAACAAGCCCAGGGCCTCTCTGCGCTGGGCCGCCCACGGGTCGTTCAACTGATATGTGATCGCGTTCAGGTCTTCCGGCAGCGCGCCGAAGCTTTCCTTGAACGCCACCAGGCCGCTCTGCTGAGCATTGCTCCGCCCCAGATCGAAGAGGCGGTATCCCCTTCTCTTGGCCTCCAGCATGCCCTGCCACATCAACACGTTGTTGGGCCGGACAGCCAGGTTGTCGCCATCGGAAGCGTTGAACTTGTAGTAGCACGTGTCCCGCCAGAGCAAGTACATCGTCCCCGCGATGACCTTGCCCTCGTGGCTCGCCAGCAGAAGGAACCCCTGGCCGTTGGGCATGTAGGCGTCCCATATGTTCTCGAAGAACGAGTATGGCTGAGCAAGAAGGTCATGGCGGTATTTGCGCGTCTGTAGATGGAGGAGGAACCACGCACGCAGCTCGTCCTTTGTTGCGGCGATGTGCACTTGCACCCCGGAACGCTCCGCCTTCCGGATGCCGCGCTGCGTCATGGACGCCAGCCCGCGCCACAGGCTCTCTTCGTCCGGCGTGAGGTCTATGGTGTGCCACTTGAACAGAGTGGATGAAACGATGGGCGCGGAGATGTGCGGCGCATGTTTCGCCAGCGTCCGCAGGGTCCATGGGCCGTCAGCCCGCGCCACCCGCTCCGCAAGGAGATTGCGCTCCTCCTGGCCGGGTGCCAGGATGTCGCAGAAATCAGAGTATGCAAGGCTCACGCGGCGCCGGCCCACGAAGTCGTCTATGTCGCTCCAGGGGACTCCACCCACCACCTCCCCTGCCCTCTCAAGGAGATAGGCGGACATGCCCACGCCAAAAGTCGCCCGCACCACACGCATCCACTCCGGCGTATGGAAGATGGTTGCCTCCGGCGATATCTCCACGAGTGCTCGCCACAAGGGGTCGCTGACAGGGTCGATCGTCCTCAATGACGTTTCTGCTGTTCTTTCCTGCGAGACATGAGGGTACACGCTCTTCACCGCCTGTAGAAGTTCGCTATCGTTGCCTTGAGACCCGCTGCCTTGCATATGGCCCCCTTATAGGACAGTCACGGACTTTGCCAGATTGCGCGGCCTATCGATTGGGCACCCGCGCTCCTGGGCGCAATAGTAGGCCAGGAGCTGCAAGACCACCGTATGGACAAAGGGCAGCAGGTCGCTGTCCAATGCCGGCATCTGGATGACCTCGTCCGCCACGGCGTAGACCGCCTGGTCACCCGCAGCCGCCAGGGCCACCACCAGCGCACCGCGCGCGCGTATCTCCCGCATGGAGGTGAGCATCCGGGCACGGTGCTCATCCTGTCCTACCAGGGCGATCACCGGGACATCCGGCCCCAGCAAGGCGAAGGGGCCGTGTTTCAGCTCGCCGGCGTAACAGCCCTCCGCATGGACATAGGCGACCTCCTTGAATTTCAGCGCTCCCTCCAGGGCCACAGGCATCTCGACCCCGCGCCCGATGATGAAGAGGTTGTCGAATATCCCAAGCTTTCGCCCGATACGCTCAACGGCCCCTGTATCCTCCAGCACACGTCGGACGTGTCCCGCCAGAGAACTAAGCTTGCCGAGATAGGTCTCATGGTCGGTCGGGGTCAGCTTCTGCAAGGCGGCGCCCAAGGCGTACAGAGCGGCCAGCTGAGATAGAAATGTCTTGGTGGCTGCCACCGCCATCTCTGGGCCGGCTTTGGTATAGAGAACGTCGTCCGCAATGCGTGTGATGCTGCTGTTCCCAACGTTGGTCACCGCCACGGTGTGATACCCAGCCTTCTTGGCAGCCTGGAGCGCCATGAGCGTGTCTGCCGTCTCCCCCGACTGGGACAGCGCCACGGCCAGAGCGTTATCCGGCGTCAGGCCGTTCGGGCGGTACTCGGATGCTACCACCACGTCCACGGGGAACGGGAGCCGCCGTCCCAAGATCTCTTTTGCCACCAGACAGGCGTGGTAGGAGGTCCCGCACCCCATGAGTAGGAGGTGGCTGATCTTGCAGAAGGCGGGTAGGCTAAGCGCCACACGCCCATGGGATTCCAAGGTGTCCCGCAGGGCGTTAGGCTGCTCGTGCATCTCCTTCAACATGAAGTGTTCGAAACCGCCGCGGTCAAGCTGGTCCCGGCTCCACTCTGCTTGGTGCACCGCGCGCGCAACGGAAATTCCCCCATTACGCACCTCCAGGTGGTCACCGGACAGCCGGGCCACGTCTCCATCCTCTAGGTACAGGACACGCCTGGTGTAGGGCACCATGGCCGGGATATCGGAGGCCACGAACATCTCTCCATCCCCTAGACCTATCACCAGCGGGGTACCCTTCCGAGCCACCGCAAGGTCCTTTGCGCCGTCCCGCAGGACGGTGATGGCATAGGAGCCCTCCAAGCGCCCCACTGCCTTCTCGACTGCATCCAATAGGTCCTCGTCCGCCCCTTCCTCTATAAGGTGGGCGATCACCTCGCTGTCCGTTTCAGACCGAAAAACGTGCCCGCGCTCCTCCAGTTCTTTCTTCAGTGATAGGTAGTTGTCGATGTCGCCGTTGTGGACGACTGCGACCCGCTTTCCACAGTCGAAATGCGGGTGGGCGTTCTGCTGCGAGACCTTTCCCACAGTCGCCCAGCGGGTATGGCCTATGCCCACGGTGCCCCGAAACCGGGGGATAGCCTCGTTCTGGTTGTCCACGCTCCCAACCGCCTTGTATTCCGTCACGCCCGCGCCATCGAGGATGGCGACGCCAAAGGAGTCGTACCCTCTGTAGGTGACACGCGCCAGGGAACTCAGAACGATGTCGAGGGCGTCCCGTGCTCCGGTGTAACCGACGATTCCGCACATCGCGCACTCCTTTATGGCACCCCCGGCGAGGAGGAAGTCCTGAGATCATCCCTCTTCAGGTCGGAGCGCGCCGTATGAAACGGATTCCACCTTCGCTCTAAATTGCTCCGTGGTAATCCAGCAGGACTAGGGCGAGCAAAGAGCGTCAATTCCAATCTACCAAGACCTTGCCACCCCTCCTATGTAGGGATGCCTAAATTAGGGGCGTCCTTGGATTAACCCGTGAGGCGCGTGGAGAATGGGCAAGAGAGCGTATTGGAGTAGTGCATAATACGCTCCCTGTCCGCACACATTTTGCTTGAGTCGCTAGGCAGTTCTGCATAAGGTGAGAACCATGAGACGTGGTTGGAGCAAGAGCAGGAGAAACAGGCTGAAGAAGGCCTGCGTCTATCAAGAAAAACAGATGCAATACAACCAGAGGCCATTTGATGCGCCACGAGACCGAGCGGGGGCTTCTTCCAAAGACAGGGGGACACGCATGGACAAGAGCGCCAAACCTCCGAAGGAGGGCTGGAGGTTGCTGAGCGCGCGTATCGGCTCCATCCCCTTTGTATTGGGGATAGCCGTTGCTGCTCTCGCTTTTCTCCCCGCCGAGGTGCGCTCGTTCCCGTCCACACGCGCCGCCAATGCGGATAGCGCGGTCACACTCCTGCGGTCCCCCGCCCTGCAGACCCCCACCACAGATGGCATGACCATCGTGTGGGCCACACGGGAGGCTGCCGCCGCTACTGTGCGGTACGGCCTGGACTGGACTTCGCCGGGCTTTGACGATTCTGATTGGCGCACGGGACAGACCGGGCTGGGATACGGTGGAGACTATCCTACGGTCCTCTCGGACATGCGGGGCAAGTACCTGACCGTCTTTGCCCGCAAGACCTTCACGGTCACCAATCCCTCCGTCGTATCGAGGATGACTCTATCTGTCCGCCACGTGGGGGGGTTCGTCGCCTATCTCAACGGCAGGGAGGTGGCGCGCGCGGGGGTGACCGGATATCAACCGGACCATTCCACGGCGGCCACCAGGTCAGGGAGCTCAACGGAGACTGCGGAGTTTGACATCTCCGAGTTCCGCTCCCTGCTAGTGCCAGGGGAGAACGTCCTTGCCGTCAGCGGCCACAATGCAACATTGGAAAGCACCAGGTTCTTCCTAGCGCCTTCCCTCATGCTTGATATTCCCTGCACGGCCACCGCCATCCCCCTGGGAGACACGTGGCGGTACGCCAAGGGGACTGCCTATCCCTCCAACCTGACGGGCAAGGCAACGGGCAACTCCACGTTCTATCCCCCTCTGGGTGGCTACCACCAGTACGAGGTCACACTCGCCGGACTCCGCCCAGGCACCCGGTACCACTACCGCGTCTACGTGGACGACAAGGAGGCAGCCGGCGATAGCCTGACGTTCCGCACGGCGACCACCCCGTCCGGGCCATACGTCTCTTTCCTTGTGTTCGGGGACTCCGGGGACGGGTCCCGGATGCAAAGGGACTTGCGTGACGTGATGCTCGGCGACTCCTTTGACCTGGCGATCCCGGTGGGCGACCTTGCATACCCGGACGGTACGTATGAGGAGTTGCAGAAGTACTACTTTGACATCTACAAAGCCCTGATGCAGGTCACGTCTTTCGTCCCCGCCTCGGGCAACCATGAGTACCATAGACAAGGAGGCAAGCCGTTCTTTGACATGTCCGTCCTCCCCCGGAACGGCCCGCCGGGGAAGGAGGAGCGGTATTTCTCCTTTGACTACGGCAACGTTCACTTCGTGGCCCTCGACACGGAGCAGGTCAACTCCACGCAGAGCGACTGGCTCCGTGCGGACCTGAAAGCCAACAAGCAGCCATGGACCGTGGCCTATATGCACAGAAGCCTCTTCGGCGAGGGCAGCAGTCATGCTCCTGCGGAGTCGGCGGACCTGCGCACGACCCTTGCCCCCATCTTCGAAGAGTTTCGCGTCGACCTCGTCCTGGCGGGCCACAACCACATGTACGGTCGTTCCCAACCGCTGACAAAGGGACAGCGCGACGTTCCCTATGCGGCGTCGACCACCCATGCGGAGGGCGGGGTCACCTATGTGACGACCGGCGGCGGCGGCGGCAAGTTGGACGAGGAGTACAGGGACATGTTGTATTGGCCTCCCGGAACAACCTTCTCCGCATCGCACTACACAAAAGTGGTGGTCAAGGACTGTTCCCTGTCCTTGCAAGCCATTGATGTCACCGGCAAGGTGCGGGATAGGCTTGACCTGGACCATTGCCACGCTGTCTCCCAGGGGCACAAGCAGCAATACGGCGAAAAGGCCCAGAGCGAGCCCTGTCCCGTGCCAGTCGCCCCAACGGTCCACGACATTCCGCCCATCGCTACGCCAGGCGTCGTGGCCAGCTTGCCGGACAGCTCGATGACTGCACCCGGTTCGATCGATTGCGCCAAATCCGCCAAGGCCACGGCGAGCGCGTTCTATTCCTCGACTGTCTTTGCCCTTCGCCGGGCGCGCTCGCTGACCGACCGCTCGGTGCGGTTCTCCGTCTCCGGCCTGTGGACCAGGACTACCGGCCCCTGGGCCACACTCCATGGCGGCGTTGGGACCAAGCCGGACAGCGCGTGCGCCCCGCCGACTTCGGGGGCCCGGGGAGCTCGTCCTAACAGAACACAGACCAACGAGGAGGGCGGCAATGAAGCGGGTCCTAGTAACCAATGCGGGACAGCCGAGCGGGCTAAACTTGACACGCGCGCTACATGCGGCGCCGGAGGGCATCCACGTCATCGGCGTGGACGCGGACCCGTACCACCTCCAGCTAGCGGAAGCCGACGAGGTCCACCTGGTCCCGCACCCGTGGCAGCCGGACTTCGTGGACATACTCCGCCGGGTCATCCAGAAGTCCGGGGCGGAGATGGCCTGGCCCTGCACCGATGGGGAGATCGCCGCTGTCGTCGTTGCGGGCGACCTGGGAGCAAAGACTTTCCTACCGACGCCTGAAGTTGTGGCGCTATGCCACAACAAGATGGAGGCGTGCATGCGAATGGCGGAGGCTGGGGTCCCCGTCCCGCGGAGCATGCGTATCCACACCCCCGACGATCTGCAGCGCGCTCTGGGACTCTATGACCGCAACGTCTGGCTGCGCGCTGTCACCGGGACAGGCGGCCGGGGCGCGCTCCCGGTCAATGAAGCGGACCTTGAAAAGGCCAAGACCTGGATCACCCTGCACCGCGGGTGGGGCGGATTCATGGCCTCAGAGAGACTGCCCGGCAGGAACATTACCTGGGAGTCCGTCTGGCAGGATGGGGAGCTGGTCTTCTCGCAAGGCAGCCAGCCGCTGTACTGGGAGCACTCCAACCTCACGCTGTCCGGAGTCACGGGCATTGTCGGCGCGCTCCGCTGGACAGCGGACGTAGAGGTCGATTCCATCGGCGAAGCAGCCATGGAAGCTATCGCGGCGCGTCCGCACGGCATTTTCACCGTGGACATGACCTACGACTCCCGAGGGCGTCCTCGCGTCACGGAGATCAACGCTGGACGGTTCGCCCAAACGGGAGTCACCATGTTCGCCGCCCATGGCGTCAACATAGCCTATTGCGCTGTCAAGATCGCTCTAGAGAGAGGCCTCAGTATTGACATCGGCGCCTTCAGTCCATACCCGACGGACACCGTCGTGATACGCGGCATCGACGTCAAGCCCGTGGTGCTGCCTGTGTCCGACATAGAAGCCAGGCGCTACGCGGCGCCATACAAGACGTCCGCCCTGTCAGCCTGAGAGCGAGGGACGGTCAGGAGGGAACGTGCATATGAAAACAGTCCTGGTCACCTATGCTGGAGGGCGCAACGCCATCGGTTTTTGCCGCGCGTTGATGGCCGCGCCGGAACCCTTCCGCGTTATTGGCGTGGATGCGGACAAGTACAAGGTGCACCGCGCGGCGGCGCATGAGTCCTACCTTGTCCCGCGCGCGTCTGAGCCGGAGTTCATCCCCTCCCTGCGACGGATCATCGAGAGGACCGGCGCGGACTTGTTGTGGCCCTGCCATGAGGCGGAGATCGCGGCTATTGCCCACGCGGGGGACATGGGCGCGCGGACGTACCTACCCCCAGCGGAGGTCATCGACCTCTGCCAGGACAAGATGACCACCTATGACAGGCTACAGGCGGCCGGGGTGCCGGTCCCGCGCAGCATGATGCTGCACAGCGAAGAGGACCTGCGCCGCGCGTTCCAGGAATACGGCGGCTCCGTGTGGCTGCGGGCTACAAAAGGGGCTGGCGGAAAGGGCTCTTTGCCCGCTTCTGAGGCCGATTTCGAGACGGCGAAGGCTTGGGTGAACATCTACGACGGCTGGGGCGATTTCATGGCCGCGGAGAAGCTGACCGAGCGCACGATCACCTGGGAATCCGTCTGGCATCAGGGCAGCCTCATCTTCGCACAGGGACGCAAGCGGCTCTATTGGGAGTTCGCGCACCTGACCCTGTCCGGCGTT